>Ga0209588_1000332_pt1 | contig 12380 bp, 8 predicted proteins | sample Rivendell_Oct201_10_FD_188351 | JGI IMG/M metagenome (GOLD analysis project Ga0209588, IMG submission 188351) | Vadose zone soil microbial communities from the Eel River Critical Zone Observatory, Northern California, USA -... | ecosystem: Host-associated > Plants > Roots > Rhizosphere > Soil ...
AGTAAAGAGCGCGGGATTTCATAGCGCGAAAATCCATCTAGCCACCAAAAGATTGAGTTTTCCCTCACCAGAGGAATTCGTCAAGCGTTACGTGGCGGCTTCACCTTTGGCTAGCATGGTCGCCAAGGCAGAAAGCAAGTCTCAGCAAGCGTTGCTTGACAATGTGAGTAAGGCTCTCCAATCCTATGTCAGCCCCGATGGGTTGGCATTTCCAATCGAAACTCATTTTGTTCTTGCGCATGCGTAGATGAAGAGAGGCGGCGGGTGCACAGCTCTCCTCACTCCATAACCCGAAGCCGTTAGTTCTCTAGGAGAGAGTCGGATTCATCCAGACTTGGGAGTGGCTTCTCCCCTAGTTTGTCGTTGTTTGAGAAATTCCGGTCGGCTTTTGTTTCCGTTTCTTCCCGATGACCAAACCGGTGGCGAAGGCTGCGATTCCCGCAACTATTCCTGCAATGAGGGCTGCGCCAGTCGGTGATGAGAGGAATGCAGTACTCGCCGAGCCAGGCTGGTTTGTTGGGGATATGGTGACTGCAGAGGTTTTCACGTTTTGCGGGGCAGTGTCAGAACTGGTGATGATAGTCGCAGTCGCGATACCGGAGCCCGAGGTGGTTAGGGTCCACTTGAAAGATGCTGACTGGCCTGGAGCTAGATTTCCGATCATCGTGGAAAGGGACTGGCTCGTTGTGAGTTGTCCGGGGAGCGTGATCGTGACAACAACATTGTTGGCGTTGTACGAGCCGATGTTGGTGACGGTACCATTGATCTGAATCGTTTGTCCTTGCGAAGTCTGGGATGGTGCAGTGAGCGTTACCGAGAGTTGGGTCGACGAGCCTGGGGGACCATATGCTCGGGTTACGATGAAGGAGTATTGCTCTTCAGGCTGAACTAGGGATGGGCCAGAGATTATCGGGCCCGGGTTGATGCCTGCTGCGAGATAATATGTGCCTGTCGCGGGTGCGGTGAAATAGAAGTAATCGGAAGTTTGCGGCTGGTTCGGGTCCGTGGACACTCCGGGTAGCAGGAACGGACCTTGTGAAGGCACAGTTAATCCGGATGCCGGGTCGTACACAGCCCAGATTTCGCTTGCGCTGATGTGGCTTGCGTCCAGCCTGTAGGTACTTCCAGCCGACAACTGAACAGAGTACAGGTTGACGTTGACGCCGGAGAGAAAGTCCGTTTTGGAAACCCCAAAAGCGACGGGGGTTGGGGCGTTGAAGCTGTAGGAGAGGTTGGACTTGTATGTGGAGTTTCCATTGAAAATTGGGCCTATTGTCGCCCCGACATAGGGTGTTGTAGCGAAGGCTGTTCCAAATCCGACCTGCATGGTGGTGTTCTGCGCGAAGAAGAAGTTGTTAACGAGAAAATTCCTTTCCCAGATCGCCTGCCAGTTTCCAACCTGATTCTGTGCGGTTGTGGATCCGAATAGGAAGCCGCTGCTCGAGCGGAGTATTCGTTGCGTGTCGAAGGCTCCCAAGCTCTGTGTGACTCCGTCTAGGTCAATCTCGCTCGACCAGCTCACAGTTGAGTTTGTAACTGTATACGGTAGGGATAGAGTGTATGCGCCTGGTCCGGAGCTGGCTTGGTAGAAGGAGTAGAAGGGGCCGTTGGTTGTGGAGAATCGCAAGCTGACAGGAGTGTTGGGAGCCAGTGTTGCGAATGGTGCGCTGTCGAGTTTCAGAGTGTATGAGCCGACTCCCGACCCGGATACACGAATCAGGACTTTGTCGGGCCTCGGACCTGATATCGTCGGTCCCGCTATCGGCAGGTAGCCGGTGCTGTTGGTAAAGGAGTAGCTGGACCAGTAGAAGATAACTAGGTTCCGGACCTTCTGAACAACGCCATTTCCCTGCGAGGCGCTTGAGGCAACGTTGCCGTTTGAGTTGCCAGTCGCGGATGGGGAGAATATGTCCAGGTGTCCTGTCACTGCAAGGCTAGGGGTTAGAGTGAGGTTGTAATAGTTGCCCACGGGTAGAGTGGCTAGATAGAACACTGGTTGGGCTGAGAATGTTCCGGTGATCTGTTGTCCGGAGCTCATGGTTGTAAGGGGTTCGCTGTTGATCGTGACGTTTCCTTTGAGAGGTTTGGAACTTGGGCTTGGGTTGAGGTAAGGCGTGACTATCAAGTAGGTTGTCAGGCTGGAGAGGACGAGTAAGAGGCTGGACTGTCCCAAGAGTAAATTGTTGTCGGACATAGGTAGGAAGAAGTCTCCCTCATAGGCAGTTACAGAGAAGAATAGGCTGGATGCTGTAGCGTTTGCGTGCATCGTGATGTTGTAGGCTCCAGCGGCGGGAGCGTTGACCGCGTAGAGAACAGGAGTTTCTGCCCGGACATTATTGAAGGAGTTCAGATTTCCGACAGTTATGGCCCTGAACTGCTCAACTTGGACGACTGTCAGGGTGTATGTGACCGATCCTGTCTTTCCGTAGTTCGAAGAGGGTGAGTAAACTCTGATCGCCGTTGGACCCGGGACAAGAAAGGGAAAACCTAGGAGGAATTGGGTGCTCGGGGCTACGAACTGGATGGTCTCATTGCCTCCAACCTGGTTGTGGACTATATTTGCGGAAGAAGGATTGCTGACTCCGAAGGGTGTTCCCGCCTGGAACGGGCTGAACGAGAAGGCCAGGTCCGCAGCGTTACCCCGCGGTAACGTCAGCGTGATATTGATCTCGCCTCGCGGAAGGTTCACTCCCCACCATTCCTCCGGGTTGGGAAGACTCAGGGTTCCAGTGACAGCCTGGCCAAGCTGGATCATTGTCCCTTGGGCATGGACGGCTGGTACGGCCGGGGTGAAACTCCCGAGTGGAGATATAATGGCTAGGAGGAACAGACAGGCTAGTAGGCGTGATCTAGTCCTCAAGGCGGTCAGATGGGCGCAAACCCGGATGGCTTTGCCGAATAGCCCTGTTGATACGACCCGCTTTCGCAAAGGGTAACGATGGCTCAATCCTCGGAACTGACATTTTAGGCTTGAACCGGCAGATCAGGGCAGAACTGCAGAGGGCGGTCGCGGAGTTGTGAGGTCTCGTCTGCTCCTTCCCCGGGGGCAATGTTTAACACAGGAATTTGCGAGTTCCAGCTTGATCTCCTATGGCTCAGATGCTCCAGTTCAATGGACACGGGGAGCTGGCAGCGGAGATTCTGCGGCTGAAGAAGGAGAGAAACGCGGTCATTCTAGCCCACAACTACCAGGTTCCAGAGGTCCAGGACATCGCGGACATTGTAGGCGACTCGCTAGGCCTGTCGCAAGCTGCAGCTAAAACGCCTGCAGACGTGATTGTTTTCTGTGGGGTTCATTTCATGGCAGAAACGGCCTCGATAATCTCGCCAAAGAAAACGGTTCTATTACCGGATCTCGGTGCTGGCTGTTCGTTGGCGGCGACGATTGATGGGGAGAAGTTGCGGGCTTGGAAGAACGAGCATCCGAACGCTGTCGTTGTATCCTACATTAACACGACCGCGGAGGTTAAAGCTGAGAGCGACTATGTCTGCACTTCTGGTAATGCAGTTAAGGTTGTAAACAGTATTCCTAGAGATCGAGAGATCCTCTTTCTTCCGGATCTGTTCTTGGGGGCGTTTGTGAAGGAGAGAACGGGGCGAGAGATGGAGATCTGGCCGGGGGAGTGCCATGTTCACGCTGGGATCACCCCTGATGTTGTGAATCGGAAGCTTGCGGAGAATTCTGACGCGGAATTTCTAATTCATCCTGAGTGTGGGTGCGTTACGCAGTTTCTGTATTTTGCTGAGAAGGGCGATTTTGTCATGCCGATGGTTCATGTTGCTTCGACGGAGGGTATGGTTCGTCGGGCGAGGGAGTCGAGTGCGGACAAGTTCTTGGTTGCGACGGAGACCGGTATTCTTCATCGGATGAGGAAGGAGAACCCCGACAAGACGTTCCTCCCTGTGAAGGAGGATGCTGTCTGTCAATACATGAAGACGATAACTTTGGAGAAGGTTGCTAACTCGCTGAGAAACATGGTCCACGAGGTTAGGGTCCCGGACGAAACGGCTGGAAAGGCGCGCCTGGCCATCCAACGCATGCTGCAACTAGCTTAGCTTAAGAGTGCCGCGGACAAACTGTAGAAGCGAGCGTCCCTGTCGTCCCTATTCGATGTCGGGTCAGGTGCGATAGTCCCTGCACTGGTCGTGCTCGCGATAGGTTTCCTAGTAGGGATCGTCCTCAAGAAGACAGTAAAGCTCGGACTCGCCATTCTCTCTCTCGTCGGTCTCCTCGTCGCAACGGGCTACATCAACCTCCAGTTGAACGAGTCCACAAAGACAACCATCTACCGAGTCTTTTCCCAAGCACCAGTGGTAGCCAGCCAGGCCTCTGGACTCGCAACCCTATTACCAATAACCTCCGTGGCCTTCCTCATCGGCTTGGCCCTGGGAATATGGAAAGGCTGAACCGAGCCATACCTGTGACTTGCTCCTTGGTTCCTAGAAGTACCTGGGTGTCTATCGTATTTTGCGTCGTGATCGAGGGGACTTCGTGGCGCGACTGTGAGCAACTACATGTTTTCTCCTCTGCCGCTTCATGTTTGAGATAGAAGCGGCTCCGTTGGTCCATGCAGCCTTGACTAATTCCTTGAGTGCAGGATTCTTCGCTTCGTCCATTGTTCTGATCTTGATGTGGCGTGCTCGCGTGCCGATGCCCTGGAGTATGTGATGCTTGTCGTCGAGATATGCCCCGAACAAGAATCCGAGCGTAACTTGGGTTTGAGCAGGGGAAATGTAGCAGACGCGTTCGAGGGGGGAATCGCTAAGCGAGTAGTTGACTGCGTCATAGTAGAGGAACTCATGCGCTCTCGGCATTGCGCGGCTTGCCATGTGGCGCAACTCCCCGGTTATCCTCCGTATTTGATCGGGATAGCCCGAAAGAAACTCTTCTACAACGTCAACCATAGACAATCCACTCCTGTTGAGCGCACTCGTCCAACCAAATCAGCCTGAACAAGTAGCACGCCGCTTAGATCCAGCCGCTTCTCTTGAAGTAGTAGACGAATCCCAGCGATATGATGAACATTCCCAGGATCAGGATGTAGAATCCGAGCGGGTCGCTGGACCCAGGCTGGAAGAACCCTGGGGTGAAGTTCATTCCGTAGATTCCTGCAAGAAGAGTGAGTGGGAGAAATATTGTTGCGACAAGTGTGAGCACCTTGATCGTATTGTCTGTCGAGGCTGAGTGAAGGCTGATGTAAAGGTCGCGGACATCACTTGTCCTGTCTCTATCGTTATCGATCGTTTCCAATAGCTGAAATGAATGATCATACACGTCTCTGAAGCTCCTAAGACTAGTATCCGCGACGAACGGGACCGCGCCACGCATCACCATTCCGAGCATATCTCTCGTCGGTGTGAGAGAGTGCCTGAGTGTCATCAGTCGCTTTCGCACAGCTTCAATCGTGGTTATGATAGTGATTATGTTCTCCATTCTCTTCACCCGTGTCTTGAAGGTCGTGGCTGCCTGTTTGTCGATTTCTTCAAGCCGTTCCTCCACTTCGTCTAGGATGGGGTAGTACGCGTCAACCGCAAAATCCAGGAAGATGTAGAACAAGAGATCAGCTGAGGGAGTGGTTGTGAGGGGAGAGAGGCCCCTTGTTCTTATCCGCGAGTCTACGGCGTGGATCAGCTCTGATTCGACCGAGTGGATGGTTATGATCCAGTTCTTCTGGAAGAACATGAAGAGTTCGACTTTCTCGCTTTTCCGATTCTTCACGATGGGTACGTGGATGACTGCGAAGATGTTTTTCCCATAGTCCTCCAGTTTGGGCCTCTGATTCTTGTGGACCACGTCTTCAACCGCGTAATCGTCGAGTCCAAACCTCTGCTTTAGATCGGCCAGCTCTTGCTCCGTCGGGCTCTCGGCATCAACCCAGAGCAGCTCGCTCTGCCTCACCTCCTCCGGAAACCCCTTCAAGGTCTCCGCTCCCGCATCTCCGGTAGACTTGAGAAGTGTGAGACTAATCAACGGCCAGAGCATTAGGCGCTGGGGATACCGAATAATAAACTGACGATAGTTCGTCCAAGACACATCGCACACTGGCTTTCAGGATGACTTCCTGACAAGACCTAATTTCCGATGAGGGCGTGCTGACTGCCAACGCATGAAAACGATGACTTTTGAGAAGGTGGCCAGCTCGCTGAGAAATATGACCTATGAGGTTAGGGTCCCGGATGAAGGCCTAGGAAAGCCAGGAGGTCCCGAACAGCGTCGTTCTCGGTGACTTCATGGATAAATGATATTTCGGCATGTTTGATTGAGAGACGGTCTCAAGTTGGCTAGTACTAGGCTGGTCGTAAACAAGTGGATTCGTAACTACTCGAAGGCGTGGCTGAAAAAAGATGCGAAGGCAATTGCTTCACTCTTCACCGAAGACGCCACCTACCACTCTCATCCTTTCCGGCCTGTAAACCAGGGCAAGAAAAGTATCCTGGATTATACGCTAGGGGCCTTGGACGTTGAACAGGTGTATGAGGTCCGCTTTGGAAAGCCGGTCGTGGAAGGCTCCCGAGCGGCTGTTGAATACTGGACCACGATGAAAGAGAAAGTGGAAGACGTAACCCTCGCCGGCTGCATAACGCTACACTTCGCAAAGAACGGGCTCTGTAAGGAGCTGCACGACTACTGGGTCCTACAAACGGGAAGACAACAAGCCCCACCCAACTGGGGCCACTGAAAACGATTCTGAAGGTCCGAGAACGGGTTCTCACAGCGTAGGAGACTATGCGACTCTAAGTCTCCCGATCGAAGTTCGAATTGCACAAATATTCAGAAACACGCGTGCAAATGTCGCGATTTGTATCACGCGACAGCCAGTTCAATCTTTCTACAGGCCGTCAGAAGCAACGGCTAAATGGGCCCTGGGTCTCGCACCGTTTCTATGTGTAGAGTAACGGTCCATCCGGGATCTCGAATATTATCGCGTGGAGAGTAGAGAATGCTGACAGCAGTTCGGTCTTCACGGATCACTTCAATTATCACGCTAACTCTTCTTCTCATCCCTGTAATCCAAATCGCCTTACCAGTTTTCGCATCGCCCACAATAACGCAAGCCCCTCTTGTCGGAGCATGGAATTCCAATGTCAGCTGCACGCCGATGACAGTGAGAATCACAGACATCACCGCGAATCAAACCGGAACAACATCCTTCAACACTAGCCCATTCAGTCCAGGCATCACCACGACCGTTAGCGGGGGTGACGCGAAGAGATGGTTGACCCCTGGGCCAACTCCGCCAGGTTGGCATTCTCCAGGTCCAGCCTGCACCATCACCGATAATTTCGGACAGCAGCAGGGTGTCTTTGTCGAGATCGACGGTGTCAAAAGGGCGAGCGCAGTCTTTGAAGACTCGTCCACCAGCTATGATCCTACCAACGGAGGAGGGTCATACGGCGGCGCGACTGTCAACGACTTTACCTTCAACATCTATGACCCAGCTATTGTCTCCAACTATGATACCTCCTGCACAACGGCCAAAGACCCCACTTGTTACGGCCGGATCCATATGGAGATCGACCATGACTGGCAAGCCGCGAAATACTGTGGGTCCGGGACAGCCTGTGACCCCAGCACGTTATCCAGTCAAACTACTAGCGAGGTTACACTGATCGATTTTCAGGGTTTCGTCTACTGGGATGGTAATAATGCGAACTCTGCTAGTCACTCCTTCTCCGGATGGGAACTTCATCCCTTAACCGGCTGGAGAATCCACCAATCGGCACTAACCGTTGGCATCAGTTTCACGCCTTCCTCACCTTTGACAGGACAAGCTGTAACCTTCACTGGAACAGCCTCAGGTGGAACCGCACCGTACACCTTTTCCTGGACCTTCGGTGACGGAGCAATCGGCACCGGCAACCCTGCAACCCACACATACACTACCTCAGGCAGTTACACCGCAACGCTTTCTGTCACGGACTCCAAAGGAGCGACTGGGGCAGCCTCGACTGCAGTCACGGTCACGGGGACACCACCCCCATCCGTAATCGTCGCCTCCGATGCTGCACCCGGACTATCATCCCTCGCCACGGCCGGTGGCGAAAAGCTGATCCAGGATTCCGCAGGCAAGATGATCGCAGTCTATACTGACAGTACCGGAAGGGTCGGATTGATCTATACCAATACTGACCCCATGCTAGGGGGCTGGTCTATTCCTGTGAAATCACCGACCCCCGTGTTCGCATATGCGAGGCCGGCCGCGGTCCTCGTATCTTTGACATCACTCCGAATCATTGTCGAAGGCGGATCCGGTACAGGAAGAATTAGTGACATTCCGGTGGTGATACAGAGAGATTCTCAGAACAACATCACGGGATTTACTGTTGGAGCGCCAACGACTCTTGACTCCTCAGGTCTTGGCAGGTATCCTGCGGCTGTTCTCCTCCACAACGGAGATGTTCTTGCAACTTGGGCCTGGCAGAATTCCACCCGGACTATGGTCAAAAGTCTCCGCTGGGACCCGTCAACAGGCTGGACTAATCTTGCAGGCTCTTCATCAACTCCTGATATCGTGCTGCTAGACTCGGTCAGCATCACCTGGTTTGTTCCGAACATGATCGAGAGACTGGATAACAACAACGTCTACCTCATGGCCAACAGGTTCTCCGGGCCTCCGGAAACCGTAGCCCTGAACAAGGCAGCCTGGAACGGATCCGGCTGGTCCTGGGGATCCCAGAACATCACCTATGAAACCAATTGCTCCGACGCAGATGATGATCCCGTCGCCCTTACCTGGGACCCTGTCCGATCACTGGTGGTCGTCGCCTACGGCATAACCGGAACTCTGAGCTATGGAGTGTTCACACTCAACTCTCAGGACGTGAAAACTCACAACGACACACCCTCACTCGCAGTAACCAACCGAGGATGGGCCGGAATCGCTGTCCACATCACCACCAGCGACTACTACCTCTTTCTCATGAACGTCAACACCGACGGCGGGAGCGGGCCCCTCGGCTATGTCCGACTGCCTGCCGGCGGGGTATGGAGCCCGACCGTTAACTATCTCGACTCCGCGACTACTGATCAGGTACTGAGCCTCAGGCCGACAGGCACCAGTCCGACAATTGACCTGTTGTATGCCACGGGAACCTCCTCGCCATCCACAATCAAATTTACCAGCCTACGTCCATCCAACCCTTCCAGCTTCAGCGTCTCCGCCAATCCTACCACCCTGACAACTCAAGCAGGCTCCTCTGCAACCTCCACCATCACTCTGACGAGTCTCAACGGTTTCACAGGAACTGTCTCCCTCTCAACAAACGTCTCCTCTCCGGGGCTGACCGCATCCCTGAATCCTTCTAGCATCACCCTAGCCAGCGGCGGAACTGGAACGTCAACGTTGACGGCGAGTTCGACCACAAGCGGCACGTACATCGTGACCACTTTGGCTACTAGAGGTTCAACATCTCAATCCGTCCAGGTAACAGTAAAAGTGACCGATTTCAATGTCTCGACTCCGTCAAGCCTCACAGTCACTGCAGGCTCATCCACGCAATCAGCTGTAACCCTGGCCAGCCTCAACGGCTTTGCAGGGACAGTCAACCTTGTAGCATCCGCCTCTCCCTCAGGCGTGACAGCTTCCCTGAGCCCAATCAGTGTAAGCCTCACATCTGGAGGCACTGGCACCTCAACTCTGACCATCAGCTCAAGTACAGTAGGAACCTATTCTGTTACGGTTACCGGGACGAGTGGCTCGCTATCCCACTCGGCCATGATCAATGTCAGCGTGGCTGCATCATCCGGATTTACTGTCGCAGCCAACCCGTCTACGGTAGGCTTCCGGTCAGGCTCTAACGGCTCATCAACCATTATCCTAACAAGTTTAGGAAACTTCTCGGGTAACGTGAATCTCGCGGAATCGGTCACTCCTTCGACGGGTCTGACCGTCTCATGCAACCCGACAAGCCTATTCCTTTCGTCCGGAGGCTCGGCGAACTCCACTTGCACGTTCACCTCGTCGACCCAGAACACCTATACGGTCACCATTACCGCGACCAGCGGCTCTTTGTCCCACACCACGACGATAACAGTCCAAGTTGGAGACTTCTCGATCTCCGCTAGCCCGACCACTGTCAACGTTCAGGCTGGCAGCTCCGGCATCTCGTCTATCACCGTGCTCAGCGTTGCCGGTTTCACGGGCATAATCAATTTCTCCATATCCGTTACTCCTACGGGCCTAACCGCCTCTGTCAGCCCGGCCAGTATCAGTTTGAGCTCTGGAGGATCAGGCTCCTCAACTCTCACTATCAGCTCCAGCACGTCAGGAGCCTACACGGTGACCGTTACTGGGACGAGTGGCTCATCGTCTCATTCAGTTACGATCGCTGTCAATGTTCAAGACTTTACGCTCTCTGTGAACCCGTCATCTCTCAGCATAGCTGCCGGTACCAGCGGGACAGTCACGGTCAGCATTGCCAGCCTGGCCGGTTTCACTGGCACAGTATCTCTCTCTGCGGTCTGCTCGCCCAGCGGGCCCAAGCTTAGCTTGAGCTCCAGCGTCTCATTGAGTTCAGGCGGGTCCGGAACATCCACGCTAACTGTTCGCGCGTTACACAAGACCCCACCTGGCACCTATACGATCACGATAACCGCGGCAAGCGGCAGTCTAACCCACACGGCCACAGTGGTCTTGACTGTCACCTAGAACTGAACCAGTCCTAGGCAAGAGGAACTAGAAGACCCAGAAAGATCCCGTAGACAAAGTGGGACCCCAACGCGATTGATAGGCTGCGACCTGAAATTCTGGTACCGCCTGCAGATTCGAACGCTCTTCTAGGTGCAAGCATGAAGATGACCCAGAGTACAACACTATAGACCACTGCATCCAGAAGAACCGAGAAGCTCCCTGCTGGAAGCATCTTCAAAAATGGTAGAAGAAGTCCGAAGACGATACCAGCTGCAGCTCCATGCCCCAAATGAAGGGTAATAGTCCATGAAATTCTTGGCTTCTGGATTCGGTTCGAGGTTCCGCCGGTGAGCCTAGAGATGATTAGCCAGTTGGTTTGCCACTCAGCCACCCCGTTCATGCCCGATTTTTTCCAGAAGGGGAACTCGAACAGAGTCATGAAAACAGTGCTCGCCAGACCAGCGACGGCCGCGCCAAGAAGCGTTGACGAGGCCAAAAGCCCCTCTTTTTGGAGGAAATTTCCCCTAGGTGACACTCGCGAGTGACGATGGTCTAGGCAAGCCATCTAGTGAATAAGACGCGATTCTCCAGTCTTTCACGTCGAATTCTGCCTTGAGGAGGAGACTCTTTGATTCTTCATTATCTATGTTCAGAGTAGTAAGCAACCCTTTGATATGGTGTTTTCGCGCGAAATCTTTGGCCCCTGAAATGAGAGCCAGGCCAATACCTCTTCGCCTATGAGTAGCACGAACAGCGATGTATTCTAGCCAGAGCACCCTGTCCCAGTCATTGACCCACCTGAGGGGCTGAGCCAAGAGAACACCAAGCAGTTTCCCGTTCTCGATCGCGATGAAGCTACAATGAGTTGCAACATAGAAGTCGAGTTGGGAGGTCTCAAGGTCAGGTCTGACAGGGTCGTATACTTCTCCTGTTCTCTGTTTTTGGTATTGCAGATACTCGTTGCTCACGGCTTTGTAGATTTCTCGAACACTGGAATAGTCTCGGTGCCGGAGAAGCCTGATCTCCAATCTTCCGAACCCGTGGCTCCGCGCTTAGTCTTTGTCCACAAAAAAGAGCTTGCATCGTCAGGAAAGAAGATTGGGGCAAGCTTCCCGATTAGAAGCCAGAGGGGACCATTCGAGAGTTTCAGACCTGTTTGGCGAATTCTTCGATGACCCGTGCTATCCACTTGCTTCCTTGGACGAACACGTCGATCCTCTGGTTCTCGTTAGGAGCATGAGTATTGCTCTTGGCGTGGTTACAGCCAATAGCCACCGTCGGTAACCCTAGTGTGTTTGTGAAATAGTGCATGGGACCCGAAGCTGCCGAGGTCACCAGCGTCACGGGTTCTTTGCGAAATACTTCTCTACCAGCGCGCGCTGCAATCTTCGCGATCGGCGCGTCGATAGGCGTCCGTGCGGCCGGATTCTCAGCCTGAAGGCTCACTTCCACGTCAGCAAACCCATGGCGGACCAAGTGTTGTCTCAACTTCCCAGCCAGCTTTTCCGGGTCCTGGTTTGGTACTAGGCGAAAGTCCATCTTTGCCTGGGCAACAGATGGAAGAACTGTCTTGTGTCCTGGGCCCGTGTATCCTGACCATATTCCTGCGATGTTTGCTGTAGGGTTTCCGTAGAAGGCTTTCTTGAACTCGAATCCTGTTAGGCCGAAGAGGAAGTTCTTGACCCCTAGCTCGTCTCGAATACTATGTTCTTCCAACGGCATCGCCCGTATGACTTCCAGCTCTTCTTG
>Ga0209588_1000334_pt1 | contig 12371 bp, 17 predicted proteins | sample Rivendell_Oct201_10_FD_188351 | JGI IMG/M metagenome (GOLD analysis project Ga0209588, IMG submission 188351) | Vadose zone soil microbial communities from the Eel River Critical Zone Observatory, Northern California, USA -... | ecosystem: Host-associated > Plants > Roots > Rhizosphere > Soil ...
GTTAGTTGTCGGATCTTCGACTCGACAGTCCCTGGACCACTTGACTTTGCAATTCGGTCTAGGACGGCGTAGACTTCCTCCACTGTGAGTCGTTCATTCTCTAAGCCGACTTGGGTCTTGCCCGCGAGTAGAGCCTCGGCGGCATCACCGAGATCGCCTCGTCGCCTGTACTCGTCAGCTATTTTTGACTCTTTGACTCCGGTAACGATTGCGAGGGCTTTGATGGCGAGTTTCTCAGCGATACCGATCTCAATTCCGAGGTAGTCAGGGTGGAGTTTGCCCTGCGTAAGGTAGACGACCTTGTCGATAATCTCAGAAGGTGTTTCCTTGAGAAGATCCACGAGGAGTTTTGTTATCTCGAGTCGCTTTGTAGTGGCGTCAATCTTCTGATAAGTCTCAACGATGCGCGAGTAGAGCAACGTCATTCCTCCACGAGGTGCGTGCCAGTCATCTTTGGAGTCTTGTTGTTAAATAGATGCGATCATTGCACCATCGCCAGACGATGAATTACCCTTACGCCGCCTGGAGGAGGATCCTGTTCGTGGCCGTCCTAGTCGTCATTATTGTAATCGCTTTCGCCCCGGCCACGACCCAGGGAACAATGCTCTTACGATTCTCAAGCGTGACGTCTTCCAGCGTTGTCAGCCACATATACATCGGGTTTACCCAGATCGCGCTTCATCAGACTGGATATCTCAATTCTAGTGGATGGGTCATAATCTCCCAACGATTCGCTACCATCGACCTATTATCGAGCCAGACGATTCCTCCAACGGTATCTTCTGCGCCGATTCATTCGGGACGGTACGACCAGATTCGCCTGGTTTTCTCAAATTCCACTGTAGTGAGGGCAGGACTCTCTCTTGCAATGTCATCGCCCTCCATGCTCAGCGCCAACGTGACGCTGCCGGTACCTCCCAGCGGGATCGGCGACATTCTGCTAGTCGTCGCTTTCGACTATTCAACACTCTTCTCGACTCCGCCATCCTTATCCTTCGTTCTGGTACGTGTTTCAACCGCCTAGGTCCAACCAAAACAGTCTAGACCGAAACGGTCAAATTCAGCCTATTATCTGGTCGAGAGCATGTGCATTATCGGCAAGAACGAGCTAACCGAGCTCATCCGGAACTACAAGTGCATTCATCCATTTGACTACAGTCTCTTGGATGGCGATGGGTACATTCTCACCGTCAAGGAGGAGCGAACACTCCACTATCTAGAGCATCAGAATCTCGTGTCGAACGAGGTAGTTTTCACTCCTCCGAACCTTGTCGCACATCTCACTGCAAAGAGCAAATACGGAAGGATGGGACTTTCTTTTCTGAACGCCGCGAAAGTACACAGCGGCTATGTCGGCAGACTCGCCTTAGAGCTAGTTAATCTGAGCAATGAGCGGCAACCGATCACCATCAAGAGAGGCGACCCGTTGATGCACATCGAATTCGTGAAGCGAGAGGGCGAGCCTTCCCCCTACAATGGCGGTTACATGTTTCAGTTCATGAGCGAAGAGGAGATCGCCGACTACGTCACCATCCTCACTCGTGATTTCAAAAATGTGTTTCACAAGGATGAACTGGCAAAATTTGCGAAGGAGCGCGTTGCGCTCGCTCCGCTGGTCTAGTTCTTTAGGATTGATACAAGAGCCTTCTTCAGTATTGGATCGTTTGTCTCTCTGCTAGCGGAATCGTAAAAGTCGCGCATTTTTCGCTGTCCCGTCCGTTTTCCGTATTCTTTGGCTTGAAACGCCATCTCGACTTTATCGAGCTGATGAACTAGGCGCGATTCCTTACTTCGCCTTTCTCTCAGATCTATCCATAGTCTGAGGTATGCTGGGCGACTCTTGGCCGGTAATCTCGACAACAGTTCTCGGATCGCTCTCTCTCGATCCCTCTGCACCCTAGTTGCGCCTCGGTGCGCTTTGTCCCTGGGCGTGAGATCCCCTATGATCGCCTCTTCCAGATCGTGAATCAGGGCAAGTTTGAGAATTTTTTCCATATCGTAGCCCCGGCGCTCGCCTTCGTACAAGGCTAGCAAAGCGACGGCAAACGAGTGATCTGCCACCGATTCGACTCTTCCCTCAACTCTCTTCTGCCATCCTTTCCTCGGCTCGTCTTTGAGAGCTTCAGCGTGCTGCCAAAACGTATAGAGCGCATCCAAACCGTGTCGACCAGGTTCCACGCACGCAAATTCTAAAAGGTTTACTTAAGTAAACGCAGATATACTTCCTCGCAAAGATGCCTCGGCGAGACTGTTCGACTTGGTCAAGAAGATTCTAACCAGATTCGCTGTTGCCAAAAAGTCGGCTGGCAATGGGGATACGGTGTATAGATCGCCGAGGATCTATCTACCGACGAAGTTGACTGATGATTCCAGCTTCCCTTTCAAGGAAGGAGACATTCTTTCGGTGAAGGTTGATGGTCGCAAGGTGATGATCCAACGGGTTCGTCGAGCCAACGACCCGCGGAATGCCGCTGGGGAGCCTGGCAAGAAGTAATGATATTAGTGAGGCTACATGTGCCTCCTCAGACGATCGCATAATGCTTAGAGTTGCGGTTCAAGTCACAAATCTGAGCGGGGAGCGCTACTGGGCTTACGACACTCCTCTCCCATCGCAAGTGCAGATATCGGTTAACATCAATATTGTTGGAGTTGACCAGAAGTCGGATTCTACGGTGGAGGCTCCTTTCGTTTTCACGGTTGGATACACTCCTTCAATAGCGCAACTTAGTGTCAAAGGAAAAGCGCAGGTCTCGGCCGACCGATCCGAGGTCATCCAGATGATTGAAGAACACAAGAAGAACAGACCACCTCCACAACAAGTGATCCAGGCAGTCTCGAGCATCGCAATGGCAGAGGTCATCATCATGTCCAAGAGCCTTGGAATCCCACCTCCCCTGCCTCCAATCGGCCTACCCGCAGAAGCATCTCCGACCCAGCCCGCCCAGAGGAAAGAGTCCAGGTACACGACCTGAGGCTCTGAATCACAGGGAACATCCAATAAATTGGAGAGATGTCATTCCTCCAATAAATTGGACATCTTGATTTCTCTATATCTCCAAGTAAGCTTGTTGCTTGGCTTCCGCCAAACCGGCGCTCTGATAAGTCAACTCTACCCTGATCAGGTAAGAACCATGCTCCAGCAGCCTCGTTGTTACCATTCACGGTTACCAAACCCGTTACCAGGAGAGTAATGTCAAAAGCAGTTACTCCTCGCGACGCAAAAGTACTCTTTGGAGGGACTTTTGGAGACTCATTCGTAGGATCATTGCTCTAGGGTGCCACTGGGCTCCGGGAACGCTTGTGAGGGTTAGAGACCCTAATCACGTTTGGCTATTAGGGCTAATACGCACGTGTATTTGCTAAAAGTGCAGTTTTAGCAAGTGTTATTTGACCCCTTGCATCGAATAGGCACCTTGCCCGACTGGATCAACCATGAGGCTTTTCAAGATATTTGACTCTAATCCAGGGAACGCAAAGAAACGAGGACTTCTCTAGTGCGAATAAGCAGAGATGGACGGGGAGAAACGCGCCTAACCAATTCGCAAAAGAATCGGATATTAGAGTTGACCGAGACTGAACCTCGGGATCATCTGCTCTTAGGACTCCAGCTGGAACGGGGCTGGCGAATAGGAAGCATCGTGGGCTGCCACAACAGAGTTGTGTACACTAGGAAAAGAACAGGGGAAAAGGCCGTTTGCATGGTAAACTTGCCGGGAATAAAAAAGGAGGACGTAGGCCCGGAAACGATAATGATTCATTTCAAGGGTGGGAAAACGGAGCCTGACTATCCCGGAGAGAAGTGGCTTAGACTTGCTCAGAAACTAGCCTCCAGAGTCAGCGAAGGCGAGAGGATTATTCCACTTTCCGAACAGCACAGTACAAACCTTCTACGAAAGTATGCAAAGCTCGCCGGAGTTCCTAACTGGGACCGCTTACATAATCATCGTCAACGGGCCTACTTCGGAACTTACTGGGCTAGAAAAACCGGCCGAGATTATTGGAAGGTTCAGAGCCTCATGGGACACAAAGATTTGAGGGCGACGGCGGTCTACGTTGAAGAACTCTCTCTCGAAGAGAAGAAGCAACTCTTGGACGGATCATAGAGACACACGCTCAAAGGACTCCATCGCCTCAGTTCGTAACATCTGAAAGGACATTTCTCGCCCAAAGGAAGGTAAGTGAATGCCTCCGAAGTCAATATGGGAATCTCATCGCAGTTCAACCACGTTTTTGCTTACGTAAAATCGTCGACGAACTCACCATTGAAAACCAGACGGTTCAACTCTGCGAGGACTCACCATAAGGATTAAAGCCAGAACCAAGTTCTCGCGAACCCAAGTGAAACCTCGTTGCCTCGCAGAGCCGTTCGCGGAACGCCGAAACAGAAGACAACCATACTATTCAAAGCAGGCAATCTCCCAAGCAACCCAGACGAGCTCTTTCGTCGAGTGTTCTGGAAGAGCGACTTTCTCGCTGGCGAGGCTCACAACTTCTGGCGGGAAGTCAAGAGGGCTGAGCCCGCCGGTCTGCCGATTCAGGCATGGAAAGACTGGATTAGCAAGCGTGGAATGAGCGTAGGCCAGTTCTACAATATGATCCACGGGTTGGTGGGCGCCGGTTTCATTGAAAAGAAGGATTCAAGATGGCATCTAAGCGGGGGCTTCCTTCGCGAGCTCGAACAAATGCTAACTGTGTACTCTACGGAAAGCGGGCTACGGTATCAATTAGCGTGAACTGCCGGTAAACGAGGAAACGAATCTACCGAATCTTCGCTGGGACTTTCACGTTTAGTCTGCCTTGAGGATTCACTTCGCCCCGTCGGATTCTCGTGTCAGATAAGAGCTGACCGTCCTTTGTCCTAACCATACGGACCACATAGAGCCGAAGCGGCTTCAAACCCTGGTTTTGCCGTAACGCGTTTACCCGTAGCCCATTGCTACGAGTTTCTTCACTGACGACGAGAGCGTCGAGTCGCTTTCTGCGGGTTGCAGGTCCGAACGGATCTTTCAGCTCTGTGATTCTGACTCGCCGAAGCCAACCCCGTGCCTTCAATAACCGTCGGAGATCACGTCGCCGGAGAGCAAACTTTCTCACAGGATGATCCTTGTTCAGCTTGGAGACGAGGCGATCTCCGGTCACACCGACGAAAACCAGTTCCCCAAGCTCGAAAGCCTTGGCAAGCAATTTCTCGTGACCACTGTGCAGAATATCGAAAGTGCCTCCAACCGCAACTGCTCGATAGCGAAACTTCTCATCCCACAAACCGAAGCCCATCCACGTGTTAGCGGTCGACGGAATTTAGATTAAGAACATAGTTGGCCATTGCTAATCTCTCCAGTTTTCCGAATTCCCTACAGTTCAGCATGCGAACATCTCACGCTCTTTGTCATGTCCACGGTACCAAACCTTGTCCCCTTTGAGACTTGAGTCGGTACTCCAACGCCCATATCCGAGCCCGGGTTTCTGGGCTGTGGGAGAGCGAATGAGTTCATCGAGTAGGCCTCCTCGCTCGAGATACCGCTTCGGTTTCAGGGGGAAGCGACCCTCCCGAAGCGCTCAAGCAGCAACGACGGACGAGATACTCGATAGCCTAACTCGACAGGCTAAGTTGATGGAAAAGGCGGGAGAGGAACGAACCCTAGGATTACAGACTATTCTCGAAGTTGAACCTGGCGAAGAGCCGCTCCATTCCTTGATTCTTTCTGAGTCTAGTCCAAAAGTCACCCGCCTAAAGACCTGGAGTTTCGGCAAGTTAGCTTTCGCCGTAATGCTCATCGGAGAGCTCACGTTTCTCTGGATATACTCCACACTCCCGCGGGGTCTCAGCCCGCAAAGCCTGGATACGATACAGCAGATGGTATCGCGAGTCGGATTCGCAGACTGGCAGAAGATCGCACTAATGGCTTTTTGCGCTCTCGCCATTGCACTTCTCGCTCGCCGATCTACAAACAGGATGCGCTCGCGTCTACTTTTGACCGCTTGACTTTTCTTGATTGCACACTGTCGGCATGAACATACCCACAAAGATCTACCCGTCAATCAATGCAAGGTAGCCCGGGGGAGATTCGAACTCCCGTCAGCAGGTGACTCCTACCCTATCTTAGCAGGGATCCAGAGCCCACTAGGGACGCTTTCGTATCTGGCCCGAAACGCCCATGCTATGCTAGACCACTACACCACCGGGCTACGAAAGGTCCCCGCCAGCCTCGGTATTCATAAGGGGTTTCCGCGTGAGAACCAGAGGTTCCCTATATACTTGTCGAAAGCCTTATATTATGTACGCAGCCCCACGCTTTCACTTTCCTTGTGAGAGCCTTTGGTGGGACAGATTCCACCAGGTTCGATGTTCAGATAGAGGCTCGGGAGAGCTGGAGAGCGAACCTTACGACCACGCCATCAGTTCCTGGGAGAAATCCTTCGAGAGTTCACGTTTGTCCAGAGTGTGGAGGCGTGAACCTCATTGAGGACTTCGATCAGGGTGAGACTATTTGTCAGGACTGTGGGCTCGTGCTTTCACAGAATCTCATGAGCCGTGGGCCTGAGTGGCGCGCTTTTACTAAAGAGGAGAAGGATGAGAGGGGCCGGGTGGGTATACCTACTTCATTTTCGATTCACGATAAGGGTCTCTCCACGGTCATAGACCGTGTCAATAGGGACGCGTTTGGCCGCCAACTTCCGATCGAGACGCGTATGGAGATGCTTCGGCTCCGGAAGTGGCAGATCCGTACTCGAGTACATTCATCGTCCGACAGAAATCTCGCTCAAGCTATGGCAGAATTGGATCGTCTCACCGACAAGCTTCATGTCCCGGCCAACGTGAAAGAAAGCTCCGCCGTTGTCTACAGGAAGGCCCTGGATAACGGACTAGTGCGTGGCAGATCGATCGCCGCTATTGCTGCAGCCTCTCTCTATGCCGCGTGTCGATCTTCCGAAACTCCTCGAACGCTGAAGGAGGTGGCGGCCGCCAGTAGGATCAAGAAGAAGGATGTGGCTCGATGCTACAGGCTGCTCTTGCGGGAGCTCGAAATTTCGATGCCGGTAGAAGATCCGATAAGATGCATCTCGAAGATCGCTAGCAGAGCTGAAATTTCGATGCAGACGCAACAATCAGCGATCAGAGTCTTGAAGGATGCCAGGAAGAAGGGCGTGGTCGCAGGGAAGGACCCGATGGGTCTAGCTGCAGCTGCCCTCTATGTCGCTTGCGTCTTGGAGAATGAAAAGAAGACTCAAAAGGAAATCGCCGAGATCGCAAACGTGACCGAGGTCACAGTACGAAATAGGTACAAGGGCCTGAAAGACTCCCTTGGACTAGCCGCCTAGGAGAAAGGCGCCTAACGAAGATACTGCCGCATGTTCTGAACGTTGTTGAAGACGGTACTCCACTGAGGATGCGTGCTAGGCCCTCCGCTGCTGAAACCGTTGAGGGCTATAGAGAACTTGACGCGAGGATCGCGCGAATAGTAGTAGATGATGTCTAGCTTCCTCCTTGTAGTCGCATTTGAAAGGCTTCTTTTCAATGCGTTGAACAGATACTTGTTGAAGAACTCAAGCTCAATTGAGACGGAGATGCGTTCGCTCATTCTCCCACTCGAAAGTACTCCTAATTGTACTAGTCTTGAATATTTATGACTATACCTTGAAGCCGACACTGCTCCCTCTTTCAGCAAACTGTGGAAGCCTGCGGCATTCTCTGGAACGCTGTATATTCCGTGCCGGCCGGTCCGAACGTCTCAAGGATGGTCGAGCGGGTACTTCCGGTAACCGAACGAGAGTTACAACCGCGATTTTAGCCCCGTTCCTGGAAATATTCATGGGAAGTAGAGAATGCGGGAAAAGCAAACAGTTGTTCTCATCCTATTCTCAGCCTGGCTATTCTGGTTTGCGCTCTTCCTTTCGATGGGAATCTGATCTCCGGCGATTGAAGGCACTCTTAAATATGCACGAGGAGTGCTCTATGGTTGTGGACGACCACAAAGGAGTTCTAGGCCTCTAGCATGGCCGATGTTTGTTCGACCTGCGGCCTTCCTAAGGACCTGTGCGTTTGCGGCACCATCAGCATGGAGCAGCAGACGGTGAAGGTACGTATGGAAATGAGGAAGTGGGGCAAACCAGCTACCATTGTTGAAGGCATTGACGGAAAAAGCGTGAGCCTTTCTGATCTTGCGACGAAACTAAAGACGTACTGCGCCTGTGGCGGCACCTCCAAGAATAATTCTATAATCCTGCAAGGAGATCATCGGGACAAGGTCAAGAAGGTCCTAGTAGGCTACGGGTTCCCTGAAGCTAGCATAGAGTTACACTAGAGAAACCCGAACTTGTCAGCTCTACTGGACGTTCTTCGATCCATCCGCCGGAGCGAACAAGGTCCACTCTCATGTCCTCAATGCGGAGCAAATGTGAAACGCTCCCGGGCACCCTTGGAGGGATGGATTCTACCGATCCGATATGTGTGCGACAAGTGTAGCTATTCTGGATTCCTCGCGCTGGAGGAAGAACGGCCGAATGAATAGGATCACGGCTACTTCCTCAACGAACTAGATCGTCTTAGAATTCCAGAGTTCGACGGCTTGCTTCAATCCTTCGTCGAGGCTGTAACGTGGATGCCAACCGATCTCTTTCTTGATTCTCGCGTTGTCTAGCACGAGATAGGCGGGATCCTGGCTTTGAGGTCTCTGTGGATAGCCAGGAGGATAGGTGCCGAAGACAAGCTTTCCCTTGAACCCTGTCAGGGCTGAGAGTTTCTTGGCGAGTTCCGCATTTGTGACCGGATTGCCAGGGGACACGTTGTAGACTCCGCCGACGGCTTTCTCGGATTTCGCGACGTCGAGGTAGGCGTCGACATGATCCTCGGCGAACATGTAATCGCGAATCGAGTCCGGCGCGCCGATATAGCAAGTCTCACCCGTCAGCATCTTTGAGATCAAATACTCCGTGTAGAACCCGCTCTCCCATACTCTGCCATAGCTGTTGATCGGTCTCATCACGGTTCCTCGGAGATGGTAGATCCTGTTGGCCATCTGGATGTACTGATCGGCAGCTGCCTTCGATACCGCGTAGGGCGACGCGGGGTTGAGGAGAGCAATCTCCGGAATCGGTCGGTTGCCGGGCTGCCAGCCATATACCTCCGCGGTGGAAGCGGCAATCAGCCGGGTGTTCGGTGACTTTCTGATTATCGAATGGACCAGGTTTACTGTTCCGTCAAAGTTGATCCCGATGTATGGATACGGATCGTCGAATGATAATCGGACGGGAGTCAGCGCCCCAAGGTGATAAACGATGTTCGGGTCGGAGGTTTCTACCGCAGAGAGAACCGAGTGAAATCTTACTAGGTCGCCTTCGATGAGATGAATTTTCGGGACGATTTTTTCAATTCTCTTAAGCTCCCTTTCCGACGAATGTCGAACCAGGCCGTAGACATCCTCTCCCTGCTCTACCAGTTTTGTGGCCAGCCTTGAGCCGATGAATCCGGTTATTCCCGTGACTAGAACATTCAATCTGTCTGACTCCTCAATTGCTTCTCTGCATCTTCAAGCTCCCTTAAGGAATTAATCGTAATGAATGATCCCCCGTGCCTAAACGCGGCTACCTTACCGACCTTTGACAGCTTTGGGAAGGTTGTTCTCTCAACATCACCGACTCGAGGGAGATGTTCTACGATGTCGTGCTCGAACACGTATATTCCCGTAGAAATGTTCATGTCTTTCAATACGGGTTTTTCGAGGAAGCCCCGACAATAGTCATGTTCGTCGACTTTGACGAGCCCGAAAGGGAGTCGGGGATGGACGACCGCAATGGTTGTGAGAGTTCCGCTCTTTCGATGCTTCGCGAGCATAGTCTTGAGTCTGAGGTCTGTGATCTGGTCACCGTTAAGGGCGAAGAATGTCTGATCCTCAACGTAGCGGCTTATGGCTAGCTTGAAGCCTTCGCCCGTTCCTCCTGGAATGGTGTGGACGCTGTACTGGATTCTCACGCCGAAGCGTGCTCCGTCTCCAAAGAAGTCGATTATCTTCTCCTTCAGATACGCGACTCCCATCACAATGTTCGTGACCCCGTTTGCTTTCAGCCACTCTACGACCCATTGAAGAAGGGGTTTTCCGCCAACCTTTACGAGGCCTTTGGGCAAGTCTGCGGTTATGGGTCTCAGCCGAATACCCTCGCCGCCAGATAGAACGACGGCTGTTCTGGGCCAACTCGTAAGCCTTGGCAATTCTGTTATCGGATTGTGGTGCCTCTTGTAGCGGGTATAAGCGTTCCATCCTGAATAGCCTCAACAGACCAGAGCGCGCGCGAGATCGCAGTTTGAGAATTTTTTGAAAAAGAATTCTTGGTTATTTTTTTACCTGTTATTTTTCCGGTTTTGGAAATGATTGTTTCGATTTTTTGGATGGAGGCTAGTGTAAGTGTTGAATCTCGTGTGGATCAAGAATTCCCTCCAAGCCTACTGAATGACATCAGGATAAGATTCTAAATCGCAAGTTGGGCCTTGGATCAGCGGCGTGCCAATAACCACGCGCTGAATAACAGATTATGGACCATCTTAGTTACAAACAAATAATTAGATGGCCTAATGTTGCTGGGGGAGAAGTCGATGAGCGAAGACCCTCCAGCTACAAAATATGTCGTCGAGATCGTTGCGCCAGAGAAACCACCGCCAACACCAAAGCAGTATGTCCAAGACTTGAAAGGCGTGGCCGGAGGGAAACAGATCGCTAGAATGAAGAAGGAGGCGGTCGCATGCCCGGTCCTGAATAAGACCGTATCCTTCGTCCAGTGCTTCGCATGCCCAAACTTCATCCGCAGAGTCAAAGGAAAAGTGGACTGCAGAGGCCTGCCTCTTCCCCCCGCATAGATCCAGAGACGGACCGTATTCCTCTTTCCAGACTTTTTCGAACCCAACAGCTCATGATCTCAGCCTCATCCACTAAGTTCTACTGGCCAGGAGTGCATCCACCACACCGGGATTGGTTTGGACAACCTTGAGTCACGAGTTAGCTTGAGACCGTTCCAGAGCAAGCACTAGCTTAGTCAGTAGATCGTTGAACGGAGTACTCACTCCCACTAGACTTCCTAGGTGAGAGATGGAACCGTTCAGTTGTCTAATCTCAGTCTTCCGTCCAGCTTCAATGTCCTGGAGCATCGACGATTTGTTCCTCGGTGTCTGAGCCAACACCTTTGCAAGCAGCGATTTTGGGGAAGGCTTGAGAACAATCCCGCTTGCGCGGGCGACGGCGCTGCCTTCGTCAACTGCCTCGGACGCGATCCCGCGCAGTTCAGGGATCCTGCGTACATCTCTATTCCTGACGCGGGTAATAGCTGAGATGGGGTTGATTGCTGAATTCACAATGGCCTTAGCCCAAAGCACTCCCTTGATGTTATTGCTGATGATTGTGGAGAAGCCGGCTTTGCGAAACGCCCTCTCAATAGCGAGGCATCGACCAGAAACCTTACCATTCATTTCTCCCACCCAGGTCATCCCACCCCCAGTATGAACTACCTCGCCAGGTCCAATTGTCATGGCGCCTTCAGTAGTCGTACCGGCAATGATTGAATCAGTGCCAAGTTTACGTGCCAACTCCTCAACGTTCCCGAGTCCATTCTGGAGGCTCAGCACAGGCACATGGCGAATGCTGGATTTCTTGAGAAGTGATGCGACCGCTTTCGAGTCGTAGGCCTTTACTGTGACTAGTATGAGGTCTGGCTTGTCACCTCTTGACAATCTTGTTCTTGTTTGGACGTGCGAGCGGACAACCTTTCCCGAGAGCTCCCGAATACTAACGCCCATCTTCCCGATGGAGGCTGCGACGCTTCTCTTGTGATGTATCAGTAGAACAGTCTGTCCGGCCCTGTGCAACCGACCGCCGAAGAGACACCCGATTGCTCCAGCGCCGACAACGGCGATCCGCAAGAGTCAGATCTTCCGGTTAGAACCGAGCTTTGCCCGCTGGTCTTCGTCCATTCTGAAGACGTGCTGTTCCTCAGGGAATAGTCCGTTCCTAACTTCAACCGTAAAATTCTGAAGAGCTTGCTTGATCATTCCACCAACATCCACGTAACGTTTAGCAAACTTCGGGGTGAAACTTGGATACAACCCGATCAAGTCATGAAGCACGAGCACCTGCCCGTCACAAAACCGCCCAGAGCCTATCCCGATCGTCGGAACGGACACAGTCTCAGTTACGACCTTAGCAACCTCCTCAGTTACCATCTCTAGAACAATCCCAAAGACCCCGGCCTCCTCCAGCGACTTGGCATCTTCAACGAGCTTGTCACCCGAATCGACGTTTCTGCCCTGAATCCTATAGCCCCCATGCAATGTTGCCGTCTGCGGAGTGACCCCGATGTGGCCAAGCACAGGAATCCCGGCGCGGGAG
>Ga0209588_1000335_pt1 | contig 12371 bp, 10 predicted proteins | sample Rivendell_Oct201_10_FD_188351 | JGI IMG/M metagenome (GOLD analysis project Ga0209588, IMG submission 188351) | Vadose zone soil microbial communities from the Eel River Critical Zone Observatory, Northern California, USA -... | ecosystem: Host-associated > Plants > Roots > Rhizosphere > Soil ...
ACGGGGAATAGCGGAGGTGGGCAAATTCGGCCTTGTTCGGATCCACTTCAGCCACCAGCTTGCCGGCAATATAAAATTTCAAGTGATCGCAATTCGAACAGACGACCGCTTTGGTGAATCCAATGGATTCATCACCGCGGGCCCAGTGGAAGGCGGGCTCGAGGACCACTTCTTCCGCCGGATCGCATTGCGACTTATAGAAGCCGGCGGCGGGCTTGGGTTCGCGGAAAATGTCGGTTACGCCGTGATAGCAGATGCGGTCGCCGGTGCCGAAGTCGCCGTGCGTGTTGTAATCGAAGGCGCACCAGCCGATGCCGCCCGCATATTGCGGATTGGACGCAAGCTGGTCGTGGATTCGCGCGTGGCGCATGGCGTGTTCGGTGAGGCGCTCGACTTGATCGATGGTCTTGGTGGGATAGGTGTGGCCCACAAATTCCGTGTTGAGGTAGCGCGGGTGGCTGGGCGGCTTCAAGGGGAAACCAAAATCGTTCATGGTGAAAACGTCTTCGAGAAATTCTGATTCCTGGAAATAGCGGATACCTCCCGTGGGCCGGGTAGGATCGAGACGATGGGCCAAGGCGTTGGTGCGGGTGTAGAAATCGTGATCGTCTCGCGACTCATTGATGCGCACGCCCCACAGGATGATGCTGGGGTGATTCCAATCGCGGCGGATCATGCGGCCGACGTTATCGACGGAGATGTGCTTCCAGGACTCGTCGCCGATGTGCTGCCAGCCGGGAATCTCTTCGAGCACAAGGAGTCCCATTTCGTCGCAGGCATCCAGGAAATGGCGGGATTGCGGATAGTGCGAGGTGCGCACGATGTTGCACTTGAGTTTGTGGCGCAGGATGCGGGCATCGCTGCGCTGGGCGCGGCCCGGCATCGCCTGACCGACGAATGGAAAGGTTTGATGACGGTCGAGGCCGCGCAGCTTGATGACTTTGCCATTCAGCTCGAAACCGTGGTCGGTGAATTGCGCTTCGCGGAAGCCCAGCGTGCGTTTGTCCTGATCCACCAACTGGGTTCCGCGCAAGAGGCGCACGTGGACGGAGTACAGATTCGGATGGGTAAGGTCCCAAAGTTTGATTGCGCCGAGGTTGTCGAGACGCACGGTGTGGGACATGGGTTCCGTCGCGGCCTCCGACGGCGGGACTTTCTGCGTGCCTTTAGCCACGACACGCTCGCCATCGCGGAGTTCCACTTCCAGGGTGAGCGGTTCGTGCGACGCTTCGAGATGCTGAAGGAAGCAATCCACATCCAGAGCCGGATGCCCGGTGAGCACGTCTTTGGGCTTGGCAAAGATGTTTTCAATGAAGGTGCCGGGAACGATGCGCAGCGAAACTTCGCGGTAGATGCCTCCGAAAGTGAGGTAGTCGATTTGATGGCCAAACGGCGGAATATCCGCGCGTTCGCGGGAGTCCACATCCACAGCGAGCACGTTTTCTCCGCCAAAATTGATGTGCGGCGTGAGGTCGAAGGAGAAGGGCGTGTAGCCGCCCTGGTATTCGCCGAGACGCGCGCCGTTGATCCAGACCGTGGAGGCGGTCATGACGCCTTCAAAGTCGACGAAAACGTGGCGGCCAGCGGCCTCGGGCGGAAGTTTGAAGCGCCGGCGATAGATGGAGACAAATTCGTAGGTCTTCTCGTCGAAACTGTGCCAGGGCAGGCGGACATTCGTGTGCGGAATGACGACGCGTTCGAATCCGGAGTCGTCGAATTCGCGCCCGTGCGCGCCTTCGACAAAGGCTTTGTTGTATCTCCAATTCCGGTTGATGGGAAGAACCATGCGCCCCTCGGGCTTGGAATCGCCGGGGAGCGCTGGACGGCCCGCAAGCGCGCCGGGTGCAAGTGTTGCGCCGGCAATTACGGTGCTCGTCGTCTTCAAAAAGTCGCGTCTGTCCATAGTTTTCCTTTCGATCGAATAAAAAAAAGTATGTTGCGGCTAGCTCGCCCAAGTTAATAACTGCTCCAAACCGGCGGCAGCGTTGGATTCGGCTGAATCGGCGTCGAGACATCGGTCAGGTGCACTGAATCTTACTATTCCTCGCCCGCGCCGCAAAAGCCGAACTGAATCACGGTTTCGCGGACGGGGAACCGTTCGTCGAATAGGCAAAATGCCGAATTTCCGCTCGTTGTTTGTCGAGATCGGCCAGATGCTGTTCGCGGATTTGTTGATAGGCCTGGAACTGCTCCTGGGCTCGGACTTTTTCGCCCGTTCGAAGGTAAGCCTGCCCCAGCCGGTGGTAAGTGTCGGCCGCCTGGAATTCACGATCCAAATCCGCGCCGGTATGGCCGGATTATTAACATCGGTTCTATCACCATTGTTGCTGGTTATGTCGGAATCGGTCACTACGGTGCCAGCCGCGTTGGAATCCGGCAGTTGACCATGAGCTTGGCGGATGACTGGGGCAAGCATGGCATCACCGTGAACGGCCTGGCCCCGGGATGGTTTTGCACCGACCAGAACAAAGTCCTCTATGAAAATAAAGAGTGGTTCGAGTATCTTGGTGACCGTATTCCGATCAAACGGCCCGGGCAGCCCCAAGATCTGGATGCAGCCGTAGTGTTTCTTGCTGCGGAGTCCAGCCGTTACGTCACGGGGCAGACTCTGCTCGTGGACGGCGGAATTTCCACTGGCGCAACCCGTGCCCTGATTCCGTCGGGTCCGGACAAGCCGGCGAAATCTACGTGAGAGCTCAAATTATGAGAAACGCTTTCTTTCTCGCACCTGGAATTCAACTGGAATTGTGCCGTTGGTTCCCCAAGGCCTTGTGCGGCGTATTTCTGGGTCTCTCCTTGCTGCCGATGGCCTGGGCAGCTCCACCTCGTCAAGCTCGGAACACCCTTCAGATCTATTTCGTCGATGTTGAGGGCGGCCAGGCCACGCTGTTTGTTACACCGGGCGGGCAGTCGCTGCTCATCGACACGGGCTGGCCAGGCAACGATGGCCGCGACGCAGACCGTATCGTCGCAGCGGCTAGAGATGCGTCAATTGCGAAAATTGATTTCGTACTGCTGACGCATTTCCATCAGGACCACGCCGGCGGGATCACTCAGCTCGCCGCCAAGATTCCAGTGGGAACGGTTATCGATCACGGAGACAACCGCGAGCATACGGACGCCGCGACGGAGCAAACCTGGCAAGACTATCGAAAATTTCTGGCGAACGGCAATGTCAAACGGCTGATCGTCAAACCCGGAGAAGTTTTACCGGTTCAGGGGATTCGGGCCGAAGTCATCAGCTCGGACGGCGCGTTGATCGAAAAACCTTTGCCGGGTGCCGGAGGAACAAACACGAATTGTAAGGCTTCCGATCAGTATCCTGTCGACCAGACGGAAAATCTACGGTCTCTCGGCACGATGATCACGTTTGGCAAGCTGCGGATTCTGGATCTCGGCGACCTGACCTGGGACAAGGAAATGGAATTGATGTGCCCGGTAAACCGGCTCGGCACAATTGATATCTACATCGTTTCTCACCATGGCTGGAGCCAGAGCAATAGTCCCGCACTGCTGAATGGCATCGCGCCGCGTGTGGCCATCATGGACAACGGCGCCGCGAAAGGCGGATCTCCTTCGTCATGGGACACCATCAAAAGGTCTCCGCGCCTCGAAGATTTTTGGCAGCTCCATTTTTCGAACGAAGGCGGCGCGGCGCACAATTCCGCTGACTCGTTCCTGGCCAACTTGCCCGGACCCGATGCCGGCAACTATCTCAAGCTGACGGCGTGGAAGAATGGAAGCTTTGACGTTTTCAATTCGAGGACCCAAGGAAGCAAGCATTACGAGGCCCCACGCTGAGCCGTCTTGGCCTCAGGCCGGATCAGGGATCGCTTCGATCCGTCCCAGCAAGAATACATAACCCGCGATCCCCAGAAGCAGAAACGCCGTGGCGCCAATGAACGCCCCGGAAAAAGAATGCGTCGACTGCACGATGTAGCCGGTAAGAATCGGCGCGGCGATTCCAGCGAGCTGACTGGAACAATTCAAAATTCCCCCCAGTGTGCCGACGCTCTCTCGTGGAGCCACCAGGGACGGGATTGACCATGCAACCGGTGAAGCGGCCGACAATCCGCCGATGGACATGCTGATCCAGAAAAGCGCGGTGACAGGACTGTGCGCATGTGCCGTGCCGAGAATTCCTAGGCCGAGAATCGTTCCGCCGATGAGCACGACTTGACGAACGCGGACCGCGCTCCAACCGCGCTGTATTAACGAGTCTACGAGCCAGCCACCCACGACCAGGTCGGTGAACGTGGCGAAGAGCCAAGGCACACTGGTATAGAGCGCCGAATGAAGCAAGTCCATGTGGAGGGCGGTGGAAAGATAAGACGGCAGCCAGGTCAACAGCAAATAGAAGGTGTAGTTGTATGACGCGAAACCCAGGGCCAACCCCCACACTTTACGTTGCCGGAGCAAGTAAGCCAGCGGGGCTCCTTTGGCGGCTCTCGCGCGATCCTCCGGCTGCGCTCCGCCCCGCGCGATGAACTGGCGCTCCGGATCTGTCAGTAATTTATCCTTGCTCGGATTTCGATAGAAAGCATAGAACAACGCAAAATAGACGAGACTGATGAACCCTGTCGCCGCAAAATTCCACCGCCAGCCGAAATAGAACAGCAAAAGGCCCAGCAACGGAATTCCAATCGCCGAAGAGAATTTCGCCGCGGCGTCGAACGTGGCGGTGGCCAGGCTGCGTTCGTCTGTGGGAAACCAGTAGCCGGTGGCTTTCGCATTGGCCGGAAATGTCGGAGCCTCGCCGATCCCCAAGAGGAAACGCGCCCCAAACAAACCGCCGACGCCTGTGCAGATGGCCGCAGCAAAGGAAGCCACGCTCCAAATCACGGTGCTGACGATGCCTACGCGGCGGACGCCAAATCGATCCAGCAGCAGCCCGGAAGGCAGTTGGAGCAACGCGTAGGTCCAGTTGTAAGCGCTTGAGAGATAGCCGAACATCACCGCGGAAATTCCAAACGAGGCTTGCAGCGCATCGCGCGAAACAGAAAGATTCACGCGGTCAAAATAATTGACCAGAACTCCGGCGCCCAGCAGAAGGGCAATGGTCCACCGTCTGCGAGGTATTGTTGCCCTGTCCGGGTTTGCTTGCGGCATCATTCGTCACCAGTTGCGGCGGCAATCATAACGTAACTCGTCTAAGGTTGGTCCGGCCCGCCGGCACAACCAGATGGCTGGCGTATTCGGATGGTTGCGGGGGTCAGATTTGAACTGACGACCTTCGGGTTATGCGATCTGACTCAGCTTTCGCTGAGAGTCGGACTGTACCTTCATCCCGTGTAAGGGGATGCTCGCCATCCAGTCTCTACGCCTTCCTCGTTCTTCCGAGGCTTGGTTCGGTATTGCCGTAGCCCAACAGCAGGCTTTAGGTTTCATCGACTTTGACGAGTGATCTTCCCGCACATTGCTGTGCGGACGCCCATTTTGCCGAGCAGGATTTGAACCACCGATCCCGCTTAGCGGGTTATGAACTTGAAGGTCATACTCTAAGTCCCATTGATTCGGTTGTCCTTATAGCTCGACCTGGATCACTTCCGGTTTGCCGACGATCCGTCCAGAGCTCGCCTCCTTCCCCTTGCAGTATCCCAGTTCCGTATCGCCGCCTTAAGTGTGCACTTGAATCCAATTCGCGTTCCTTTTCCAGTTGGAAGCCTCAGGTCAGAATCCCTCGTATTCTGCAACAGGAAAAACTTCCTGATCACTTCTGCGCAAGGTATTTCTTTGCTTCGGCTAGCTCCGGCCGCTGCGTGTCGGCGTTGCTGCACAGCGCCAGGAGCTTCCCATAGTAAGTGCGCGATTTTTCCAGATCCCCAGAGAGTTGCGCGGCTTTCGCAGCGCCGTAGAATCCGCGGTACCGATTGCGCGCCGACTGCAAAGAGGCTTCGTATTCCTTCAGGGCAAGGCGGGGCTCATTAGCCGCCAGCAGCATGTCGCCGAGTAATTCGCGCATGGGCCACAGGCGATTCTCCATGGCCACATGCTTTTCACTTCCGTCCTCAAGGTCTGCCGCATTGCGCATTAGCTTCAAAGCGGCTTCCTTTTTGCCTTCGCCGAACATCACCCAGGCAGTTGCTGCGTTCCTTTGGATCTCCGCTTGCTGCGCCCAATAGTCGTCCTTGGACTGCCGCAGACCGTCCTCGATCTGCTGCAGTTGCCCAATATTCTTCTGCGCAGCCTGGAGATCGCCGCTACGGGCAGAGCCCATGGCGCGGGCGAAGTAGGTGATGGAATCCGTCACCGGAGTCGAGTGCAGTGGCTCCAGCCCGGCAGCCTCGCCCCAGGCTTCCCTTTCAATCGCGTAACGCGCGGGAATCGCCGCTAGCGCGGTATAGCCTGCCAATACGGCCCCAGTCGGATTGGCGGCAGCTGCACTCTGAGTTTTTTGCAACTCCGTGTTCCGCTCGACTCCCCGTTTCGCATCGACGTCTTGCGCCAGTTGGAGATAGGCGTAGACCATGAAATCCAACGCATGAGCATAACCCTTGGAAACGGATAGGGCCGCTTGGTTGGACTTGATGGAGTCCTGCCACATCCCCAGCATGGAGTAAACATGCGAAGGCATGTGCAGCGCGTGCGGGGCCGAGGGGGCCACGTCGCCGTACACGCGCGCCGCTGCCAAGCCGCGATCCGCCAACACAGGGAAGTCGTAACTGTGAATCAGATAGTGAAGCGCGCCAGGATGCTCCGGATTGGCAGCCAGCACTTTTTCGAGAATCGCCCCGGCTTTCAGTTGCCGTGTGAAATTGGGGTCCGCAGGAAGGACGGCGACAGCCTCGTTCATCGCCAGAGCGTAGAAGACCGCGGCTTCGGAATCCTCGGGATAGCGGAGGTACACTTGCTCCATGGCCTTTTCATACGCCAGAACGCGCGCGCGGTAATCGAGTTTCTCCCAATCCTTGTAATAGTTCTCGATCGCCGAAATATAGTCCCGCTCCCGCTGTGTCTTGGCCTCGGCAAGCTTGGCCTTGTCCGCAGCCTCCAATCCATCCTTGAGAACCTGCAGGTTGGGTGCGCCAACCAGCGGATTCCCCCGTCGGCTGATAGCCACGCCCCAATAAGCCATGGCGCAGCCGGGGTCGCTCTTTGTAATTTCTGAGAAGGCGTTGAAGCCCTGCGGATACCAGAAACTGTGCAGCATGGCCACGGCGCGATCGAATTGTGGCTGAGTGGCAGGAAGGCAGGATACAGCGAAATGGACCTTTCCCAGCTTCTCGGCATCTCCGGTTTTTTCTTGAGCAGTCGCCACTGGTACACAGCAAAGAACCCCAAAGGCCAGGATCAGAATCCCACGCTTCATCGGCGCACCTCCATTCGGTCATCTCAGACATCGGCGTAATTGCCTGGCTGGAAAGGCGGATCCTACCTCAGTTTCCGAGAATGGTGCCCGATCTTCGGCGATTGGGCCCGAGTGACGGGCAAACAGGAGGTTAGAAGTTGTCGGTTCGAGGGTCGGTACCGACAAACGCGCTAGCAGTGACGGTTAAATCGCTGGTGAAAAACCGACTTAAGGTTACCGACCTCCATGGCCGAATATCCCTCCTCAGGGTTAGCTTGGTCGTGGGTTGAACTGGGAACAGAGCGCGAAAGTTTTCTCCAGGTGCTCGATGAAAATGCGAACTTTGGTGGACAGCCGGCGGCTGGCAGGCCGTACGGCAAGGATTGGCACTGTTCGCTCAAAGGCAGTCAGAAGACGGATGACAGTACCTTCTCTGAGTTCTGCGGCGAAGAGCCAGGCTGGCGCCTGGGCAATCCCCAGATGTTCAAGGACACCCATCCGCATCTGTTCAATATCGCTCGTTCGAAAGACTCCTGTGGGGATAACACGCGTCGCGTTCTGTCCAGAGCCAAAGGTCCACGGTTGTACGGAGCCCCGCTCGACAAAGACGACCGATCGAAAGTGTTTGAGTTCTTCCGGGGATTCCGGTGCACCAAAGCGTGTGAGGTATTGAGGAGTGGCGACGAGAATGGTCATCGTCTGCGCGAATCTTCGCGCAACTAGAGTCGAGTCTGGAAGATCACCTGAGTGGATAGCTAAATCAAAGCCGTCTTCGATGATCGTTGTCGGGCTCTCCGATGCCGCCATCTCAACTGCCATATCGGGGTAAGCAGCAAAAAAAGCAGGCAGCTTTGACACCATGTGGAGGCGGGCAAACGTGGGAGCAACGGTCACACGAATGAGGCCTTTGGGTGCAGTTTGGCCTCGACCGATTCGTGAAGTCGCGTTTTCAAAGTCGTCGAGAATGCGCAAAGAAGACTCGTAAAATTCGCGTCCTGCCTCAGTCAGTGCGATGGAACGAGAGGTGCGGTGAATGAGTTCGGTGCCGAGTTCATCTTCAAGGCCGGAGATCTGTTTGCTCACAGCAGGTTGACCAATTCCACGCTCCTTTGCGACAGCGGAGAAGCTCCCTTTTTCAATTACTCGGACGAACATCTGCATTGCATCGAATTTGTCCACAGCAGCCTCCATATTCCTCTATGGAATGGATTCTAAGCGAGATCTCTGCGTTATGCATTCCTATTGGGAATAGCTGGCATTCCCCAGAGTGCTAAATCTGCTTGCAGTAATCACACATCAGATAAGAGGTCTAAGGACTGCGAGCGAGATAACAGTCAGTTGAATCAGTAGAGCAGTGAAATCGCTCACAGAAAATTATAGGAGGTCACATGTCTAAGTTAACCGAAAAAGTGGCACTCGTTACTGGCGGTTCGCGGGGCATTGGCGCGGCGATCGCGAAACGTCTGGCCGCGGATGGAGCGAGCGTGGCCATCACGTACGCGCAGGACGCCAGCGCCGCTTCGGTCGTGGTCAAAGCGATTGAACGGGATGGCGGAAAGGCTATCGCAATTCAGGCGGACGCCACTAATGCCGGTGCCGTCGAAGCCGCGGTCGAAAAGACCGTCGCAACTTTTGGCCGACTTGATGTGCTTGTGAACAATGCCGGCACAGCCATTCCGAAACCGTTCGAGGAGGCGACGCTGGAAGAGATGGATCGCGTGATTGCCATCAATGTGCGTGGTGTATTCGTCGCGACGCAGGCCGCGCTGAAGCACATGAAGAGCGGCGGTCGCGTCATCATGATCGGTTCGGCCGTGGGTGAGCGTGTCGCGGCGCCCGGGCTTGTGCCATACGCGGGCACGAAGGGAGCCGTCAAGATGTTCACTCAGGCGCTGGCCCGAGAGATCGGGAGCCGGGGCATCACGGTCAACAACGTTCAGCCGGGTCCGATCGACACGGAATTGAATCCCGCCGCGGGCGACTGGGCGGTGCCACAGAAGGCAGCCACAGCACTCGACCGCTACGGGCGAGTTGATGAGGTTGCTGCCCTGGTGGCGTTCGTCGCCGGTCCGGAGTCCTCGTACATTACTGGGGCAAATCTTACCGTGGATGGCGGAATGAATGCCTAAAGGGGCGCTTGAACGCAAGTCGGATCGACCAGGGGGATGATCAACACACAATAGATATCAAATGGAGGAAGGTGTCCAATGGCAAATGTAGTGAAGAAACATAGCATCTCTTCTGAGCTAGCACAGAAAATGGTGGACAGAGCGGTAGCGAAAGCCAGAGAACTTGGAGTTAGCGAGAACGTAGCGATCCTCGATGATGGGGGAAATCTCAAGGCATTCAGCCGGATGGATGGGGCCCCGATCCTTTGCATCGAGATGGCGCTGAACAAAGCGTATACAGCTCTGTTCGGCGTCTCCACGCAAGACTTTTTCAACTTTATCCAGGGCGACCCGTCGCTCTTGGCTGGCATCCCCACGCTTTCGCGTGTGGCGGCTTGGGGAGGAGGGTTTCCCATTAAGGTGGACGGAGAAATTGTCGGGGCGATCGGGCTGAGCGGGGCGCCCGCCGTGCAGAACGACATCGACTGCGCGAGAGCAGCCCTGGCGCTCGTATCCTGATATTTTCTGAGAGGAGGTTGAATGGTATGAGAGCGAACATTGTGGCTGGCGCACTATTTCCCGATTATGAGTTGACCGATCACACCGGCAAACGTCGCAAGCTTTCCGATCTACAGGGGCCGGATCCCATGGTCCTGGTGCTTAGCCGCGGAGGATTCTGCCCAAAGGATCGGCGCCAGGCCGAGGGACTAGTCCAACTTCACCACGAAATGGAAGTCGGTTACTCGAGGCTTGTCACCATCAGTACCGACAACATGCTTCTGACGAATGAGTACCGCGATGGCGTCGGGGCTCATTGGACGTTTTTATCTGATCCGGGACGCAAGGTTCAGAAGGATCTCGACATCGCCGAGTACACCGACCCCGAGCACAATCCGATGATCCCACATGTCATCGTCCTCGAACCTGGTCTCGTTATATTCAAGATCTACAACGGCTACTGGTTTTTTGGCCGACCGACCATTGAAGAGCTTCGGCAAGACTTGCGTGCGGCGTTGAAGAAATGCCGTCCGGACTGGGACATCACTACGCCGGAGCTGAAAGCCGCTTGGGAACAGGGTCAACGTGATCGCTTTTATCCCTATGGCGGCAAGACCTACGGGCAGGTATTTCGGGAGCAACAGTAGAGGAGGTGGACGCCGTAGAGGTTCGTTCAATTCGTAACAGTAACCAGTTCCAGATCGTTCGCCGAAAGGATTTTCCCTTTCGCGTTTTGCACTTTCAGTCTGGGGGGGCAGAATAGGAGCAAAGATTTATGAAATTTGAAACGCCCATAATGACTTCAAGACGGGGGTTTCTATCGAATACCCTCGGAATCGCTCTCGTAGCGGCCTCGACTTGGCCAATCCGAGCTGTCCAAGCCCGTTCGAAGCACGGAGAATCCAACAGTAGTACCGCCAACTCCGGACGTACCGCTCAAAAAACATCCCTGAGATGGGACGTGTTCTTGGCGCCCAGCATACCTGCCATCACCAGCGATTTGCCTCCGGGCGAAAAAGAGCGGCCCTGGCCGCCGATTTCGTCAACGCTTATTTCTGGGGAGCGGGACGCTGTCCTGGTCGACACTCCTATTACGGTCGAGCAGGCGCGAGCCCTGGCGAATTGGGTTGTAGCGAGCGGAAAGAATCTGACGACGATTTACGCCACCCATGGCCACGGGGATCATTTCTTTGGCACCAGTACAGTTCTGGAGCGATTTCCAGGTGCCCGTTTCGTCGCGCGGCCTGATGTGATCAAGGTTATGCGCCAGCAGGCATCGCCAGAGTCTCTCGGTACGTTTTGGAATCCGCGCTTTCCCGGCCAGATTTCCAGCCATCTTGCAATTGCCGAAGAACTGGCCGGAAACGTCATTAGGCTGGAAGGCCACGATTTAGTCAGTGTGCCACTCGGATTTACCGACACTGCTAGCACAACCTGCCTTCACGTTCCGTCAATCGGTTTGATCGTGGCGGGTGATGCCGCCTACAACGACGATCATCTGCATCTGTCAGAGTCGCCAGATCAGCAAAAGCGCCAAGAGTGGATTGCTGCTCTGGATAAAATGGAGTCGCTAAAGCCACGCGCAGTAATCGCCGGGCACAAGCGCGTCGGGAACGATGATAGCCCTCGGATCATTGGAGAAACCCGGAAATACATCCGCGATTTCGAGCGCCTTGCCATGCAGACGACGACCGCGCGGGAACTATATGACGAAATGCTCAAGCTGTACCCTGATTGGATCAATCGAGGTGCGCTCTGGAGTTCAGTGCGTGCCATAAGAACTTAGGCTGTATGCAAGGCCGATAATCATGATGGGTGGCCCTGAACTAAGCCCCCGCAAATTCACTAAAAATGACTTCCCGCTCCTTGCACAGTCTTGCGTGTCTTGCACTGCCTTCCACGTCCTTCGACGTGACAGGGCATCGTTCTCGACATAGCCTAATCGATGCTAGCCGTTCGGGCTTCACCCGAAAGGTCTTAACGCCCTGAGTGTAGTGCCATCTGGCCAATCGTGAAGTTGACAAACGGTTGACAAAACGGTTTTTTGAGGGAAAGCCCCGAAAAGGGGAAAAGTGAGAATCGCCGCGTATTTATTGATGATTTAGATGGTGGGCCTGGGTGGACTTGAACCACCGACCTCGCCCTTATCAGGGGCTTTTATGGTGCTATATGCATAGTAGCGTGGCGATGATTACGCTGCTGACGACCTTAATCTCGCGAGGCGGCAAGCCTCTTCGCTCCCCGATGCCTCGGTTCTCACATGATACGCTCCGATGGCGAAGCAGTCGTGGCTTACCTGAAGTCGCTTAACGCCAGTCAATAGGGAATGTCGTAAGGACGAATGTCTTCGGACGTTAGCGTTCGCGGCGGATGGGGCGCTATTGGGATTGAATTGATTTTTGCCGATGACCTACAGCATGCCGGTTACTTGAGATTCCGGACGACCTCACTCATGGTCACTTCCTGGCATGATTGTT
>Ga0209588_1000336_pt1 | contig 12365 bp, 7 predicted proteins | sample Rivendell_Oct201_10_FD_188351 | JGI IMG/M metagenome (GOLD analysis project Ga0209588, IMG submission 188351) | Vadose zone soil microbial communities from the Eel River Critical Zone Observatory, Northern California, USA -... | ecosystem: Host-associated > Plants > Roots > Rhizosphere > Soil ...
TGAACAACATCTGGCTCAAAGCGAGCCAGTGCCTCACTGCTCGTGTAGATGCCTGAGGACGGATTTTTTATCTGTGAGAGAGATCACGGGCGCCCTACATCATGTTTCGCCGAGCAGATCACTTGACGCCCGCCCGGCGAGCGGCGCCTTACCGTGACAACGCCCAGGGAAAAGAAGTAGCTAGAGCTTGTCGGCGTATCTGGGGCACCGGAATATTCAGCATACGGTGCGCTATACCGAGCTGTCGCCGACCCGCTTCAAGGATTTCTGGCGGGATTGAATGGACGATCCGCGGACACGCAGATGATCGACTCCACGCACGTCAAGGCGCACCGCTCGGCATCAGGCGGAAAAGGGGGAGCAGAAACAGGCTGTTGGCCGCTCGCGTGGAGGGCGCAACACGAAGATCCACGCACTCGCAGATGCTAAAGGGCGCCTCATCGCCATTCTGCTGACTGGAGGCGAAGCACACGATTGCCCGATCGCGGAGCGCCTCATCCGCAGAGTGAAGCCATCGAAACGCATGCTTGGCGACAGCCTACGACAGCGCTGAATTGCGCGAGGAGCTGCACGAGCGCGGAACCAAGCCGGTCATTCCCAACCGCAGCAACAGGAAGCAACCGTTCCGCTTCTCAAAAGCGCCTCTACAAGCTTCGCTGGCGCATCGAGGCTGCATTCAACAGGCTCAAGGACTTCAGGCGCATCGCAACGCGCTACGATAGGCTGGCCCGAAACTATTTGGCCGCGGCCCTTGTATGGTGGGTTTAATGAGTCCCGACCCTAGCAACAACAAAATCCGAACGTTTCGTGAGGACAACAAGCTCACAGTTCGTGCGGCTCGCGCTATTTCAAAACAGCCTCGATGGCGCGCTTGACCGTCATCGGGTGCCACCGCCTGCCCTGTGGGGTATCCTCAGCGGCCTCGCTCCTCAAAAAAAATAGAGCATGATGGCGATTCCGCCACATCATGCTCTAAAGGAAACCGGTATCCACTTTTCAACTATTGCCTCGCTGCCTTTTTTGGGCGGCGCGGGGCTTTTTTGCATTTTATTGGAGACTGAAGTTTGTCAGAAGACCACCGAAGTTCCCAGCGGTAGCGTTGCCACCATTGCCGAAGATACCGGCGCCGCCGATAGCCACAGAAATCTGCGGGGCAATGTTCAGCGATACGGTGGTGTTCAACGAATGCTCAAACGAGGCGATGTCGAACAGTCCGCCGCCAGCCACCGCCTCGAGCTCCGTATCGTTAAGTTCACGAATCATGATGATTTCCTACAAAGAGGTTGCATGTGAACAACATCTGGCTCAAAGCGAGCCAGTGCCTCACTGACTCATGTTGATGCCTGAGGACGGATTTTTTATCTGTGAGAGAGATCACGGGCGCCCTACAGCGGCTCTCGGACGTCAAGCTGAGACGTCAAGCTGATCCCGGATCATTCCGAAGACCGCCTGTCCGCCGGAAGCTACGCTCAGTCCCTGTCGCGCCGCCGGCAGTGCGAGAAGGTGTGCCGGCAAAAACAAACCCGCACTCCCCACGGGAGCAGCCGTGGAGAGTGCGGGCATTCCCGATGCCCGTGGAGAGTGCGGGCATTCCCGATTTAGATTTGGGTCAGGATCTGCTGAGTCCCAGCAACGTTAAGAGAGGTAGCCGCGCCACCATTACCGCCGATGCCGGCGCCGCCGAACGCCTGAGAAAACTGCGGAGCGGAGTTGCTGGCGATGACAGTGTTGAACGAATGCGCAAACGAGGCGACGTCGAACAGTCCGCCAGCCACCGTCTCGAGTTCCGTATCGATGAGTTCACGAATCATGATGATTTCCTACAAAGAGGTTGCATAGTGAACAACATCTGGCTCAAAGCGAGCCAGTGCCTCACTGCTCGTGTAGATGCCTGAGGACGGATTTTTTATCTGTGAGAGAGATCACGGGCGCCCTACAGCGGCTCTCAGACGTCAAGCTGATCCCGCGCTCAGTCCCTGTCGCGCCGCCGGCAGTGCGAGAAGGTGTGCCGGCAAAAACAAACCCGCACTCCCCACGGGAGCAGCCGTGGAGAGTGCGGGCATTCCCGATGCCCGTGGAGAGTGCGGGCATTCCCGATTTAGATTTGGGTCAGGATCTGCTGAGTCCCAGCAACGTTAAGAGAGGTAGCCGCGCCACCATTACCGCCGATGCCGGCGCCGCCGAACGCCTGAGAAAACTGCGGAGCGGAGTTGCTGGCGATGACAGTGTTGAACGAATGCGCAAACGAGGCGACGTCGAACAGTCCGCCAGCCACCGTCTCGAGTTCCGTATCGATGAGTTCACGAATCATGATGATTTCCTACAAAGAGGTTGCATAGTGAACAACATCTGGCTCAAAGCGAGCCAGTGCCTCACTGCTCGTGTAGATGCCTGAGGACGGATTTTTTATCTGTGAGAGAGATCACGTGGCGCCCTACAGTGACAGCAGCGCGGTCCGAATTGGGTCATCGGTGCTTGGGTCTGGCGAACCTTCGTCACACTAGATCATGATCCGATTAGATTGAATCGGATCATGATCTCATCCTTTTGTTTGAGCATGATCTTTTCGGAAAACCGGTTTCCACTTTTCCGGATCATGCTCTAAAGAAACTCCTCGGGCGGCACGCCGAGCAGGATCCGCCCGACCTCTTCGAAATGGGCGGTGCGTGCCTGGATCTGCTGAGAAAGCGTGTGCATGTCGCGGAAGCGGCGCTCGAACGGGCTGCCCGGGAAGATCGCGTCGACCCCCGCTCCCTTGTAGGCGAAGTCTGCCACCTCGACCGCGCCCTGGATCGCGTTGGTGCAGGCGAGCCGCACGCGGGCCCGATCGGTGACATCGATCGGCGCCACGTCGTCGGCCTGCGCATAGATCGTGGTGAGCGTCTCGATGAGGAAGGCGCGCGCCGAGCCGAGCCGCGCTTCCGCGCGTGCCACGTCGGCCTGCACGACGGCGTTGTCGGCGAGCCGGGCGAGGCCCCGCGGCGCCTTGCGGGAGGCCAGCGTGATGAGCTCGGACAGCATGGCGCGCGCGATGCCGAGTGCCACGGCGGCGACCCCGGTCGCGTAGAGGCCCTGCATGGTAAAGGCATAGAGGGGGCCGCGCTCGCGGCGCAGCGTCGGGTCCTCGCGCGTGGTGCTGAACGCCTCGGATACGAACACGTCGTTGACACAATAGGAGTCCGACGCCGTGCCGCACAGCCCGATCGTGCGCCAGGTATCGAGCAGGGTCGCCTCGCTCGCCGGAATCAGCAGCGTGCGGACCGTGGGCCGGCCGAAGCGGTTGAGGCGGAGCGTGCCGTCCGCTTCGAGCACATGGCAGTGCGCGCCCATCCAACGAGCCTGCCGGCAGCCGCTGGCGAAATCCCACTTGCCGGTCAGGCGATAGCCGATGTCGACCGCTGTCGCGCGCGAAGCGTTTGGAGGTCCCCAGGCCACGATACTGCGCGGATCAGCGAAGATGGCGTGATTGACCGCAGGCTCCAGATAGGCGGCGATCAGGGACGAACTGTTGGCGACGAACGCGTTCCACGCGATCGAGGCGTCGTGCCGAGCGAGTTCCTCGACCGCCGCCACGTAGACCGCAGGCTCCGTCTCGTCGCCACCGGCCGAGCGCGGGAGCAGCATGCGGAACAGCCGCGCGTCGTGGAGCCGCCCCAGCAACGCCTCGGGGATGCGCCGCGTGCGCTCGATCTCGTCGGCTGCGGCGACAATCTCCACCCCGAGCTCGCGCGCGCGGGCGACCGGGTCCGGACGGGTCTGGATGTTCATGCGCCACCTCAGGCTGGCAGGCCATTGCGGCCGAACGCCCGGGCGCTGTCAACCGTCTTATCGGCAGATTCAAGTCCTTGATCGACCCGCTGGCGAGGTCGAGCATTCGCCGTGGCTCGCAAGAGGCATGTTTCGCGGGCCTGTCCGTGACGCGAGGCTGATTTTGCTATGATACGAGTTGCCGGCGCGCGAACTCCGAAAACGGTCCGCCCGCCTGCATCAGCTCCTTGTAGCTGCCGGATTGCACTATTCTTCCATCTACCATCATCACGATCCGATCGGCGTCGCGAATAGTGCTCAGCCGATGAGCAATCACAATCCTGGTAACGTCAAGCCGCTCGAGCGTTTTGGCAACTACGGCTTGCGTCTGATTATCGAGGGCGCTCGTGGCTTCATCGAAGAACAGGAGCCGCGGTCTGCGAGCAAGGGCGCGGGCAATCAGAACGCGTTGGCGCTGTCCGCCGGACAAGGTACTGATGCCCTCAGCGACCAACGTGTGCATTCCCATCGGCATCTGTGCGATGTCGACGTCGAGCGCTGCCAATCGCGAGGCCTCCTGTGCCTGGTCCAGCGTCAATTCTACGCCGCCGCAAATGTTTTCGTACAGGGTACCTGTTGCCAACTTCGTATCCTGCAGCACGATCCCAAGCTGACGGCGGACTGTACTGATATCGAGCGTATTCAGCGCCTTTCCGTCATAGAAGATGGTTCCGGCTTCCGGCTGCTCAAATCCAAGCAGCAATCGCAGCAGCGATGACTTCCCGCTACCGGATGGTCCGACGATCGCAACGTATTCTCCTCTCGCAATCCGCAGGGTGACGTCATCGAGAACTTTTGGGCCGCCGTCCACATAGCGGAACGTGACGCCTGAAAGCTCGATCTCCCCCGACAGTTCTCCCGGTGTTCTCCGATCCTCCGCAATCTCGACGGCGGCGGAAATGATCGGCCTCAGGCGCATGAGCTGCGGGACCGCTACCAGAGATTCACTCACGCTCGATGCCAAACTGCCGAAGGCTGCCATGCTCTGACCAAATGCGGCAAGAAATCCGAGAAATACGCCAAGGTCGGTCATCAGCTGACTGCCGGTATGCGCGGCCAACGCAAAGATGATCAAGGTGGCGATCGTCGGGAAAGTCATCTCGAACGCCACAAGAACATTCGCTACCCGTTGAGAGGCGATGAAGTAGCGCTTCTGAACAGCGAACTGCCCCGCCCATCGGGCCAGCGCCCGATCCGCGGCGTTCGCTACTCGAAGCTTGCTGACCCCAGCGATCAATTGCAGCACAAATCCGCTGATTTTGCCTTGAAGGTTGAAATGCTTGCTTTCGTAGTAGATCCGCACGGCGCCAGTGATCAGGATCGCCGCCGCCCTGACGATGACCAGCAACAGCGCGACGAGGCCGAGCTTCAGGTCGTAATAGAAGGCGAGCCCGACGCTGAACAGGCCAAACAGGGCCGCGCTAAAGCCTTGCAAGACACGTCCGGTGAAAATCTGGCGCGCCGATTCGATGCTTAGCGAACGGCTCACCAGATCACCTGTCGTGTAGTTGCGGAAGAAGGAAGCGGGCAACCTGAGCAGTCGATCGATGAGGGCCGCTTGAAGCCTGTAGTCCAGGAGACCTTCAAGCCTGAGCGTAACCAGTCCTTGCATCCCTTGGAGGCAGCCCATTGCGACCGCCGTGACGGCAAGGGCCGCCGCACAGACCACGAGTTGGTCGATCTCCGTGCGGGGAATAACCGAGCTGACCAGGAGATTGATCGTAAGCGGCGCAACGAGCGACAACAGCCCGATTGCGACGACTGCCAATGCGATACGGAAAATGCTACTGGCAAGGCGTCCCGCAGCGAAGAACAGCAAATCGCGATACCGGAGTGGATGTGCTGGCAGCGCGCTGTAGAAGCTGATGGCTTCGGGTGCAAGCTCATTCGCCGTCGAAGCGGCGAGAGCATGGCTCGTCCCGTTCGCCGGATTTACCATCGCGTATCGGCCACGGTCACGAATCAGAGCAACCGGTCTTCGATCACTCCCATGCCAGGCCAACAGGGGACCGGCATCGGATGTCCGCCAGTCATCGCGCAACTGAACGCGGCGAATTCGAAATTGTGATGCCCGAGCGATCTCCAAAACATCATTAAAGGTGTTGCTCGCCGGATCACTTCGACGGGAATGCGTGATCGTGGCTCCCAGGAACTCCATGATGATTTTACAATTGGCGAGCAGCGGATCGGCGACAGTGTCCGGGTCGATTTTGGTCCGTTCAGTTTGCTTGCTGATAACATCGGAAAGCTCCTCGAGCGTATGGCGTGACTGCGCATGGGTCATTTCCGCCCGACGGCTGAGCCGCTGCCGTTCCAGCAACAGGCCACGTCCAATCGTCCTCTCCACATTTGCAACAATGGCCACATGATATCGGTCGATTGCAGACCAGAGCAGCGGTGCTTCGGGCGCATTTGCGCTGATTGCTATCTTGCAGCCGTATTCGCGAGCTTCGAGCCCGAACCTCGCCGTGAGCGGGACAGGCGGACTAGCGGGCTCAAGATCGAGATCCAGATCGAAAGGACTTGCAGAACCCGCTTCGATTTGAGCCCACACGACGCTCCGCTTTGGGCCGCGGCAAAGCTCGCCTGCCTGCAATTCTATCGCCTCGCCGCCAATCAATTCGGGACCATTATCCGATGCGGCCGACATGACCGTCAGTTCGGAGAGACAGGTAATCCACCTGCAAAGCTCGTCAGAACACTCAATTTCGGTTCGCGAAACGGCCACAAGCTCGGCTTCCGGCCCTCCAATTGCGACGATGTGCAGCCGACCGGGGGATTGTTCACAGGCAGTGTGCAGATCGAGGACGATCTCGCCGGCCTCAACCCGAAACAGATGATGGCGGGTGCCGCTAGTCTCCATCGCGAAGATGTCGACATGACCCGTGATCACCCGAAGCACCTCATCGCGGTCATTGAGAAGAATGGGGCGCCGCGGGTCGACAGCCAAGCGGCGCCGACCCAGGCTCGCGATCGGTGCGGCTGCGGAAAATTCGTCTTTGTCGAGGGAATTGCTCATTCGTTTGTCACGAGTCGCGCATAAGTGCCTTGCAACGCGATGAGCTGTTCGTGGGTGCCACGTTCGACTATCCGCCCACGCTCCAGCACAACGATCTCGTCGCAATCGCGTACCGTGCTAAGTCGATGCGCGATGATGATGCAGGTACAGCCCCGCCGCCGGAGGTTGTCATCGATGGCCTTCTCGGTGATTGGATCGAGTGCGGCCGTGGCCTCGTCCATCACCAGAATAGAGGGATTGGAGACAAGCGCTCGGGCTATCTCGATACGCTGACGCTGACCGCCGCTGAAATTGCCGCCCCCCTCATTGACGTGGCAATCGTAGTTCCCTGGGCGCGTCGCCAGGTCGTGATGGATCAGCGCATCTTTGACCGCGGCGACCAAGTCGCTCTCCTCAGTGGTTGAGTCCCATAGGGTCAAATTGTCTCGCGCGCTGCCCTCGAAAAGGAAGATGTCCTGATCGACATAGGAAACGGAGTTTGCAAATTCCTGAGATGGGATATTCTCCAGTGCCCATCGATCGAAAACAATTTCACCGGACCAGGGCTGGTATAGCCCGCAGATCAACCTGCCGAGTGTCGATTTTCCGCTGCCGGAAACTCCAACAAGCGCGACGCGAGATCCTGCAGGGATCGCGAGCGACAAATTGTCGAGAAGCGGGGGCTCGAGAATGGAATACCCGAAGCTGATGTTGCGAAGCTCAACACTGCCCGCAAGCTTGGGCGGGAAATCATCTCTCGTCGCGCTGTCCAGTGGTGCCGATCGAAGAGGGTACTTGTAAATATCCTCAAGTCGCTCGAGCGCTCCCTTGATTGTCTGCAACCCGCCGAAATAATTGACGAGATTGCCAAAGGGCTCGGCGAAGCTTGCCGCGAGGGATTGGAATGCAACCAGGCTGCCGAGTGTCAGCGAGCCCTGAATGACCCTCAAGCCGCCGAGGCCAAGGATGGCCGCGACTGTCAGCCCCGAGAGCAGCGTCGGAACCATATCGATGATGATGGCCGATGCGCCGAGCTTCTGCACAGCGTTCAAATTGTTGGCCTGAAGACCGGCCCACTTACTGAAGGCATCGTCTTCGAGACCGCTCGCCTTGATGGTCTCGATGGTGCGCACAATGCCTACAGTAGCAGCGAGGAGCTTGCCTTGCTCTACCGCTAGCAAGTAGCTGAGCTCTTGCCGCCGTGTTGCCACCAGCCGCAGCAAGAGCACATTCACCAACGAGATCGCGATGCAAAGGGCCGTGAGAGTGAGATCGTAGACTGCCATTGCAGCACCAAACAGCAGCACCGACGTCAAACTAAGCGCGTTCATGGTGATGCCGCCCGATAGCAGGCGGGCGATTTGCTCATTGGAGCCAACCCGGCCGGCGACATCACCGGCATGGCGCTGCGTGAAGAACTCAAACGGCAGCATCATCAAGCGCCAAAGGAATCGGCTCGTCATGACAACGGCAAGCTTGGCCTGCAGCCGCAGCAGGACCGACTGGCGAACCACAACCAACACCGCGCGGCATGTCGCCGTCAGTGCCATTCCGATCAGGAGTGGCGCAAGCCAGCTGTCCATGCGCTGGATGAGAATGTCGTCCACGAATATCTTGGAAAAACCGGCAGCGATAATATTGGGTATCACGAGAGCCGTGCTCGCGATCACCAGCAGCGCAACCGCTGGCTTGTTGCGACGCAGCTCACGCAGAAGCAGGCCGATGCCATTCGGCTTGGCGCCGAGCTTCTTGAACTCTTCGCCGCGCTCAAAGGTCAACACGACGCCCGTGAAGGCGCGATCGAGTTCCGCCATGCTGACACGGCGGCGACCAGTGGCGGGGTCGTTGATGTAGGCGTGCCTGCCGCTGACGTCCTCCAGCACCACGAAGTGCTTGAAATTCCAGTGGATGATGCATGGCATCTGGAGCTGGCCGAGTGCCGCAGGCTCGACGGTATAGCCCCTTGCGACGAGTCCATAGCGACGCGCCGCGCGGATGATGTTGCTCGCCTTACTGCCGTCGCGCGACACACCACATGCGATACGAAGCTGCTCCAGGGAGATCCAGGCGCCATGATAGGCGAGGACAATTGCAAGAGCTGCAGCTCCGCACTCCGCTGCCTCCATCTGCAGGATGACAGGCGTACTTTTCACCTTTTTACGCAACAGTTTTTGGAAGCGGCTTCCCAGCCGCGAGCGTCCGAGGGAGGGCTCAGGCGGAGAGGGCCTATCCATCAATGCCTGTGAGATGCCTGATCAGCGGGATCACTAGATCGAGTGGCCGTTGCCGACGGGTCGTGATTTCTGCGCGCGTCAGGGTCCCGCTCGACAAATGAATGTCGGGTCCCTGGCCCACGGCCCAGCGATAGCCTGTCTTAGTAGAGGCATCCTGTTCAAGCGCCATCTCGGCGGCATAGGGCGCCCCATTGTGGGAAAAACGGGAGACGAGGTTTTCGTTGTGCAGTACGGCGTTGATCCCCTGCGGCGTCATCGGAAAATCGGAGACGCTCAAGACAGTACCCAGCATCATCCCGAACTCTTCGCGCTTGACCGTGGTCGGCTCGAACTGAACCGACATTCCCGGCTTGACCTGTTTGCCATGTTCCGCAGCGATATAGATGATGGCCTGAAGCTCCTTGCCTTCGCTTTCGATCGCAGCCACTGCCGTGCCGATCGCAAGGACAGAGCCGGGGGAGATCTTGACCTCGACGACACGCCCTTCAATCGGACTAAGCACCCGCGTGTTCTGACTCAACAGCTCTGCGGCGGCATTCATTTGCCGGCGAGCTTCGTTCAATGTGAACTCCGACTGCCCGATCTCCCGCTCGCGCTGTGTTTCCAAGTCCGTTTTCTGCGTACGGAGCTTCAGGATCTCGTTTTGAGCATCGGCTCGACGCTGCTGCGCATCTGTCCATTCCTGACGACGCTCCTCGAGACTGCGCCGCGTCGTATAGCCCTTCGCGAGCAGATTCTCGAGATTTCTGACGTCAACCTGGAGGTAATCGACGCGCTGGCTAGTTGCCTTGATAACCTGTTCAAGTGCCGCCTCTAGTTTTTGGAAATTTTGGCTTTTCGCTGCAAGCTCCCTGGCGACTTTGGAGTTGAGGTCCTTGTATTCGTATTCACGCGTGTGAAACACTTCCACTGCCGCTTTGTGCTTCTGTTGGATATCGGTCTGAACGATCTGGGCGATCGACTGCCCCTGGGTAACATGGTCCCCGACTATAACAGCAACAGATTGCAGCTGGCCGGCAGCGGCGGCGACCGCATCCACCACCTTGCCGCCGTTGCTAATCAGGATTCCCTCGCCCGAAACCCGAGAGGGCACACGTCCAAAGATGCCCCACGCCAACGCAGCCGCGATCGCGACCAAGACCACCACGACAATGATCCAGTCCGCCGGCCTGCTGACAACGACGAGATAGTCAAGCTGCTCCGGAGAGACCGCCCCCTCCAGAGCTGCGGCGCGATAAGTCCGTTGCGGCGCAGTGGTCATCCTTATATTCTCGGGTTGTCCGGAGACCCAGATGTCTGCGAGCAATGAGATCAGGCTGAGGGCATATTCGCACAGAACGGACGATCTAACAATAAGCGCCGGCAACTGGAGAACGAAGGCTGGATATCGCATGACGCTCGAGAAGAGCAGACACTTGCATGCAACGCACAAACGAAAAGCGATGCTTACGGCAGGCCTCGTGCTGGGTCTCCTTTGTGCCGGTAATTCGGCAGCCGGCGTGCTTTCTGAGACCGACTTCAAACAGGCCGAGAACTTGAAGCCGTTATTTGCGAACCTCATGACCAATCTCGTCGAGACGGCAAAGCGGCCCGAAGTGCCCAGCGGAGATGCAGGCTGTATCAACTCAACTATTCGAGAGCTTCTCCAGATCTCGGACGAGCTCGCCAGCTACGAATATCTGATCACGATGCAGAAGGATCTGACCGAGGTTGGCGATGACAATGCCACGCGCAGCGTAGTGAAGTTTGCGGTCGACAAGACCAGCAGCATTCTCTCAAACGAAAGAAAACGGCTGGTTGCATTGTCCGAGCAGTGTGCCAAATACCCGGTGGGATTGGGGAAGGCGCAGGAGGCGTTGAAAGTTATAGATGCAACGACCGGCATTTTAAATTCTATTCGCGAGGGACTTTAATTCCCTGCGTTTGCTAATTCAGCCGTTCGTCGGACCACCGCCTTGCGCGTCTGATGTCGTTCTTGCTGCGGGCGGCCGAAGTAGCCTTTGCTTTTGTAGTCCCTTTGTAGGCAGAACCGGTGTCTTGCGCGCCGCGAGCATTATGGACCCTAAGCTGACCTTCTCAGTCAACGAGATGTTCGGTTTGCGCCCAATAGCTGACGTGTGGTAGCGGGGGAGCGCTACAACGCATTGCCCACTATGGATGAAGCGCTGTTTTCCTATCGGCGGCGAGCAGCCTAGGCCCTTGCGCAGGTTCCAGATTTTATCGCAGCGTCGGTGGCGTTCCACGATCTGGAGGCAATGCCCGGTACGTTCAAATCGGGTACACGCAACCGATACCTACATTCGCTGATAGTAGGCATTTGAGACGGTTTGGTCGGAGGATTTGAACACCCGTATGGTGGGACCAAAATCAGCCCGGATCCTCAATGATTTCAACGGGTTTTCCGCACCAGCACCGACGGAGGTCAATGACTCCGCTACCGTTCGGCGCCTGTCAGGCGCACTCCCGCGACGATACGAGTGCGGATTGAGGGCGTGAACAATTTTCGTTCGCGCCCTCAACCGCAACAGGCGATCAATCAATCCGGCGCGTCAATTCGCAGGCGCCGCCAGCAGCTCGTTCAGATTGCCGTCAAGCTGCGCGAGCAACTCTGGGTCCACGCCGAACAGGCCGAGATGTCCGCAGATGCTCTTCAGCGGACGGAACTGGCTTCCCGGGATCAGACGCTGCTCAACCTCGCAGTCGCTCGGCGGGAAGAACATGTCGTGACTGATCGGCATCACGTAGGTCTTCGCCTTGATACGGCCGAGCGCCGACGCGAGATCGCCGCCGGTGTTGCGGCTCACGTCGCCTCGTTGCCACTTCCACGCCATCGCCAGCAGATCGTTTGGATCCATCGGCGCGAAGTATCCCGTCATGAAGGTATCGACGAAGGCCTGCATCGAGTCGAAGCCGAGCACCTTGTGTCGGCCTTCGCGGAAGAAGTCGGTACTCCACCCCATCACCGTCCACAGCTTGGCGTGGCGCTTGAGGCCGGCGGCGACATCGGCCGGCGAACCGTACTTGCCGCCGTTGAACCCCGGATCGGATGTAATCGCTTCGGAGAGTGTCTCGGTGAAGACGAAATCGTGCTCGGTGTTCTTGGCGGTGCCGGCGATCGGAGCGGCGCGCTTGACGAAGTCGGGATAGCGCACGGCCCACTCATAGGTCTGCTGCGCGCCCATCGAGCCGCCGACGATCAGCGCGAGGCTCTTCAGACCGTATTTCTCGGTCAGAAGCTTGTGTTGGGCGCGAACGTCGTCGCCAATGCGCACTTTCGGGAAGGTCGGTCCGGCCTGCGCTCCACCGCTGTTGTTCGGTGAGGTGGA
>Ga0209588_1000337_pt1 | contig 12343 bp, 13 predicted proteins | sample Rivendell_Oct201_10_FD_188351 | JGI IMG/M metagenome (GOLD analysis project Ga0209588, IMG submission 188351) | Vadose zone soil microbial communities from the Eel River Critical Zone Observatory, Northern California, USA -... | ecosystem: Host-associated > Plants > Roots > Rhizosphere > Soil ...
CGGAACCACCGCTTCGGCGCCACCCGCTTCTCGGCACGCTCGGCGATCTGATGGAGCACCTTGCCGATCGTACGCTGCAGGAAATCCCGCCGTCCTCCGCCGTCCGGTATCCTCAAAATGTCGGCTCCAAACTCACCTGCCAACGAAACGCGAACCGGCCATCGGTGCTGCGGTTGCCGTCGGCCGCATAATCCCAGCGATTGACCACAAACGGAATCTCAAAGCGCATCGTCCATCCAAGATCGTTGATCTGGTGCCGCGTCACGAGCCCCACGCCTCCGTCATACAGGGTCGTGTACGACTGACCGGCCGTGGCCGGCGGAATGGCCCGGGGATCGACGACACCGCCATCCCCAAAGACTTCCAGTGCCACTTTGGCCCCGCGATACAGCGACTTCGTAGCTTCGACGTTCACGACCACTGCCCAGCGCCCGCCGAGATCGGGCCGGAATCCACGCAGGTTCGCGTCGCCGGGCGCGTGATAATGAAAGTCGGGGCGCACGAGCAGCGCACCGCGACTCCGCAGGAGCGGATTGGTGAAGGTCTCGTATGGATCCGCTCCCGCGAGCATGATGCGGCGCTGCAGCGGCGGGGCATGCGCGGCCATATACGAGCCACCGAAAGCCCTCACGCCGAGCATCGTCTTAAGAATGAAAGGGGTGCGCACGCTGACTTCGCCGGTGGCGCGCCCAAAGCCCTCCACGTCGTAGCGATTCGACGACTGCACACCGATGCCGGGGTTCCGGTACAAGACTCCACCCCGTATGTCAGCCCGCGCGTGCCAAACCGTTTCCCCGCGAGTACCGGTGATGGATCCCCAGGGCCCAGCCTCGACCGTCCCCGCATCGTCCCACAGCCGCCGGTCCACGTAGCCGACGTCGTTCACCGCCATCCAGATCGCATCGAACCCGGCGTGACGATCGGCGCCGAAGGCGAGGTGCTGTTTGAGCGATCGGTCGGCCTGGAGCGCGACGCCGGTTCTTCCTTCGACGCTCCAGAAGGACGCGCTGGCCTCGGTACGCGGCATCGGATGGCTGACCGGATTGCCGAACCGAAAGTAGCCGCCGAGCCGATGCGTAGCGGTCTGGTCAAAGGCGAACGAGATGAGCGACACGTTTTTCTCGAAACGGCCGAGATAATTCTCGCGACTGCGCAGCGCTCCCGTCCAGCCGCCGTAAGCGTTGTACCAGACGACCGGCAGGAGGCGGGTGACGATGCGGTCGCGCCGGGCCGATTCGCGCGTGGGATTATCTAGCTGCACTAGGCGCTCGCTCCTGCCCTTGAAGGCGCGCTTCTCACGATTGTTGAGCGCGTTCCAATCGTGGGATCGCTGCCGCGGGTCGAGAATCAGGCGGCCCGGCTTGTGATCCGTGACGAACTCGACGCACTCGCGCTCGGGCTGTCCGGTCGTGCGAGCGTAAACGTGAGTCTCGTCGCCGATCTCGAGCGGCATCCAACCGTCGCCCAGCCGATCGACCGTCACGACCATACGCCAGCGGCTGCCTTCGCGGTGGCGCTCGACCTTGGACAACCGGTAATCGATCAACGGTGTGCCGTGCAGCCACTGGCCGAACAGCCACTTCAGATCCATGTGCGATACTTCTTCGGCCACACTGCGAAACGCGTCTTCGTCGACGTGCTTGAAGCGCCAGCGCGCGTAGTAGGTGCGCAGGATCTTCCGCATGACGTCGTCGCCCACGATGTAGCGCAGCTGTTCGTAGAAGAGCTGCCCCTTCGTGTAGATCATCGTGTTGTAGGTCAGAAAGTCGCGGTAGCGTTCGCTGACCATCGAGACCGGCTCGCTCCAGCGGTCCAGGTCCCAGAACAGGATTTCGCCTTCGACATTGGGGTAGCCGGAGCCTTGGCCGTTCGCCTCGAAGAACCAGCTCGTCTGAAAACTCGTGAACCCTTCGTCGAGATAGCCCTCACGCCACTCGTTGTTGGCGAGCATGCCCATCGTGTAATTGTGGCCGAGCTCGTGGACGATCAAGCCGAGGCCGGGCCCACCGTCCATGATCATCATCGGGAACTCCGTGCCGCCGCCCTCGATGCGATGCACGTTCGTGATCTGCGGCCAGCCGAACTTCCCGTACAGCGAGTCGAGCCACGCGAGCGCCATCTCGGTGCGGTGAACCGCTATCCCATTGCCCCACGTCGCACTGTCGCCGGGTTCGTAAAGGACGTGGACGACAACATCGCGATAACGGCCTTGTTCGTATCGATAGGCGGGGTTCAGCGAGAACGCGAAGTGATGAACGGAGTCGGCAAAGAACCGGACGCATTTTCTACCGACCTCCGCCCGTCCGCACCGGGGAGCGGGGAGTGGGGAGTGGTACCAATCGCGTTGATAGTCGATCGGCCCCCCCGCGACCGCCGACTTTTCCCAACCGGGATCACCCTCAACCGGTACGCCCGTGGCCCCGATGACCTGGTCTGCGGCCAAATCGAGCATCACGTCGTAGCTCGCGAATTCGCCGTAGAACTCGCCGGCTGGATAGAGCGCATGGTTTTCCCACCCATAGCGGTCGTAGACGACGACCTTCGGATACCACTGCGCGAAGTCGAACCGCCGCCCTTGCCGCCCCTGGCGCCGCGCTAGCGTGGAAGGCCGCGCCCGCCACTCGATTTCCGCGACGAGCGAGTCACCGGGCGCGAGCGCATGCGGCAGCGTCCAATGCGCAATCGTCGAATCGGGTGCGAACGGATAATCGGGCGCGCGCCGCTCGCCCATCACGGTCGAGCCGGTGATTCGCTCGAACGCGTAGTCGGGATCCTTCATGTGCTGAAAGCGCACGCGCTGCTCGGCGGAATCGGCCGCGGACCAGCGCGAGCCGGGACGAAACGCATTCAGATACTGATGAACGTTGAAGTCGTGGAGCGTGTCGGGCGACTGATTGACGTACCGAATCCGCACTTTACCGCTCAACACACCGCTCGGCTCATCCAGCGACGCGGTGATCTCGTACGCCACTCGCTGCTGCCAATAGGTCGTATCCGATGGAAGAATGAACAGCAGGAGCGCGAGCATGGAGTCCGGGAATCTCGCGTGTTTTGGGGCCGTGTCGCAAGGAAAGGAGGGCGGTTCGCGCGCCGGCTCGGCCACAATGGGCTTCCACTCTTTTCAGGAGGCCTCATGTTGCACCGCACTGTGGCGCTGGCCGCGCTCGCTCTCGTCGCCGCCTGCGTCGATCGTATTCCGGTCACGTCCCCACCCTCGAGCGAAGGGCCCCCCCCTGCCGCTTCGCTCGCGGCAGCATCGCGGAGACCGGAAGGTCTCGCGCGAATGGTCGCCAAGGGTCTGAAGAATCCGGCGTTCCGGGCTTACCTCAAGGCGCAGCTCGACGCGTCGCCGTATCGCGAGCACAAGCTGCAGTTCGAGACGTTCCTGGCGGCAAACAGCGGCCGCGCGCTGCGCGAAGTCGCGTCCGAAAACAGCGTGACGAAGGAGGCCATTGCTGCGGAAGCGAAGGCTGCGATCGCGCTCGAGGTCTATCTGCCTGTCCCCGCGCATCGCGCCGCCTGGCAAGGCGACGAGCACATCCTCGTCGCGACCGCTCTGACGGATGACGACCCGCCGATCGCATTCGATGCCGAGGGAGAACGTCACGCGCTCGATCCCAAGGCGCCTCCCTCGACACCGGTGCTGGCCATCGTGCCGGTGGAGACGGATTTCTCGGACAAGCCCGCACCGATGCAATGCTTCGAATCTTGCGACGCAGGCGGTGCCGGGGGGGGTTCCACTCCATCGGCCGCCGGGCTCTACATGACCAAAAGCCATTTCACGCAAACGTTTGAAAGCTGGTTGAAGGGCGCGCCTGAATTTGAGGTACACATCCTCGGCCAAAAAGGGACGAGCGATTCGTTGTCTGACTATCAGTGTGCCGGGGAACTCGCGGGTGGCCCGTACTACTTCGACCAGAATGATCTCGATTGGTCCGGAAGCGTCTTGCTGTTCTCGAAGACACAGCTCGATCAGTACAATACCGCGCACGCTGGACAGAATGTTCGAGTCTTCGTGGTCGAAGATGACGACACGGCCTGCCAGATCAAGACGGACCCCGATCGCTTTCAGAGGTTGATACTCAAGGTGGACAGCGCATATGGCCGCCTCACGACGGGCAATGATTCCAGCACTGCCGTTAGCAAGTACTGGGGATTTGCGAGAGCGGGATACAACGTCTGGCAGGCGCTCGCTTCGTGGTTCAAAAGCAACGATGAGCTTGTCGGCAACGCGGTCGAGGATCGCATCGTGGGGGCATTCTACCCCGGATACAACTGGTTCGTGAAAGGTGAGAACAACATCACGAACGGTTGGATCCAGCTAGAGATGAAATGACATGGCCAACTTGCGCCCGCTGCTCGCAATAGTCGTGGTGCTCACCGTCGGACGAACGCGCCTCGGGGTGTCGCAGTGGTACGTCGGTCTCGAAATCGCGGCGACACGATATGGCGGATCGGCACATGACACGACGAACGGACACGTCGCCGCTGACGGGCGCCCCGGCGACGCGACGGCGTGGAGCGTTCGCTTCGGGCGCAATTGGCAGCGGTACGGGATCGCACTGCGCGCGACGTACGCGAATCCAGGACTGACCCTGGCTGGTCAGGGTGTAAGCGTGAGCGACAAGACAGCAGGCAAGCTCATCGAGGCTGCGACGATGGTCAGCACCCGGGTAGGAGGGATCGGGCCGAGCGGAGCGGTACGAGCGGAAGTGGGGCCCTCCCTCCACCTGTGGGACTTTGGCGGCGAGATCCGATCGCGAGTCGGCGCGATCGGCGCCGCCGTCTACGAATGGCCTTTTGCGGGCCGCTTCACCGCCGCCCTGCGGCTGGAAGGAATGCTGTCGCGGTCCTGGTTCGACGCCGCGGACGTGCCGCCCGAATTCGAGCGGCGCGCCACGTGGCGGTACGGCGTGAGCTTCGGCCTACGGTACCGGCTTTGAAGGCGTGCTGACTTCCGGCAGTACCGCCTTCCCGATCGTGTTCACATCCGTGCCGAACCAGATGGTCCTGGTCGCCGCGTCGTACACCATGTGCCGCACGGTTCCGCCGCCGCTCGGCACCGGTGTCTCCGCGGAGAATTGCAACGTTTTCGGATCGAAGGCGACGAATTTGTTCGGCTGCGCAGTCTCCGCCACCCAGATCCGGTCCTGATCGTCTCGCACGATCGCGTACGGTCTGGCGTCGGCGCCGCCAGGGAGCTGCCACTCGTCGATCTTTCCCGTAGCCGGATCGTAGCGGCCGAGCTTGCCGCCGTCGTAATCGCCGTACCAGATCCTGTCGTCCGACGTGATCTCCATCCGGCGCGGCCGAGTCTCGGGGCGCGGCAGCGTGATTTCGCTCAATTGCATCGTCGCGGGATCCACGGTGGCGATCTTGTTCGTGCCGAACAGCATCACCCAGGGATGACCCTTCGAATCCAACTTGATGCCGTAGGGCCGCGCATTTTCTGTCGGCACCCGGACGAGCTGGATGCGGCCCGTGCTCACCGTCAGCTTGCCGACGACGTTACCGGCCTGCGCCGAAAACCAGATGTCGCCGTTCCTGTCGAACACCATGGTGTGCGGATCGCGCACCGCCGGATCGGGCATCGGATACTTCTTGATGCTGCCGTCGCGCGGGTCGAGCCGGCCGATGAAGCCCGCCAGATTTCCGGAGAACCAGACGAAGCCTGACCTGTCGACGATAAGGTTGTGCGGTCCGGTCCGCGGATCGAGATCGAACTTCTTGAATTCCCCCGTCTCCGGCACCAAGTAGGCGATGTAGTCGCCCGTCTGGCCGCAGAAGTAGATCCGTCCCGTCGTCTGGTCGAGGTAGGGATCACGGGGGCGCGTGCGCTCCCATGGGACCTTCCACTCTTTGAAGACGGGGGGTTTATCGACGATTGGTAGGACCGCAAGGACAACCAAGCCAGCGAGCGCAAACGTCTTCATAGTCACTCTCCCGTAAGCATTCTCCGCTGTAGCGCCGTGAGCCGGCGGCGCACCGATCCATCGAAAATTCTGTCTCCGACCCGTACGACTACCCCACCCAGGATTCGAGGATCGGAACGGAAGTAGGCCCGTACCTCGCGTCCCAGCGCTTTCGCCAGCCGCTCGACCACCTGCTTCTCGGTGCGGGCATCGGGCTCCTGCGCCAGCGTCACGCCGGCGTGCACGCGGTTGAGCTTCTGGTCGAGCAGCACCTGGTATTGCTGGGCGATTTCAGTCAACAGCCCCTGACGTCCCCGCCGCACCACGGCCTGGAGAAAGCGCACGAACTCAGGGGGAACCTCGCCCTTCAACGCGCGCTCGAGGATCTTCGCCTTCGCGGCCTTGGAGACGCGCGGCGAGTCGAGCGTGATCGCAATGCGTTCGTCCCCCTGGATCGCGCCCGCCACGGCGTCCAGCACGCCGCCGAACTTGTCGCCGGCTGCAAACAGCGCTTCCGCGTAATTGCGCGCGATCGTGACGCTCTTCACCGCTGCTTCTCCGCCTTACTGAGGCTTTCGAGGAAATCAGTAACGAGCCGGCGATTGGCGTCGGTATCGAGGTTTGCCTCGATCACGCGCGACGCCGCGGCGATCGACAGATCCACCGCTTCACGCCGCAACGCGAGGATCGCCTTCTCTTTCTCAGCGTCTATGTCCTTCCGGGCACGGGAGAGCAGTGCGTCGTATTCCTCGCGCGCCTTCGCCAGCAACGTCTCCCGCTCTTTCTGCGCGACCACCTTCGCCTTGGCGAGGATGTCCTGTGCGTCGTTCCGCGCGGCGGCGATCTGCTTCTTGTGCTCCTCGAGCAGCCGCTGCGCCTCGGCGTTGGCCCTCTCGGCGTCCTCGAGCTGCTTCTGGATACGACGCTCGCGCTCCTCCACCATCTTGAGCAGCGCCGGGTACCCGGCCCGCCACAGCAGGGCCAGCAGCAGAACGAAGATCACCACGGTCCAGATGATCACCCCGCCGTTGATGTCGAACGGCGAGGCGGCGGGGCCGCCTTCGGCTTCCTGGAGCAGCGCGAGCAGCAGGATCATTTAATGAGCTTGAACAGCAGCGCGAACACGAGCGCCGCGAGCGTGGCGCCTTCGATGAGCGCCGCGGTCAGAATCATGGCGCCGCGGATGTCGGCCGAGGCTTCGGGCTGGCGCGCGATCGCTTCGACGGCCTGACCGCCGATGCGGCCGATCCCGATGCCGGCGCCAATGAGCGCGAGACCCATCCCGATGCCCGCGCCTAGCAGCGCGTTGCTGTTGAGCGCCGTCTTCACGACGTCGGCCGCCGGTCCCTGGAGCAGCGTGAGGAGCATGTGCATTGTGTTCCCTCTAATGTTCGTGTTGCATGAGTCCGATGAACACGGACGTGAGAAGCGCAAAGATATATGCCTGCAAGAAAGCCACGAGCAGCTCGAGACACATCATGAACAGCACGAACAACACCGTGCCGCCGGCGATGAACCAGTTCGCGAACAGAAAGATCAAACCGAGCAGCGAGAGAATCACGAAGTGCCCAGCGGTCATGTTCGCGAACAACCGGAGGCAGAGGGCGAACGGCTTGACGAGTTTCCCGATCAGCTCGACCGGGGTCATGATGAATGCCATGATCACCGCGCCAAAACCCGTCATGCCGGCCGGGACCATGACGATGGTCTTGAGGTACCCCTTGGGCCCCAGCGCCCGGAACCCCGATACCTCGATCACCAGGAACGCGAGGAGGGCCAGGGCGCCGGTCACCGCGAGGTTTCCGGTCGGCGTAGCCCCCCACGGGAAAAGACCGAGCAAGTTGCAGTACAGAATGAAGAAGAAGAGCGTCTCGATGAAAGGGACGAACTTCTCACCGCCGTGGCCGATGCTCGCGAGCGCCACGTCGTCGCGCACGAACAAAACGATCGCCTCGACAGCCGCGCCGAATCCGCGCGGTCCTTTCCCTTCCCGCTGGCGACGCGCGACCTGACGGCCGGCAACCCAGATCGTCAGGAAGACGAGGAATGCGGCGAGCAACATGAACACGACGTGTTTTGTGGGCGAAACGTCGATGTGCGTGCCGGGGATGTACCAGGGACCGGGCAGGTGTATTTCGCGAAGCCACGGCAACTCGAGCACATGGCTATCCGCCGTGTGCTCGAGGATGACCTTGCCGATATCGGGAGCCTGGATCACCTGAGAAACCTCGTCTCGAGGAACAACAGCGGCAACAGGACGCCCAAAAAACCAAACACTGCAGGCAGCGGTGGGAACGAGGCGGGGTGGGTGAGGACCCAAATCACCAGCGCGCCCAACGCCAGGAACCTGATCCCGATCCCACCCAACCACCGGGCCATGAACGCAGGGTTGGGCGCTCGCATCTTCGGCCTCAGCAACACGACCGCCCACAGCTGCGCGATCAACGCAGTCGCGCCACCAATCGCCGCCACCTTGCCACCGATTGCTCCCGCGATCGCCACGAGGACGATCCCGAGACCGAGCAGCAGCGTCAGTGCCTTCACTGACGCCGCCCTTCCCCGCCTTTCCCCGTCGTATCGCTCTTGACTCGGTAGTAAATCCGCATAAACCCCGCGAAGCCGCCCACGAACGCGCCGATAATCGTAAACAGCGGCAGGGTATGCACCCACCCGTCGACGAACCAGCCCGCCGCACCGAACAGGAGAATGGCGACCGCGAAGCTCAGCGCCATTCCGAAGTATTCGTAGCCCTGACCGTAGCTGCGGCGCGGGTCGAAGTCGTCTTTTTTTTGTGCGGGAGTCATGTCGCGCGGGGAAACCTAGAGGCAAACTGTCAGGGAGGCAACGCTATGTGGCGTTTGAGGGTAGACACTGATTAGCTTCGGCTTGCAATGACTACTGCTCCCCGCTCCCCGCTCCCTGCTGCCTCTGGCGACGTCGAGCTCCTGGAGCGTCTTGCGTCCGCGCGCAGCGACCTGCTCGGACAGGTCGGCAAGCGGATCGTGGGACAGCGCGACGTGTTGGACGGTATCCTCACCGCGATCTTCTCGGGCGGCCACGCGCTGCTCGTCGGCGTGCCGGGGCTCGCGAAGACGCTAATGGTGCAGACGGTCGCCGAAGCGCTCGACCTAAAGTTCTCCCGCATCCAGTTCACGCCCGACCTGATGCCGTCCGACATCACCGGCACGGAGATCATCGAAGAGGACGTCGCCACCGGGAAGCGCGGCTTCCGCTTCGTGCGGGGGCCGGTGTTCGCGAACATCGTCCTCGCCGACGAGGTCAATCGCACGCCTCCCAAGACCCAGGCAGCGCTGCTCCAGGCGATGCAGGAGCATCAGGTCACCGCCGCCGGCCAGACGCATCACCTTCCCGCGCCGTTCTTCGTGCTTGCGACGCAGAATCCGATCGAGCAAGAGGGGACCTATCCGCTCCCAGAAGCTCAATTAGATCGGTTCATGTTCGAGCTGCGGGTGAATTATCCGTCGCAGGATGAGGAAGAGGCGATCGTCGCGGCGACGACCGGCGACGCGACGGCCGATGTGCGGTCCGTGCTGACCGCCGAGGACGTCCTGGCGATGCAGCATCTGGTGCGGCGGATTCCGGTTTCGGAGGCGCTGGTGAAGGCCGCGGTCACGCTGGTGCGGATGACCCGGCCCCCCGAGGAGGCGTCGCTCCCCTTCATTAAGGAATACATCTCCTGGGGTGCCGGGCCCCGCGCGTCCCAGTATCTCGTGCTTGGCGCCAAGGCGCGCGCGGCGCTCGACGGCCGGCCGATGGCGGATGAGGACGACCTCCGCGCGGCGGCGCCGACGGTGCTGACGCACCGCATCGTGATCAATTTTGCCGCCGAGGCCGCTGGTCGGACCGCCGCAGACATCATTTCTCAGCTCATTCGGGAAGCCCGCTGGCAGCCCAAGTAACATTCGCAGCGCCATTATGACTTCTTGTGCGCTCTCACTTGTGCTTTGCGTTTCCCCTCTATGACAATTAAATCTTCAAGGCTAACCGCTTGCTCTCTCTCTGGAGCCTGGCCGTGTTCAAGCCTCTTGTTGGCGCTGGCACCCTTGCTGCGGGTCTCGTTTTGGCTCTTGCGTGCACCGACCATCATCCCGTTCAGGTCTCCCCCCGATCTCCCGGATCTATCTTCCTGTCCCCACCGTTGACGTGTCCGGATTGGTACCCGCCTCATTGGTCGGGTTATGTCGGCGGTGACCCTCCGCCGGAGGCTGAGGAAGAAGTATTCGGCGCCATCACGCGCGCTGCAACGGCGAGCTGGAGTGCCACACTCGAATTTCGCGATACGCCAACCCAGGTGAACCAGGCCGGCTACTTCTCAGGAAACGAGAATGCGAATTTCCAGCCTTCCTGTCTCTCGAGCAATCAGGGTGGTCATGCCAATGCGGAAGCGGATTGGGGATGGTACGGTTTCGGCAATACATTTCACCATCAGTGTGACTTGGTGTCGGATAAAACGCAGAATGATCCGGAACGACACCGAGCCGAGACGTATCCTTTCCCGGCGGATTATGAGCGACACTGCGTAAACGCCGGCTTCTTTACACTCACGTTGAGTCGGGCCGGCGTGCCCGCCTTCGTCCGCCCTATCGATTTCATCCCGTACCTACCGTACGGGAACGATTGGATTGAGGACACAAACACGTTTCGATATCCCGGAGATGCCAATCACGACGTTCGCGTGAACGTCAGCGAAGTGGTGGGCGGGACAATAAGCCCCACTATGGAGCTGAGCGTGGCGCGAACGCCTTACGATCTCAATTGGACCTCGCCTCCTTTTGACGCGGGTTACTTGCGAGCGCCAAGCAACTTCTTTCTCCGTGTCCGAACCTCCGGCGTGGCTCAGGACGAAGTGCTCGTCCGATTTTTTTGGGACCTCGCCGGGAACATATCCGATCGAAGTGGCTTCACCGACGTAACCGTCGGCGGCACGGAGCGATTCATACGGGTCAAGCGCTTCACACAGGGAATCCGCACTGTCCGCATGCAGGTTGTGCAGCCCTTCGAACGTCCCTTGACTCCAACCGACGTGGAATCGTCGAATTACGGAGTCGCCCGTGACACCAATTTCAGTATCTACGCTGCTCTCGACGTCAGCATCGCTCCCAATCCGGGAAGCGTTGTTGTACTGAACCCGTTACAGTTCTCCGATGCGGGCTCGAACGGCGCGGGAAGCAATACGTATCAGTGGGACTTCGGGGATGGGAGTTCGCTAAGCACCGTCGCCAGCCCGAGCCACACTTACACGACTCCCGGCGCCAAGACGGTCACCTTGACCAAGGGCGATCGCTACGGCTTCACCTCAACGGGCACAAGCCGCATCAGCGTTACAGACCCACCTCCTACCAATTTGGTGGCGAGCAACATTACCGGTTCGGGCGCGACCATTGGCTGGACCATCGGCAATCCGGCAGGCAACACAACGATCCAGCAACGAGTAGCGGGCACGTCGACGTGGCTCACCGCGGGAACGGTTGGTCCGACCATCAACACACTGGCGCTCACTGGCCTTTCTTCGTGCACCAGCTACGATGTGAATGCCTTCCATGTGAACGCGGCGACTGCGGCCTTGACCTTGTTCCGCACGACCGGCGGAAATAGTGCCTGTGCGCCGTCGAACTTTACGCTTGTGTCATGCAGCGATACCACAATCAGGGCAACCGTGTATCGCAGCTATAACGTGGCGTGGACACGAGGAGAGTTCTCGACCGGCTCCACATACGAGATTGGACAGGCGAATACAAACGATCCTGGAGGTGCCGCCGTGATCACGAGTGGCCCCAGCACCAAGACGGGAGCCGTCCTTGGACTCTATTCGCGTAGCCAATCGCAGCTGTTGTACTTCTGGGTGCGCCACAAGCTGAGCGGTGGAACGGCCCCGAGTGCTTGGGTTCTGCTCGACAATGCACCTGAAAATCCAGCAGGAGCATGTTTCTAGACTTGCGACGCCAGAGGGGTCGTGAATCGACCCCTGTGGCGAGCAGGACCTTCACGTACCGCATCGTAATCAATTTTGCAGCCGGGGCCCCGCTGGCAGCCTAAGTAGCCTCCGCCGGCGGGCGGCAGCGCGAAGATCAGCCAGCCACCGCCGACGTCCACGTGCTTGAACTTAAAAGACGTCGCGCAGCAGCGCGCGGTCGGCTTCGGCATCAGTGCTGTAGATGATTGCGTGCGCGCCGGTGATTTTCATGGATTTCCCCGATCACGTCCCGGATCGCCTGAGCGACGAGATCCGGCTGGTACAGTTGGATTTCGTGATCGCTCTCGGTCGCGACCACGAGCTTGCCCACTGAGGAGAGCGCCATAAGATCTGCTTCGCGTTGATTCAACACGTCGGTGGTGCGCCGGCCGCGTCGCAGGACGATCAACGGGAGATTCCCAAGGGCCTGCGGAGCAGCTAGCCTCCGCTTGCGCAG
>Ga0209588_1000338_pt1 | contig 12325 bp, 14 predicted proteins | sample Rivendell_Oct201_10_FD_188351 | JGI IMG/M metagenome (GOLD analysis project Ga0209588, IMG submission 188351) | Vadose zone soil microbial communities from the Eel River Critical Zone Observatory, Northern California, USA -... | ecosystem: Host-associated > Plants > Roots > Rhizosphere > Soil ...
CGGCTTTGCCCAGATGGTGGCGTTGTCAATCGGAGACCTCAACCTCGCCGTCGGCGCAATTGGCGGCGCGACCGGGATGGTCGCCGGGTGGACCATGCAGGTCCTAGGTCTGCCGCCCGAGGTCGCGGTGCTGTTTGCGCTGGCCGCCGGCACAGTGCTGGGATTTGGCAACGCGCTGCTGATCACCTGGACTCGAATCAACAGCTTCATCGTCACCCTTGCCACGGCAAGCCTGATCACTGGGGCGATGCTGATCCTCACCCATTCGGATCCCTTTAGCCGGCTGCCCGATTCCTTCACGAGTTTCTCGGAGACCGAGGTTGCCGGCCTGCCGGTCTCGAACCTGGTGCTGGTGATGCTCGCGGTTGGCCTGGCCCTCTTCTTCCTCTACCGCAACCTCAGCCTGGGCAGGGAAATGCTTGCGGTCGGGGCCAACAGGCGGGCGGCCCGCATGTCGGGATTGTCCGTCGATCGCGTCGTGCTGCTGACCCATGGTCTCTCAGGAGCGCTGGCTGCGACCGCGGGACTGATGGCGATCTCCGCCGACCACACCGCCTCGCCCAGCCTGGGCAGCGACTGGCTTCTTGCGTCATTCGTCGCGCCCGCCATCGGTGGGACGCTGCTCTCGGGCGGCCTCGTCTCGGTGCCCGGAACCATCGTCGGCGGGGTGCTGCTGGCGACTATCTCCAACGGGCTGCTGCTCGTGGGCATCGACAATTTCTGGATCACAGTCTTTCTCGGCGTGGTCCTGCTGCTGGCCGTGGTGCTGGACAGGGTTACCCGAGTGGCGGGAGGTGCGGCCCCGTGATGCTGCGCCTACGTGGCCTGGCTCCCGGCGTGGCCCTCGGACTGCTCCTCATCGATCTCGTGGGTATGGTCGTCCTCTCGGTCGCCAGGCCACAGTTCCTCTCGACTTACAACCTCTTCGTCACCGGCCGGGATCTCTCGATCCTGCTTTTGGTCGCGCTGGCTCAGATGATCGTGCTGTCGCTGGGGCAGATGAATCTTTCGATCGGCTCGATCGGAGGGCTGGTGGCGATCATCGAGTCGGGGCTGATGGTCCGCTACGGCGTCCCGGTGTTGGTTGCGCTCGCGGCCGGGCTCTTGCTTGGCATCGTGTGCGGCGTCGTCAACGGCCTGCTCGTCTACTGGACCAAGATCAACAGCTTCGTGCTGACCCTTGGAACTTCGTACGTCTTTGCGGGCATCAACCTCGGCGTCACGCACGCGACGCCCTTCTATCACATCCCCGGCGAGATCAGCTCCTTCGGCCAGGCACGCGTCGGCCCGTTTCCGGTCATGGCCGTGGTGACCATCGTGCTCACCCTTCTGCTCGCGGCCTTCCTCTCTCAAGTCGTGCTCGGCAGGCAGCTCCTGGCCGTCGGCGGTAACCCGCTCGCGGCGCGCCTCTCAGGTCTGCCGATCCGCCGGGCGACCTTGACAGCTCATGCGATCTCGGGCTTTTTCGCCGCGGTGGCCGGCACGATGCTGATGGCCCAGCTGGGACAGGGTCAACCGACCATTGGCGCGACGTGGGTGCTTCCGTCCTTCGCCGGTCCGATCATCGGCGGCGCCGCGCTCTCGGGCGGGACCGCACCCATCCTTGGCACCGTGCTGGCGATGGTCCTGATCTCGCTGATCGACGACGGGCTCGTGCTCGTCAGCGCGGACCCTTTCTGGGTCCAGTTCCTCATCGGCGCGCTGATCCTCGGTGCGGTCGTTCTTGGACGAACGCGTCTGAGTGAGATCAGGGCGCTCCTCAGGATCTCGCCGAGCAACGCGCGCAGCGTTCGGAGCAGCCTATGAGCGCCGAGCCGAATTCCGTCACGCCCGAGGTACGGCTCGAGGTTTCCGGCATCCGCAAGCAGTTCCCGGGAGTGGTCGCCCTCGACAACGTGTCGCTCCGCCTGCGCGCCGGCGAGATCCACGCGCTGCTCGGCGAGAACGGGGCCGGCAAGAGCACGCTGATCAAAATCCTGACGGGCGTATATCAGCCTGACGAGGGCGAGATCCGGCTCCTCGGCAGCCCGGTGCGCTTTGCCTCGCCGCATTCGGCTCTCGCCGCGGGGATCAGCGTCGTGCACCAGGAGCGCAACCTCATCCCGCAGTTCACGGTTGCGGAGAACATCCTGCTGGAGCGCATCCCGACACGCGGTTTGCAGCTCGTCGACCACACCGCGATCAACCGCCTCGCAATGCCGTGGATCGAGATGGTGGGACTCGACGCTGCGCCGGCGACGCCCGTGGCGGACCTGAGTGTGGCGCAGATGCAGCTGGTCGAGATCGCCAAGGCGCTCTCGTTGCAGGCCCGCATTCTTTTAATGGACGAACCCACCGCCGCCATCACGCCTCATGAGGTGGGTTATCTCTTTCGGATTCTCGGCGACCTGCGCCGGCGGAACGTGGCGCTTGTCTTCGTGAGCCACAAGCTGGAAGAGGTGTTCGAGCTGTGCGATCGAGTTACGGTGCTCCGGGATGGACGGAACGTAGCCACCGACGTCGATGTGGCAACGCTGGATCGAGACCAGCTCGTCACCCACATGATCGGAAGGGCCGAGGTGATTGCCGAGCTGCCGCCCAAACCCGATCCGGGCGAGCCTGTGCTGGAGGTGGCGGGGCTGACCACCGAGGGGGGAGACGCCGCGCTCAGCCTCGTGCTTCGAAAGGGCGAGGTGCTGGGTCTTTACGGTCTGGTCGGAGCCGGGCGCTCGAAGCTCGCCAAGACGCTGGTCGGGGAGATCAAGGTGACCGGCGGCGAGGTGCGGGTTCGTGGCGTGAAAACCCGGATCAACGGCTTCCGCGAAGCACTCGAGAAGCACCGCATCGGGTACGTAAGCGAGGACCGCAAGCAAGAAGGGCTCATCCTTCTGCACTCGGTCCGAGCGAACACATCGATCACGATCTGGCGGCGCCTTCGCACGCTCGGCCAGTGGATCAGGCGCTCGGCCGAGGATGCGGCGATCCTTCCGTCCATCCGCCAGCTCGACGTGAAGGCGCAGTCGCTTGGGCAATCGGTGGGGACGCTCTCGGGCGGCAACCAGCAGAAGGTCAGCATCGCCAAGTGGCTCGCCGCCAAAGCCGAGATTCTGATCATCGACGAACCCACCGTGGGAATCGACATCAAGACCAAGAACGCGCTGCATGAGCTCATCTGGGACCTTGCCGCCAACGGCAGGTCAATCCTGCTGATCTCCAGCGATATGCCCGAGGTGATACGACTGTCCGACCGGATTCTCGTGATGCGGAACCACGCGATCGTCGGCGAGATGCCAAACACCCACAAATATGACGAGATGAGCGAGGCCATCATGGCCCAGCTCAGTTGAAGGGAGTCGAATTGCAAACCTATGGGATGACGCTGATGCTCAAGGATGACGAAGGGATCGTCGACCGCTACCGCCAATACCATCGCGACGCGTGGCCGGAGGTGATTGCCGGCCTGAGAGCGATCGGCATCGCAGAGATGAGGATCTATCTTCTTGGTCGCCGGCTGTTCATGTACATGGAGGCGGTCGATGGATTCTCTCCGGAGCGCGACTTCCCAAAGCTGGCAGAGGACGCACGCTACCGGGAATGGGATGAGCTGATGCGTGGCTTCCAGCAGCCGGCGCCTGAAGCCAGAGCAGGCGAGTGGTGGGCTCCAATGGAGGAGGTCTTCGACCTCAGCCGGAAATGAGCGAGAGAGCCCTACCTGTCCCGCCCTCCCGTCAGACACTGACCGACAGCGTCTACGAGGCCGTCATGGAGCTGGTCATGGACCAGCACATCGAGGCCGGCGCGCGGGTCAACATCGACCTGGTTGCGCGCCAGCTGAATGTCTCGCCCACACCGGTGCGGGAGGCGCTTGCCCGGCTCGAGATGGATGGCCTGGTTGTCAAAGAGCCGCTCCGCGGCTATTCCGTGACTCCGATGCTGGACACCAAGACCTTCAACGACCTCTACGACGTGCGCCGGCTGCTCGAGCCTTTCGCGGCCCGCCGCGCTGCCGAGCGTCGCGACGATAAGGTCTTGGGCGTGCTCGATCGCGAGGTCGACGAAATGCGCCGAATGGTCAGCGCCAGTGCGGGTTCCGACGGAGGCACGTATCACGACTTCCGCGACTTTCCATTGCAGGACGCCCGATTCCACGAGGCGATTGCGGGCACGTCCGGCAACGGCCTGCTGAGCGACACCCTACGGCGCTTGCGCTCGCACTTGCGTCTTTACCGTCTGTATCACCGGTCTTATACGATGGCCATCGCTGCCGCCACGGTGATCGAGCATGAGAGGATTCTTGCTTCGATCCGAGCCCGCGACGCCGATGGCGCCGAGGCGGCGATGCTCCATCACATCAATCAGTCGAGGGAGCGTTCGGAGGGAGCACGGGTTAGATCGGGTAGCCGGCCAACTTAGGTCTCCAGGCACGAGCCACCGCCGTTTGAAATTCAGTCGCTCGTGTCGTCGTACTCGTCGTGGCGGCGCCACCACAAGCCGGTGTCCTGGCGTCCGAGCGGCGCGCGGTCGAGCCACTGATACATGCCCCAGAGGACGTCAATCCCGCGCTCGTAAGCCGAGTAGGTGTGGTAGACAACGCCATCCTCGAGCGCGAAGGCGCTCACGCCGGGCCCTTCTCTCCTGTACGTCGGCCAGTCCGTTCCAACACTCGACGTGAGCTCGGCGATGAACGGATTTTCATCGCGGCCCTCCGGCAGCCGTAAGTCCACAGAGCGGAAGTTGTAATCGACGGCACCCGACTGCCACTCCTCCTTGGTGTGCGCCACATGGAAGTCGTAGTTGAAGTCGCTGCCGAAAGAAGACGCCCAGGGGAAGCCCCAGCCCATCCGCTGCTTGTACGTCTGCAGTTTCACGAGCGGAGCCCGCGACACCGCGTAGAGCGTGACGTCGTGGTTCGCCAAGTGGACGACGGAACCGTCGAAGCCGTCCGCGATAGCGGAGCAGGACGGACACCCTGCCGTGTAGTCGGGCCCGAACATGAAGTGATAGATGAGGAGCTGCGAGCGTCCTCGGAAGAGATCGGCGAGGGACGCTGTGCCCTCATCTGTCTCGAAGCGGTACTCCTTGTCGATTCGAACCCAGGGCAGCTCCTGCCGCCGCTGCGCCAGCTCGTCGCCACGCCGCGTCAGCGCCTTCTCGGCCTCGAGCAGCTCCAGCCGGGCGGCAAGCCACTCTTCACGCGTTCCGATCTTGTGGTCGGTCATTCTTTCTATCCTTTTTCGTTACAACAGGTTGACGTGGGCCGCAGCATCGACGACGTATGACATCGGTGGCGTGAGCCCGGGAACCGACGAGGGCGCGATGACGATAAGAAGTCCAAGTCCGACGATCGCCAGCGCCAGCGGCAAATCGACGGCGGCTTTCGCGGGTAGGAGCTTCTGGGCCAGGACGAGGACCGCGACCACAGCCATCCAGGTGACGCTCATGACGCTGAGCGCCACCAACATCAGCATCAGTCCGAGGCTCGAGCCGACGCAACAGAGCCCGAACTCGAATCCAGAGCCGACGCTCTCGCGGCAGCGCCGGCGGAAGTGCCGCTTGAGCGGCGTGAGCTCGTAGACACCGGCCGCGATTACAAGCGCACCGGCGGCGAAGGGACCGTGCGGCCGGTACAGCGCATACACGGCGACGCCGACGAGTGTCCAGACGGCAAGGTACGACCCGACGAACAGCGGCACTGTGCGCACACCGCGGGCATGAGCGCTTCGTAAGACTGCCGGAGCCGCGCCCGGCAGCATCATCGCTGCCATCATTGCCACCCACAGGGCGACAAAGAACGCGAACGAACCAAGCTGGGTCGCAACGCCCATGTCCATTCCGCTCATCTGCCGGATCGCGACGACCCAGGACGCGGCGGCGAGCCCGAGCGTCGCCGTCAGCGCGGCTGCTGTCGCGGCTGTCGGAGTGCTCGTTCGCGCGATTGCGACTTTGTTGTTCAAAAGCATGGTTCCTTCCTTCATTCCTCGACGAATCGCTTCAGACGGTCGAGCGCTTCGTCCCATCGCTTCGAGACGTGCTGGAGATAGGTTCGCGCCGCTTCCATTTTTTCCAGCTCGAGCTCCCAGATGCGCTCGCGGCCACGCCGCACATCCGAGACGAGCCCAGCCGTGGCGAGCACGTTCAGGTGCTTGGTAACGGCCTGCCGCGTAACAGCAGATCCAGCGGTCAGCCGGGTAATCGAGAGAGGGCCCTCGGAGCTCAGTCGTGCGACCAGCGCCAGCCGGGTTTCATCACCGAGCGCCGCAAACACCGGTGCAGCGCGAGAGACCTCGCGCCAGCCCGCGCTATGAAGCGACATATCGCGCGATGTTCTCCAGCTCCTCAGCCCACCCCGCGTCGTTCATACGAAGTGCTTCAGCACGCCTTGCCGCCGGTATGCGATCGAAGCCTGACTCGACCACGGTGAGCCGGGTCCCCTCCGCGACTTCCTCGAGTTGAAACTCGACCAGCGTGGTGGGCTCGCTCGAATAGTCCACGTCGGATTCGACGGCGTATGGATGCCAGCGATACGCCATCCGGCTCTCGGGATCCATCCGCTCGATGGCTATCTCGATGGTCACGTTCCCATGGCCGGGCAGCGCGATCTGGCCATGGGCACGACCGCCTGGTGCGAACGTACCTTCAAGCTTCATGCCGAACCAGGCGCCGAACTCTTCGGCGTTGGCAAGCGCGCGCCAGACACGCGAGCGGGGTGCGCGCAGAACGATCTCCTTCTCGATGCGGTCAGTGGAGTTATGCAACTTCATGGTTGCATCTTAGCGCCGCCAGCCATGAAATGCAACCGGGACATTGCATATCGACCGTCCTTAAAGGCAGACTCGCAGCGGATGCTTGCTGGCTCGGCGACCTCGGCGAGCGCGCTTAAGCAAGTCGTCCTCAGCTCAGCGCTTTCTTCACGAGCGCGCCGATCCTTGCCTCTTCGGTGGCAGTCAACGTCTTAAGCGCGAAAGCGACCGGCCACAGGCCGCCTTCGTCGAGGTGCGCCGCGTCGCTGAAGCCGAGCGTCGCGTACCTCGTTTTGAACTTCTTTGCGTCTTGGAAGAAGCAGACGATCTTGCCGTCCCTGGCATACGCGGGCATCCCGTACCAGAGTTTCGGCGTCAGGCCTGGCGCGCTGGCTTTGATGATCGCGTGGAGCCGCTTTCCCATTGCGCGATCCGGTGTCGCCATCGTGGCGATCTTCGCGAGCACGATGCCGTCCCCCTCGACGCTGTCTTTGGCCGCCTGCAGCTCTTTGATGCGCTGCCTCATCGCGCCTTTTTCCTCGTCCGTGAACCCTTTGCCCTTGGACGCCTTGGGGGTAACGCTGGCGCGAGTCGCGGGCTTCCGCGTGCCCTTCTTTGCAAGTTTTCTCTCAGCCATCGTTCCGTTCTCCTCTCCGAGATTTGATGGGGACGACCCTCATGCTAGGGAGCTGCCGCCGCGGCGGCTTCTCGAAAACTGATCGATTGCCTCGCCACCCCCGCCGCGACGCACCTGGCCCGACGATCAGGAATCGAGAAGCGCCGATCACCGACCCGAACCTTGCGTGTTCGCTATAGAGATCACCATGCCAGCACTTTCAGGACGCGTCAGCCTCACCAGGATTCGCGCCACCGTCTCCTTTGGACGGGTGCACCGACGTGTTCTGGTTGCGGGCAATAGCGGACGGGGAGTGGGGTGGGACCCCAGCGGCGCAAGGCACCTGGGGGGCGACGTAGCATGATCTCGCAGATGACCAGCGCTCCCGCCGCGGCGCAGCACTTGCGCGATCTCGCGCGGTTGCGCCGAGTCCGCGACCGGATCGACCGGGAGTACGCGCAGCCGTTGGACGTCGAGGCGCTCGCCCGCGGTGCCTACATGTCGGCCGGCCACCTCAGCCGCGAGTTCCGGCTCGCCTACGGCGAGTCGCCGTACAGATATGTGATGACGCGACGCATCGAGCGCGCAATGGCGCTGCTGCGTCGTGGCGACCTCAGCGTCACCGAGGTCTGTTTCGCGGTCGGCTGCTCGTCGCTCGGCACCTTCAGCACTCGCTTCACCGAGTTGGTCGGTGTGCCGCCCAGCATCTATCGAGAAAAGACAGATCGTGCGACGGCGGAGCTGCCGTCGTGCGTGTCGAAGCAGGTGACCAGACCGATCAGGAATCGAGAAGCGCCGGTCACCTAGCCGCAATTAGCATCACCGCCATGGACATCACGATTCACTCGACCTTCCTCCCGCATGACGACCCGAACGCATCCCTGGCGTTCTATCGCGACACCCTCGGCTTCCAGGTCCGCAACGACGTGGAATACCGCGGGATGCACTGGATCACGGTCGGCCCCGCCGACCAGCCCGGCACTTCCATCGTCCTTTACCCTCCGGCCGCCACCCCCGGCGTCACCGCCGAGGAGCGCCGCACGATCGTCGAGATGATGGCCAAGGGCAGCTACGCCCGCATCATCCTGGCCACCGCCGACCTCGACGGCACCTTCGCGCGGCTGGAGGCCAGCGGCGCCGACGTCATCCAGGAGCCGACCGAACAGCCGTATGGCGTGCGCGACTGCGCCTTCCGCGATCCCGCGGGCAACGAGATCCGCATCAACGAGCTGCGCTGAGCCTCCGGCGATCGCAGCCATCCGGCCGCCGCCTACGTCGGCACCTGACCGAGGCCCTCGCAGACGATGTCCCTTCCCCGCGACCAAAATTGAGGCATGAACGAGGTCTTCGCGCCGGTGCGGATCGAAACGGTGACGCTGGGCGAGACGTGGATAGCGATCGCGGCGGCAATTCTGAAAGACGGTGTCGCAGGGAGCTGGGAAGGACTGCCAATCGTCGAGGTGTTCCGCGCGACGCTCGACGTGCATTCACCGACCGCGGACGACCCGATCATTGCCGAGCATGGCGATCCCGAACGCCTCGCCTGGATGCACGCGAACTTTACCGACCTCTCCCGAGTGCCAGAACTCGGTGACTCCGACAGCTATGCGACCCGCCTGTATGACTACGCCCACGCGGGCCGCGACCAGATCCGCTGGGTGATTAACAGGCTGGCCGCCAATCCGTCGGCGCGCGACGCGACGCTCACGACGTTCCAGCCGTTAACAGACACCAGCTACATCCCATGCGTCAGCCTGCTCGACTTCTGGCTTGTCAAGGGTGAGCTGCAGCTCGCCGTCTACGCTCACGCCATCGATTTCGGTACGAAGGGCTACGCGAATCTGGTCGAGCTCGCAGCACTACAGGCTCGCGTGGCTAACGACCTGGGTGTCGGGATCGGCACGCTGACGATGACGGTGAAGTCGGCCCACATTTATCAAACCGAGCTTGATCTGATGCGACGCCTCATCGCGGCGACCTAGGGTTAACCACCCGTCTGGTTAGGATCTGCTGGTGGGACGCCTTACGTCTCCCAATGTTGTAAACGTCGCCGACCTCCGGCGAATCGCTCAACGGCGACTGCCACGGGTCGTGTTCGATTACATCGACGGCGGTGCGGACGATGAGGTCACCTTGCGCGCCAACTGCCGCGTTTTTGAAGATGTGACCTTCCGTCCGCACGGCGCGGTTGCCACCGCCGCTTGCGATCTTCGCACGACGGTGCTCGGGATGCCACTTGCCCTCCCGTTTCTGCTGGGGCCGATCGGCAGCACGCGCATGTTCTACCCACATGGCGAACCCGTCGCCGCCCAGGCCGCCGGCGTCGCGGGGACCGCCTACACGCTTTCGACGCTGGCGGGCTCATCCATAGAAGAGGTGCGCGCGGCGTCCGCCGGTCCAGTCTGGTATCAGCTGTACCTGGTCGGTGGACACGATGTCGCAAAGAAGGCGATCGCCCGCGCGCGCACCGCGGGTTACTCTGCCCTTGTCGTCACGATCGACACGGCGGTAGCGGGCCCGCGCGAGCGCGATGCACGCAACGGAACGAAAGAGCTGCTTTCACGGCGCGTTTGGTCGATGCTGCCATTCGTGCCCCAGTTCGTCCTGCGGCCGCGATGGCTCAGCGGCTTCTTGTCGGACGGCGGGCTGATGAAGTTTCCCAACGTCGTACTCGCCGATGGGCCGATGCAGTACGCAGAGGTCGGCAAAGCGCTAGAACAATCCACGGTGTCGTGGCAGGACTTCGGTTGGATCCGCGAGGCCTGGGACGGACCAATCGTCGTCAAAGGCGTGCTGACGGGGGAGGATGCGCAGCGCGCGGTTGACGAAGGCGCGAGCGCAATCGTCGTGTCCAATCACGGAGGCCGCCAGCTCGATGGCGTCTCGCCGACCCTGCGCGTGCTGCCTGAGGTGGTCGCCGCAGTGAACGGGAAGGTCGAGGTGCTGATGGACGGCGGAATTCGTCGCGGCAGCGACATCGTCAAAGCGCTATGTCTCGGTGCGCGCGCGGTTCTGATAGGGCGCGCCTATGCGTACGGCCTCGCCGCGGGCGGCGGACCCGGCGTCGCCCGCGCGATTGAGATTTTGACCGCTGACATCGTGCGTACGCTCAAGCTGCTGGGATGCGCCTCGACGGCGGATCTCAATCGGTCTTTCGTCGACGTTCCGTCGGATTGGGGTCCATGAGGCGGGCCAAATCCCGGACACAATAGAGGCAATGTAGTGAGCGTCTGTCGGGGCCTGAGGTCGTGGCTTTAATCCGTGTCAAGGCGATCGGGCGCAAGAAGGCCACCCAGTCCCAGGTCTCGCCATATGCCGTCAGCGATCACGCTCGGTGGCGAGCCGATATCCACCCGAATGTGCGGTTCGTCCTGGGTCGGATCTACGAGGTCGGCGAACTGACTGTCGAGCAAGCTCGACGGCATGAAATGCGCTTGCCGCGCCGCCAGGCGTGGCGTGATGGTCGCCTTGGAACCGGCCAGAAATACAAAGAGAAGACCCGAACCGCGTCGGTTGATCACGTCTCGATACGAACGCTTGAGAGCCGAACAGGTGATGAGCCCGTTTTCACCGGCGTCCAACCGCCTGCCAATCCACTCCGCGACAGCCGCGAGCCAGGGCTCGCGGTCAGCGTCGGTAAGAGGATGTCCAGCCTTCATCTTCTCGATGTTCGTCTGCGGGTGCAGCGAGTCACCTTCCTCGAACGGCCAACCCAGGCGATCCGCCAGTAGCCCTGCCACCGTCGTCTTTCCGCAGCCGGAGACGCCCATGAAGACCAGCACCACAGGTTCCATCTTGGAACGAGACGGCCTCACCGATCCCTGCCTCGAGCATTGCGGAGGGCGGCTTGCTCGCCTCGTCGCGCTCGACGACCTAGCTTCAGACCAATGTGTAGGTCGGGTTCGGTGCGATGTGGGCTTCCCAGTCACCGGCGTTTCCGGCCTGCTTGACCCACACATCGAATAGGTAGGTGCCGGTCGTAAGCGGCGTGTTCCAGGTGGCAGTGGCGCTCGGGCTGTAACCCTGGAGAATCGTCCAGGCGCCTCCGGGCGCCAGAACCCAGAACTCATAGAGCGGGTTGGGGCAGCCGGACGAGTTGGCGTTCAACTGTATCGACGTGCCCGCTGTGGCCGGTGAAGCTGGATTGAATGCCAGCGTCGACGAAGTGCAGGGCGAACCTGCCTGGAGCAAATCGGTGGGGTTGGGCGAGATGTGAGCCTCCCAGCTCGCGGACGAGCCAAGCTGCTTGGCCCAGATGTCGAAGAGGTACGTCCCGGTGGTCGCGCCGGCCGTGTTCCACACGGCGGTCGAGCTCGAGCCGTACGGCTGCAAGATCGCCCACGCGCCGCCGGGAGGCTGGATCCAGAACTGGTATTGCGGGTTCGGACAGCCTCCGGCAACTCCGCTGAGCGTGACCAGGGTGCCAGGGGCCTGCGGGGCCAGCGGAATGGGTGTCTTCCACGTGGACGAGCTGCAGGGCGCTGCGGGCTGCAACGTGTATGCCGGGAGCGGCAAAGTGTGAGCCTCCCAGGCTGCCGTGGAACCCGAATGCTTGACCCAGATGTCGAAGTTGTAAGTACCTGTCAGGAGTCCAGTGGTGTCCCACATCGCCGCGGAGCTCGGGCTGTAAGCCCGCAGGATGGCCCATGCTCCACCGGCAGGCTGGATCCAGAACTGGTACAGCGGGCTGGCGCAACCACTCGCCGTGCCGCTCAAGCCGACCAGCACGCCCGGCGATTGAGGCGAAGGCAAGGTCGGCGCATTCCACGCGACGGAAGTACAGACCGCCGAGGCCTGGAGGTTGTAGCTCGCGATGCGGGAGATGTGGACGTTCTGGTCGCCGGAGCCTGCTTGCCTTCCCCAGGCATCGAAGTCGTAGGTCCCTGCCGCCAGGGCCGCGGTGTGCCAGCTGGCGGTGGCGTTCGGGCTGAACGACTGCAGCACGGCCCACTTGCCGCCGGGGGGCAGGATCCAGAACTCGAACACCACC
>Ga0209588_1000339_pt1 | contig 12310 bp, 13 predicted proteins | sample Rivendell_Oct201_10_FD_188351 | JGI IMG/M metagenome (GOLD analysis project Ga0209588, IMG submission 188351) | Vadose zone soil microbial communities from the Eel River Critical Zone Observatory, Northern California, USA -... | ecosystem: Host-associated > Plants > Roots > Rhizosphere > Soil ...
TCTTGGCGAGCAGGCGTACATGGAGCTCGACCAGTTCGACGCCCGTCTCCGAGCGAATGCTTTGGAACATTTCCTTCTGAAAATCGATGAGGACCAGCGCGCAATCTGCGGAGGTCCAGACACCGAGCGCGTTCGTCGCAGTCACAGGTCTCTCTCCTTGGTGATCCATTCACGGATGTAGCGCGGGCAGTTGAGCAGCTCGACGCCTTCGCCTTCGCGCGCCGCCAGGAACTGCACTACGGCTCGGTCCACGAGCGTCGCCTCCGTCAGGTCGAACACGAGCCGCGGGCGGTACCGACGGATCTCGGCCTGCAGCTGCGCGAGGTGATCTTCGTCGATCTGCCCGCTGAGCCGGAGGAGAGCGGTCTCACCGTCGCACGCTGTTGCGACTTTCAGGGTCATGCGCCCGCCGCAGAAAGCAAGCGCCGCGCCAACGCGAAGCGCTTGGCTGGTCGAGAGTTGGTTTTGGGGGGACTGCCAACCAGTCGGCTATTGCCAACTGGTTAGCGTTTGAAGGCGAGCTTGTCGATGTTCAGGTTGCGGATTTTCCATTCGAGCGTCTGGCGCGGAATGCCGAGCTTCGCGGCCGCGCCGCGCGGGCCGGCGACCCGCCCGTGCGATTCCGTGAGCGCGGCTTCGATCATGGCCTTTTCGCCGTCCGCCAGCGTGCTCCCAGTACGGCCGGGGCCGCGTTTCTTCGTGAGCCAGGACTCGTCGATCGCGAACGTATCGCCCTCACTCAACACGACGGCACGCTCGATCACGTTCTGGAGCTCACGCACGTTGCCGGGCCAGTCGTAGGCCGCGAGCCGCTGCAGCGTCTGCTTCTCGATGGTGCGGATCCGCTTACCCGTCTGCCTGGCGAAGCGGTCGACCAGATACTCGACCAGGATCGGAATGTCCGCTGCGCGGTCGCGGAGCGGCGGCAGGCGGATGGGAACGACATTCAGGCGGTAGAACAGATCCTCTCGGAAGGCGCCGCGCTCGACCGCGGCCTCGAGATCACTGTTTGTGGCAGCGAGGACGCGCACGTCCACGGTGATCGGATCACTGCTCCCGACACGCTCGATTTCCCGCTCCTGGAGGACGCGCAGCAGCGCGACCTGCGCCTCTTGGGGCAGCTCGCCGATTTCATCGAGGAAGATGGTGCCGCCGTCCGCGGCCTCGAAGCGGCCCAGGCGGCGCTGCACCGCGCCGGTGAACGCTCCTTTTTCGTGCCCGAACAGCTCGGAGGCAATGAGCGACGGCGGTATCGCCGCGCAGTTCACGCGGATGAATGCCCCGCTCGCGCGACGTGAGCGCTTGTGAATGGCGCGGGCGAGGAGCTCCTTTCCCGTCCCTGTTTCGCCCAGAATCAGCACCGTCGCGTCCGTCTGCGCGACCTTCGCCACCTGCGCCAGGACGTTCTGCAGCGCGGGCGAGGAGCCGATGATTTCCTCGAACATCGAGGCGCGGTCCAGGTCTTCGCGCAGCGCGATCGTCTCGTTGCGCATGCGATCCTCGGTCCTCCTGCGATCGTCGATATCGCTACAAGCGAGATACCACCGAATTAGCTGCCCCTGGTCGTCGCGGAGTGGATTGTACCGAACCAGAAACCAGCGATAGGTCCCGTCGCCCCTCCGGAGCCGCATCTCCAACTCGTAAGCGGCGGGGTTCGCCACAGAACGATCGACCAATGTCTTGACGCGATCGAAGTCGTCCGGATGCACCTCCGGCCCAAAGCCTCTCTGGCGCCATTCCTCGAGGGTGACGCCGTAATAGGCGAGCGCAACGCGGTTCGCATATAAGCGTTCGCGCCTGGGGCCCAATACACCGATGATCTGCGGCGCCAGGTCGAGGATTTGCTGGAGCTCGATCTCCGCCCGTTTGCGGTCCTCGATTTCGAAGTTGATCCCGATCCAATACAGGATGGTGCCGTCATTCCCTCGGATCGGTTCAGCGCGGCTCAGGAACCAGCGGTACGTTCCGGCCGCGTTCCGCACGCGAAAACTCACTTCGCCCGGGGAGCCGGTCTGCAGGCAGTTGGACCACACGCGCCGTGTCTCTGCGGCGTCGTCGGGATGCACGAGTGTGAGATGGGAATCCCACGCCGCGTGCGTGTCGGCACCGCGTCGCAGCGGATGCTCGCTGGGGAGACCGAGGTAATCCGCGGAGCGGGTATTGACGAACGTGAGCCCGCCGGTGGGATTCGCGTACCAGGTGTAGGCCGGGATCCTGTCGAGCGTGGCCTGCAGCTGGGCCTCGACCAAGCCGATCTTCGGAGCGTCAATCATCGGCGTCAGATATACGCAGCGCTCCCCGGTTGGCAATTGCCCACTGGTTGGCAGGACTTCTTCCTGCCGCCGGCGTACCAGTTAGTTCGCGCTGCCTGGAATAAGAACGACGCTTGTTGTGATGAACGATCCGTCCTTCTGTGTCTTCGCTAGGACGAAAACGTTGTCCCCCGGCTTGAGCTTGTCGGCAGTGGCGGACAGAGCGGTCACGCTTACATCGCGTGGAACGCTGATCGTCTGCATTCCACCGCTGTACTGAACGGAGAGGGTCGATGCGCCGGACTTGGTGCTGACCGTTCCATTGGTCATGCGCGAGGCAGGACCAGCGACGGTGCCATTGGTCATTCTGCTGCGACTCGCACTCTGCCCTGGATCCGGATTCATCAAATAGCTTCCCTCGCCGATGCCGCGCAGCTCTTCGGGGAAGATGTTGATGTTCGTCGCACGCTCCGACCCGTCGGGCTGTTTGACAGAAGTGACACCCACAAACGACTCGCTGTTGACGTGACTCAGATCAGACGGAGTCCTCTTGTACACCTTCAAGGGGGTGCCGAGCTGAATCTTCACGGGACCGGTCTGTGAATTCACCGTCAGCACATTTCCGGAGACGCTCGTCACGACACCGCGAACCGGAGTGATCCCGGCCGGCCAGGACTGAGCGGACGCAGGAGCAGCTGCTACTGCACCAAGGACCACGATCGAGCCGAGCAACGATAGGAATGGGGTTTTCATGGCTTCCTCCTTGTAGCTCCACGAACGACGCCGGCGCGCTATGGGTTCCTATCGCTAAGCATGTCATCCTTCGCTGCGCAGGTGCTCGGCCCAAGGGCTATCTTCCTTCCCCACGAGCCGATAACTGCCAATGCCGGCATTGGCGCAGCGTACGTGCCGATACAACAACGGCCCCGCATGGGGGCCGTTGAATTCAAATCCCGCCGTCCCGACTTAGTAGGGAAGAGCGATCAGCGAGTACTGCTTGGAGTTACGGACAAACTCCGAATCATGGCCCGCGCCCCCCCAGCAGTTCGCGAATCGCGGCGAGCAGGTCGCTCGGTTCGAACGGCTTGCGGAGCGTGTACGCCACGCCGAGGGCCGACGCGGCCTTCAGTAGGTCGCGGTGTCCGATCCGCCCCCCTCCAGACATGGCGACGATCTGCGGTCGAGGAATCGCAGCACGGAGTGCCCGGATGACCTCCAGCCCCTCGGGCCTGTAGTCCACCAGCGCGAGATCCGCGCCTTGCTCGCCGCACAGCCGCCCTGCAGCCTCCCCGTCGGCTGCTTCCATCACGTCGTGGCCGGCCGCCTCAAGAACGATTCGGACTGCGTGTCGAACGATTTGATCGGCATCGACAACGAGGATTCGTGCCATTCAGCCGTCGCGCGGCGCGTCGAGCACCTCGCGCACCTTCCCGGCAAGCGCATCCGCAGTGAACGGCTTCTGGAGAAACGCGATACCAGGCTCGAGAATCCCCTCGTGAACGATGGACTCGTCGGTGTACCCCGACACGAAGAGCACTCTCATATTCGGGCGCGCAGGTCCGAGCAGGAGGGCCACTTCGCGACCCCCCATGCCCGGCATGATGACGTCGGTCAGCAGTAGATCGATCCGCTCAGCCGCCTGCTCCGCGACGCGCAACGCGTCCGCCCCGCTCGCGGCTACCAGCACGCGGTAGCCCCGAGCCTCCAGTACTCTGCGTGTGAGATTGCGGACCGCTTCCTGGTCCTCCACGATCAGGATCGTCTCGGAGCCGCGCAGCGAGCCGCTCGGCCGGGGTGGGGAACTGATGGGCTCGATGGGCTCCTCGACGCGCGGCAGATACACCTTCATGCTCGTGCCGTGGCCGGGCTCGCTGTATACCCAGATGTGGCCGCCACTCTGTTTCACGATCCCGTACACGGTGGCCAGGCCCAAGCCGGTGCCCTTTCCCTTCTCCTTCGTCGTGAAGAATGGCTCGAACAGGCGCGTTTGCGTCTCCGCGTCCATCCCCGTACCGGTGTCGCTCACCGCGAGCATGACGTAGCGCCCCGGGGCCACGGCCGCATGATGCGCGGCATACGTGTCGTCGAGGTCGGCGTTCGCCGTCTCGATGGTCAACCGGCCACCCCGCGGCATCGCGTCGCGCGCATTGACGGCGAGGTTGAGCAGGACCTGCTCGAGCTGGCCGGGATCGGCGCGCACCGCGCCCAGGTCCGGGGCCTGGACGGTCCGCACCTCGACATGCTCGCCAATGACCCGGCGCAGCATCGTGTCCACGTTCGTCACGACCTCGTTGATGTCCAGCACCTGCGGCGCCAGCACCTGCTGGCGGCTGAAGGCGAGCAGCTGCCGCGTCAGGTCGGCGGCGCGCAGCGCGGCCTTGCGCGTCTCCTCCGCTTCGAGGCGTCCCGGATGATCCGCCGGAAGCTCCTCCAGCAACAGATCGGTGGAGCCGAGGATCGCCGTGAGCAGGTTGTTGAAGTCGTGCGCCACGCCGCTGGCCAGTCGCCCGATCGCCTCCATCTTCTGCGCCTGTCGTTGCTGGTCTTCGAGCGCGCGCAGAGCGGCCTCGGCGCGCGTGCGATCGGTGACGTCGCGATAGTTGACGACGATGGCCTCGACGACGGGATCGTCGAGATGGTTGGCACCCACGACGTCCAGGTGGTGCCACGCCCCGTCCTTGTGGCGTACCCGCAGCGCGCCCCGCACCACGCTCTGGCTGGACGCTGCGACGGCCTCAAACAGGGCCACCGCGTTCTCCAGGTCGTCCGGGTGCACCAACGCAAAAACGTCGTGTCCCGTGAGTTCGCCGTGCTCGTACCCCAGGGTCGGCTTCAGAGCCTGCGTGGTGTAGACGATCCGCCCCGTGGCGTCGAGCAGCGTGATCACGTCGCTCGAGTACTCGACGAGCGTGCGAAAGCGGCGCTCGCTCCGGGCACGGGCCGTTTCGGCGCGCGCGGCCTCCGTGAGCGCATGGCGCAGGTCCAGCGCCCGCCGCACCGCGGGGCCGAGTCGCTGCAACCGGTGCTTCACGATGTAGTCGGCAGCGCCCGCTTTGATGTACTCCGCCGCTGTCTCTTCATCCAGTGAGCCGGTGACGATGATCACGGGCGTCGTCGGCGCTTCCTCGCGCACCACGCGGAGCGCGGCGCTGGCGTTGAACTGCGGCAGTGAATGATCTGACAGCACGATGTCCGGCACGAAGGATCGCAGCTCGTGGCGAAGCGCCGCCTCCGTCTGCACGTGCCGGTGGGTGAACGCGAGACCGCTGCGCCGCAGCTCGCGGGTCATGAGCTCCGCGTCGTTCGCGACGTCTTCGACGATGACAATCCGCGCTGTCGCGGCGTCGTCTGCTGGTTCGCCTCGGTTCATCATCAGAAGATCTAGGGGAGCGGCGGCGACGCAGGTATTCCCAAAGCGGGGAGTTTCTCGGTTCCCCGTTCTGGGGACGTCAGTCCAGGTGGATCAGGCCGCGGGCGAGTGCCACCGTCACGGCCTCGGTGCGGTCGGTGACGCCGAGCTTGGTGAAGATGTTCTTGAGATGAATCTTGGCCGTCTCGTCGCTCCGGCCGATGGCGCGGGCCACGTCTTTGTTGGACAGCCCGCGGGCCACCAGTTTCAAGACCTCGAGTTCCCGCTCGCTGAGGTCGAAGAGATCGTGAGCCTCGAGGAGCCGGGCGGCCACAGCAGTCGAGATGACCCGCTCGCCCTGGTGCGCGGCGCGCACCGCAGTGATTACATCCGTGAGGAGCATGTCCTTGAGTAGGTATCCCCAGGCTCCAGCATCGAGCGCCCGCCGGATGTCGCCATCACCCTCGTAGGTCGTCAGCGCGATGATGTGCGCAGCGGGAAACTCTGATGTGATCGCGCGAATTGCCTGGACGCCGTCCATCACCGGCATGCGCAGGTCCATCAGGACGACATCCGGCTGGTGCTCCCGGAACAGCGCGACTGCCTGGGCGCCGTTCTCCCCCTCGCCCACCAACTCGAGGTCCGCCTGCTGGGCAATGACCGCGGCCAGTCCGGTCCGCACCACCGGATGATCGTCGGCGACGAGAACGCGGATGCGCGCGGGGACGGCATTAGGGACCTGGTTACTCACCGGTGTCACGCTCCAGGGAGCGACACAGCATCAAGAAGCGGCTACGCGTACGATCGGGCAATTCCCCGTTTGGGGAGGCGTTGAACCTCGCCCTCAGGTCCCGGGGCCGGAGGAGGCGACCACGAGCACGACTTCGGTGCCGCGCCCGGGCGAGCTCCGGACCGTGAGGGTGCCGCCTGCCTGGTTGGCGCGCTCCTGCATGCCGAGCAACCCTAGGTGACCGCCGTACGCCCGGAAGTCAGGATCGACGACGAATCCCCGGCCGTCGTCCGTGACGACGAGGCGGATCCGTGTCGGCTCACACGCGAGAACCACGCGAACTGTCCGCGCGGCGGCGTGTTTCACGACGTTCGCGATTGCTTCCTGCACCACGCGGAATACCGCGGTTTCGACGTCCAGACCGGTGGGCCGGGCCGATCCCTCGACGATGAACTCGAGGCGCACGTCCGTGCCGCGCACACCTTCCTCCGCTGCCGCCCGCAGCGTCGCTACGCAGTCGCCGCCGGCGGCGGGCACCGGCCGCATGTCCCAGACGGCACGACGCGCATTCTCGAGCGTCCGCTGGGCCAACGCCACAACGTCGCGCAGGGCGCCAACGATTGCTGGTGGACCTTCCATGCGGTTGATGACCGCGACGAGGTTCAGGCCCACGCCGGTGAATCCCTGGAGCAGCGTGTCGTGCAGCTCGCGGGCGATCCGCGAGCGCTCGTCGAACATCGCCGCGAATCGCGCCGCCGCGGCCTGCTCGCGCGCCCGCCGCAGTTTGCGCGCCGCGCGCTTTCGCGCGGTCACGTCGATCAGGATGCCGATGTATTCGACAGGCTCGCCGGCTTCGTTGAAGAGCGGCCGGCCCAGGCAATGCACGTAGCGGATGGTGCCGTCGGGTCGCACGATGCGTACGTGGAGCTCGTAGCTCCGCTTCTCGCGCAGGGCGGCAGCGATGGTCTCCACGGCAAACTCCCGGTCGTCCGGGTGCCAGATTTGGTCGAGGTGATTCGCGCTGAAAGGCCGTCCGTTGGGATCGAGTCCCAAGACGCGTATGCCTTCCTCCGACCAGACAATCTCCCCCGTGGCGAGATTCCAGGCCCAGCTCCCGGTGTGGCTCAAGCGCTGAGCGGCGAGCAGGTATTCCTGGCTGCGGCGCAGCTCCGCGGTAGCAGCCGCCACGCGCCGTTCCAGCTCGCGTCGTGCCTGCGCGAGCCGCCCTGCGGCCGTTCTCCGGGCGGCGCCGAACCACGCCGCCAGCCCCGCGAACGCCAAGAACCAGACCAGGCGCGCGACGAGTGGCCAGCTCAACTCGAGGAATGACGTAGGGGAGAGAAGCAGAAAGACGAGGACCGAGAGGGCGGTGGCCAGGACTACCGGCACCCCACCCACGTACCAGCCGGTGAGCAGGATCGCGGCCAGAAACGGGGCCACGGCTGGGCTCCCCGGGAAGACCTGTCGCCAGCCGACCATCAGGATCGTCGCGACCGCGACGGCCAGCACGGCGAAGCCGTACCGCCACAGTGCCGAGCGCACCTCGCCTTGAGCATACCACTCGGACGCCGGGCGGCCTACCGGCGCGAGAACCGGTTCGATGTGCGCACCCGGCGGCGGTATGGCCAGCAACGCTCCATGCATCATGGCGTCAGGGTCTTGCAGGCGTTGTGCCAGGCGACAGCGCCTTGCTTCGCGCTGCCTTCCTCCAGTCCCATGCCAGGTCACTGTCCGTCTTTGCGCAGGTTTGCTTACCCTTCCGCATCCGCCGGGGGGCCTAGATCGTCATGACGAGCCTGCAGTTGCGATCCGCGCACGACCGGCAACGAGAATCTACCAGAACATCAGTAGGGGTGGGAGCATTGCCCCTATGCAGCTGCCACCTGGAGCGGTGTGGCGTCTGTCCAGCGGCCTTGTGGGCATCCTCCTTCTCTGGATCGGTTTGAGCTACCCCGCGCGCAGACGGGCTGTTACTGGTGAGCCCACTCCGCGCTACGTCCGCGTGAACGTCACAATCATTCTATTGATTAGCCTGACCCTCTTGATCGCGGCGACTGGCATGCTCCACGAACGATCGGGTCCGGCGTTCCTGACTGCCCTGACCGCGGTTGGGCAGATGGGCCGATGGGCGGTTGCGCCTAACCGAACGCGATAGTGCGCACGGATCGGTAGAGTCCCCACGTCAGCCGACCGGCTCTCTCACGGGCTAGGTCGAGTTCACTCTATTTCGTGGGCTCGATCAGCTCGAGATCCTTAACGAGTTGGAAGATGTAGGCGAGTTCGGAAAGCGAACCCACAGCTATGTCGAGGTAGCGGCGAAATTCCCGAGGACCCTTCTTGGCCGACCCCTCCGCGATATTTGCCGCGACCGAGAACGCGGCACGTCTTGCCTGGGACGTTAAACCATAGAGTTCTTCGCGTGGGAGGTTCTTGGTCACACGGTACGTCAGGAGGACCAACTGATGAGCGGCGTGCCAGGCCCGCCGGCGACGCGTCGTCTGCAACAGATCGCGGTCGCGGATATCGCGCAGTTCACCGCCCTCGTCATCGAACGCCGTGAGAGGTTCCTCGGAAAGCGAATCGACATCGCGTCTGACGAGCTGACGAGCGCGACGGCAGCCGCCACAATCAGTGAGGCGTCGGGGCGGCGTATCGAGTACACGGCGCTTCCGATCGACGCAGTGCGTCAGCAGAACGACGATCTCGCACGGATGTTCGAGTGGTTTGACCGCGTGGGATACGACGCGGACATCGTCGGCCTGCGATCGCTCTATCCCGAAGTCGATTGGCCCCGCTTCAGCGTCTGGGCCCGCGAGCAGGATTGGTCAGCCATCTCCGTCCCGGCGACACCTGTCCGAAGCTGACCGCAGAAGTTGGCGTCTGAGATGTCACGTATGCTGTCTGGAATCGCACACTTCACTGGGAGGCAACGGCAGCAAGAGCAAGGAGCGCTAACCTAGCCGGGTGGCAATTGCCAAGCGGTTGGCATCATCGGTGCAGTGGAGTTATCTCCCCATGAGTCACTTAGCCTAAACGCCTCTTATCTGCAAGGGGACAACGATGAAGCAGCACGCACTCATGGCGGCCCTCGCGCTTGGCGCCACCGCCGCCGCGGTCCAGGGCCAAGCACAGCAGGCGATGCAGCGCCCTACGATCGTGCTCGTGCACGGCGGCTTCGTGGACGGCTCCGGCTGGGAAGGGGTGTTCAAACGTCTGCGGAAGAACGGGTACACCGTCACCATCGTGCAGAACCCCACCACTTCACTGAGCGATGATGTTGCCGCGACCCGCCGCGCCATCGCGTCGAGTAGCGGCCCGGTGATCCTGGTCGGTCATTCGTACGGTGGCGTGGTCATCACGGAAGCCGGCAACGATCCGAAGGTCGTGGGGCTCGTCTACATCGCGGCCTTCGCCGCCGACAAGGGCGAGTCGGTTGCAAAGTTGATCCAGAATCCCCCGCCGGGGGCACCCGTGCCTCCGATTCTCCCGCCTCAGGACGGGTTCTTGTTCCTCGATAAGGCGAAGTTCGCCGCTTCATTCGCGGCGGATGTCGATCCGCCGCTTGCGGAGTTCATGGCCCAATCGCAGGTGCCGTGGGGCCTGGACGCCCTCAACGGCGAGGTGACGGAAGCGTCGTGGCGGACGAAGCCGAGCTGGTACCTCGTCGCCACGGACGACCGGATGATTCCGCCGGCAGCGCAGCGTTTCATGTCCAAGCGGGCGGGTTCGACCGTGGTCGAGTCGCCTGGCAGTCACGCGATCTATGTGTCACGTCCTGCTCCGGTTGTTGCGTTGATCGAGCAGGCCGCGAAGGCGGTGGGGACGACGGCCAAGTAAGTCGTAGACCGTCGCCCGGCTAGATCGCAGACTTCTTCCTCCCTGACCACCTGGCTAGTGGTGCGCTCGCACCGAGCAGTGCACCCTTCGAGAAGCACATACAACTCTCGAACCACAGGTGATCACGTGACTGACTCTCGCTCCAGCATCGCTGCACTCTCCGACCAGCTCGCCGACGCCGTCGCGGCGGCGAGCGCGTCAGTTGTGGCCGTTCACGCCCGGCCGCGCTTGCCCTCCACCGGCGTGCACTGGAAAGACGGCGTCGTCGTAACGACCGAAGGCACCGTGAGGCAGGAAGAAGACATCACCGTCTCGCTCCCGGATGGCAAGCGCATTCCCGCGACGTTTGTGGGCCGAGACCGCGGGACGGACCTCGCGGTGCTGCGCATTCCGCCTGGATCACTCCGCGTCGCCGAGCTCGGCGATCCTGCGGTGCTCCGTCCCGGCAATCTCGTGCTCGCACTGGGGCGTCTCGACGAGGGTGGCGCGCGCGCCGCATTCGGCGCCGTCAGCGCGACCGGCGGCAAATGGCGCGCCTGGAAAGGCGGCGAGATCGATCGCTGGCTGCAATCGGACCTCACCATCTACCCCGGTTTCGGTGGCGGCCCTCTAGTCGACTCGGGCGGACAAATTCATGGCATCAACTCCGGTGCGCTGAGTCGTCCCCTGGCGACCACGATTCCTGTCGGGACGGTCAGCCGCGTCGTAGCCCAGCTCCTCGAGCGCGGCTACGTCCCGCGCGGCTGGATCGGCGCCGCCATGCAACCGGTTCGTACCGATGAGGGTGGCGGCTTGTTGCTCGTATCGATCGAGAAGGACACCCCCGCGGCGAAAGCAGGATTGCTCCTGGGCGATGTCATCGTGACGAGCTTCGATCAGCTGCTCGATGTGCTGAGTGGCGATTCGGTCGGGAAGAAGGTGAGCCTCGACGTCGTGCGCGCCGGTAAACAGCGCAAGATCGAAGTGGTGATCGGCGAGCGGCCGCGCGGGCGGGGGCGGGCGGGGCGGTAAGCGTGCCGAGTGGACTGTTTCTCGGCGACGCGGCAGCGCGGCTTCGCGCCAGCGTGGTCGCGATCGTCGACGGCGGCCACGGCGCCGGCTTTGCCTGGCGAGACGACCTGTTTGTTACGAGCGCGCACGTCGTCTCGTCGCGCAAAGCGGTGGTACTGACGCCCGACAGGCGCGCCGTAGAGGGCACCGTGGTCGGCCGAGACGTGGATCGCGACATCGCGCTGCTCCACGCGCCCGAGGCTCACGTGCCGGCGGTTACGTGCGGCGATCCGTACGCGCTGCGGCCCGGTGCTCTCGTGTTTGCGGTCGGTCATCCGCTGGGTGTGAAGGACGCCGTGAGCGTCGGCGTGTTCCAGGCGGTGGGGGCGATCCCGCTCGGGTTTGGAATGGCGGAGCGGCGGCCGAGGCGCGGCAGGAGCCCGTTCATTCCCTGGGTTCAGGCGGACGTGAGACTGGCGCCCGGGAACTCTGGCGGCCCGATTGCCGATGTAGAAGGCAATGTCATCGGTGTGGCGGCAATGATCGTCTCTGGGCTGGCGCTCGCAGTTCCGGCGCCTGATTTGGAACGGCTGCTTTCGAAAGCGTAATGAAGCTGCGCGTGTACCTCGATCTCTCCAACGCCGTGACGCGCCGCCGTGTGGCCGCGCTGCTCCGGGCTGACGGGGAGGTCGCGCTCGTCGGGGCTGCGGAGGACGCAGACGTGGTGGTGAGCGAGCGCGTTGTCGCGACGGCCGCGCCGGGCGCGGTCGCGCAAGGGGGCGCGCTCACCGCTCGCGAGCTCGAGGTGCTGCGGCTCGTCGCCCGGGGCTTGAGCAACAAAGAAATCGCCGCGGACTTGCGTATCACCACGCACACGGTCAAATACCATCTCGCCGCCGTGCTCGAAAAACTCGGCGTCCGCTCGCGCACTGAAGCTGTCTCACTCGGCGTTCGCAAAGGCCTCGTGCCGCTCTGACCGTCTTTCATTTCACGCTCGAGTGTGGTACTTCTCGAAGAAGGCGGCGTAATGCTCACGCCCGCGTTCGGCTGCGTAACGATGTGGGAGCACCCGTTTCACCAACACCTCTTCGACGTGAGGATCGCTGCTCAGAATCTGCAACGCTTCCGAGATGAAATCCTTCAAGGGCATGG
>Ga0209588_1000340_pt1 | contig 12305 bp, 12 predicted proteins | sample Rivendell_Oct201_10_FD_188351 | JGI IMG/M metagenome (GOLD analysis project Ga0209588, IMG submission 188351) | Vadose zone soil microbial communities from the Eel River Critical Zone Observatory, Northern California, USA -... | ecosystem: Host-associated > Plants > Roots > Rhizosphere > Soil ...
TCAACCGCCGAGACCTGCGGACTCTTTTCATTTCTGCAAAATTCCCGCCTCCCCGTCGAGGCATAAGCCCTGCCTTTTCAGACTCTCGCACCCCCGTCCGAACCAGAAAGCTGATTTGTCAAATCAACTTTACGCGTGCTACTTTTCGCGGCCCTGCTCATCATAACAGGCATGAGCACAAAAACACTTCCGGTTACGGCAGCCAGTTTTGAAAAGGTCTTCGCTGCGCTTGCGACCAAGCAGACGCTCGGTCGCAGATCGCGATCCGGGAAGATTGCAAAAGACTTGACGGAATGGCGCGATATCGCCTGGGAGGCGCTTCGGAGGAAAAAATTGGGTGACACGCTGCAGCGTGGGATTGAAGCTCTCTCCCTGAAATATCGGGAAGTGCTTTTCCTGCGAGACGTCAAGAATCTCAACACAGCCGAAACCGCATGGGTTTTGGGCATCACCGTTGGAGCAGCAAGATCCCGCTTGCTTAAAGCAAGGATGCAGGTGCGCGATGCGCTAGCGTCGGGCCTCTTGCCGAAACCCAGTGAGAAAAACTCCGACCTTGGTAATTCCTGCGCGCACGAGATTCCTTGCAAATCTCGGGTCCCAACCCTGCGAAATTCATTTTCCCTCGTGTAGGCAAAAACTAATGTCCGCCTACCGTGGCTCGAAGCGCATCTTTCCATCCGAGATGACGCTGATCTCCGAGCGGTAAACCGCCAGAATTGGCCCGGACCTGCGACGTATCAGCAATGAATTATTCGTAATGTGAGCGATTTGTCCCCGAAATCTCTTCCTTGGCTTTGGCTTTGGCCTTCGCTTAACCTTGCCGAACGTAGCTCGAGTGCACGCAGCGCGACAATCTAACTCTGAAGCGATATTAAGCGTCCTGCGCGGCGGGCTATTCCTTCAGCGATACGGGATCGGACTCATTCTTCGGCGACCTCTTATCTAACAAGGAGATTAATTCGCGGCCCGAAGCCGGGACGCCGACCTTGCCTTCGCGGACAATCTCCTTAGCACTGAGGCTTCGGCCATAGAGCTTTTTGTTCGCACTGCCGTCAGACCGAAGCGTCGAGCCCTCCAGCGAAATGCCGGCGAACAAGCCGCGTGAGCGAGAATAGCTGAGGACTTCTGCCCTCATCACGATGTCGGTATCAGCCGCTGCTGCACGTCCCTTCGGCCCAATTGCTGCAGAGGCATCGGCGCCAAGCTTCACTTTGCTGCTCAAGATTGAGTTCGCTCCTTTGGGATTCATGACCAAGAGGACGAAGTCCGTGGCCTGACCGCCCAACTGCAAACCGATGTTTGCACCTTCGAGCGCGAACAGCGCGGGAGCGCTCCAATGTCCCGTAAAGTGCTGACCGGTCCGGCAGGTGATCGCACCCCGGCCGAAGTCGCCTCCGATGCCGATTGCGAACTTCAGAACCGAAGGAATCACAATGACGCATTCAGCTTTGTTGAGCAAATCCTTCGGAATCCCGTCGGGGATGCCCATAATTTCCTTGAACACTTGGCCACATGCTGCGAGGCGCTTCTGTTCCCTGCTTTCATTCGCTGCGAAAGTGGGACAAGCCAGGAAAATGGCGATGACAAAAACACTGACTTTTCTCATGACACGACTCCCAAACATCTGCTCGATTCTTGCGCCATCAGCATCGGACGGCAACCGGCTTGGTGGCGGTCTTGTCCTAAGTGAAAACTGAATGGCGCGAGTTGACCGTCGGCGGCGGAGCCACGTTGAGACTCGGCAATGGTACCCGCCTCCCTTGAAAAGAGGGAGCCCGAATAACTTATCATCGTCGATGCTGATCGAAGAATGTTTGGTGGGCATCAACGAGTTGATGAACGTAAACGGGCTGGGCAAAGTTAGGGTGACACAGATGAACAGAAGCGATAGAAGCTGAACCGCGGATCTGGCCGCCAACAACGCCGTGCCGTTGCCCGAAGACGTCCAACTCCCGGTTTGTCGGCAATCCGGAATCCAGGCACAACCAGACTCCGGTGGTTAAGAAACTGTCCCTCTCTCGCTCGCTGAGCTGCCATCTGATGAGTTTTGGGAGAAGACGAGGATGTCGCGTCCTACTCTTTCCGTGTTCTTCTGCTTCATTCTCTGGCAATGACGCGGTGCAAAAAACACTGTTCCCGAGCCTCGTGCCTTGACAACCCCATCTCTCATATCGACGGGTACCCTAATCCTTCTCATGCCTTAAGCTTGTGCTACCCTCCGCTCCTCTAGTCGAGGAAGGAAAACCTTGAACGTCGTACCATGTCCTGGTTCGCTGCACACAGAGATATGGCCGCCGCTCTGCTCAACGATGCCATGGACTGTGGCCAGCCCCAGCCCGGTACCCTGTGCCTTGGTAGTGAAGAATGGCTCGAAGATATGCGCTTGCGTGCGGGCATTCATGCCTATTCCCGTGTCGGTCACGGCCAGCATGACATACCGCCCCGGCTTCACGGGCCATGAGCTGCTGGAGTAGCTCTCGTCGAGATCCGCGTTTTGGGTCTCGATCGTGAGCGTTCCGCCGTGAGGCATGGCGTCGCACGCATTGAGAGCCAGATTCAGAATGACCTGCTCAAGCTGGCCGGGGTCTGCGTCGACCCGCCCCAGTTGAAGGCCCGGATGAATCACTAGCTCTATCTTTTCACCAATCAAGTAATGGAGTAGTTTTTGCGCGTCGGTGATGAGCGCATCCAGATCCAGTACAACAGGCTTCAAGGTTTGCTGACGACTCAATGCCAGGAGTTGGCGAGTGAGCGATGAAGCGGACAGCGCCGCTTTTCTGATGCATTCCACGGCTCGCGGAGCTTGGTGACCTTGCAGGGTGCACTCAAGCAGGAACGCGCTGTTACCGAGGATAACTGTCAACAGATTGTTGAAGTCGTGAGCCATCCCTCCGGCGAGGCGGCCGATGGCTTCCATCTTTTGTCCCTGGCGTAGTTGCTCTTCTAAATGCTTGCGCTCGACGGCGTACCGGAGGGCCCGAATCAGGACTTCCGCGCTTAGATCTCCCTTGCGCAGATAGTCCTGCGCGCCGCTACGGACAGCCCGAGTCGCGGTTTCCTCATCGTCCAGACTAGTTAGGACGACAATGGGCATACGCGGTGAGTGGGAGCGCGCTTGGACAAAGGTATCCAGGCCCCGGCTGTCCGGAAGCCACAAATCGAGGAGGACCGCGTCAATGCCCCCTTCTGACAAGCGTTCAAGACCTGCCGAGAGACGGCTGGCGAATTCAAGGGAGAGCGGCGCGCCGGGTGTGTCCTCCAAAAATTCACGCACCAGGCGCCGATCATCCGGATCATCCTCAATGAGCAAGACGTTCAATACGGCGGTCTCTTCCATCGTTTGTTCCAGGATCATGATTTGCCACCCCAATGATGAGCCTTTGCACGCTGCGGTGGGACAGGGAATCCAATCCCAGCGATTGGTGCTTTTGCCGTGACAAAGCGGTCGCCCCCATCGCTCTTAGCTTTGTAGAGCGCAACATCCGCAGCTTCCAGCAATGCTATTGAGGAAAGTCCATGCTCAGGCGCAGCAGCGATTCCGATGGAAAGCGTCAGCGTCATGCTCCCCACATCATCCTGTTGCCCGACCAAATTCTTCAATGCGCAGCGAATGACATCGGCGCGCATCTCCGCACTGCGTACCGTAGCCTCGGGAAGGATCAGGACGAATTCATCTCCTCCATACCGGCAGGCAACATCTTCACCCCGGGTGTGCGACTGCAGGAATTCACCGAACTCGCGCAGCACCGTGTCACCGGTAAGATGGCCATATCCGTCGTTGAACTCCTTAAATCGGTCCACATCGAGCATGAGGACGGCGACGGGCAATTGACGGCGGGAAGCGGCGGAAAGAGCGCGTTCCAAGGACTCTTCCATGTAGCGGCGGTTGAAAAGTCCGGTCAGCGGGTCGCGCACCGACTGCATGCGCAGGGCTTCGAGCAGCCGCAGGTTAGCGAGGGCCAGAGCCACGTGCTCTGCCAAAGTCTCAGCGAAGCGGCGCTCCGCCTCGGGGCTCTCGATTTGGTCTTTCTCCTCATTTGGTGTGGCAGGCGCACGGCCTTGCAGGATCATCACGCCTAAGATCTCACCGTGAGCCATCATGGGCACGCACAGATGGTTTTTCCACGGGGTTCCACGGAGGTGTGGGCAGACAATCTCCGTACTAGAATCGCGAACCCAATAGGAATGCCCCCGGCGGAGAGCCCAGCATTCCGTCCCGAGAAACCCTCTGTTCTCCGGGGGGTTGTCACCCCAGAGGGTGACGGGTTCGACCAAGTTCCGAGGGCGATCGAGGATACAAAGTGCACCCGACTGAACTGAGAAGAACTCCTGAACAGGTTTGGTGATGACGGCGTAGGCTTCGTCCACATTGATGCAAGTCTCGAGGGCATTGCTAAGCTCGTCGAGCAAGGAACGCTCGCGGTTGTGGCGTTCGAGTGCCTTGACCGAGTTTTCGAGTTGGTGATTCATTTTCCGCAGCTGTTCTTGCCCTTGCTGACGGAGGCTTTCCTTTTCGTGCAGCTCGATGGCATGACAGACGGAGCTCCGGATCAGATCCTCCGTTAGTTTTGATTTGGGAAGATAATCGGCGGCACCAAGCTTCATGGCCTCTACCGCCACTTCCTCATCACCCTGGCCGGTGAGAAACACGGCGGGAGTATCAATATCTAGAGCTCGCACGTCGCGGATCAGGTCCAGACCGCTTTTCTCGCCGAGCCGGTAATCAATAAGGAAGACGTCGTAGTGTGCTTTCTCGATCCGGTTCAGCCCCTCGACAAAGGAGCTGGCCTTGTCCAGCTTAAGAGCGATGCCCTTCAGGCCTCCCCTCAGGAGGCTTTCGGTAAGGTGAACGTCTTCATCGTCGTCGTCCACGATGAGGATGCTGAGTTCGCTCTTGTTCATGGTTCCCCCCTTGAGCGTGCGAGCACCGGCATCTCCACGATTTCGAACCAATAACGTCCAAGGACGCCAACCGCCTCTACGAGGCCCTGAAACGTGACCGGCTTTTTGATGAACGAATTCACGCCCAGCTCATAAGAGCGAAGCACATCTTCTTCAGCCTTCGAGGTTGTCAACACGACAATCGGGATAGCCCTAAGTGCAGAATCAACCCTTATTTCGCGGATGCACTCGCGCCCATCTTTCCTGGGCATGTTGAGATCGAGGAGAATAAGCCCTGGCAGGGGCGACGTTTCCTGGTCGCCGCTAGCGCGATTTTGGTGCAAATAGGCCATGAGTTCCTCGCCGTCTTTAACCCTGCGCAGCTCGTTTACCAAGTGGGACTCGATTAGGGCGTCTCTGGTAAGGGCGAAGTCGTCGTCGTCATCCTCCGCGAGCAGGATGATGACGGGCTTTGGTGCTGGTTTCATGACGCTCTTGCCTCCTTGGTTTTCGGACGAGCCGGAAGGGTCACCACAAAGTTGCTGCCTATCCCTGCTTGGCTGTGGGCGGTGATCTGCCCGGAGTGGCGAGCGGCGATTTTGTTACAGATGGCCAGACCCATGCCGCTGCCTTCGAACTCGCCCCGGCCATGCAATCGCTGAAAGGGCCGGAAGATGCGATCGAGATACTTCTCCTCGAACCCGATTCCGTTGTCCACCACATGGATTTCCCAAGCACCGTTCTCATTGGCCCGACTGCTGAGCTGAACGACGGGCACCTCGTTTTGCTTGTGGAACTTCAGCGCGTTGCCAATCAAATTCTGGAGCAACTGGCGCATTTGCAAGCGATCCGCGATCAGCGTGGGCAACTCGTGAACCTCCACACGCCCGGCGGTCTGCTGTATCTGAGCTTCGAGATCGACGAGGACTTCGGATACCACCGCGTTCAGGTCAACGCATTCGAACATCCCGCCCTTGGCCGTCGCGCGGGAAAGTTCGAGCAAGCTTTCGATGAGTTGTCCCATGCGCCGGGCGGCATTCTGCATGCGCTCCAAATGGTCCTGCCCTTGTTCATCCAGGGAGCCGGCAAGACGGGACTTGAGCCGGTCACCAAAGGCCACAATCTTTCGGAGTGGCTCCTGAAGATCGTGGGAGGCCACGGAGGCGAATTGCGCCAGCTCTTCATTCGTCCGTGCCAGCTCTTCGGCGTGGCGCGCCACCTCTTGCGCGTGCTTCCGGTCGGTGATGTCACTGAGAATGCCTGTGAAAAAGGCGCCTCTACGAGACTTCCAGGTGGACAGCGAGAGCTCCAGGGGAAATTCAGAGCCGTCCCGCCGCCGGCCCGCTAGTTCGACGGTTTTTCCAATAACGTGTGCCTCTCCCGTCGTCAGGTATCGTTCCAGACCGCGCCGGTGAGCTTCGTGAAAGCGCTCGGGCATGAGAACGGTAATCGGTTGCCCATGAACTTCCTTGGCCTGGCATTGAAAGATGAGCTCCGCTGCGCGGTTGAAATAGACAATCTTTCCCTGGCTATCGGCGGAAATGATGGCATCGCTGGCGGTTTCCGCAATGGTGCGGAATCTCTCTTCGCTCTCCTGAAGGGCTTCCTCAATTTTCTTGCGTTGGGTGATATCGCGGATGGCGCTGGAAACCAGCGTGCCCTCTTCCGTCTCCAGAGGGCTGAGGCTGATTTCTACGGGGAACTCCGTGCCGTCCTTACGTAGCCCATACAGTTCCAGACCTGCCCCCATGGGACGCGAACGGGGCTGGTCGAAGAAGTCCCCACGGTGCCCTGGGTGACGGCCGCGGAATCGTTCCGGGATGAGCTTCTCAATCTGCTGCCCCAGCAACTCTTCGCGTTTGTAGCCAAACAACTTGTCCGTCTGCGCGTTAGCCAAAACGATTTTTCCTCCTCGATTGGCGACTATCACGGCATCCGGTGCGGCTTCCAGGAGTTGGCGGAACTTTGTCTCGGCGATAATGCGCTGACCGAGCTGCTCCTGCATATCCGCGGGCTTGGGCAGCGCCAAGGCATGCGGAACCAGGCGAACCAGCAGGATGGCGGTCGGAACGGATGCGGCGGCGGTCACCGCCTTGACCACTCCCGAGAGCCAGTAGGTGGAGCGCCAGAGCGTGACGACCTCCATGACGTGCGTCATACCGCAAGCCACGATGAACACCCCGAAGCAGAGAAACATCCAATTGAAGGGCACGTCCTTGCGTTTGCGCACGAAATGCACCAGCGTGATCGGGATAGACATGTAGGCGAGCGCAATCAGCGAGTCGGAAATAACGTGCAACCAAATCAGGCGCGCGTTCCAGAGATAGCAAGTGCCATGCGGGAGAAAATCCTTAGAGGAGAAGAGCTGCCGTAGGAATTCCATGTCAACATCTCCCTCGATGGGGCGACGCGGCGAGAGCCTAGTTCAACCGAGCACGAGGAATGGTCCCGCGACGTCCCGGGCGGGTTCGCAAACTGGAAGAGGAAAACACCGGAACCCAACTTCAATCTGACATAGAGAGCCAAGAAGTCAATATTTAGTGAAGTGTGTGGGCGTATTGGTTAACTGGGAGGGGCGCACCCTCAGCTACGCTCGGCAACGAGATGCTCCACCAGAAACCGTGATTCCATTGAATCGCGAGCACTCAAGATTACTCCTCACTCTCGCACGCGATAATTGCCACGCCCAAACAAATTGCAAGCCGGCACTTCAGACAATGAATTGAAGGCAGGGAAAAGTTAGCGTCCGCGACCGGGCTTCTCGGGTTGTTTTGTCGCGTGCAGCTCTTTGCCGAACACTTTAGCTGCCCAGTCCGGTATCGTCTGTGCGGTTTTACTCAATTTGCTTTCGATGAAATGCGCTACTACGCGGAACCCGCGGCGATGAGCTGTGTTGTCGTACACGAGCAATTCATCGGCATGTTTCGGGACTTCGGAAAGATTCTTGGTTGACTCCCGATAGGAGTCAATCACGCTGGACACGGGCACGGCTTGCCCACCTCGACTCATGCGCACCAACACCCGGCCCACGTTCAAATTTGCGTCTTCCGTAGAAATGAAAAGAACCTTCGTCGAATACCCTGCTGCCTTAGCCTGGTCGAGCAGTTGCGTGTCCACACGAATGTCTTCGACGGCAAAAGAACGCCGCTCCTCAAGAATCGGTTGTTGCTGGTGTCTAAGTGCGGGAACAAGTGTCGGGAATGCCTCTTTCAAGTAGGCTTCATAGAAAGTTGTCTTACCGGCGCCCACCGGCCCCGCGATAATGAAAAGTGCTGGCTTTTGCTGGCTCAGGGTGTGATTTCCTCGTGTGCAGTTCTGCGCGGACCCTTGCGGCGCGCGGGCTCAAAGCTTGTTTCTAATTCCTCAACGGGTGTTCGCTCTCCATCAGGCGTTACTTTCACTGTCGCTTTCAGGTTGCGATCGTATTCGTAATGTGTTCCGTTCGGTTCTTCCGCCTCGAAGGGAACGGATTGCATTGCCGAAAGCTCCGCAAGCATCTGATGAAGTTCCCGACGCTCGGGCTCCGACATAGTGTCGTACGAATGCACAGACGAACCCCGTCCCTTGGCTGGTTTTTTGAGTTTGCCTTCTCCGCCCTTCGAGTAAAAAGTCAGCAGAGCGCTGTTCACGAGCTGATTCATCGAACAATTCCGCTGCCTAGCAACTTGATGAATGCGCTTGCGAAGTCGTCGCAAGATGACAACCTGGGTTTCTCTCCCGGTTTGCTTCTGTCTGGACTGAAGATTCACAAGCTCAACAGTATTCAGATTGACCGCAAGAAGCGCATCGTTGATCGAAGTCGACAATTCTCCCATGTATCGCGGTTTGTCCCGCAGGAGTTTGTCGAGGGCACTCAACAGCCGAACATTGTAGACTCCGAAATGAACGCTTCGCCGCTTGGCCACGATTCCCTACTGTCTTCGGAAGGGGGTTGCCGCAACAGAAGATACCGTCGCGGGCCATACATGCAGATATATACACGACCCTTATGCCTAGTTCAAGCCGACCCTACAACTCCGCAGGGGTGTACGGTACGTCGAATGGGCATCTGCCCAAACTGCCCGCCTTGATGCCAAATGCATCCGGAAGCCCTGCGGCAGGCGTAAAATCAGAGAGTTCCCTGTGCTAGTCGCGAATCAAGACTTGGCCTCACAAGGTAAGGAGCGATGATCTACTCCGAAGAACTTCTGGCCGTCGCAAAGCGCATCTTCTGGTTTGGAACTCCAGAAGAAGCCCTTGAATTTCCGAAGCGCTTTCTTACCTACGCCATGACGTACGCCTCGGACGAGGATATTGAAATTCTCAGGAAGTACTTCAGCGACGATGATTTCAAAGCGACACTGGATGACCCCGCCCCCGGGATTTTCAACCGAAGCTCCTGGGCGAAATGGAATGAACGTTACAACCGCACTCCCGCCCCGCCGCTTCCGAGGAGAAAGATTCCAGGCGTCGATCCCGCTACTGTCCCCGATTTCTTTCCCTCCAAGTCTTGAGACTGGAAATGTAACAACACCAACTGATCGCCGACATCAGAGGTGGTTGTGAATTGACGTTCCACCGCTTCCATCACCGTTTGTTTTTGTCATTCGAGTCCTCCGTTCCTTGCACCGACGTTTTCACATTCCGTGTACCGCGCCAATGAAAACCAGGCCTGTCTTCTTCTAATCGTCTTAGATTCGCAAACGGCTCCCGCCCTGCAACTGTTTCCACATTTGTTTTCTGCAGCCCTTGCGCCTCAGAAGATTTATCCTCTTTTCCCCAACTGCTGGCGGCCGTTGGTTTCTTCATTTTTCTGCTGCGCGAGACTGTCTTGTGAAAAACGCGGTAGCTCATCGCTAGGCCTTCATTTCCCAGTGCTTCCCAAATGTCCTTGAGGCTCTGCCCTGAGTTCAGCGCTGCTTCTATCCCAGGAAGGAGAGATCGAACGAGCACGGCTTTTCTCTTGGGCGCAGCGCTGGCCAGTTTATCCAGGCAGCGGCGGTAGTCTTTTTGCATTGACACGCTTTTTCAGACTGCTGTACATATAGCACCATGCTCTGTCAATGTAAAGCATGAAAAGGCTCTCAGTCGACAGTTGTCACCAAGAGTCAACAGAAGTCAACAAAAGTCGGCGGGAGTCGGCGAAAGTGTCCAAGAGTCGACACAAATCGACAGAAGTCAACATTCTTCAACAGCAGTGGGAGCAGCGTGTATGAAATGCACGCGGATTATCAGCGACCGACACACGTATTGGAACATAAAGGGTTGTGGCGACGCTGCGCGTGTTTCTACAGGCAAGTTCTTATTTTTCAGAAGGAAGGGATGTGGCGACTTTTGCTTGAAATGTGGCACAAATGTGCCACCGCAGGTTCTTCCACATTTCTCGACACTTCAGCGATTCAAAATGGAGAAAATATATGGCAAAACCCAGAACCGAACGGAGTCTACTGTTTCCGAGCAAAGAATTCCGAGAGCAGGTACAGAAGGCGTCAAAAGATAGGGGCTTCCGATCCGAACAGGCGTTCATCCTCGCCGCCTGCGAGCGCGAGATTCGCAGGGGCGATAACACAGAAGCCGTAACGCAGTTTGAGGCCCGCGTCGCGGCCACTCTCACGAACCTGGCGAAGCAGGGGCAGGGTCTTCACACGCTTGCGCAGGCTCAGGTCGCCCTAACGGACGTGCTTCTGAAGTACGTCATTACGTGTGTTGTGGAACCCCCAGAAGATGCGCTCCCTGCGGCGCGCGTTCGCGCCAGGTTGCGATATGACAAACTGATACGCGCAGCCGCGAAAGAGATCTCGCAGAAAAACAGGGACACTCTCAGGGCGATGGTAGCCGATGACTGACGAACCGCCAGTACGATTGCGTCCGAGAAAGTCACAACACGGCCAAACTACAATGCGGTAAGTCTTTTTTTGAAAACACTTCCAATGGTGCTATATGTATAGTATTATGGACTCGATTTTGAAACACGTAAGTCTTCCGTCTATCTAGTCGATGCATTGATGAGATGGGGGCAAGCCCAGACCGAGGATCGCGCCAACGGTCCCAAGAAACCACGCTCGGGAAAACTCTTTGCTCCACGAGCTGGAGGAACCATGAATCGCACAACAGAAATCCATTCGCAGGGACTCGAAAATGAAGGTCAAAATCAAAAGCTCACGCGACAACACAGTGCGAATGGCGACGGTCCGCGTCTTGTCGCATGTGTTCTACTTCTACCCGAAGATGCTGAAGTTCTCGCTGGTCTCCTCTGCAACCTAGCGACGAATTCACACGTGTCCCAAGATCTTGACGTCCTCGAAAAACCCGACCGTCTCCTGAGACCCGAGCCCTCGGATTCCTGGCTGCCTCATGTCGAAGCGGCGAAATTCCTAGGCGTCTCGATGAGTACCCTATATCGCTATGCGTCCCAGGAGAGGATTGAGTGCCGGAAAATTGCGGGACGCCTCGAATACCGTCAGTCCATACTTGAAAGACTCAAACAAAAACAGATACGCTCCGTTCGTGTTCCGCTTCGATCTGGCGGTATAATCCCGCCAGCGCTTCACTCCGGCAAGTGAGAGGAGCGCTAGTGGGACTGTATCGAAGAACGGACTCGCGTTTTTGGTGGATGAGCTACACCTGGAAAGGCGAGCAATATTTCGAGTCAACCAAATGCAGTGGTAAGGCCCTCGCCAACAAGATACTGAGTAAGCGCGAGGGTGAAATTGCGATGCAGATGTTCAAAGTGGGCCAGCAGGGGGACAGAATGTCGTTCACGGGACTGTGCAAAGAATTTGAAAGCGCACACGTCCCGACTCTTGCTGCGAGCACACAGACTAACGTACGGGACTTTCTTGAAAACATGCGGAAATTCTTCGGCGACCGCTCGCTGGCAGATATCGATGCCAAGTGGGTCACGGATTACCGGAATCACCGCAAGGCGCAACCCTCAAGGAAGAATCCAACCCGCAAAGTCAAAGGAGCCACCGTCAATCGCGAGATGGCTTACTTGCGCTGCATGCTCAATTTTGCAATCGAGCGCAAGTATATCTCTGAGAACCCCGCCAGTCGTGTGAAGCCATTTGATGAGCGCCGGGAGCGCCCAGCGAAGCGCATGCTCAGTTTGGAAGATGAGCAACGCATCTTGGAAAACGCACCGCCGTATCTGAGAGTGGCAATCGTGCTATTGGCGCAGACGGGTGGCCGTACCTACACCGAAGGTTTCTCCCTCCGTTGGGATCAGATCGATCTCGATCACAACGTGATTTTCTTCGGAGGGAAAACCAAGACAGAAGGCTCATCCGAGCCTGTGCCCCTGACCGGGCTTGCACACGATGTTCTTCTCAGTTGGAAGAAGGAACAGGCAGACAAGAGCCCATTTCTTTTTCCGAGTCCGGTCAAACCTGACCAGCCGATCACCACGGTTAAGACGGCTTGGAAGACGACGCTAAAGAACGCGG
>Ga0209588_1000342_pt1 | contig 12249 bp, 13 predicted proteins | sample Rivendell_Oct201_10_FD_188351 | JGI IMG/M metagenome (GOLD analysis project Ga0209588, IMG submission 188351) | Vadose zone soil microbial communities from the Eel River Critical Zone Observatory, Northern California, USA -... | ecosystem: Host-associated > Plants > Roots > Rhizosphere > Soil ...
TGAGCCTGAGCACCTACGTCAATGGCGTGGCCAAGCAGCACGGCGAGACTTCGCGCCAGATGTTTCCGGAAGTAGCGATCGAGGCCATTACCAACGGCGTGCATGCCGGCACGTGGACTTCACCTGCGTTTCAGCAGCTCTTTGACCGCTACATTCCCTCGTGGCGCGAGGACAACTACAGTTTGCGGAGCGCGCTGGGCTTGCCCGCGGAGGAAGTCTGGGCCGCGCATCTGATCGCCAAGCACGATTTGCTCGAGACGATTCGCACGAAGACCGGCCTTAAGTTTGATCCCGATGCTTTCACGATCGGTTTTGCGCGCCGCGCAACGGGGTACAAGCGCGCCGACCTGATCCTCGCCGATCTCGATCGCCTTCGGCAGATTGCCAAGAACGCCGGCCACTTCCAAATCGTTTATGCCGGCAAGGCGCATCCGAATGATCAGGGCGGGAAGGACATCATTCGCCGCATTTTCCAGGCAAAAAAAGCGCTGCGGAAAACGGTGTCCGTGGTATTCCTCGACGACTACAACCTCGAGCTGGGCGGGAAGATCACTTCGGGCGTGGACCTCTGGCTCAACACGCCACAGTTTCCCCTTGAAGCTTCCGGCACCAGCGGCATGAAGGCCGCGCTGAATGGCGTGCCGAGCCTGAGCATTCTTGACGGCTGGTGGGTGGAAGGCCACATTGAGGGAGTCACCGGCTGGTGTATCGGCGAATCGCGGCGCACCGCCGCCGGAAATACAGCAACCGACAATACGGCCGAAGCCGAATCGCTTTATGCCAAGCTGGAAGGTGTGATTCTTCCGATGTACTACAACGATCGCGGAAAATTCCTGGAAGTCATGCAGCATGCCATCGCCATCAACGGCTCGTTCTTCAACACGCAACGAATGGTGCAGCAGTACATCACTGACGCGTATTTGCGCTGACGCGATAGGATGCGCTTGCCAAATCACGGGGTTTGAGACAAGACCAGACGGGGATCGAGCGCGCGAGTCAGCGGAGCCGGTTCTTGTACATGGCCATACCGACGGCCGCATCCATTCCCATCTTTTCCAGTGCGGCGATCTCGCGCCGCGTTTTGATGCCGCCCGCGGCGATAATCGGATGGGAAGTCGCGTCGCGCAGCCTGCGAAACCATTCGAGATTTGCCCCGGTCATCGTCCCTTCACGATCCACGTCTGTGCACAAAAATCCCGCGCAGAAGGGTTCGAGTTGCGTCATCGCTTTTTCGGCTTTAAGCGCGATGCGCTTGCGCCAGCCGTGAATGGTGATGCTTCCCCTGGCAGTGTCGAGAGCGATGATGATCTGTCTTCGGCGAACTGTTTTTGCGAGCCGCCGCAGGAATCCAGCGTTCACTTTTCCGCGCCGGAAAGCGGCGCTTCCAACAATGACCTGGCCGGCGCCCCACCCGGCAATTTCTTCGGCACGAGAAACGGTTCGAATCCCGCCTCCGACGCGCACCTTCATGCCGAAATCTTTTCGCGCACTGGCGCAGAGCTCGCGCACGAGTTCGTCGTTCTGGCCTTTTCCCATGGCGGCATCCAGGTCAATCACGTGCAGCCACGGATACTTCTTGAATTTCTTCAGAAGGCCGAAGACGTCGGCGACGGCGAGTTCGCGTTTCCGCCCGTGAACCAACTGAACCGCCTGTCCGCCCTGCAGATCGATGCAGGGAATCAGCACGGCAGGCGTACCTCGACGCCGCGAGCCGCAAGGAATTCCTTCAGCGTTCGAATGGATTGCACCTGATCGTGAAAGATCGAAGCTGCCAATGCCGCGTCCGCCGCGCCATCCTGAAAGATTTCGACAAAATGTGTGGGTGATTTGGCGCCACCGGACGCGATTACCGGGACGGTTACGGCCCTGGAAATTGCCGCGGTCAGCGCTACGTCAAAACCGCTTTGCGTGCCATCGCGATCGACCGACGTGAGCAAAATTTCACCGGCGCCTGCCGCGACACCCATCCGTGCCCACTCAATGGCATCGCGGGACGCGGATTCCCGCCCGCCGCGAACCATGACATCCCAGTGATCGCCAGCACGCTTTGCATCAATCGCCAGTACGACGGCTTGCGCGCCAAATTCTTGCGACAATTCGGAAATGAGCTCGGGCCGTTCCACCGCAGCAGTGTTCACGGTGACTTTGTCCGCGCCGGCGCGCACGACGGCGCGACCGTCTTCGAGCGTTCGAATGCCGCCTCCAGCAGTGAGAGGAATGGCCAATTCCGCGGCGACGCGGCGGATGGTTTCGAGGAAAGTGGGTCGACGGTCGCGCGACGCGGCAATGTCCAGCACCACCAATTCGTCGGCGCCTTCCGCGTTGTAACGCGCCGCCAGCGCGACGGGATCGCCGGCATCGCGCAAACCGACGAAATTCACGCCTTTCACGACGCGTTCGCCGTCGGTATCGAGGCAGGGAATGATGCGGTGCGCCAGGCTCATGCCGCAATCCTCAGAAAATTCCGCAAGAGGCGCGCGCCCGGGTCGCCGCTTTTTTCAGGATGAAATTGCACACCAAAGATATTCTGCTGCTCGATGACGGCGGCGAATTCCGTGCCGTGAGAGCAGGTGGCGGCTGTCGCGCCATTCGAATCGAGTGCGGCGTAGGAGTGCGCAAAATAAAAATACGCTCCGGCGTCAATGCCTGCAAGCAGACGCGAATCCCGTTTTGCGTTGAGCTGATTCCAGCCCATGTGCGGGAGTTTCACGTTTGATGGCAACGCGCACACCGTGCCCGGCAGCAATTGCAGGCCGCGCAATTGGGGCGCTTCCTCGCTTGATTCGAACAGCACCTGCAGCCCCAGGCAGACGCCCAGAAAAGGAACGCCCCGCTGGATGGCGCCGATCAGAGGCGCGCGCATGTTTTGCTCGTCGAGGGCGCGAACCAAAGCGGCGTAATGTCCCACGCCGGGCAGCAGCAACGCTTCCGCTTTCGAGATACATTCTGGCGAGGCGGTTCGATGCGATTCTGCGCCGAGGCGCTGAAGGGCGCGCTCGACGGAGGGCACATTGCCTGCGCCGTAGTCGACAATCGTTACTTTCATAGCAGTCCTTTTGTGCTGGGCAAAACCTGCCTCAGGCGTTTGTCCCGCGCCACGGCGAAGCGCAAGGCGCGCGCGAACGCCTTGAACATGGCCTCGACTTGATGATGTGAGGAGCGCCCGTACAAAGCGCGCAGATGCACGTTGGACTTCGCCGCCTGCGAAAAGCCCTGGAAAAAATCCTCCACCAGCTCTACCTGGAAATCGCCGACGCGTTTTGCCGCGATCTTTGCATTCACGACGCAGTAAGGCCTTCCGCCAAGATCCACGGCGGCAGCAGCGAGTGTTTCGTCCATGGGCATCAGGAAATAGCCCGCGCGCAGAATGCCGCGTTTGGAGCCGAGGGCTTTCTGCAGCGCCTCGCCGAGAGTAATCCCCACATCTTCCACGGTGTGATGCTGGTCCACATCGAGATCGCCGCGCGCGTCCACGTCCAGATCAAACGCGCCGTGGCGCGCGACCAGCTCGAGCATGTGGTCGAAAAAGCGGATTCCCGTGGCGATGCGCGCTTTTCCGCGGCCATCCAGATTCAGCTTCAGGCGGATATCCGTCTCGTTCGTCTTGCGATGAATCGTCGCTGTTCGTGGCATGGTAAGTTTCACTTTAGCGCTGGCGGTCAAGCCGGCGTCTTCGATACCTTTCGAATTGTCTTCAGCAACCGCCGCATTTCGGATTGCGTTCCAATGGTGATGCGCACAAAGCCGGGACCGATGTCTTTGCTTCGCTCGCGGAGCAGAATCCCTTGCTTTTCCAGCTTCTGAAAGAGTGCCGGCCCGCGTGGCCCGAAATTCGCGAGAAGAAAATTTCCGGCGCTCGGGTAGGTCTTCACTCCGAGCTTTTCCAGTTCTGCCGCGAACGACGCGCGCAGCCGTTTCACCCCGTTCACGTACCCCTGCATTGTAGTCCGATCGGCTACGGCGGCTTCCGTTGCCACCAGAGCTGCAAGATTGACAGGGAAGGGCGGCATGGCACGGCGCACCAGAGAGAGTGATTCTTCGCAGGCGATCACGGCGCCGAGTCGCAAGGCTGCGAGCCCGGCAACTTTCGAAAACGTTTTTGCCACAAACAAATGGGGATATTTCCGAATCCACGGAATCGCGGTAAAGCCTGAAAACTCCGCATAGGCTTCATCCATCACGACCGCGGTGTGCGTGGCGGCTTTCAAGATTCTTCGCAATTGTTCTTCTTGAAGCAGAGTACCCGTCGGATTATTGGGATTGGCGATGAAGAGAACGTGCGGCTTCTTGCGCAGCGAGGCAATGACGCCCTCGAGCGGGAATTCCATTTCGCTGCCGTAGCGCACCACCGAAATCCGGGCGCCGTAAATCTCCGCGTAGTAGCGATACATCGGAAAGGTGGGCTCGCAAATCAGGATGCCGCTGCCGGACTCGACGAAGGTATCGAAGAACACGCGCAGGGCGTCATCACCGCCATTGGCGAGCAGCAATTCTTCCGGACGGACGCCGAAGTAGCGCGCGATGCGCCGGGTTGGCGCCTGATATTCGGGGTACATCGCCAGTTGTTTGGTGGTGAGCTTTGCCAGCGCACGACGCACCGCCGGTGAGCAACCCGCGGTGTTCTCATTGAAGTCGAGGCGCAATTTATCGGACCGTCCCTCCGCGGGCGCCTCGTACGTGCGGCGATTCAGAATTGCTTCGCGGACCGGCAGCTGAACTTTCATCGGCGGACCCTCACTGCGTTGCGGTGTGCCATGAGCCCCTCGGCGCTAGCAAGTGTTTCGACGGTTCCAGCCAGACGCTCGAAGCCCTGCCGGCCGATCGTTTGAACGGAGATGCATTTCACAAAATCCGCCGTTGAGAGTCCACCCCTCTTGCGCGCCCAACCGCCTGTCGGCAGAACATGATTGCTTCCGCTGGCGTAGTCGCCAAGTGGTTGCGCGCCCCAAGGGCCGAGAAAAACGGTTCCCGTTGCGCGAATCTGCTTTAAAAGCGCTTCTCCATCGTCGGGCAGACTGAGGTGCTCCGGCGCGAATTGATTTACGAATTCGCAGGCGCCATCGAGAGAGGGCGCGACCAGAATTGCACCCGTGCGTTTCATCGAAATTTGCGCGGGGTTCGCCGGCGGCAATTGTTGCAACTGCCGGGCCACTTCGGTTTGCACGCGCCGCGCGAGGCTAGTTGAAATCGTCACAAGATAACTGCCTGCATCGGGCGCGTGTTCGGCCTGCGCGAGCAGGTCCGCGGCGATCCAGCGAGGATTGCCTGTTGTGGCCAAAACGATCGCTTCGGTTGGCCCCGCAGGCAGATCGATCGCGCAATCGCTGCTGACAAGTTGCTTGGCGGCGGTAACAAAGCGATTGCCCGGCCCGAAGATTTTTTCGACGCGGGCCATGCGCTTTGTGCCGTAGGCCAGAGCCGCAATGGCTTGTGCGCCACCCATGCGGGCGACGTGCGTGACTCCAAGAACGCTCGCGGCAGCGAGAAGGGCGGCGTTCGGCCGCGGACATGCAACCTGGATATGGCGGACGCCGGCAACTTTGGCGGGCACCACCGTCATCACCAGGGTGGAAACAAGCGCAAATCGTCCGCCCGGGATGTAGCAGCCGATGGCATCGATTGGGCGCACCAGCTGTCCGATTTTCACGCCGGGTTCGACTTCCATCGTCCATGGCTTCGGCAACTGTCTTTCCGCGACGCGGCGGACATTACGGGTGGCGTGTTCCAGCGCGCCGAGAAACTCGCGGCTCACTTGCTTGCGGGCGGCACGAATTTCGCCCTCGGAGATCCACAAACGTTCGTTGTGGAGATCGATGCCGTCGAGTTTCTTCACCCAAGCGGAGAGCGCCGTATCTCCGCGCCGGCGAATATCGCCGACAATCTCCGACGCGATGCGTTCAGCTTCCGCGTCATGCTCCTGCCGCGCACGCAGAAGTTTCTTCTCGACCGCCGGCGTAAGTCTCACGATGCGCATCAGAGCACGATCTTGTTCAAGGGATATTCGACGATCCCCTGCGCCTTTGCGGCTTTTAGTTTTGGCAGAATCTGCCGGACCACGGCTTCCTCGATGATAGTGTTGATAGCGACCCAATCCGGGTCACTCAAGGCGGAAATCGTCGGCTTCTTGAGCGCGGGGAGAACACCAAGAACAGCCTGCAGATCATCGCGATGTACGTTGAGTAGCAGACCCACTTTGCTTGCCGCGGCGATGGCGCCCTGTAGCATGAGGATCAGATTGTCGGCTTTTTCGCGTTTCCAGGAATCGGCTGCCGCCGCGCGATTCATGATGAACACTGTCGCGGATTCCAGCACGGTATCGACGATGCGCAAGCGATTCGCGCGGAGCGACGAGCCCGTCTCCGTCACTTCCACAATCGCGTCCGCAAGTTGCGGCACTTTCACTTCAGTGGCGCCCCAGGAAAACTCCACGCGGGCGTTTACGCCGTGCTTGGCGAGATAGTTTTCCGTGATGTGCACAACCTCGGTCGCGATAACTTTTCCTTCCAGGTGGCGTGGTTCCCGGATCGCGGAGTCTTCCGGCACAGCCAGGACCCAGCGTACGCGCGCCAGCCGCTGCTTTGCGTAAATCAGCTCCGACAATTCGTCCACTGCTGCGCCAGTTTCGACCACCCAGTCGTGCCCGGTGATTCCCGCGTCCAGCGCGCCAGACTCGACGTAACGGGCCATCTCTTGCGCGCGCACCAGCAAACACTCGATTTCGGCGTCGTCAATTGCCGGAACGTAACTTCGCGAGCCCAGCGTGATCTTCCAGCCAGCACGCGAAAAGAGATCGAGCGTCGCGTCCTGCAAGCTGCCTTTTGGAATACCCAGCTTCAGCCGGCTCATCGCGTTTTCTCCTGTCCATAAACCTTTTCGGGCGCGAACGTGCGTTCGGCGATGATTTGTGGGTTTCCATCGGTGCCCATGGCGCGAAAGAAGCAGCTTCGATAGCCTTCATGGCAAACGCCGGGACCCACGGCTTCGACGCGCACGAGGAGCGCATCGGCGTCGCAGTCCACGCGAATCTCGCGAACCCGCAAAACATGGCCGCTCGATTCACCTTTCTTCCAGAGCTTGTTTCGCGAGCGGCTGAAGAACACGGCTTCTCCGGTGCGTTGCGTCTCCGCAAGCGACTCTGGATTCATGAAGCCGAGCATCAACACATCGCCGGTGCGCGCGTCCTGGATGATGGCCGGCACGAGCCCGCCGCTTTTTTGAAAGTCGATCTCCACAGTGTCGTCTCCTGAAAAATTAAAGACCCGAAAATAAAAATCCCGCTGGGGCTTGTTGCGCCAGCGGGCTGAAGAGTGCTCTTTTTAGCGAATCGCTATGCACAACTCAGTGGGCGCGGCGTGTGGCCGTGATGATGATGGTGGCGATGCGCCCGAGCTGTGTGTGTGCCGTTCATTGCGAATTTCAAAAATAAAGGAAATTGCTCCGCCTGTCAACACCAGGATGAAAAACTGGAGCAGGAATCTACGCCGGTCTCACGCTGCTGATTTTGGCCCGCTGTAGTTCATCGTCATCTTCAAGTTCACGGCCACGCCAAACTTGCCGTTGGGAAACTCCTCCACACGAGCGACCTCGGCCACATATTCGCAATTCATCGGATCGTGTGGCGAACTGAAAGGGAAAGTGACGAAAAGTCGCATGCCCTTGTAATATGAGTTTCGTCGGGTGGTGAAGAAGATTCCTTCTTTGGAAGCATTCACGCTAACCGGCAGGTCTTCGAAGTGATCATCCCGGGGATCCGACGGCCGCACCCGGAGCGGCCGCGTGATTTTTGCTCTGCGGCTGCGCCGTTTATCCGGATGTGCTCTAGTAGGGGTTTCTGGCACGGGGCTATCGCGACACGGTCTTGGTATTACCACTATTCGGGTTAGCGGTTGAAACGTCAAGCCAGTGTGCTGAATCTGATACAAAACGGAACCCATCACAAGGAGGGGCCATGGCAGAAAAGGTTCGCAAGGATGACTCGGCATGGAAGAAAGAACTCACGCAGAATCAATACTTTGTAACCAGGAAGAAGGGGACGGAACCGCCATTCACCGGCGAATACGAGGATACCGAAACGGCAGGAACCTACAAGTGTGTCTGCTGCGGCCAGCCCCTATTTCGTTCTGAAACAAAATACCACTCAGGCTCGGGGTGGCCCAGTTTCTATGCTCCAGCCAGCCAGGAGGCGGTCGAGGCGGAGAGCGACACGAGCCACGGGATGCAACGCACGGAAGTGAAGTGCAGCCGGTGCGACGCTCATCTCGGGCACGTCTTTGAGGACGGACCGCAACCTACCGGTCTACGGTATTGCATCAACTCGGTCGCCCTGAATCTGGACGAAGACTGAAAAAGCGTCCCGGTTGCCACCAGCGACGCTTTTGGTTGCTGGTTCTCAGGAGCAATCTTACGGGGATTTATGCCTCTGAACAGGAACACGCTACCAGGTCGGCTACCGGATCGCTATCGCGTTCCCAAACGCCAAGCAGCAGCACTTTCGTGCCTGTTCGGATACTTGAACACGTAGTACGTGCTCGAAAGCCCTTCCACTTCATAAAAACCGGGCCTGCGCGGATCTGGCCGCGAAGGCGCGCCCACAACGAGAAGCTGACGCAATTCAGCGATCTGTTCTTGCGAATGGTTTCGCAGATCTTCCACGAGGGGCGGTTGTTTTGGAACGGTTATCATCATTATGTTTCTCCGCCACATTCAGCTTATCTTCTCCCCACTAGTTAAGACGTGGAAAATCGAAAAATGTTTCGTGGCTCGCAACAATTATTTCGACAAATTGGCCTGCTGGTTCCAGCATCCCCATGACTGGAAACACTCCGTTGACAGAAGCAGTTATGCGAGTATTTTGTCGAGCCGGAAAGGAGGCGCCTCCTCTCGTGCTGAAACCCACGTTTCCGGCTAACCGCCGGACAATAGCTTATTTCTTAGAAGAGCTACTGGTCACCTTGTTTGACTGTCTTTCCTAGAAGTACCCGATTCGCAATGATCCGCTTTTCTGCTGTAATAGAATGCGAGTTACTATCTTTTCTGGTACTTGTGCGGCGGTCGTGCCTCTGACATAGTGCTTTGTGTATGCTCTTCATATAGGGTGGTCAACGTGACAAAAGATGCAACGAAAAAAAGCTCGACTCGGGGCAAGAGTACCTTTGGCAAGGATCGCCGCCGCAAACATCACCATTTCCTCGTCAGCGTCTACTATGCCGACGGAGAAAAGTTCGGACGCGTCTACACGGATAAGGATAAAGCCACGCGCTTCGCGGAGCGCCAGCGGCGCTCTCCGGTGGTAAAGTCCGCCCGGATTACCCAGGTTTCTTGATCCTTCTTGCCTGTGGCGGCTTGGCTTTTAGGCGGGCTTGGGCGGGGAAGGCTTGTCGCTGCCGCGCGGTCGTGCTATAAAAAGAAGGTCGATGAGCGGCCTTAGTATAGTGGTAGTACGGAACCTTGCCAAGGTTCAGGTGTCGGTTCGATTCCGATAGGCCGCTCCATTAAATCAAGCACTTACAGACTCTGCTTTCTTCGCGTGGGAACACAAAGGAACAGAACCTGTTTCCGCCGCCGGCCGAATCATCTCAACCACCTTCAGGTGCGCTACACGCTTCGCGGGCGTTAGCGCCTGTGCGTACACGTCTAGCGTTAATCTGCTGTTCGCGTGGCGCATCAGTTCCTGAGCGGTCTTAACGTCCTCACCGCTGCCCTTCAGCAACGTTGCAAACGTTCTACGGAAAGAATGCCAACCTATTTGCTTCGCGATGCCTAGCCGCTTCGCAGCTGGCTGCACAAAGCACTTCAGTGGTGTTTCTGGCCAGTAGGGCTGCTTGCCATTCATCTTTGGGCTGGCGAACACCCAGTCTCCTAGCTGACGATACGGTGCCTGCGTACTCCAATCGCGGAGCGCAGTAGCCAACGCACCATCCATCGGGACTGGTTTCTGAGATGCTTCTGTTTTCATTTCGCCAACGTGCTGATGAACGACCGCACGGCTCAAGTTGATGACTCCAGTACCGAAGTCAACATCGGACCACTTTAGGCCCAGAGCCTCAGATATCCTTAAGCCGGTGGCGGCTGTCAGGAAGACCAGTACGTGGGCAGGATTCTGAAGCGCAGCCAGAAGGTTCTTCAATTCTTCAGCGTCCAAAACGTCAGGTGTCCTCTTCCGCTTCGCACTTTGCCGCACAAGGCTGATGGGATTCCTTTGCAGCAATTCGTGACGGCAAGCATGAGCAAAGATGACATGCATGACATTTCTGACCTTAGCCTTTGTTGCGTTCGCCAGCGAAAGAGCATGCAACCAACTTTCAACTTCGACGGTTCGGACATCGGACAGTCTGTGTTCGCCCCATTTGGGAGCGATCCAGACATTAAGTGATGTCTCCAAGGTTCGCTGTGTCGAATGGGTGTTCAGCAAGTCATGCAGGAATGGGGATGCCCCGCCGGCGCGATGCAAAAAGAATGCATCGACCGAACCCAGCTCAGTCCAGCGAAGTGTGTAGCGGGTTAGTTTATGATCCGTGAGATCAGCCATTCTTGCCTCTAAGAAAAGAGTCTTGCGTATCAGCTCACGCAGGGGACGCGGGCAAAACACACTGCAATCTGACGCTCGGCTCCCTTGGTTGGGCTGGAGCGACCCACGACTCACTTTGGGCACGGAACCACGTGCAAAAGTGGGGTCGCTCCAGGCCAACAGCGTGTTTTGCCCGCGTCCAAATTGATCGTCGCGCCAGGCGCAACCTCTTGTCCCTTGGGCACTTGCTCGATCGCCAAAGTGACCGCGAGGGTGACGCAAATGGTGGTCTGTGTCTTTCATGCACCCGTCACCTCCCCGCGTTGCAAATAGCGATCGAGGCTCTTTGAAATAGTCATGTCCCACACCAGTAAGAGGCCTCGAAAATGGGAAAAGCTCAATAACATTGTTGGCCGCCTGACCTACAAGAAACCGTAGCGAGTCGCTTCAGCGTAAAAAGTTCAACGAGGTCCTCCACTTACTAGGGAACAGCCCCATACTTATTTAAGGAACATCCAGAAGGGAAAAAGGGAGAAAAAATCTTGGTACCAGTACGTTTTTCTCGCGAGCCGGCTCAGGGATGACGGGGAAAGCAGAAGATGGCCATCCAACAAGCGTTTCACTGTCGTGAGCAACGAGCTGCACGTAATCGCCCCGATTGACGCTCACAAAGGGCTGGGCTCCCTGGCCATGCCTGAGCTCGGGAGGTTACCCACATCGAGCACTATTTGGATTGCCCCGCGTCCAGGTCGCTGTGCCTATCGCGACGGGAGTTGGATTATTCGGGAAAAGGGCCAAACTGCAATCGGGCCACGCCTTCATAGGTACTGTCGTGTTGGCGTATGCGTAAGGCGCAGGTCTTTCTGGGCTAAATCTTGCTTGGTGTTCGGGCTAGGTTGGCGGGCCAGCTATTATTCAGGTAAATTCCTGTAGACCTTTTTGCAGGATTCACCCGCTTCCGTAGGGCTGGAATTTCTACTAACAATTCGATCCATACCGGGGTCTGCGTACCAGGTAGCAGGAGTAATGCCTGGAAGGGGGATTTTCCCGTTACGTACGAACCTGCTGAGTGAAATGTGTCTACACGCACGAAATCCGTATGAATGAAGAAGAGTGGCGCGAAGTCTGCCGAAGGAAGGTCCTGGAGAAACTATGAGGAGGCTTCTCTCGGAGAATAGCCGCCGTGGACGTCAGTCAATGCGAATCCTTCGAACCGCAGGATGGGTTAGCCTAGTCAGTTTGCTTTGCGTCGCGTCCCTGGTGCTATTGCTACATGATACGCCATCTGTCTCCGCTCAAATTGGTCCGGCTCCCAGCAGCACGATCAATAGTAGTTCGGGCCCGGTATCGTGGGATTTCGGGCCGGTTGTCGTCGGCACTGTGACCAATGTTGGTATTCAGGACATTTGCCCGCCTGGCATGTGCGACGATCACGACTTGACCGTGGTGCTCCCTGCGCCGGCGGCCACTTTTTACCAGACAATGACGGCGAAGCTGACCATCACCTACACGTGGACGAGCTCAGTGCCCACCGACCTGGACATCTTTGCCATCAGCCCCAGTGGGGCTGACCACGGACCGGGTTCACCGGACGACACTTCGACCGGGTCAGGAATAGAGGTCCTAACTGTGACTGATCCGGTTGATGGGGTCTGGCACATTCGCTCGGTCGCCGCATTGGCTCCAGTGCCTACATCCGCTCAAGCAGTGGTGACTCTTACCACGGCCGCGCGGCCCATAAC
>Ga0209588_1000343_pt1 | contig 12159 bp, 16 predicted proteins | sample Rivendell_Oct201_10_FD_188351 | JGI IMG/M metagenome (GOLD analysis project Ga0209588, IMG submission 188351) | Vadose zone soil microbial communities from the Eel River Critical Zone Observatory, Northern California, USA -... | ecosystem: Host-associated > Plants > Roots > Rhizosphere > Soil ...
CGCGGCCATGATAAGCATGGCGCGCGGGAACGAAGTCAACACGAAGCCTGCCCATACGAAGTCGTTCAGGCCCGATGTGAGCATGTGATTTCCCGAGCCGGCGATGGAGTACGCGAGGGCTGCGACCACCGCGATGAGCAAGAGGAAAAGCGCTCCGAGGGCGGCACTGGAGGCGGTCGCCGCCGCGCCCCAACCGTCTTGTCCCGCATCCGCCAGGGTGGTCCTGAGCGCCCCCGCGAACCACATGAGATTGAGGACAGCCAAGCCGTAAAACACGGCCGCGATCAGAATCCGCATGCGATCGCCGTCGTAGAAGGCTGCCAGTGCGTCGGCCGATGCGCCGACCTGCGGCTGATGGCCGTAGACGATGTACGCGACTATGAAGCAGAGGACGGACTGTATGCCGGCTGTCCGCCACAAGCGTTCCCAGAACGCGGGGGTTGTGTAGACGCTGGCGGAGGAAGTCGTGCCTGTGGATGTGCTCATGATCTCCTTTCGAACTGAATCGGATGCGACGCGAGGCAATACAGCAGAACAGAATATACGCGGTTTTCGTCCAATGAGTGCTGCGATGTCGGCTTGTCGGAATTCGAAGCTATGTCCGGAGTTGTCTCGTGCCGGCCCCAATCGAAATGCCGTGTGCGGCCACCGTTACGGTGGGAGATGCCCATCTCTAGCTTTCCCGGCTGTATCAAATCTTCGTTGAGACTAGCGTGCTGTGGCTGCCTCGCAGCGTCCCTCCATTAAAAACAGGGCGAAGTCAGTGGCGACCGGCCCTGCGGCAAGCTGCCTCATCATTAGCGAGACTTGACCCCGATGGTAAGTGGAATGGTTTGCCAAATGTTGCATGAGGTGCGCCAGACTGATTTGTTTTGCGTAGACAGGAAGCATCCTTCCCAAGGATTCGTTCGTTACGCGATTCACAAACTCGACTTGTTCTCTCTCGATTTCCGCCCACTTTAACTGCACCGCAGCGAGGTCAGGAAACGCATTCGGATTAAATAGGGCGTTGTGCCGTGTCCAGTAATCTTTGACGAAGGTGGAGCTGGGGGACGGTTCCTTCCAACACGTTAGCCAGCCCCGCTCGACGCCGACGATGTGCACGAGCGTGTCTCGCACAGAACGGAAGCTGCCGCCCAGATCACGCGTGAACTCCTCAGCGTTGAGGGTGGAGGCCGCTTGCAATACCATGTTGTTCGCCCAGCGGTCGAACTCGAAGAGTAGCTGAATGTCATCTTTAGTCATGGTGATGGCCGACCCCTTTCGTTCGAACAATCTTACCTTGCCACGGGTGTTCGACAAGGCCCGACATGCGGTCGTTTCTGGCGTCTCGGTGATTGTGCCACGGGGTATGCGGAAGTAATTCCAGGACCTGATCGCGCCATTACTCCCGGCTTATCAGGACCTGGCAAATAGTTCCGACTTTCACTTCGGCGTACTTTCTCTGAGTTTTCAGTTGTTGCCGCGTGCTCCAAGGGAAGGCGGCGCGCACGTCGTACGCGCCGCCACTCCGCTCTAACTAGCGCAGCGATCTGAAGCCCGCGCGAACCTCTTCTGAAAAGAGTTGCGGCTGTTCCCAAGCCGCAAAGTGCCCGCCTTTGTCGAGCTTGTTGTAGTGGATCAGTTTGGGATACGCCCGCTCCGCCCAACTGCGCGGGCACAGATCGATCTCGTCCGGAAAGGCGCTTACGGCAACCGGGATGGAAACGCCTTTGACACTGAAATACGGGAGTTTGCTTTCCCAGTAGAGGCGCGCTCCGGAAATCGCCGTGTTCGTCAACCAGGTGATCGTGATGTTGTCGAGGACATCGTCCCGGGTGAGGCCGGCAGCTTCTCCGGAAAAGACGCGTGAGATCAGCGCGTAGCTCCACGCATCGTGGTCCAGGAAATAGGCGGCCAGGCCGACGGGGGAGTCCGCAATTCCGTACAACGTCTGCGGGCGCAGCCCCATCTGGTAGCCGTAGGCGATGCCTTTGCTGTAGACGAATGTCAGCCGCTCGAACGCGAGTTTCTCTTCGGGTGAGAGACCGTCGGGCATTGGCGCACCGGTGAATGCCGCCTTGTCAATGTCGGCCGGAACCGCGCCAGGCATATTGGTGTGAATGCCGAGCAATTCCGGAGCCGCCTGCACACCCATTTGTTCGGTGATGACCGCACCCCAATCGCCGCCTTGCGCCACAAATTTTGTGTAGCCAAGGCGCTTCATGAGCGCGACCCATGCTCGCGCGATGTGCGCGGGGTCCCAGCCTGTGGTGGTCGGCTTGCCTGAATACCCGTAGCCTGGTATCGACGGAATCACCAGGTGGAAAGCGGCCGATGCGCTCGCGCCATGTGCCGTGGGATTGGTCAACGGATCGATAATCTTCATCTGCTCGATGATCGAGCCGGGCCATCCGTGCGTGACGATGAGCGGCAACGCGTTGTCATGCTTCGAACGCACGTGAATGAAATGAATGTCCAGCCCATCGATCTCGGTAATGAACTGCGGCACGGCGTTCAGTTTCGCCTCGCACCTGCGCCAGTCGTACTCGGTCGCCCAATAGCGCGCGAGCGCCTGAATCGTCGCGAGCTGCACGCCTTGCGATGCATCCGTGACCGTTTCCCGCTCAGGCCACTTTGTCGCGCTGATGCGCCTGCGCAAGTCGGTAAGGTCCGCTTCCGGCACATTCACACGAAACGGACGAATTGCGGTTGCCTCCACCACATCTGTCAGCTTTGCCATCGCGAACTCCTTTCTGAAAACCGTTTACTGCACCGCTTCGATACGCTCATGTTGGTCCCCTTACAACGCAAAAGGGATGCCTGATCCGCTCTCCGGCTAGGTAATGTCCGCATCGGGCTAGCAGCAGGCCGTTGGCCGCTTCAACACGGAAGCAGCCCCCTTTGGCCCGGCCTGTCGATAACTTCGGGAGCATGCTTTCCAAAAGATAGCGACTCTCCGACGACCGAATAATGCTCGGCGGGGAGCTGCCCTAGTCTTGGCGGACCCGTTCGTCCCGGCTAGAGCAACGCGCGAGCATGTCAGTCGCAATGATATGGGGGTGATGCCCGAAGCTTTTCCTCGGGGCAAGGCAGAGCGTATGGCCTCCACAATCTTCTTTTCCTGGCAGTCGGATATCAAAGCGGCGGCTTGTCGGACCCTAATCGAGGATGCACTCAAGAACGCGGCTGCGAAAATCGGACGTGATCAGGTGCTCAACGTAGAGCCCGTGATCGACCGCGACACGCAAGGCGTTGCGGGGAGTCCCGACATTGCAGATACGATCTTTGAGAAGATCGAAGCCGCGAGCGTGTTCGTTGCCGATGTGACGATCGTCGGGCTGATAGATGGAGGAAGACCAACTCCGAATCCAAACGTACTCATCGAACTCGGGTATGCTCTGAAGACGCCGACTCTCGGATGGAATCGAATCGTTCTGGTCCAGAACATCGCATTCGGCGGCCAGGAACTCTTACCATTCGATCTCCGACAGAAAAGGGTCATGTCCTATTCGTCGGCCGTTGACGCCCCAGACCGCGCCTCCGAACGCAGGGTGCTGGAGTCTCGGCTGGAGGAAGCGCTGCGGGCCATTTTCAAGGAGAAGGTACCGGCTCGGTCGAACATAGAACTCACGATCGATTTTCGGAAGAAGCATGGCTCTTCGGGGGATGTGCACCACTACGATCTGGTTCCGCTGCTCAAGAACATTGGCACCAAGAGATTGGACGACTGGGAAGTCGAAATTGAAATTCCGACTCCACTACTTGAGCCAAACACGGGATACGCAAACCGGGTATCGAGCCGATCCGATTCGCGGCGATCTCTGTTTCGGGCGGGGAAGGAAGACTTTCGTCAGCCGTTGCGGCCAGGGGATCAGCGCGAAATCCTGATCCCATATCGGTGGGATCGGGAAATTTATGATCGCCGCGAGGAACTCTTTCCGCAACTCGTGACAGCGCGCGCCCTGATCAACGGTGAGATCGTGGAGAACGTCTCAAAGACCGTGAAGGAGCTTCAGGATTTCTAGCCGCCCTGATCGGCCGCCATGAGCAAGTTAACAAGACTCAAAGGAATTGCGCCCTGTCGCGAATAGCCGCTGCGCTGCCGTTCGAAACTGTGTCACTTCCAATTGGAGCCGCCGAATGGATCATCCTCGATACGAGCATCGTCCGAGGGCTAATTGAGGGCGAACTTGGGAGCATCAACGTCGAGGAGCTTCAAGACCTACGGGGTCAGCACCGTATCGCACTCGCGGACGCTGCCCCGGCAGAGATTGTTTATTGGCTCGAACGCGCTCCCGACAAAACTATTCGAAAGGTGAGACCCGCGCTCAAACGGCTAGATCAGATCCTTGATCCCGAATTTCCAATTGCGCCATCCCCGCAGGACATAGGAGCATTCGCGGGTCTGGTTCCCTACCGAAATGAAACGAACCCGCGCGAGCTTAGCTTGTTTGCGAACGCGCTTTGGAAGAACCTCAAGACGATCCGGTGGCGGAAACAAGTAAGCCGTGACCTGCGGTATCGATCGAAACTCTTCTGGCGCACTGGTTGTGAAGCACTTCCAAGGTCCTGAGCACCTCCTTCGGCAAATGGAGCAAGACTGGATTGCCGGTCCGATCGCGGAAATTGCGAGCCAGTTCGGCTATCCAGCACAGAAAAAGACGAGGAGAGGCTTACGACGGACATTCGAAGCCAGGCTGCTCGCAGCATACATTTGCCCGTCCTGGCTACTTTCCGCAACCGCGCCGATCCTGCTCCAGGGGCCTCCTCCTCTTGATACTCTGCCGCAATGCTCGGTGCTCTCGTGGGGTTAGTGGTGGGGCAGTTCCGTTCGCGCGCATCACTTCTGGCAGAGAATGAGCTTCTCCGACAGCAACTGGCGGCTGCCAAGAGCCGGCTGCAGCGCAAGCGAGTGAGGTTCACCGGCTTGCAGCGCTTGACGATCGCACTGCTGACGAGGTGGACCGCTTCGTGGCGGGCGACGGTGACGCTGGTGCAGCCGGCCACTGTGCTTCGCTGGCACCGGGAGGGCTTCCGCCTTCTGTGGCGATGGCGGTCACGAACTCACGGCCGAACGCCGACGCGCTACGCGACGCTGATCCGCGAGATGATGGCGCGAAACCCAAGCTGGGGCGCCGAGCGGCTTCGAGGCGAGCTGCTCAAGCTTGGAATCCGGGTCGCGAAGCGCACCGTACAGCGATACATGAAGAAGCGGGTCCCTGGCGACGGCCAGCGCTGGAGTACTTTCCTCCGCAACCACGTTACCTGGGCTTGTGACTTCGTGCAGACGTTCGACCTGCGTTTCCGCCCGATTTTCGTCCTTTTCTTTCTCGATCTGAAGAGACGAAGAATCATCCATGCTGCAGTCACCCGGGCGCCGTCCGATGACTGGTGTGCGCAGCAGGCGCGAGCCACAACGTTGGACATCCAGCCCGAAGTGCTTGTCGTCGATCGCGACGCCAAACTGGGTGCTCGATTCGCGCGCCTGTTTGAAGCCGTCGGCACCAAGGTCGTCCGCACCGCGGTCCGGACCCCGAACATGAACGCCTTCGCCGAGCGCTTTGCCGGCACTCTCCGGCGCGAGTTGCTCGACCATGTCCTCGTGCTTGGCGAGGGTCATCTTCTGCGCCTTATCGCGGAGTACACCCGCTTCTTCAACGAGGCTCGGCCACATCAGGGTCTTCGGCAGGAACAACCCGTGCCTCGAACACCCGAGGCAAATGGTCGTGTCGTCGCACACCCGGTTCTCAATGGGCTACATCACGACTATCGAAGGGCGGCGTAAGGCTTCTCTGCGGACGCAGAAAGTAGCCAGCACGACAGTACGTCTATCCCCCTACCCCGGCCGTTGGACTCGTGGTGGGCGACTGGTTTGGGAACGCGGCTGCGCCTATCTTGTACATGGTCGAGTAGGCGAGCTGAAAAGTTTTTACCACAGGAGTGCGCTCAATCACTTTCGCCAGAGTCTTCAGCACCTCTGGGTAGGTCGCGTGGTTATAAGTTTCCGCATTCTCTTTCGACTCCCAGAAGCTGATTGCGACTAGTTCCGGTCCACCCGGAACGACAAACAACATTTCGTCCTTAAAGCCCTGCTGTTTACAAAGGGTCGGAAGGATTTCCTTCTCAAACAGTTCCGTAAATTCTCTATTTTTGTTCGGCTTCGACTGCATGGAAACAATACGGGCAAACATGCGAACCTCCCGGGGTTGAGTGCGGTGTTCTCCAGCTGCACAGCCGCGCCGAATACCCTCCCTATGGCGTAGCTTCAAGGATTTTCCGGAACGAGGGCGGCGGAATGTTGTCTGCCGGAAACCTCATCTGCGTCGTGTTGGGCTGCGGGCCTCCGGAGTTCCCTACCTGAATCGTGCGAGGGGAAGCAGATTCTGTCGGGTCTCTCAAGAGCTTCATCGACCGCGAAGTCGGCGCATACAGCAACAACGAGTTCACAGAAGTCGTCCATTCGAGGAACGCGATCCCTTACACCTCCGACACAAAGTCGTGGTGGTTGGAAGCCTTTTCTAGAGTTCGCAGTCGGAACCGGCTCGATCATTCGCACCTCGACCAGGCGGCTCATCGCGGCCTTGACCTCCTTGGGCGAGTTCCCACACCAATCAAGCGCTTCCACCATGTCCGCGATCGTTCGCGGTCCCTCCTCGAGCTCCACCAAATAGACTCCGTCCTCCGGCCGAGGCGAGGTGGATCTGCCGACGCGGCCCGGACCGCGCCGAAGGCAGCCCTTCCCGATTCAGAGCGGGCGGAGATGATTCTCTCAACATAGGTGCTTCCGCCTGGGCTCCCTCGGGGAGAGCCGAAACCTCTGAGCGCGCTGCCAACGCCTTCGGGCCGTCTCACCAAGCCGTCTATCATTCGGCCGACCTTTCTAGGTCTCCGAGAACTGGATGAGCCGCTTCAACCGCGAAGGATGGCGCAGTTTGCTGAGCGCCTTGGTTTCAATTTGCCGAATGCGCTCCCGCGTCACGTGAAACTCGTGCCCGATCTGCTCGAGGGTCCGGTCGATTCCATTTCCAATCCCGAATCTCATTCTCACCACTTTCTCCTCGCGCGGGGTAAGGGTGGCGAGCAATTCCCGGATCTTCTGGGCCAGGTCCATCTCGATCGCCACATCGGCGGGGGAAGCTTGACCTTTGTCCTCGATGAAGTCCCCGAGCCTCGAGCTCTCGTCATCACCGACCGGCATTTCGAGGGAAATCGGCTCGCGCGCGATGCGAATGAGCTGACGAATCTTGTCGACGGGTACCTCCATCTTCTCTGCGATTTCTTCCGCTGTGGGTTCGCGGCCGATTCCCTGCGCGATATAGCGGCTGGTGCGAATGAGTTTGCTGACTGACTCGCTGACATGGGCCGGAAGCCGGATGGTGCGGCACTGGTCAGCAATTCCTCTCATGATTGCTTGACGGATCCACCACGTGGCGTAGGTGGAAAACTTGTACCCACGCTGGTAGTCGAATTTGTCAACCGCCTTCATCAATCCGATGTTTCCTTCTTGAACCATGTCGAGAAATGGAACGCCGGCGCGCGTGAACTTCTTGGCGATCGACACAACCAGGCGCAGATTCGCCTGTATCATCTGTGCCTTGGCTCGTTCCGCCTTGTGTTTCCCCAGCTCGATTGCCTTCACGCTCTCGCGCAACTCTTTGATTGGAACATTCGTTTGGTGCTTTGCATCGCGGATGGTCCTCAATGCGATCTTCGCGCTGCGGCGGAGTGCGTCCCCTTGCCGGCCCTTCGCTTCGAATCGATCTCCGAGCTTTTTGACGAGGGAACTCCCAGCCCGGCCGGCTTCCTCGAGTTCCGTCATCTTTGCCATCAGGATGCCCAGGAAGACGGCGTGCCTTTGAAGCTCTGCCTCCGTCGATCGACCCACTGCTGAGTCGAAGATCTTGAACTGTGTGGAGCATGCTCATGCGCAAGGCGGCGATTTCGCGGTGGTCCCTTGCCCTGTGCTGCGATGAGAGATTGCTGGTCCCGCGGAGCGTCTCCTGCAGTGCGTGGACGCGCCTCGAGCAGAGGCACAGTCGATCTATGTCACTGCAGATTTCATCCCTTCGATCAATCAACCGACTATCGGGCCGGGGCGCACCAATCTTCATGACCTCGGTCTCATTCGGTCCCTCGTTCACCAGGTCGCGGGGACGCAGAATTCCTGCTCGGAGCTTGTTCCCGAGCTCGGCGATTTTCCGTATTGCAGGTCTGCAAGCGACCAGCGCGCTGAGGACCTCCTGGTTTCCCTGCTCGAGGCCTTTGGCGGCCATGATCTCACCCTCGCGAGTGAGGAGCGATATCGCGCCCACCTTGCGAAAATAGAGGCTCATCGGATCGGTCAGGCCGACCTCTTCTTCGGTGGGCCCCTCCCGGGGAGGGCTGACAATGGGCTCGTCGCCGACGCTGGGTAGTAAATGAGGATCTGTCGGCGTCGCGGCGCTCTCGATCGCGGAACGTTGAAATTCCTTTTCAGTGATGAGGCTTGACGCATCATCGAAGGGTTCCGATGGCTCGCTCATCAAGGTCAGAGTGTCATCCAGAGCGGAGGGAGCCCCCGTCTCTGACCCTTCGCTCATCTCAACTGACTCGGCATCTGCGTCCACTCGGACAGCGGCGGCGAGATTGTCAGCATCTTCTTCAGGATCTCGATCGATCGCTGTACGTCTCGACGGCACCCGACCGGGCTGTAGGCCCTTCGGACCTCGCTGTCGATCGGCCGTCACTGGCGGTTGACGCTTCGCTCTGCATTTGCGCAATTCGAGGTGCCTCCTACGCGCGCGGTCTCCCTTTTACCAAAAGCCGGCGTTCATCGGGGAGCGTTGAAGCGCGACCGGCGATTCCATCGTCGCCGGGATCAAGCAGGATGTGGAGTTCTTACCGAGATTCCGCTCGAGAGTCGGGTGGCACAAGTGCGGAAGGCGCAAACCAAACCATGGCTGGCCGATAGAACAACACTTGAACACCGCTGCACAGGACAATAGGTTGCTGAACTTTCTGTCCCTCTTCGAGACGCTGCTGTGCTGTGCACTCCCTTCGGTGTTGGTACTGCTTGAGTTCGGGGGCCACCGTCGCGTCCTCCTCTCCGCCGTGCTCTTTCGTTGCACGGTGCTGACGGCGCATTGATCGGGAGGAACTATCTGTACTCGTACAGGATTGCGCCTCACCTGAAGAGCACGCAGGTTCGGCAAGAGCATGCCCGGCTGATGATTCAGGCGGATGCAGCCGCGCCCGGTCGAGGTGACGAGCGGAAGAAGCGATGGACCACGCCCACCTCTTCACCTTTCTCAAGCTTGCCGAACGCGCCTTGGAATGTTTCAGGGCATTGGCATCCGAGCCATTATCACTGAGGCAACATGTCGGAAATAGGAAAACGACTGGGCCAGCGCATTCGCGAGTTGCGAACCCAACGAGCGGAGCGATGGACAAGAAACCGAGCAGCCCGCCCGACTTGCTGCGGCCACTCTCGGATTTCGGTCGAAGCCGGCGCCTGAGCTCTGAGGACGTTGAAAAGCTCTTGGAAGTGGCGAGGGCGATGTTCACCGGAAAAACCTGATCGCAACTGCCCGTGATTTCTGGTCAGGCGGATGGAAACCAAATCGCAAGAGGCGACCAGCGGTGCCTCGCCAGAATTCCTCCGAGCGAGAACGATTGACGTTTCTGCCGGTGGCGCGGACGCTCCAGCCGTCATGATCCGTGGCTTCCTCCTGGCGATCGGTGCGCTCCGCGCCGTCTTCCTCTCCCAAGCCTATCTTGTGCTCGAGAACCCAGCGCTAGCTTCCCGAAAAGATGCGTTTGCCAATCTTGATGCATCGCGCCCAACTTTATCGCCCTGTGGGATACGGAAATGCTTACCCCTCACGGTCCTGGGTTGTGAGACTTTTGCGCGTTTGTCGGCGGCCGGAGTCGGCGTTGCAAGCGCTACGGCGTCACATCGGTCAGGGTGAAGTTTTGACACAAGCTCCTGTCGTCGAGGAAACAGCTGTTTTCGGCGATCAGCAGCGAAAAATCGCCATTGGGCAGCGGGGCGACGTCGCCACAGGCGAGCGCCATGTCCACGCCCGCGGTCACGCGCTCGCTGAAAGCCTCTCGAATTCGCACGCAGTCCCAGCCGTTGAAAAAATACAGGAGGAAGGTGCAATCGGTGTCTTGAGGAACGATCCCGGCGCCGGCGCACAGCAGTGTTCCCAGGTCGCGACCCCAGATGACCGACCCGTCGTTCTGGATGGGAAGCGCGGAATTTCGGCAATTGTCGGGGCTCGAGCCATCCAGGCAGATTACGAATTCACACGTGTACTGCGCGAAGGCGCTTGCTCCCGACAGCAGAGCGGCGCAAGCCAAGAGAGTTCTGGTCGCCAAAAACAATTTCGTCTTCATCATGGCGTTATCTCCGTGAGCCATTGAAGGGAGTACGGCGGAGCCGCGGTTGAGGCTTCTTACTACAACCGTTTAACGCGCGCGCCGGGCGCGTTGCACCGCCGGCGAGGGGAACACCGCCACCCGCGGATGGGCACGGCCGTGCGTCAGTTCCCACCCATTACAACTCAGGTCCCTTCAGTGAGAACAAACTCGTTGCCGTCCAGATCAACGAATTGAGCGAAGGTTCCGTAGGGCATCCTCTTCGGCACTTGCGTGAACTTCACGCCGCGTCGCGACAGTTCTCGATAGGTTGCTTCTGTGTCTTCGCAGCCGAACATGATTGAGGGCCTGCGGTATTCCCAATCCTTCATCAGGGTGCGCGGATAGAGGACAACGCGCGACACCGCGCCTCGGGGGGCGACTTCAACCCAAGTACCGTCGGGACCCATTGATTCGGTCCGTCGCACCTCAAACCCGAGCTTCTTGGTGTAGAAACGGAGCGCCTCCTTCTGGTCGGACACATACACCGCGACAGTCTTGATGCTGGCAATCATATGCAGAACTTCCGCAAAGCAGAGTTCCCTGTCAATGCTCGTTGGGCGATTACTTGGGCCGGAGTCGTCAGGCCGCATCCGTTCGCGGCCGGCCCATGCGATAAACCCATCGCACGTGCGAGGCCAGCGCGGCTCTCACCGTCGGGTAAACGCGATAATTCACCCCATATTCGAGGCATGTTGCCTGCACAATCCTGGAGAGCCCTCGAAGGTGCAGGTGACACACAGACGGGAAGAGGTGGTGCTCGATCTGATAATTCAAGCCTCCGACATACCAGCTGAGGACGCGGTTGCGAGGAGCGAAGTTCGCCGACGCTTCAACCTGGTGTACTGCCCACTCAGTACGCGCCCGCACCGCCGCCCCATCGAGGACGGGAAACGCTGCCCCCTCCACGCAGTGGGCTAGCTGGAATGTCACGGCCATTGTGAGGCTCGCGGTCAGCGAGCCCAGCGCGTAGCACATGCCCACCTGCCAAATCGGGTGGAGCAGCGCGGGAACGCCAAAGGCCCAGAGGAGGAAGAGAAACTTCCCTGCCACCATGCTCCAAAGACTTAGGCCGTGCGGTCGCGGAAAGTGTAGCCCCCCGATCCTGCCGCCGACTAATTCTTTGAAATCGTCGACGAAGTGCCATTTCACGAGAAGCAAGGAGTACAGCAACCAAATGTACAAGTGCTGAAACCGGTGTCCTGCGCGCCGCGGCTGCGCCGGGGCGAGCCTGCAGAGGGGCTGGATGTCTATGTCGGCGTCGAGCCCAACAGCATTCGGGTTGCTGTGGTGAAACACGTTATGCTTCCAGCTCCACACGTACGAGCTGCCGCCCAGCATGTCGAGGCTCAGCGCCATCAGGCGGTTCACTCCTTTTCGGGGCGAATAGCCGCCGTGCACGCCGTCGTGCTGCACGTTGAAGCCGATACCCGCAGTCGCTAGGCCGAGAGAAACCGCGAGCGCGCAGGCCTGCCAATACGTTGCCGCCCAGAAGACCAGCAGCACGTAGGAGGCAGCGAACCAGCCGAGCATCACTGCAGTCTTGGCATACATCCCCGGCGCCTCGTTCGGGGCGCAGCCTATGGTCGCGAAGTGGATCTCCACGCGCCGCCGCAGCTCCGCGTAGAACCTGCCGTGCGCAAGGTAACGTGCCTTCGAGCTGGTTGCCATCTATGCGCTCCTTCAAGGCAAACCCACCCGGCTAAGTCATAATTGTCGGTGTACCGCAGTCGAGCGAACGAAGCGAACGGCTTTATATCGGCGCGGCGTAGGACTGTT
>Ga0209588_1000344_pt1 | contig 12137 bp, 6 predicted proteins | sample Rivendell_Oct201_10_FD_188351 | JGI IMG/M metagenome (GOLD analysis project Ga0209588, IMG submission 188351) | Vadose zone soil microbial communities from the Eel River Critical Zone Observatory, Northern California, USA -... | ecosystem: Host-associated > Plants > Roots > Rhizosphere > Soil ...
GACCCTCGAGGCGCTGAAAGGAGAAGTCGGTGTGCCACCGTCGGACCTTGAGTTCGGGCTGCCGATCTCATCCAAGACGATGGAGCGCATCGCATGCGACTCCACTGTCTCCCGCGTGCTGCTCGCCGACTCGATGGTGATGGACGTCGGGCGGGCGACGCGAGTGACCTCGGCGCCAAGGCGCCGGGCGCTGAGAGTAAGAGACAAAGGATGTCGGTTCCCCGGTTGCGACCGGCCGGTGAACTGGACCAGCGCCCATCACATCGTCTTCTGGGGCAGAGGCGGCACGAATCACATCGGGAATGAAGTTCTGCTCTGTCACTACCACCACCGGCTCGTCCATGAGGGCGGCTGGCAGGTGATCAAGACGGGTCGAGAGTTTCGATTCCTGCCGCCTGAGCACGTGGTGATCAGAAGGGCGCGCGGGCCGGGGATGCGCTGGGCGGCCTAATCGGCCGCGGAGTCATGCCTCCGCCGATTTGGGTGGGGATGCCACGGACGATTTTCGCCGGATGCGGAACGCGATGAGCACGATCATCACAAGAACAACAGCCGCCCAAAGCCAGTAGGTCTCGCGATGCACGCGCAGAAACGCACCCAATCGGGGGCCGAAGTTGATGCCGATGATGATGACGATTCCCGCCCAGATCGCTGTCGACACGGCAACGCTCGCCGCGAACACCGAATACTTCACCTTCAACACTCCGGCCGCCACTGTGATCGGGACCCGGAATCCGGGGATGTGCCGGCCGAAGATGATGGCGATCACGCCGTACTTGTCAAACCACTTTTCTGCTTTGTCGAGCCGCTCGTGGCTCAGGTGAACCGCTTCGGCGAAGCGTCCCTCGGCGAGGCGGCGGCCGAATCTCCTCGAGATGAAGAAGAGGTTGGTGGCTCCCGCCACGACCACGGCGATCAGGCCAAGCCAGGCGGCAATCCACGCAAAGAGGTTCCGGGGGACATGCGCGCCGACGTACATCACGAACACGTCGCCTGGGGCGGGGAGCGGAACCCCCGACTCCTCGATGTACAGCAGCGCGTAGCTCGCCAGGTAGCTGTAGCGATGGAAGAGGGGCCGCAAGAACGACAGTCGCGGGGCATCCGGCACGTCGCCCTGGAGGATCGCCGACAGCACCACGGCGGCCGCGATCACCAGCACGATCACGACGATCCTCAGCGCATGCACCACTGGCGTGCGTGAGGCAAAGGTCCGGAAGCTGGCCATCACCCTATTTAAGTTAGACGTCGGCTTCTAAAGGATGGATGAACGTCAGGATGTTCAGCATAGGGGCGCCCGTGATCGTACCGATTGAGGAGGCCCACAAGGGGTGTTTGGCCTTCAGTTCCAGTCGCGCCAGGTGTCGCCGAACCGAACCCGGGCTTGCGGCAGCCGGTCGCGGAGGAGCGCCAGGGCAGCACCGAGGCCCAGAAGGAGCAAGGAGACGACGAAGAACACCGCCCAGACGGGGAGCCATCCCTGCGTGATGCCGACGAAGATCGCGCGGAGCGCGCTGAGCGTGATACCCGCGGAACCACCGATGACGAGGACCCGGTTCTTGAAATAGATTCCCGCGAGGAGGGCGACCACCCCTTCGACCACCAGCGCGGAGGTGTAGATCCATGCGTGCGGCGGCTCCAGGACTGTGAGGACGGCGCTCGTGCCCAGGATGAGCAGCATGCCCACACCGGTCAGCATCTGCGCGATCAGACGGATGCGGGGTCGCTTGACACGCGCGTCATACGGCAGGCGGACGCCTGACGCGACGCAGACCGCGCCCGGAAGCATCACGTACCACTCGAGGTTCGTGGCGCCGAAGTAAAAGGCGATCCACAGCCCGGCCAGGCTCATGACCATCGCCCCCGGATAGTCGAACTCCGGCTTGCCGTATCGCCGGCCGTCGATCACGACGAGCGCGCCGAAACCGATGAGGCCCGCGGCCGCCGCGAGTGCTCCCCACGAATGCGCGGTCACGAAGCTTGTGAACGCAAAGCTCGAAAGCGCCGACACCGCTGCGCCGGCGAGACCGGTCAGGCGGTGCGCCTGGATCCAATCGGAATTGCGCGGGAACCGCCGCTCCCAGGGAACTTGCAGCGCGTACAGGACCGCCGCGGTGCCGAAGCCGGCCACCGGATACCAGGGCGGAGCGGCAGCAGCCGCGCCAAGAAGCAGGCCAAGGCCAAACGCCGTCATCAATCCGGCGCCGAGCGCGGCAGGCCAGAAACGCTCGACAGCGCCGATGGCGTAGACGACGACTGAGTAAGCCAGGAGAGACTCTCCGGCCAGCTGGAAGTCGCCAAAACTTATGGCGCTGAAGAAGACCATGACCGCAAGCCAGCCTGCGTAGACATATAGAGGCCATGTCCAGCGGCGGCCGGCAGAGGAGAGCACGCCAAGGCCCACGAGGCCGAGCAGCACCGGCAGCACGCTGTAGGTCCTGACCATCGCCTCGACGGTGAGCTGAGATGGCATGAGCAGCGCCGCCTGGGCGAGCCAGTACCAGTCCACGACAAACAGGCCGGTCGCGAACAGCAGCCACGCCGGCGTCTTCGACCGCGCCGCGACCCAGACCACAACCGCGGTGGCGAGCAGGAGGTCGGCAGCCTCCACCCAGCGCGGGCTGGGGTCCAGTGTGGCGACGCCAATCAGCTGAACAACCATCCAGGTGCGCAGGCCGTTGCGGAGGATCCGGTCGTGGCTCAGCTGCGCGACCGCTGCGCCGGCCGCCGCCAGCAAAGTCAGCTCGGTTGCGACGTAGGCCGAGCTCAGCTCCAGCGCTCGGCTCTCGAAGATTGCGGCTGCGGTCACCACGACAGCGGTGACGAGGAGGGCGGGCTGCCGTCCCGAAAGCCACGCGTACGCGACGTACACGAGGGCGGTCACGCCGAGGACCGCCGCCATGGGCTCGTTCGCCAGGACGTGCGCAGGATCGAGAGCGACCCAGATGACGCCCGAGCCGGCTGCGAGGTGGACGAACGGCTCCGACCAGCGCGCGAAAAGCGCTCCGGCGCGGCCGAGGCGCTGGGCGCGGAAAGCGACCAGCGCCAGGAGGAGGCCCAGCGCCGCCAGCATCGATCCTCGCCAGCTGCCGAGGTGCAGGTCCTGGGCGAGCGCGGCCCATCCAACCAGCACCGCCCCGAGGGCGAGGATGGTGTCCTCCCAGTCGCCACCCAGCAAGACGCATGTGATCAGGTAAGCGCCCGCCAGGACGGCGAACGTGGCGGTGGCCGCCCACGGGATCCATGCCGCAGCCAGGACGAGCTCATACATAAGGAAGAGAAGAGTCATGCCCGTGCCGCCCGCCGCAAAAAGCGGCGCGTGCTTCGCGAACTTCGCTCCCGCCGCTCCAAATCGAGGCCCGTAGAAAGCTGCAGCCGCGTACAGCGCCGGCAGTACAGCGATCGCGCTCGATCGCCACTGCCCGAGGCCGAGGTCGTGGGCAGCACCCGTCCAGGCAAGCCCGAAGGTCGCGAGGCTGATCACCGCCGTTTCCAGAGGGGCGCCGAGCAGACAGAGGAGGAAGTAGGCGCCGGCAAGTCCCGCGAATGTCGCCGTCACCGTCCAGGCGAGCCACGTTCCGGCGGTCAGGACCGAGTAAGCAGTCAACGCGAGAGCGAGCGCGGCGGCGCCGTGGACGCGCAGGTCTGCGTACCTGACAAAAAGCGCGCCGGCGCGCCCGGCACGGGTGCCGCGGTACGCGATGACGCCATAGAGCGCGACGAGGAGCGTCAACGATGGACCGCGCCACACGCCGAGGTTCAAGTCTGTCGAGGCCAGGGTCCACGTCGCGCCGAATACGAGCTGGCACAAGAACGCGCCCTCGACACTCACTCCAAGGAGCGCAAACAAGAGATAGCCGACGGTGAGACCCGCCAGCGTCAAGGTCCCGGTCCACGCGATGTAGTTGCCGGCAGTGTTCATGTCGCCGAACGCGAGGACGAGGGCTGTGGCCGCGGCGAAGTGGGCGAGCCAGCGAGCGTTCCAGGACAACAGCTCCCCAAGTGGTCCGAGGCGCGAGCCGCGAAACGCGACCACTGCATACAGCGCGACAAGAGGCGAGGTCGCTGCACCGCGCCACATGCCGAGCTGCAGGGCATCGGTGGCGGTTGTCCACGCGATGCCGAAGAGGGCGAGCGCCACCAACCCTGACTCGCGCCGGCGGTTGAGCGTCACGTCCAGCAGATAGGCGACGAGGTAAGCGGCAGCGGTCTCTGCCACCACAAAAGGCATCCACTGGCCCCGGCTCACCATGTGGAAGGTCAGCAGGTAGAGGCCGGCGGCCAGCACCGCATGTATGAAGTACGGCGCCGTCGGCGGGATTATCGCGAGACGCCGGCTCGCGATTACCGAATACACGACGGCAAGCGGCGCAAGGGCCATGGCTGTCCACGGTCCGAGATGGAGCGCAAATTCTGCCCACGCCCAGGCCACGCCGAGCGCCATCAAGGCAAACGTCCCGGAAGCCTCTCTGCCGCCAAGGATCCGGTGCACGAGATAGCCCGCGGTCAGCCCGGCGAATGTCCCCGCCGCCGGCCACTCGACCGCGCGCAGCGAGCTGCTGCTCAGGAAGGTGAAGGCTATCGCCGCAAGCGCGGCGGCGTGGACGAATGCACCGCTGTAGCGCGAGAACGAACGCCGGCCGGCCACCGCGTAAATCGCGAGCAGCGCGGTCACCGCGGTACCGCCCCACGCGCCAACACTTATGTCATGTACGGCGGCGATCGACGCGAGTCCGAAGGCCAGCTGTCCCGCCACCGCCTCGATCTCATGACCGCCGAGCGAGCGGTTGAGGACGTAACCGGCGGCCACGCCCAGCAGCGCAGCCACGATCGCCCACTGAATCCAGTCGCTGAAGTCGACGAGCTCCCCGACGATTCCGATGAGGACCGCTGCTGCCGCGGCATGGACGAAGAGGCGCGCTCCGACCGCGAACAGCGGTCCACGCCGGCCGAGCCATCCCGGCCGCAGCTGGACGACTGTATAGAACGCGACCAGCGGGGAAAGCGCTGCCGCTCGCCACACACCGAAGTGGCTGTCGAACGCGGCTGCGGCTGCGGCGAAGCCAAGCCAGGAGAGCGCCAGCACAGCGCCGTGGCGAGGGCCGCCGAGCGCCCGAAATGCAACGTAGGTCAGAGCCAGTCCGGCGGCGGTCGACGCAAATACCCATGCGAGCCAGCCGTGCGCCGCGAGCTCGTAAAGCGTGAACGCCAGCGACAGCACCGCCGCAGCGTGGACAAAGGGGAGCGCAAAGCGCGCGAACCGATCGCCCGCGATGCGCAGTTTCGGGGATAGGTACAGCACCAGCGTGTAGACGAGCGGTAGTGGAGAGAGCGCGGGCCCGCGCCATGCGCCCAGCTCGAACAGGTCGATCGCTCCGACCCACGCGACTGGGAGCGCCAGAAGCGCGAGCACTCCGTACGCGTGCAGGCGCAGCCGAAGCGTGAGGACGACGTAAAGGAGGCAGCACGCGGCGCCGGCTACCGTGAACGCGAGGTCGGTCGAGATTCCCTTCGCCTGCAGGTCGAGAAACACGTACGCGGCTACAAAGACCAGCGGGGCGAGCAGCGCGAAGATCGCGACATACGTCTGGCCGACGAGGCGGAGGCGTTTCGAGCGCAGGCACGCGACGCCGGCGACGGCGAAGATCGCGTCCAGGCTCGCTACTCCGGCGAACCGCAGCTCACCGCTGAGCATGATCGTGTACAGCTCGAACAGCAGCGTGGCGACGAACAGGAGGAAGGCGCCCGTGTAGGAAACGATCAGGATGCTGTGTTCGCTGAGGAACTCCTGAAAGGAAGGTCGCGGCGGCGCCGGTGGGGCTTGCGCCGGTGGGGGTGGTGAGGGTGGCGCGGGAGGTTCAAGCGGAGCGGCCGCAACAACAGTCGGAAGTTCCGGAGCGTCTGCAACCGGGACGGAGGCGCGAACAGGGACCGGAGTGCCGGCTTGCGCACCGGCTTTTCTGGCTTTTCTCGCCGCGGCAGCAGCGCGTCGCTTCTCGGCCGCGAGCTCGCGCGTTTCCACCTCGAGTCGGGCTTTCTCTGCGGCCGCGCGCGCTTCCTCCTCGGCCGCCTGCACCGCCAGCTGCTTTTTCTGCTGCATCGCGGTACGAGCCTCGGCATTCCAGAAGAGCTCACGGGCGGCATTCACAGCGACTTGACGAGACTGATAGCGATCGACCAGCTCGCTGGGTGCACCCTGGAGCTTCAGGTCCTCGATCACGGACTGGATCCATTTCAGCTCCGAACTAAGTTGCTCAGCGTGCATTTCGCTGCCGCGCGAAGCGGCGATGTAGGCGGCGATGACCGCCGCCGGCACCGATGCGCCGGTCCTCAGCAAGTCGAGCGCGGCCTCTGCCGCCACCTCGGCGTGAGGCTGCAGACCCTCCGCGACGGCCCACGCGTACCAGCGCCGGGCCGGCTCGTCCTGTTCAGACATCACTGTGGGATCGTAGGCCTCCGCCATCTCACCAGCAGTCTCAGTTGCGTCTCAAAGTTTTGCCGGGCACAGTATGGTTGCCGAGGAAGTGCAGTCCGCTTCCGCGGAGAAGAGGGAACCGCTGTGAAAGCCGTCCGGAACATGTTGCAGGACCCCCGCGCAGTCGACGTCGTGGTCGTCGTCGTAATGACCCTCTTGGTTTTCAGCGCCTATCTCGACGCCTACGCCTACGTGCACGTCCCGACCAAGGTGTTGACGCAGGAGGATCGGCTGGGACAGGCGGGGGTGGCCGCCTCGTGGTTTGTGGTCACGGCCTTCCTCTTCTTCCTGTTCGGCAGAGGGCTCAGGCAGGGCCGGCCCTGGAATCGAGCCCTGCCCGACGGCTACACCGGCTCGCTGGCGGCGGCGCTGGTCTTCGGCGCCGCGCTCATCGTCGACAACAATTGGTTCCTGCCCACGCCCAACAATCCGTTAGGACTCGACCGGCTTTTCACGCCACCCCACATCGTCGAGATCGCCGCGGCAGCGGTGATGGTGAGCGGTCCGCTGCGCGCGTCGGCTCGCCGCGGCGACAGCGCCGCGGGCATCTTCACTCTCCTCTCGGCGGCGCTGCTGCTTTCGGTGTTCACGTTCGCGACCCAGTTCATCCACCCGCTCATCGACTCCTGGTCGTCGAGTGATCCCAAAAAGCTGCCGACAGCAGTGGAGACGTGGGTGGCTCAAGACCTTGGCGTGTCGGCGCTGCTCGTCCAGTCCACGATCCTTGCGGTCACCGGCCTCTTGCTGAACAGCTCGTTCAAGCTTCGCCCTGGGTCGCTGACCTTCGTGTTCACCGTCAACGGGATCTTCGTCCTCATCACCAAACGTCACTTCGAGCTTCTGCCGGTAGCCGTCGTGGCCGGGATCGCCGGAGATGCGTGGGTGGCGTGGTCGGCGCGGCGAAGCGGGAGTCCATCCGCTTCTCTGTGCGCTGTGACCGCGGGCGCGTTCACCCTCACCTACATGGTCGAGATGCTGTTCCTCGGGACCTCCTGGAGCGTTTCGCTCTGGGTCGGTGTCGTGACGGCGACTGTGGTCGTGAGCTGGATGATCGGCACGCTGCTTCGCGCTGGATTGCCGGGGTCAGTGGAGGCCGCGCCTCTCCAGCTGGCGGCGGCTGCGCTGGAGGTCCGGTGGACGCGCGATCCGCAGAGCACGATCCGTCCGCAGCTTGTGCGCGCGGCCCTCGACGACCTTGGCACGCCGGAAGCGCTCGGCCGCAGCCCGCTTGGCAAGCTGCCGGGCGTTTCTCGCGGAGGCTCCGCGGCCGCCGACCTGCGGTCGGTGCTCGTGGACGTGATCGGCGAGCTTGCCTCCTCGCCAGGCCCGCGCGACGCCGAGGCGGGAAAGCTGCTGCTCGACTACTACGTGAAGCGGGTCGGCAGCCATGAGGTGATCATGGAAAGGCTGCACCTGTCGCGCCCGACCTTCTATCGACGGCTGCAACGAGGGTTCGCGCTGGTGGCCGAACGGCTGGACGAGATGAGCGAGTTTGCGGAGCGCGTCCCAGTCAATGATTGAAACCAAATCCCCACAAGTGGGGAGGTGAACACTTTCCCACTCGATCCATATACTGGGATTGACATGCGGAGGCATCCGCTTCTGCGGTCGCTGGTCGTGGCTGGTGCCGCATTCGCCCTGGTAGCGGCCGGCGGCGCAGCGTCGATGACGCTGCTGAGCGATCGCGTGGCCATCCCGTCGGTCGGAGGCGACAGCAAAAGCGCACCCGAGCACTTTGGCGGCGCAGGTACAGCAGCACCCACAAGAGATGAGCTCCGACCCAACCGCGCCTCGCGCGATCCTCAGGTCAGTGAGCCGGCATCCGTGAAGTCCGCCGGCCCGAGCATCTTCGAGCAGGAGGCGCGACCGAAGCAGTACCCCCAGCAAGTCTCGGTCGGACCGAGCACCTTCGAGCAGCAGATCCGCTCGCAGGTGCCCAGCCCTGGACCGACTCCGATCTCACGCCGACCGGGGTTCTGACCTCACTCAGCCGCCCTGCTGATTCCCCTCCCCGACGTGCGTCGCAAAGTACACGTTGGGGTCGTTGCGCCCATTGGGGAAGAGGAAGTCGTGCACGATGTCCCGGTTGTCGCCCCAGGCGAACAGCAACCTGCTGCCATCGCTGATGTTGGCGATGTAGTCACCCATATACGAGAACGCGATGATGGGGTCGAACTGTGGGAAGTTGAGGACCCCGGGGAATGATCGGGTGGTAACCCGTCGCGTGCTGAAGGCCTGGCCGTCGTCGGAATTGCCGACTTTGACGTCCAGCGTGTTGTCCGGGTTGCGCTGGTAGTAGAGGATGTGCACTCCAGACTGATCGCCGCTCATGGCGGGCTGCATCTGATCGTTGGCGCCTCCGGTCACGAAGCGCGTGGTCCACGTCACGCCGCCATCGGTCGACCTGGCGAGGCGGATGTGGCTGTGGCCCGCGTCAGCACCTGTGGCGCCGCCGTCATTCCATGCGATCAGCAGATCGCTGCCAAGGAATGCCATGGTCGGGAATTCGAGGTTCCGCATGTACTTACCTTCGTCGAGCTTGAAGAGGTCAAAGGGAGGCGCGGATGGGGCGATCACGGCCACGGTGGTCTCGGGCCCGAACGTCTTCCCGCCGGTGGCGGATTTGAAAACGACGATGCTGCGCACGAGGGGTGGCGGCGGCGGACAGGGCTTGGCCGTGCAAGGTGGACCGGGCGCAGGGCAGGCCTGGGAAATCTTCTCGGAGGCGACATACAGCGTGCCGTCCGCGCCGGCGATGGGCATGGCGCCGATGTACTGGGCAAAGCTGGTGAAGACCGGACTGCCCGGGCATGGGGCGGATAGCGGGACCTGGCTTGCATAGGTGATCGACCAGGTTGCCCCGCCATCGTATGAACGCGCCACCGGCAGGCCTGACACGGGTCCGAGGAAGGGATCGAACGAGAAGTCGTCCCACGTGTCGTAGATCTCGTCTTTGGAAGGGTCTGACGGGTTCTTACCGGTGGTCATCGCGTCTTTGTCCGCCTGATAGGAGAAGGCGTTGAGAGAGGAGCTCAAGATCACCGGTACGCTCCAGGTCTTGCCTCCATCGGTTGATTTCGACACGCCGATGTCCAGCGCGAACCTGGTCGGGCTGAGGCAATTCGCCAGGCTCGAGTAGTACATGGCACCGGAGCGGTCGCTCGTGAGCCAGGGGTCGCCGAGGTTGACGCAGCCCGGGTGATTCGGGATCACGCCGCCATCGGTGAAGGTGGCGCCGCCGTCCCGCGAGTAAGCGATGCCATTGAAGTTGGTCCCCGCCGTGAAGCGGAGCAAGGTGTGCTGAGAGTCGTTGAAGCCGACTGCCACGTTCTTACCCACTGCAGCGATGCTCGTCTCGCTCTGCGTGGTCTGGCCAACCTGGTGCGAATCCTCGGCCGGGTTGTTCACCCGCACGTTGGTAAAGGAAGCGTCGCCCGGTCCCTCACCGCCCGCGGCCTGCTTCGTGCCTGCGGCCGCACGAGCGTCCTGGCTGTTCGAGCCGTGAGAGAGCTCCTGGTCGCCGCGCGCGACCATCTCGAACGCCGCCCGCGCGTTGCCGGTCATGAAATGGCCGGCGTGGGTGGCGAGGATCTGTTTGGCGATGTCTTTGGCGTCGGGCAGGGAGGCGACCGCAGTGTCCGCCGAACCGAGCGTGAGAGCGTATCCAGAAGCCAGAACCGCCGCCAGGCATGCCGTCAGAAAGCGACGCATCTTCACCCTCCGAACTCCCGCCCCGCCGGAACGTTGCTTAACAGCAAACATGACCCTTGTTGAGCCGGCGGTCAAGAGTCAATTCCGTGATCCCGTGAAGGTTGGACCGGACCTACCGACTTCGGTGGGTTAACAGGATTGGCGACGCGCGCTCGCGGCAGCTGCGGCCGACCAGTTGAAAGCTGACGGATTCACCGAGTAGGTCTTCGGCCCGGCGCACGCAACGCGGCTGATGTCGCCCGCGAGGGCTGCGTCGAGCTGAGATCGAGAGGCCAGCAGCGCGGGCGTCGCGTCGCTGGAGAGCTCGGCCAGGTACTGCGTGTCGATCTTGTGTGTGGAGCGGGAGTGATCGACGTTGAGACCGACCACAACTGCTTCGGGATTGACCACGTTCAGAGCCAGGAGCACGGCCACGGCGGAGATCGATGTGGCTCCAACAAACCAGCGGCGTCGTCGAAACACTCCCGCCATGTCCGCCGAGAGGAGCAGGAAAACCACCGCGATCCACACCGCGAAGATGTGGCTGTAGAGCCGGAGCATCGTAAAGCCGTATGCCTCTTCGTACAGACTTAGACGCCCGAACGCGACGAACACGATGAGCAGCGTCAGGCCGATCCCAACTTGTCCAAGCACAAGGAACGCTCGCTTGGTGTTCGGTTGCGTGAGGCTGGTGATGCGGCTGAAGAGGATGAGGACTATCGCCGTGATTCCCGCCACCCACAGAAGCTGGAAGAATCCGGAGCGCGCGTAGTCCGCATAGGTAGTACCCGCCGCGCGCAGCGTCTCGCTCGCGGCTCCGGTAGCGGCGATCGCCTGGGCCACCGCGAACGCGGCGAAGATGGCGTCGAGCACCGCAAGCACGACCAACCCCTCGATCGAACCCAGCCGCCACACAGGCCCGTTCACGCGAGAAACCGGTTCTGCCGCGGCCAATCGCAACAGTCCGGCCAGCGTAAGCGATCCCATCAGCACGAAGACCGCATCACCTACCAGCTGACCGAAGTCGAAGTTGACGTTGAAGAAGGACGCAAAGACCGGGTCCGCCGCCGCAAGCATTGCGGCCAGCAAGATTGCGATTGGCGCCGCGATCAACAGGCCACGGGCAAGCGGGCCGAGGAGGGTCAGCCGGTCACGAGTGGTGCGCAGCGGCCTGACGATGAAGGCGGCGCCACCGACGACATGGACGAGCGCATGAATTGAACGGGCCGCGGCTTCGGCGATGCCGGTCTCCAGCAAGGAACCGCTGCGCGCGAGCGAAGCTGCCAGTCCGAGCAGCGCGAACGCCATCGCGAGGTCCGGCCAGAGCAACCACGAGCTGGCTCGCGCTGACAGCCACGCACCGAACAACACCCCGACCCCAGCGAGCAGGCGCGACTCGGCGGTGAGAAGACGTCCTGTGAAAAGGAGAAGGAGAGCGCCGACCGCGACAGTCATGGAAGCGGCCAGACCGAAGGCGCCGATACGCAGCGCCTGGTCCGTGAGGAGGCCCGCGAGCAGCGCGCCGGCAAGCGCGACCCACGTTGGCGTCGCTCTCACGTTGAGGTTGAGCCACGAAGGACCTTGTTGATGTGTTGATCCGGAGACGAGTGGCTGCCAGGACGCACCGTCCCAAAGCCACATACCGTCCGCCGATACCTGGCCGATGTAGGCCGACATCGGAGTGTTCAACAGGTCGAGGCGGGCGAATGGTTACGGAAACGAGCGAATCAGCGCTGGATCAGGGCCCTGTACTGTCGGTGCTGCACGTTTTCAGGGCCAGGTCGAGCGCTTTGCCGTCGGCTTGCAACGCCGGTCCGGCGGAACCGTAGCGGGCCAGACCCTGCGCGATCTCGGTTTTGCTGTCGTCCTTGAAGCCCTTGATCGCAAGCTGGAGGCCGGCGTCCATGGTGGCGAAGTCGGCCCGAATCTTGCTCATGCCCGGTGCTATGCACGGCGGGATCTCACCGCGGTCGAT
>Ga0209588_1000346_pt1 | contig 12094 bp, 9 predicted proteins | sample Rivendell_Oct201_10_FD_188351 | JGI IMG/M metagenome (GOLD analysis project Ga0209588, IMG submission 188351) | Vadose zone soil microbial communities from the Eel River Critical Zone Observatory, Northern California, USA -... | ecosystem: Host-associated > Plants > Roots > Rhizosphere > Soil ...
ACCCTGCCCCTGGCCGCAATCGTGGGAGGCGCCACGCTCGCGGGGTTCCTCTTCACCAAGGACCGCCGACCCCTTCCGCGCTCCCTGACGGTAGCCCTCTTGATCCTGTTCTTTGCCCACATCACGTTCTCCTCGTCCCTTGCGTTCAACCCGGAGTTGGCGTGGGCCAAGTGGAATTGGGTCAGCAAGATCCTGCTGATGACCCTGGTGACCATGTGCCTGTTCCAGGACCGGACCCGACTGCGGTACCTCTACATGGTCCCCGCTCTAGGCTTGGGTTTCTATGGGCTGAAGGGCGGCATCTGGGTGCTGCGGACCGGGGGCGCCAGTCGACTCTTCGGCCCGGAGAAGAGCTTCTTCGAGGACAACAACACCTTTGGCCTCGCTCTCGCCATGGTGCTACCCCTACTCCTCTATCTCTCCCGTGAAGAGCCTCGGGTGTGGCTCAAGAACCTCATGAAGGCGATGTTCGCGGGCACCACCATCACCATTCTCTTCACGTACTCCCGCGGGGCCTTCCTCGGACTCGCGGTGGCGATCGGCGTCCTGATCTGGCGCTCGCCCTGGCGCCTGCGCTTCGCCACAATCGTGCTCGTCACCGCGATCATCGCGGCGCCGCTGGTTCCGGCCGGGCTCAAAGACCGCATCGGATCGATCTCGAATCAGGAGTCGGCTGAGACACGGGACAACTCCGCGAAGGGACGAATCGAGGCGTGGACCACCGCTTGGGGCATCGCGGTCTCCCATCCGTTCTTCGGTGAGGGCTTCAAGGCTCTGTGGAATACCGAGCTGTGGAACACGTACTTCGGCAACGACTATCTCTCGGTTCGGGACGTTCACAGCCTGTACTTCGAGATATTGAGCGAGCACGGCCTCATGGGGTTCGGGCTCTACCTCGCGATCCTGTTCAGCACACTGGGCACGCTCAGGCGGCTCCGGAAGCGCTGGCGGGACGATCCCGAGCACGGCTACCTGTCACGTTACGCAGAGATGACCGAGCTGGCCATCTATCCATACCTCGTGGCGGGGGCATTTCTGGGGGTCGCGTACTTCGACCTCTACTTCCTCATGGTCGCCACCGGGATTCTGCTCGGTCACCTCTCACTTGAGGCCGAGGCCAAGGCCCGTGCCGCCCAGCCGGCTGCGCCGACTCTGCGCGCGAGGCTCGCGGCCCGGCAGCGATCCCTTCCGAGGACACGGCATGCTTGAAGCATTCGTCAGCACCTGGCGTCACTGGGACCTCGTCGTGAGCTTCGCGCAGCGCGACATCAAGGCCCGCTACAAGCAGACCGCGCTCGGGATCTCCTGGGCGCTGCTCCAGCCGCTGTCGATGATGCTGGTATTCACCCTCGTCTTCTCGGTCTTCGCGAAGGTGCCGAGCGACGGCGTGCCGTATCCGATCTTTGCCTACAGCGCGCTCATCTTTTGGACCTTCTTCGCGAACAGCATCAGCACCGGGACCGTGGCCATGGTGGCGAACGCGACCCTGATCCGGAAGATCTATTTCCCGCGGGAGACCCTGCTCACCTCGGTGGTGCTCGCGGGCTGCCTGGATCTCACCATCGCCTGTGTGCTGTTCGCGGGGATGCTGCTCTACTACAAGATTGCGGTGAGCGCCGCCATCCTGTGGGTGCTGCCGCTACTCGTGCTACAGATCCTCCTCGGTCTGGGCATCACCAGCCTGACCGCCGCCGCGCACGTAAACTTTCGAGACATCGGCCATGCGCTTCCGCTGATGCTGCAGCTGTGGATGTTCGCGAGCCCGGTGGGATACCCGATCAGCGTGATTCCGAGCTGGCTGCGGCCGATCTACATGCTGAATCCTATGGCCGGGATCATCGACGGCTACCGCCGCGCGGTGCTGCTCGGTGAGGCCCCCGATCTGTCGGCTCTCGCGGTCAGCCTCGTCATGACCCTGGTGATCGTGGCGCTGGCGTTTCCCGTGTTCAAACGCGCCGAGCGGACGTTCGCCGACGTGATCTGAGAGGAACTACTCGAAATGTCCGATACGGTCATCGATCTGAACGGCGTCGCCAAGCGGTACCGGCTGCGGCGCGGGTGGCACGTCACTTCGCTCCGGGACGAGGTGGTGCGGCTGGGGTGCCGGGTGCTGGGGCGCCCGGTCGAGCCGCGGGAGGAGTTCTGGGCGTTACGTGACGTCACGTTCTCGCTCGAGCGAGGGGAGATTCTCGGGCTCGTCGGGATGAACGGAGCGGGCAAGAGCACGCTGCTGAAGATCCTCTCGAAGGTCACGGTTCCCACCCGGGGATCTTTTGTGGCCCGAGGTCGGCTCGGCGCCTTGATCGAGATCGGCGCCGGTTTCCATCCCGAGCTCAGCGGACGCGAGAACATTTTCTTGAACGGGGCGATCATGGGGATGTCGAGGCGAGAGGTGCAGGGCAAGTTCGACCGAATCGTGTCGTTCGCGGAGGTAGAGCGCTTCATCGACACCCCGATCAAGCACTACTCTTCTGGCATGCAGATGAGACTGGGTTTCGCGGTGGCCGCGCATACTGATCCTGACATTTTGCTGATCGACGAGATCCTTGCGGTCGGGGATGCGTCGTTCCAGGCGAAGTGCTTGAACAAGCTGGCCGAGCTGAAGGAAGAGGACAAGACGATCATTCTCGTCTCGCACAACCTGACCACGATCACCGAGCATTCGAAGCGCGTGCTGTGGCTGGATCAGGGGGCGGTTCGAATGATTGGGGAGCCGGACGCGGTGGTGGATGCCTTCCTCGAGCACGTGACCGAGGAGATCGGGAGCGACGACGAGGCCGGCGGCCTGGGGGGCCGGGATGTCGACAAGGAGATCAGTATCCTTGGCGTTTCGCTGGCCGACGAGTTCCAGCATCCGCAGTCCCGCTTCGACCGGGGGGACGCGGTGCTGATCGACGTGACCTATTCTTCCTCACAGGCGATGCCGGGGGCGGTGTTCCTGATCTCGATCCAGGATGTTCAGGGGTACCCCCTGGGAGGGGTGTCTACGGATCCGGATGCGGTGAAGATCAACAGTGCGGTCGATCGGGGTGTGGTGCGATTGCGACTCGATCCCCTGATCTTGAACAAGGGCGTGTACACGCTTAGCGTTCACGCGTTGGATCCAGGAACAAAGCGCTACTACGACATCAAGCGGCGGGCGGCGCGGATCCTGGTGGACGGCGAGCGGGCCAGCTCGCGTGAGGCGAGCGGCCACGTGTACTACCCGCACCAGTGGGAGCAGCTCAAGTGAGCGCGATGGGGGCAGGCTGAGATGTGCGGGATCGCAGGGATCGCTGACGTCAGCGGCCGGCCGGTCGACGAGCGGCTACTCCGAGTCATGACCACCGTGCAGGCGCACCGCGGCCCGGACGGCGAGGGCTTTGTCTGTCGCGGAGGGGTGGGTCTGGGGCATCGTCGTCTCGCCATCATCGACTTGGTGACCGGCGAGCAGCCGATGGCGAGCGACGATGGGGCGATCTGGCTTGTATTCAACGGCGAGATCTACAACTACCGGGAGCTGCGTGGCGAGCTCGAGAGCCGGGGCGTTCACTTTCGGACGAGCTCCGACACCGAGGTGATCCTGCGCGCCTATGAGGTCGACGGACCGGCCTGCGTGAGGCGGCTTCGCGGCATGTTCGCCTTCGCGGTGCTGGACGAGCGGGCGGGTCGGGTATTCCTGGCCCGCGACCGCGTGGGCATCAAGCCCCTGGTCTACGCCTGGGATGGACGCCGTTTGCTCTTCGCGTCGGAGATCAAGGGGATCCTGGCAGATCGGAGCGTTCCGCGTGACCTCGACCCGGAGGCGCTCTCCGACTATCTGACCTACCACTACGTGCCGGCCCCCCGGACGATCTTTCGGTCGATCCGCAAGCTGCCACCCGCCTCGACGCTGATCTTGCCGCTCGCCGGCGGGACGCCGGTGGTGTCGAGGTACTGGCAGCTCCAGTTCGCGCCCGACCAGCGGACCGGAGAGTCGGAGTGGCTGGAACGGCTCCAGGGCCATTTGGCCGACGCAGTCAAGAGCCACATGGTCAGCGACGTTCCTATCGGCGCATTTCTGAGCGGGGGGGTGGACTCGAGCTCGGTGGTGGCGCTGATGGCGCAGGCCTCCTCGACGCCGATCCGCACGTTCTCCATCGGATTCGCCGAGGCCGATTTCGACGAGCTGGCCTTTGCCCGCCAGGTGGCGACCCGGTACGGGACCGACCACTACGAGCTCGTGGTGAAGCCCAACGCGGTCGATGTGCTGCCGAAGCTCGCGTGGCATTTCGACGAGCCCTTCGCCGACTCCTCGGCTATCCCCACGTACTACGTATCGAAGATCACGCGAGAGCATGTCACGGTTGCGCTGTCCGGCGATGGCGGAGACGAGAACTTCGCGGGGTACCGGCGGTACGCTCGAGCCCAGCAGCTTCACGAGCGGTTCGACCGGGGGGTCGGACGGCTGGCTCGACCCCTACTCGCCCTGGCCGGTCGGATGTTGCCCGTGGAGGCCCGAGGCCAGGCCTACGCCGAGCTGCTGGGTGCCGGCGGCCTCGGACGCTACCTGCGCCTCGTGTCTTACGAGCGGCGGCGCACCGCCGGTCGTCTGCTCTCCGGAGATCTTGCGGCGGTAGGACGCACGGCGGGCGACGTGGCCCTCTTCCGTCGCCTCGCCTCGGAGGCTGGCGCCCGGGACTACGTCTCGACGCTCCAGCATCTGGACATCCAGACCTACCTGCCGGACGACATCCTGACCAAGGTGGATCGGACGAGCATGGCGGTTTCTTTGGAGGCTCGGGTTCCCCTGCTCGATCACGTGTTGATGGAGTTCGTGGCGACGATCCCGTCGACGTTCAAGCTGCGGAACGGGACGGGTAAGCATTTGCTCAAGCGCGCCATGCTGCGGTCCCTTCCGGCGGAGATCCTCACCCGACCGAAGATGGGCTTCGGGGTCCCGCTGGGCACCTGGTTCAGCGCCGAGCTTCGAGACATGACGCGAGACATCCTGTTGTCTCCGACCGCGCGGCAGCGCGGCATCTTTCGCCCGGCGGAGGTGGAGCGGGTGCTCCGGGTCCACGACTCGGGCCGGCGCGACTGCTCGGCCCGGCTGTGGGCGCTGGTCTGCTTCGAGCTGTGGATGCGCCAGTGGGCCACCGCCACGCCCCCGAGCGATGTACGGGTGAGCGCCTGACATGTGCGGCATCGCCGGTCTGGTTTGCACCGATCCTCGCTATCCGGTGGATCCTGGCCTTCTGAGCCGGATGACCGGCGTGATCCGGCACCGCGGCCCTGATGCCGACGGCTTCCACCGTGGACCCGGGGTGGGGCTCGGACACCGGCGGCTGAGCATCATCGACCTCTCGACCGGAGACCAGCCGATCTACAACGAGACGGGGACGGTGGCCGTCGTCTTCAACGGCGAGATATACAACTTCGCCGAGCTCGCCCAGGAGCTGGAGGCCGCCGGGCACACCTTCGCCACGCGCTCGGACACCGAGACGATCGTGCACGCGTATGAGCAATTCGGGCTCGACTTCGTCACCCGGCTCCGCGGCATGTTCGCCTTCGCACTCTGGGACGACCGCCATCGCCGTCTGGTCCTCGCCCGCGATCGCGCGGGCAAGAAGCCGCTCTACTACCACGCCGACTCCGAGCGTCTGCTGTTCGCCTCCGAGATCAAGGGGCTGTTGCAGGATTCGAGCATCAAGCGGCGCGTGAGCGTCGAGGCTCTCGACGACTACTTCACCTTCGGCTGTATTCCGAGCCCGAACACGGTGTTCCAGGACATTCACCAGGTGCCTGCGGCTCATATTCTGGTCTGGGAGCGGGGCGCCGTACGCCTCCAGGAGTACTGGGACGTCACGTTCGACCCGACCGGGCCTCATCGGCCCGGGGAGGCGTTGGAGGAGTTCAACGAGCTGTTCGACGAGGCCGTCCGGATGCGGATGGTGGCCGACGTTCCGCTCGGAGCATTCCTGAGCGGTGGCGTCGACTCCTCGGCGGTGGTGGCTTCCATGGCCCGCCAGTCTGCGAGGCCGGTGGTCACCACCAGCGTCGGATTCGCCGAGAGCACGCGACGCGGTGGCGGACCTGCCACGGCTCGTCTGGCACCTCGACCAGCCGTTCGCGGATTCGTCTGCGCTGCCCACCTATTACGTGTCGCGGGCGGCGCGCGAGCGGGTGACCGTCGCGCTTTCCGGAGACGGCGGCGACGAGATCTTCGCGGGATACCAGCGCCGCTACGGGATTCACCGTCTGGAGAACCGGCTGCGCACCATGATTCCCGGTCCGATCCGGCGCGGGGTCCTTGCCCCACTCGCCCGGATCTACCCGCGGTCCGACCGCATCCCGCGCCCGCTGCGCCTGAAGCTGGTGATGAGCAATCTCGGTCGGTCCTTCGAACGGGCCTACTTCCGCGACATGTCGCTCTTCCTGGACGAGGAGCGGCAGGCGCTGTGCAGCTCGGAGTTCCTGGACCAGGTGCGGCAACGCGATCCGTTCGAGGCATTCTCGCGCCACTTCGACCGGGTGCGGGACGCCGATCCGCTGTCGCGCGTGCTCTACGTGGACTTCAAGACGTGGCTCGCCAACGACATCCTGGTCAAGGTGGATCGGATGAGCATGGCGTGCTCGCTGGAGGTCCGGGCACCCCTCCTGGACCACAAGATCGTGGAGTTCGCGGCGCGCTTGCCCGCCTCGCTCAAGTATCGAGGAGCGGTGTCGAAGTATCTGCTGAAGGAGCATCTCGGGGCGCGCCTGCCGCAGGCGGGGGTGCACCGGCAGAAGCAGGGCTTCGAGCTGCCGCTGGCGGAGTGGCTACGGGGAAACCTGCGAGAGGTCGCGGACGATCTCTTGTTCTCGCGCCAGGCTTCCGCCCGGGGCTACGTGCGACCCGAAGAGGTGAGGCGGATCTGGGGCGCCCACCAGCGGCGGTCTCGCAACCATTCCGCGAAGATCTGGGCGCTGATGGTGCTGGAGCTCTGGCACCGTGCCTACGTGGATACGCCGTGAGCGACTTCGAGGAACAGTGGCAGCGTCGTTTCGAGAGGTTTGCGACACGCCACGAGGCTGACCACCAGGTGTCCGGCTGGTCGCTGGCGGGCCTTCGGCAGCGAGTGGGCATCTTCGAGGGTCTGCTGGATCGGGGACTGGTGCCGGCCGGCGGCCGGGTGCTCGAGCTCGGGTGCGGGGCCGGCACGTACGTGCGCCTCCTCGGGAAACGCGGACACGCGGTGGTCGGGCTGGACTACTCGCTGCCGAGCCTCGCCCGGGCCGCCGCCGCCGATCCCGGGCGGTTCGGTCGATACGTGGCAGGCAGCAGCTACGCGCTGCCATTTCCGGCCGGATCGTTCGACGCGGTGACCTGCGTAGGGGTGCTGCCGGTCCTCACCGAGCCCGGCGCGGCGATCGCCGAGATGGCGAGAGTCCTGTCCGGCCGGGGCGCCCTGCTGATCGAGACCTTGAACGCCTGGAACCCGATCGCGGTGGTGCGACGCCTCACCGCGCTCAGTCAGAAACAGCCCACGCATCTCCGTTACGGCACGGCGGGCGCCGTCGAACGCGCCATGGTGGCCAACGGGGTGAGACCATTGGAGCGCATCGGGGTGATCCTGCCCCCGAAGTCTTTGCCTCGCCTCACGGAGCCGCTGGGCCGACCCTGGGTGAATCGCGCGCTCGGCTCGACGCCCGGGGTACGCGCGGTCGCGGCGCACGCGTTCTGGATCGTGGGGAGCAAGGCATGAGCTCGGCGGGAGCGCAGGAGGTGAGCGCGGCGGAGGGGTCGCCTGCGACGCGACGGCGGTCGGCGCTGATCGCGCACGTCATCCCGACGCTACGTGTGGCGGGCCTCGAGAACGTGGTTGCGCGCCTGACCGATCGGCTCCGGGTCGGCTTCCGGCACGCCGTGGTGACGCCGGCCGGTGACGGCCCGATGCGGGCCCGCTTTCCCGAGGACGTGCCGGTCATTGCGATGGCCGAGCAGCACCGGCCCGATCGCTGGAACGCGCTTCGCATGGCCCGGCTGTTCCGGGCGCTGCGTCCTGATATCGTGCACAGCCGGAACTGGAGCTGCGTGGACGCGATCATCGGCGCGCGCCTCGCCGGCGTGCCGATCGTGATCCACAGTGAGCATGGGCGTGAAGCGAGCGATCCCGAGGGTCGCAATCGGCTCCGGCGAATCGGCCGAAGGATGCTCTCCCCGATGGTCAGCCAGTTCGTCACCGTCTCGCGGGACCTGGCTCGGTGGCTGATCGAGGATATCGGGGTGCCTCGCGGCAAGGTCTTGTCGATCTGCAACGGGGTGGACACACACCGGTTCGTCCCCGCGGGACGTCAGGCGGCACGGGCGGCGCTCGGGCTCGGCCCGGAGCAGGTCGTGATCGGCACCGTCGGACGCCTGGACCCCGTCAAAGATCAGGTCGGCCTCCTGAAGGCCTTCAGCCAGCTCCCCGATGACTCCCGGACCGTCCTGCTGATCGTCGGCGACGGACCTTGCCGACAGGACCTGGAGGCCACCGTGGACGCGCTCGGGCTGCGTGAGCGCGTACGGCTGCTCGGAGAGCGCAACGACGTCCCGGCCGTTCTGTCTGCGATGGACGTGTTCGTTCTCTGCTCGGTCGGAGAGGGCATCTCGAATACGATCCTGGAGGCGATGGCCACCGGGCTACCGGTGGTGGCGACCCGCGTCGGGGGCAATCCTGAGCTGGTGACCGACGGAAGCACCGGCTTCCTGGTGGAGGCAAGCTCGGCGGTTGCGCTGGCCACTTCCCTGCGCCGTTATCTGGACGACCCAATGCTCCTCGCGCAGCACGGCGGCGCCGCGCGCGACCACGCCGAGGCCGAGTTCAGTCTGGAGCGGATGGTCGGAGCCTACGAGCGACTCTACCGCGGGCTCCTCGACCAACGGACGCGACGATGAGCGGGCGGATCCATTTGTTCCGCGTGGTGGTGTTGACCGGATTCGACTCGCCGTCGACGCGGCTGGCCATCCGGCGTGTCATGACCCTGCCGGGCGTCGCGGTGAGCGGCGTCGTCTACGACCGCGGAGTCTTCACGCTGAAGACTCGAATTCGCCGCTTCTGGAAGCGCGGTCGGCGGGACGGTCTTCCCTACCTGGCGGGCCGGGTGCTCGGTACTCTGGCGACGCGCGCGATGAGACCCTTTCGGCGGCCGTTCGACCCCGACCCGATCCGCCAGGCGATCTTCCCGGACGAGGTCCGGTCGCTCCCGGACCTGTGTGGGCGCCACGGCATCCCCCTGGTGACGGTGGACTCGCTCAACTCCGAGGAAGCCCAGGGACATCTCGCGAGGATGGGAGCCGATCTGGGCCTGGTCATCGGCACCCGTATCCTCAGGCGGCAGTCGTTCGCGATCCCGCGCCTGGGTGCGGTCAACGTCCACAAGGGCAAGGTGCCGGAGTACCGGGGTCAACCTCCGGCGTTCTGGGAGCTGTACCACGGGGAGACAAAGGCCGGGGTGACCATCCACATGGTCGAGGCCAAGCTCGACGCGGGGGACGTGGTGCGCGAGGGCACCGTCCCGATCGGCGCCGCCGACACCGAGCACAGCGTCAAGCTCAAGCTGGACGAGCTGGCCGCCGATCTTCTCGCCGAGGCGGTGGAGGACATCGCGTCCGGCCGAGCCACCCCGCGTGCCCAGCAGCCTTCGGCGGTGCCGCCCTTCACCACCCCGACCCGGGCCCAGCGCGCCGCGCTCGACCGACGCCTCGGCACGACGCCCCAACCGGCCTTGAAGCAGGCCATCAAGCGGGCATTCTACCGGTTCTGCCTGGCCGGCGGGCCGATCTGGTTGCGGAACCTCTGGCTGCGGCTCGGGCGTCGGACACGGTGCACCGTCCTGCTGTACCACCGTGTGAACGACACGTCCAAGGACAAGCTCACCACGAGTGTGAATCGATTCATCGAGCACCTGGCTATGCTGCGGAGTCGCTACCCGGTGGTCACGCTGCAGGCGGCCCGCGAGGCGCTCGCGGCGGGGCACTATCTCGGTCCGAACGTGGTCGTCATCACCTTCGACGACGGCTATGCCGACAACTACGAATACGCCGCGCCGATCCTGGAGCACTTCCGGTTGCCCGCGACGTTCTTCGTGACCGCGGGATTGGTTGGCACGCCGCGCCCGTTCCCCCACGACGCCCGCTTCCCGCACCACTTCCGGACAATGACCTGGGACCAGGTGGAGGGGCTTGCGGCGCGGGGCTTCGGCATCGGCTCGCACGGCATGACCCACGCCAATCTCGCGCGCTGCCCCCTCGAGGAGGCGCGGCGAGAGATCGTCGAGAGTCGGGATCTGATCCAGCGCCGCCTGGGAGCCCCGGTGACGTGTTTCGCGTATCCGTTCGGCGGCCGTCAGGACGTCACACCCGCCGTGATCGGCGAGATCAGGGCCGCGGGCTACGAGGTGATCGCGTCGGCCTATGGCGGAGTGAACGTCAACTGGCTCGATCCGAGCAACGTGGTTCGCATCGGAGTGAGCGATGCGTACGATACGTGGGCGCTCCGAGCCGAGATCGAGGGGATCAGCCTGCAGGGTCTCCGGCGCGAGTGGGCGAGTCCGGACAATCCCGCGGCGGTCGACCGGCAGGCGGTCTCTACGAGCACGCCGGCTTCCCGCGGCCGAGGGGGCCCGGCATGAAGGTCCTTCACGTCCTCGACCATTCACTGCCGGTGGCCAGCGGCTACAGCTATCGAAGCCGCAGCATCGTCACGTTCGAGAAACGGCTGGGGCTGTCGCCGGTCGTGCTCACGTCGCCCAAGCACGGCAACCCGCAGGACGACTGCGAGATGCGCGAGGGGATCGCCCACTACCGCACCGGGTCCTCCGGTGGCCGTCTGCCGTTCGTCCGCGAGGCGCGGCTGATGACGCGGCTCACCCGGCGGATCATGCAGGTGGCCCGCCGGGAGCAGGTCGCGGTGATCCATGCCCACTCTCCTCTCCTCAACGGGCTGCCGGCGCTGTGGGCTGCGCGCCGGCTGGGAATCCGCGTGATCTACGAGGTGCGCACGTTCTGGGAGGACGCCGCGGTCAACCACGGGACGTTCGCCGAGGGGTCCCTCCGGTACCGGATCAGCCGCGCCCTCGAGTCCACGGTGCTCCGGCGGGCCGACGCGGTGGTGGCCATCTGTGCCGGCATCAGGGCCGAGGTGCTGGCCCGAGGCGTGCCCGTGGAACGGGTGACCGTCGTGCCCAACGGGGTGGATCCAGAGTGGCTCGAGCGGCGGCCGCGCGTCGAAGCGCTGGCTGCGCGGTTCGGCCTTGGGCAGGCTCCAGTCTTCGGCTACGTGGGCTCGTTCAGTCACTACGAAGGGCTCCCGTTTCTGGTGAACGCGGCTCCGGAATTTCTGGAGCGCTTCCCGGGATCACGGCTCCTGATCGTGGGCGGCGGGCGCGACGAGACGCAGCTTCGCGAGGCGGTGCGGCGCGCCGGACCCTCTGTGGTCCTGACCGGACGGATCCCGCAGGACGAAGTGCGCGATCTCTACACGCTGATGGACGTGCTGGTGCTGCCCCGTCGGCGGATCCGCCTCACCGAGATGGTTACCCCGCTGAAGCCGCTCGAGGCCATGGCCGCGGGTACCACGGTTCTCGCGAGCGACATCGGCGGTCATACCGAGTTGATCGACGACGGTCACACTGGCGTCCTCTTCAAGACCGAGAGCGCGGAGTCTCTCGTGGAGCAGGCGGCGCGTTTGGCCGGGCAGCCGGACCTGAGGCGCCACGTAGCCGACAATGCGCGACGGTTCATCGAGCAGGAGCGCACTTGGGATCGCATCGTGGGCCGGTATCTGCCGATCTATCGTGGGGCGAGCTGATGCGGGTCCTGGTGCTCAGCTCCACGTTCCCGAACTCGACGCAGCCCAATCGGGGGGTATTCGTTCGCGAGCGCATCTCTCGCCTCGCCCGCCGGTGCGACGTCGTCGTGGTCGCGCCGATTCCATGGTTCCCGCTCAATCGCTGGATCCGATCGGATCGGGCGAACGCCGCTCCGGTGGACGACCAGAACGGGCTCACGGTGTACCATCCGCGGTTCTTCTCCCTGCCGCGCTACGGCAAGTTCCTCGATGGCCTCTTCTACGCGCTGTCGCTGGTGCCGTTCCTGGTGCGGCTGCGG
>Ga0209588_1000347_pt1 | contig 12089 bp, 11 predicted proteins | sample Rivendell_Oct201_10_FD_188351 | JGI IMG/M metagenome (GOLD analysis project Ga0209588, IMG submission 188351) | Vadose zone soil microbial communities from the Eel River Critical Zone Observatory, Northern California, USA -... | ecosystem: Host-associated > Plants > Roots > Rhizosphere > Soil ...
TGGTAGCGGCGAAGGATGTCGCGCATGCCGTGCGATTCGAATTGGAAGATGGCGGTGGTTTCGCCGCGCGCGAAAAGTTTGTAAGCTTCGGCGTCATCCAGCACGAGATTGTCGATGTCCAGCTTGATCCCGCGGTTCTGCTCGGCCATTCGAACGGCGTCGTGCAGGACCGTGAGCGTGGTCAGCCCGAGAAAATCCATCTTCAAGAGGCCGACGCGTTCCAGCGCATTCATGTCGTACTGCGTGGTGATTTCGTCGCGGTTCGTTTTGTACAGCGGCACGACGTCCGTGAGCGGCCTCGGCGAAATCACCACGCCCGCCGCATGCGTTGATGCATGGCGCGCCAGTCCTTCGAGCCGCAGCGCCACCGCCATCAAATCCTTCAATCGTTCATCGCTGTTAATCGCGGACTTCAATTGCGGCGCGTCCTCCAATGCATCTTTCAACTCGATTCCCAGCGTCGTGGGAATCAGCTTCGCGATGCGGTCCACTTCTCCATACGGAATATCCATTGCCCGGCCGACGTCCTTCACCGCGGCTTTCGCGGCCATGGTCCCAAACGTAATAATCTGCGCGACATTTTCCCGCCCATATTTCTGGGTGACGTATTCGATCAGTTCCCCGCGCCGCCGCATGCAGAAATCAATATCGATATCGGGCATGGAAACGCGCTCCGGATTCAGGAAGCGCTCGAAGAGCAGGTTGTACTGCAACGGGTCCACATCCGTGATGCGCAGTGCGTAGCTGACCAGACTCCCCGCTGCGGAGCCGCGGCCCGGCCCGACGGGAACGTCCTGCGCCCGCGCGTATTGAATGAAATCCCAAACGATCAAAAAGTAGCCCTCGTAGCGCATCTTTTTGATCATCTCGATTTCGAAAGTGAGCCGCCGCTCGTACTCAACAAGCGGATTCGCGAGTGCATTTTGTTTCGCGAGCCGCTCGAGCTGCGGCACGCGCGTGGCGAATCCCTCGCGAACCACGTTTTCGAAGTAACTTGCGGAGGTGTGCCCTTCCGGAACTTTGAATTCCGGGAAAGGATTCGGGATGCGTTCAATCTTGACGTTGCAGCGCGAAGCAATATCCACGGTGCGGCTCAGCGCCTCCGGCACTTCTCCGAACACCTCGGCCATTTCTGCTGCGGTTTTGAAATAAAACTGGTCGGTTGCGAATTTCATGCGATGCGTGTCGCTCATGGTCTTGCCAGTCTGAATACAGAGCAGCACATCCTGGGCATGCGCATCGTCATGATGGAGATAGTGGCAATCGTTGGTAGCGACGAGCGGTATGCCGGTCTCTTTCGAAAGCCGTACAAGTTCGCGGTTGACGCCCTTCTCGATCTCCAGTCCCTGATCCTGAATCTCGAGAAAGAAATTCCCTTTGCCGAAAACATCGCGCAAGCGATACGCATTCTCGCGCGCCAAGTCGTACTTCTCGTCCACCACGGCTTCCGTTACCGGGCCACGCAAACATGCAGAGAGCGCAATCAATCCCTTGCTGTGTTTCGAAAGGAGGTCGTAATCGATACGAGGCTTGTAATAAAAGCCTTCGAGGAAACCGGCGGACACCAGTTTGATTAGATTGTGGTAACCCTCGAGCGATTCGCAGAGCAACACCAGATGATTGCTCCCGCGCATTCCGGGTTCGGCGTCACCGCGATCCTGCCCGGTGCCGCCGTTGGCCTTTTCGCCGCGGTCGTGCCGGCTGCCCTTGGCAACGTAAACTTCGCAGCCGATGATCGGCTTCACATCGCGCTTGCTGGCTTCATAGAAAAAATTCGCGGCGGCAAAGAGGTTGCCGTGATCGGTGATGGCCACCGCCGGCATTTTCTGGCGAGACGCTTCGTCCAGGAGCTCGGTGGTTTCGCACGCGCCGTCGAGCAGGCTGAAATCCGTGTGAACGTGAAGATGAACGAACTGCGGCTGGCCCATGGAACTCGATTCTAGCAGGATACGGAAAAAGTCGATACGCTCCGCGCCCGAGTGGCACGCAACAAATGTCTGTGTGACCGCATAGCGGTCAACGCAGAATGGCTGACCGAGGGAAGCTGACTCCAACGAGCATAGCGGGTAAAATCAACGAGAACTCCTGTCACCACATTAAGAGGCTTCCAGAAAGCAAAAAGGCAAAACGAATCTTCGGTAGCGAGGCGTGGTATCCGAGATCCCCACTATGAATCTTCCCTATGCGGTGGCAAGCCGGCTCCGACGATGACTTCCCGGTACTGATTCGCACGGCCGCCACGCTTAGGTTTCATCACTTTTTACGTTTATGTACTTTCGCTCTAGTTCCCGCAGGCGCTTTCCTCTTCAATTTGATCTGATTGTAATTAACGGCGGCACGGACGAGATTTTTTAGAGCACGCTGATTAGTCTTATCGCCCTCGAAAAAATCGATCGCTCGCCACGCGTTGCCTTCGAGGCCCGCGTTGAAGAGCTTGTCGGGATCTGGCAGGCTCGCCCCGTGGGAAAAGGTAAGCTTCACCTTACCTTTGTGGGCGTTTGCGACCGCGATTATTCCGTCGTGAGACCACACTGGGCTTCCCATCCACTTCCATTCCTCGATTATCTCCCGGTCGGCGTCAAGGATGGTCTTGCGGATGCTGGCGAACGTTTTGCCACGCCAGTCCGTGAGTTTTGCGATCAGCTCGTCAATACGTTCCGATGGATTCATTGGATCTGTATGCCTCGAATTCTTGTCCCGTTTTCATACGAGTAAATTTATTGAGTAACCTGCGGTAAAAGGTAAGTGTGAGTTTTTCTATCAGTGAGCTCTGGCATGAAGGCTTCGCAGACTTGCCCACATCGACCTCCCTCTCCTAACCTTACCTCGACGGTTCATACTGCCCATTTCCGCAGATGCTTGCGCTACGCAACTCTGTAAACAGGGCCTAGCGTTGGAGTTAAGCCGCCCTAGCGGTCGTCTTGAATGACTTGTTGGGCCGTTCTGTTCGAAATAAGTCGTCGAACAACATGGCCTTTCCACATCCACAATCCTGAAATCAGCAATACGGGGAAAAAGACATAGCGAATAGCCCAGGCGTAGTTTGGAGTATCCGTCGGCGAATCATAAATGTAACCGAGTATCGGAATGCCACAAATGATGTGAATCCAGCGAAAAATCGAACGTCTGGTAGCCTCTTTCATGATGAACTTCTCCTCCATTTATCGGAGACCCTGCGTCATTCACAACGCTTGACCCGCCTTAGGCGGCCAATTGGGCGCTTCAATGCCGAACTGCTTTGCGTACTCCGCGTTCAATCGTTGCCAGCCGAACTTCATGGCCTCAGGACCAACGATGCGTCCGATAGGAATTCCGCCGAGCAGGTGATCCAGAACATCGAAACAAATGTGCCACCCGGCAGCACCCATTGCGATAAAGCGGTGACCGATGTTGGTCCACAGCGTGAGGCGCGTGCCGCCAACAATGGGTTCGAGTTCCCACCGCATCTCAAAGTCACCCCACTTGTACTCAAGCACCCTGGGAGCATCGGCTCGCGTCACTTTTGTTTCGGTCACGTGTGGCGCGGGTGCTCCCACCGTGGTGAGCTTCACCGTGTTTCCCACTGTACCCAAGCTTCCATCGGCGTCGAAGGGAGCCCACTCGTGCAGGTGCGCCGGGTCGGTTAGCGCCTGCCACACTTTCTCAGGCGAGTGGCGCAGCTCTCTCACCAGAATGAGCGTCCACTTCTCTCCGTCCTTCCGTATCTGCGCCCCGCTGGCCGGGCCCGGTGCGTACTGCTCGCGATAGGTCACCTTGTTCTCCTTAGCGTGAATAGCGTGCCAGCTGTGTGAGCTGAATCAGGTTGTCTCAGGTGTCCTTCAGCATCGCAATAATCGAGGCAGTCACGTCGGTGGGCGGCATCGTGAACTCGGCGCCGCGAGCCTTGATCCGCTCGTAATCGCCCTTGATGTCGTCAGTGAAGAACATTGCGGCGGGCTGGCCCTGTTGAAACATCGCCTGCTGATACGCTTTGGCCGCAGGGTTGTTATTCAGCGCCAGCTGCAGCTCGGTGCCTTCCGGCTCCTCGGGCGAGGCAACCGTCAGCCAGCGATATGGGCCCTGACTGAAATCGGTCTTCTTGGCAAAGCCGAGTACCTCCGTATAGAAGCGCAGGGCCTTGTTCTGGTCATCCACATAAACACTGGTTAATTTGATTTTCATTTTTTTTCTCCTTTGTCATGTTCGCGGTTTGAGCCGCGTCGTATTTTCCCTGTCTTGTTTTTTGTTGGTGATGAGCGTTCCATTCGGTCGAGGTGGCGTTCGAGAGCATCCACGTGATCGGACCAGAACCGACGGAACCGAGCCAGCCAGGCATCCAGCTCCTGAAACGGTTCTGGTTTCAGCCGGTAGAGACGGCGCTGTGCGTCCACGGTGGACTCCACGAAACCGGCTTCGCGCAGCACTCGCAGGTGCTTTGACACGGTCGGCTGCGTCATACGAAGCTGGCGCTCGATCTCTCCGACTGACCGTTGTGACGAGACCAGGAGGCTCAGTATCGCGCGACGGTTCGGCTCCGCAATGATTTCGAAAGATTCCATCCTCTTGATATACTCTATAGAGCATATACGTGTCAAGGTATATTTAGGCAGGGCCAGAGGCAACGGTTTCAGTCGGCGTGCGGGGCAGTAGCTTTTGTACCGGGAAAAGTCTTAGGGTTGTATCGGAAGCGCGAAAGGGCAAGGCGCATGCACGAGCACGGGGTGTTCGCGCGCTTTCGATACAACGACTTGAAGGAAGCCGCCCGCGATTGCGGCGGACGCGGGCACTATGCAAATTCAATGGTGGGAAGGAGCGGCGTCGAACTGTGCCGAGGCTGTGCCGCAGAGCGCGACACGTGACTGTACGAGCCGCGAGGTTGACTGTTGCGAAAAAGAATGGTGAAGAAGGTGGTCAAAGAAGGTGGAAAAGGAGATCCGTTCCGCGGCAAGGCACAGAGGTATGGAGCGGGTCGAAACACGCGAAGGATTCGAATTGGAGAGAGCCGCTTCATGCCGCAGCCGTGAGCACCGGTGGAGAACGCAGTTGGATTTCAGCAGCGGTGAGTCTTTCGACGATCATCATCGGCCCACCACACTTGGGGCAAGACCAAAGATCGCTCGGACCGGAGGTGGAGACCTCTTGCTCGGTTTGCGGTGCCGCGCCGAGCAGTTGGAAGCAAAGTGGCAAGGTGGTGCTACGTTTGCGGTTGGCCAGGAAGCCGAAGTTCCGGATGCGCACGAAACCTTCGGGGAGCAGGTGCAACAGGAAGCGACGCAAGAACTCATCGAGAGATAGGGTCAGCAACTTCTGTTCGTTGTTGTGAGCGGAATCGCGCCAACGAAACGTGACCTTCCCATCAGCAAACGAGACCAGTCGATGGTTGGAGATGGCCACGCGATGGGTGTAGCGACCCAGATACTGGAGCACAAACTGTGGGCCACCGAAGGGTGGTTTCAAATAGACGATCCAGTCTTTTCGGTAGAGGGGTCGCAGCCAGGCGGCAAAGATCTTCGGCTGAGCGAGGAGGGTGAGGTCTCCGTGGAAACAGAGCTGGCCTTCGCGGAAGGCTTGCTTGAGAGCGTCGACAAACTTTCCGCGAAAGACGCGACGGAGCACTTTGATGGAAAGAAAGAACCGGTGACGTGATTTAACCCAGTGGGTGTGATCGAGCGACAGTCCGCCGGCGGGAACAACGCAATGGACATGCGGGTGGATGTCGAGTTTTTGACTCCAGGTGTGCAGCACACTGAAGAAGCCGATTTCTGCACCGAGGTATTGGGGATCACGAGCGACTTCGAGAAGGGTTTCCGCACTGGTGCGAAACAGGAGATCGTAGATGACCTTCTTGTTCTGCAAAACCAACGGAGCCAAATGACGGGGAAGCGTAAAGACCACATGCACGTAAGGCGTCGGGAGCAGTTCCCGGCGACGTGCTGCGAGCCAGCGGTCGCGAGCTCCGGCCTGACACTTTGGGCAGTGCCGGTTTCTACATGAGTTGTAGGAGATGGCACGATGTCCGCAGCGTGTGCATTCATCGAGGTGGCCGCCGAGCGCGGCGGTGCGACACCGCACGATGGCCAGTAGCACTTTGATGTGCTTCCAACTGATCCACTTGCGGCTTCGTTCGATGAAGGCGTTTCCCGCAGCGCTGACGAGATCGGCCACCTCGAGCGGTGGCCGACTCATCTACTCTTCCTGCGGTGACCTATCTTTGAGCTTCAGGGAGTCCAGTGGACTTCCTGTCGCGTTCAGGCGGCGTTCAGAAACATGGAGGTAGATGGTGGTTTGTTCCAGGTCGTTATGGCCTAACAGCATCTGGATGTTACGTAGATCCGCACCCTGTTCCAGCAGATGCGTTGCAAAGCAATGCCTCAGCGTATGGGGGTGCACGTCTTTCTGGAGGCCCGCTCGCTGGGCGGCTTCTTTGCAAGCGTACCAGACCACCTTGGTATCGATCGGCGTATCACCGGTATGCCAGCGGTTGCCTGGAAAGAGCCATGCGCTTGGCTTTCGCCTTAACCGACGCCAGTGCTCACGCAGTTCCTTGAGCAGTTTTGGGCTAAGCATCACGTCCCGATCTTTGCGCCCTTTGCCACCCTGGATGTGCACGACCATGCGCTGGCTGTCGACGTCCGTAATCTTCAGGTGGGTCAACTCGGCGCGTCGCACTCCGGTGGCGTAAAGCGTCATCAGCAACGTGCGATGGAAAGGAGTGCCAGCCGCATCGATGAGTCGCGCCACTTCTTCCTGGCTCAGGATCGATGGAACGTGCTCGGCTCTTTTCGGATAGGGGGTCTCGGCTGCGCTCCAACCCTTCTTGAGAGTCTTGGTATAGAAGAACCGCAGAGCCGCGAGATATACCGTAACGGTGCTCGCCGCCAACTTGCGCTTCTTGAACAGTTCCGCTTGGTATTCGCGAATCTGCGGGGGGCCCAAACGGTCTGGAGGACGCTGGAAGCGTCGCGAGAAATCTTCCACTATGCGGATGTAACTGCTTATGGTAGTTTCAGCGTAATTACGACGCTGGAGATCGTCCAGCATCATTTTTCTGAGACGGGTCACGGGAACACCTCCTGTGACCCACACTTACATCAAACCATCGAGCAACCAACGCTCCACTACCTCACGCGAAGCGTTCGCCGCCGGGCGGCTGCGTTCAAGTCGGCTTGTAGGAAGTGATCTCCGCACTTGCCATCGATTCTGGTCGGATTACGGGGTACTCGGAACCAAATTGTGAAGTCTCCCACAGGCGGACGTTGGCCCGCCGAGTGGCGTGTTATTTGCGACCGTGGCGCTTCTTGGAGGCCAGAGCGCCTTTTCCGCGGTGCGCGGGCGCGTGGTGCTTCGCGGCCGGCTTTGCGGGCGCCGGTTTTCCTTTCGCTGCATGTTTTGCGTCCGCTTTTGCCGCGGCATGTTTATGCTTGGCAGCACTGCCCATTGCCGCCGCGGCGTGTGCTTTGTCCGTGCCTTTTGCAGGCTTCTTTTCCTTCTCCTTCTTTTTGGGCTGTTCCTTGATCCCCGTGATCTTGCGCAAGATCTTTTCCCGCTCTTCCGGCGTTTTCCCGCGACCCGTGAGTTGTAACGCAAACACCTGCTCGACAACCGTGTCGAACTTTGGCCCTCGCGGCATGCCCAACGCTTCGAGCTGCGCGGCCACTCCAGGTAGACCAAGCCGTATAGGCCTCCACTTGTTCAAGTACGCGCGAATCTTTGAGAGCGCGGCAGACTTGTTCGACTCCGCCATCAAATAGGCCATTTGATCCAGCGGCAGCTTTTCCAGAAACCGATAGGCATCGATGGGAGCTTTCATTTTCCTGCCGAGAAGCTCCTTTTGCGCCTCCAAGGCTACTTCCTCGAACTCCAGGACGGCCGCTGATTCCGCGGAACGGAAGCCCACTTTCGTTAAGAGGCTGGCCTGTTCCCTATCCTTCAAACGCCCAAGAATGGCCAAAAGCATCGGCGTGGCCAGGCGCGGCCGGAAACCCGCCGTGAACAAATCCTCCCGCACCTTCATCAGACGGCCGATCGCTTCGTAACCGGGATGTTTCTTGGCGAGAACAGGGCTGATGGCCTCGAGCAAATCGTGCTCTTCCCAGGCTTTCAAAACGACCGCCGGCCGCTCTTCGCGAGCCGCAGCTTGAAGCTCAGCACCGGCATCCTCGGGAGTGATGGTGTGGTGCAGTTCACGCTCGATCGCCAGATCAAACCATTCCTGCGTCCGCGGCTCCATCTTGAATCCCATGCGCGCGGCGAAGCGCAGAACGCGCAATAACCGCACGGGCTGATTAGTGAAGCTGTGAATCGTGAGCGCGCGCACTTCGGCGCGCTCGACGTCCGACAATCCGTTCGTCGGATCGAGGAGCAAGCCGCGCGAGGCCGGGTTGAGCGAGATGGCGATGGCATTGAGCGAGAAATCGCGGCGCCGCAGGTCCTCCATGATGGTGGACCAGCGAATCTCGGGACGCGTTCCGGGCCGGACATAGTGATCGTCGCGCGCCGCGGAGATGCTGCCATCACAATCCCCGGCAAACAACAGTTCAACCTGGCGCAGCTTCTCATCTTCGACCAGAACTTTTGCGCCGCCCTTTTCCAGTTCGCGTGCAATCCTCGAGGGATTGCCCTCGACGGTGAAGTCGAGGTCGCGGAGCGACGCACCGGTGATGAGATCGCGAACCGTTCCGCCGGTCAGATACACGTTGAACCCGAGCGCGGCGGAGAGTTCCTGCACGCGCATCATCGCGGCGCGCTGTTCTGGCGAGAGCCGGCTTTCCAGCAAAAACATATAGTCTGGCATTGCGCTCCTTCTGCTTCAGGGTGTCCGCGCTGACCGCCGCAGAGGCACCCGCAATAGGTCCCGTAGCCCGCCGCGCTATGCACGCGGGTGATGCGCTTTGTAAATCTGCTTCAACCGCTCCTCAACAACGTGGGTGTAGATTTGCGTTGTCGAAATATCCGCATGGCCTAGCATCAGCTGCACGGATCGCAGATCGGCGCCGCGCTCGAGTAAGTGCGTGGCGAAACTATGCCGCAGCATGTGCGGGGTCAGGGCCATACGGAGTCCGGCCCTGCGTCCATACGCGGAAAGAATCTTCCAAACGCCCACGCGGCTCAACTGCCGGCCCCGCCGGTTGAGGAACAGGGTCGGGCTGCCCGCCGTCTTGCCGACGAACTCCGGCCGCGCGTCGCGAAGATACTTTTCCACCATGCTGAGCGCCTTGCGTCCCACGGGAACAATGCGCTCTTTGTCGCCTTTGCCGATACAGCGCAAACAACCGACCTTGGTATCGAGATCCGTGACTCGCAATCCAACGAGTTCCGAGACCCGCAAGCCCGTCGAGTACAAGACCTCCAGCATGGCGCGATCCCGCAGCCCAATCGGGGTCTTCGGATCGGGCTGCGTCAGCAGGCGCTCGACTTCTTCCAGCCGCAAATATCCGGGCAGCGACCGCCGGATTTTCGGCGATTCGAGGTTGATCGAGGGATCCGCTGAAATCAAATCGTGGATTTGCGCGAATCGAAAGAAGTTGCGCAGCGTCACCAAATGCCGCGCCACGGTTTTGCTCTCCAGCTTTTGCCGGTACAGCGCCGCCAGAAAATCCACCAGGTCATCGCGGCTGACGGCCTCCAGGCTCAGTTTGCGTTTCTGGGCGAAGACATCGAATTTTACGAGATCGCGGCGATAGGCAGAGACGGTATTCGCAGACAAGCCCTTCTCCACCCTGACGTGCGTCAAGAACGACGAGATTGTTGCTGAGATTTCCATCAAGGCTCCGCGTAACCGTCACCGCCGCCAATGCGGCGTCTTGTCGCTATGCCGTACACTTCTTCGATCTCATGACACCGGAAAACCCAGGCCAGGGCCAGATAAAGAACCGTCGCACCCACGATAAGGCCTGTAAAAACGAGAAGCTGCACGAGAAACCGCGAGTGGATCGTAAACGTCGTGTAGTAGTTTCCGAACCAGCACGCTACTCCCATGATGCCCGCGCACAGAAAGATCTTTGAAAACGAACGCAGAATCTCCATCGTCCCCATGGAGCCGTAGCGGATTCGGAAAATGATGAACAGCGCGAAGAAATCAAAAAACGTGGCCAGGGCCGTCGCAAGCGCGGGGCCGCCGTTCTGCACACGCTTGTAGAAGAACTGAATGAAAACAATGTTGAGGACGATGTTGATGACCAGCGAAATCGAAGCGATAATGACCGGCGTTTTCGTGTCCCGCGTGGAGTAAAACGCCGGGACAATCAGCTTGACCGACGCCAGCGCCGGCAAGCCAATCGAGTAGTAAAGAAGCGCGCGAGCCGTCAAGCGCGTGGATTCGGCCACGAACTGTCCGTGCTGGAACAGCACACGAATAATCGGCTCCCTCAGGATCATCAAACCCAGAGCCGCGGGAATGGTGATGAACGCCACGATTCGAACGGAAAACGACAGCGTCTTCTTCAGCGCCTCGTAATCCTTGCCGGCCGCCTGGTGCGACATCATCGGCAAGATCGCCGTGGCCACCGCAATCGCATAACCGCCAAGAACCAGCTCCATAACCCGGTCGGCAAGATACAACGCCGCCAGGCTTCCTTCCGGCATCATGCTCGCCGTTGCGAATCGCGTATCGATCAACAGATTGATCTGCCCGATGCCGATCCCGAAGAGCCGCGGAATCATCAGCCGCGCCACGTCCCGGATCGCGGGATGTGAAAAGGAGATCCCAAAATTGAAATTCATCCCCTTTCGAACGAGAAGCGGCACCTGGATCAGGAATTGCAGCACGCCGCCTACAAGTACGCCAACGGCAATGGAGGTTACCGCATCCTTGAAATAGTTCCGCACAATCGCGAATGTGAATAAAATCGTGGCCAGATTCAAGAATACCGGTGTCGCCGCCGGCAAACCGAACACATTGAAGCAATTCAAAATGCCCATGGCCAACGCGGCCAGCGAAACAAAAAAGAGATACGGGAAAATAATCCGGTTTAACTCTACAGCCTGGATGCCAGCAATGTTTTTGCCCGCGAATAGGCGAACCACGGAAGGTGAGAAGACCATTCCGAGAATAGTTATGACAGCGGCAACAAGCGCCAGCGTCCAGAAGAGCCGGTTGGCGAACTCCCAAACATCCTTCCTGGACTTCTCCCTCATGTAGCTCGAAAACACCGGGATGAACGAAGCCGTCATGGACCCTTCCGCCACCAGCCTGCGGAACAGGTTAGGGATTCGATACGCCAGCACGTAGGCGTCGGCCGCAGGGGTGGTACCTAGGAGGAGGGCAATGCGCTGGTCCCGCACGTAGCCGAGGATTCGGCTGACAATCGTGACCAGGGTAATGATCGAAGCCGACTTGAGAATCTGCTTTTTTTCGGTCAACGGGCGGCGCTCCGGGGCCCTAACCCTAATGGAAACAATGAGTTGACAGGAAAACGCGCTTAACATAACATACATTTTGCCGATTGGCAAATTCTAGCCATCCGGGTCCGGGAACGGCTAAATTTTGAAGAATCGCACCCCAGCCTCCACGCACAAGAAAGTCATTATTGTGCTGGCCGACAAGAAGCCTCTTCGCGGCTATCTGAATCCCGTGCGCCTGGGCCAGAACGATCCCGTCGACCTCCTCACCCCGGACGGGGAGCACATTGAAGTGCCGCTGGGAAAAGTCCGCTCGGTTTTCTTTGTCCGAGAATTCTCCGACGATTTTGAACCGGAGCGGAAGGCCTTCCTCAGCCGTCCCAAGCTCGATGGCCTGTGGGTACGCCTTCGCTACAACGACGGCGAAACCCTGGAAGGAGTCGTTCCCAACGACCTGCTTTCCTTGCTCGATAACGGGTTGCAAATCACGCATCCGGACCTGAACTCGACCACCGATCGCATCTTTGTCCCTCGCGCCGCGCTATCGGAAGTGACGGTTCTCGGCGTCGTCGGAATCGCCCGCCGCAAGCCTGCGGCAGCTGCAGCCGCCGCCTCTCAACCTCGCCTGTTCAACGAATAATCCAGACCGCCTGTACTTCCCTCTTGGCCCTGTGCGAGACTCGCAACCAGAGCCAAAACGCTTTGAGGAGCCGCGTCATGAAACTTTCCGAAGTTGCGCAGAAACTGGGCTGCCGCCTGGAACGCCCGTC
>Ga0209588_1000348_pt1 | contig 12032 bp, 15 predicted proteins | sample Rivendell_Oct201_10_FD_188351 | JGI IMG/M metagenome (GOLD analysis project Ga0209588, IMG submission 188351) | Vadose zone soil microbial communities from the Eel River Critical Zone Observatory, Northern California, USA -... | ecosystem: Host-associated > Plants > Roots > Rhizosphere > Soil ...
CCCGTGAGGTTCTGCCAGGGTACCTGACTGGCAGAACCGGGACCCGGTGGAATTCCGGGGTCGACGGTACAGTCCGTATGAGGTGAAGGCTAGGTAATTTTGGCGCCTGAGTGCCCCAAAGACGCCCAGACATCGGGCGTCTTTTTGCATTCCGCGAGATCGAGATGACTCGATCCGCGAAGGAGGGATGGACATGAGTGTCCGGACATTGACCTTACTGGCTTTATTAATCGCGCTCACGACCGTCGCCACAATGATCATTCAAATTCCGATTCTGGCGACCCAAGGGTACATCAACGTCGGAGACGCAATGGTGTTTACCTCCGCCCTCTTGTTTGGCCCACTCGCGGGATTACTCGCTGGTGGCGTGGGGTCGGCCCTAGCCGACTGGTTCTCAGGGTATCTGCAGTTTGCCCCCTACACCCTTGTGATCAAAGGGCTGGAAGGGCTAGTTACAGGACTCATTGCCTGGGGACTCCTCAAGGGCCGCCCAATGCGCACCGTCGCCGGGATCGCCAGCATGATCGTCGCCATGGTGATCGGTGGCGCGGTCATGGTCGGCGGATACTACGTGGTGGAACAATTCATCATGGGAAAGGCTGCGGCCGCCGAGGTCCCGGGGAATCTCTTCCAAGTGCTGGGAGGAGTGGTGATCGCGACTCCGGTGACCCTCATCCTGCGCTCGGTCGTTCCTATGATGCGCTCGCCGTCGAACCGATAGGGCCCGGGGTCCTGCGTTCGGATGAAACCTAACATCCCGGTTGTTCTGCAGGCAGGTAAGGTCCCTCCCGACCTGCTCACGCGTCTCGTGTACCCTCACCTCGGCCAGCGTACAGACGTCTTGGTACGCGCTCACGTGGGAGAGGATTGCGCCGTCCTAGACTATGGTGAGACGGTCTGCGTGCTGACCTCCGATCCCATCACCGCAGCAGGGCACCACTTGGGTCGGCTTGCGGTCCACGTGGGATGCAACGATCTCGCGACGACCGGGGCTGAACCCGTGGCCCTGCTGCTCACCCTCCTGCTGAAGGAAGGATCCACACCGGAAGAGCTGGAGGCCTTCATGACCGAGGCCGGGCAGACTGCCGCGAGCCTGGGAGTCGAGATCGTGGGCGGTCACACCGAAGTGACCCCGGGCATCGATCGGACAATCGCAATCGTCACGGCCGTGGGGAAAGCCCGCAAAGGTGCGGTCATCTCGGGGGCTGGCGCTCCGTAATTATCACCAAGGGCGCAGGGATAGAGGGCACGGCGATCCTGGCCTCCGATCTCGCTGAGCGCTTGGAATCGTCGTTGGGCAAGGCCGCGCTGGCTCGAGCCCAAGGTTTCATTGACCGCCTGAGCGTGATCCCCGAGGGGAGGGTGGGGGCCCAACACGGGGCAACGGCCATGCATGACGTGACCGAGGGCGGTGTGGTGGCCGGAGTCTGGGAACTAGCGGAAGCCTCCGGCTTGGGGGTCATGTTCCGCGCCGACGACGTCCCGGTGCTGCCTGAGACGCAAGCAATTTGCCACGCCCTGGATATTGATCCCTTAGCCCTCATCGGGAGCGGCGCGCTCCTGATTTGCACCCCCGACCCTCAGACCATGCTGCGCGCCCTGAACGCCGCCCTAATTCCCGCTGCCGAGATTGGACTAATGACGGAGAGGGATCGGGTCATCTTGCGCCGGGGCCGGGGGCAGCCCCTCATCCCGCCTCCGCGCGATGAAATTTACCGCGCCCTAGCCGACGCGGCGAACGGGGATTGAAAGATCACCCCAAGGATCCAAGGGACGAGAGGGCCTTCTTGGGCTCAACACACCCTTGGTAAGACAGGCTGTCTGGCGCCTAAGGAGACAGGTGTTCGGGTATGATCTCCTTTGCGCCAACCGCGTTCGTCTCACCCCACCAAGCAAACGCGCGGAGTGCGCGGGAGGAATTGATATGACGCGAAGACTCTGGCCGATGCTTGTCGCAGGACTGCTGATCCTAAACCTTCCCTTCTTCGCCACCGGGACGGCACAGGCCGCCACTGGACTGGCGCAGGCGATGAAGCAGGTGGACACGTATCTCGACACAGCCCTCCGGAACCTAAACAGCGCCGAGGAACTTGTCACCAAGAAGAGTATGACCGGCGTGGAAAAGCCGATGGGCCAAGTGCGGGATGCGGAAACCAAGATTGGGCAGGCGCTGAGCATGTTCAAGTCTGTAGAGGCGACCAAACCCACCAAAGAGCAACTCGACCAAGTTCAGAGTGTCCTCAAGCAGTCCCAAGATCAACTCAAGTCCGCGGTATCGGAGCTCAAGAACTCGAACCAAAAGGGCCAAAACTACAAACTGCTCACTGGCCTGGTGACCGGTGCTGACAGAAACGTCGGGAGGGCCATGCAGACTCTGCGACAAATGGCAGCGGGCAAGTACTAAGGCCACTGTAGACATCCTGACAATAGCGTTGTAGATACAGCAGGTCGGTGTGACTCCGGCCTGCTGTGCTCGTTTTGTGTCCCGGCGTCGATCTTAAGACCCCGCGCCGCCGACGGGCGCACAGGGCAGGGGCGTCCAGAGGCCCGTGGTGTCATGAGTCCTCTTAGGTCGCACGCTTGCAATTAACCGTGGGGTGGGACTAAAATAACAAAAGGACAATTGCATAGCACGGGGAGCTCGGAGGAATCCGGGCTGAGAGTGTGACCTGCCTGCCGTCTTCAGCGGTAGGTCCTGTCACAGACCCATAGGACCCGATCCAGGTAATGCTGGCGTGGGGAACGAGATCGGATGAGCGAACCGCCAGGCTGGAACGGCTGGCGGTTTTGTGTTTCGGATCGAGAGAACACAACGAGGGGGAGGAAGAGCATGGAGGGGACAGGCAGCAAGCTCACACCACGGCTGATCGCGGAGATGGGGATCGCCATCGCGTTAGCGGCCGTGCTGCACTTCATCAAGCTGTGGGAAATGCCCCAGGGCGGGGCCGTCACGCTGGGGACGATGGTGCCGCTGTTCATCGTGGCGTTCCGGCGAGGTCCGGGCGTGGGTTTTGTGACCGGCGCGCTGTATGGGATTTTCGAAGGCTGGATCCTCAGCGGCGGCCGGTTCTTTATCCACCCGGCTCAAGTCATTCTGGACTACCCGTTGGCGTTCGGCCTGCTGGGACTCGCGGGATTTTTCCCCAAGTATCCGGCCTTTGGGGTCACGGTCGGCGCCCTGGCTCGGTACGCATCGCATGTCGTCTCGGGCGTGGTCTTCTTCTCTCAATACGCGCCCAAGGGCCAGCCCGTGTGGCAGTACTCGCTGGTGTATAACGCGACGTACCTGGGATTGGACTTCGTTGTGGCGATCATGTTGACGTTGCTCGTCTGGGAACGTCTCTCAAAAGTCTCCGTTCCGGCGGCGGCATGACGACTGTGCCGTAGATGCGCGCCGCGATCGTCGGCAACGGCCGCCTGCCCCCGACCCGCGGCCTGCGCCACCTTCTCCGCCACGCCGATTTGGTCGTGTGTGCCGACGGGGGCCTTCGCCCCATGCGGGCCCTCGGCATCACCCCCCAGGTGGCCGTCGGCGACTTTGACTCCGCCAGCCCGTCCGTACTCGCGTGGGCGCGACGGCGGGGGACCCGCCTCCTGGCACACCCGCGCGAAAAGGACAAGACCGATACTGAACTCGCTCTTCAGTACGCGCTGCGCGCCGGCGCCACCACGATCGATCTCATCGGCGTGCTCGGTGGCCGAATTGACCACACGCTCGCCAACATCGGATTATTGGTTGCCCTCGCCACGCAGCGCCGCCGTGCGCGCATCGTCCACGCTAAGACGGAACTGTTCTTGGCGACCCCGCATGCATCAATTTCCGGTCGGGTCGGGGATCGTGTCTCGCTGATTCCGCTGTCGGCCCGCGTGACCGGGGTGTCCACCCGCGGGCTCAAGTATCCATTGGCCGACAGCACCCTGCGTATGGACGCGACCCGAGGCATTAGCAATGAAATTACAACCTCTCCAGCGCATGTCCGCACACGACGCGGATGGTTACTCATCGTAGTGGACCACCGATCCTGAACGTCCCACCAAGCAGTCTGCACACCAAGCACGATCGCGCGAACGAGAATCGGCTCATTTGCCTCCCCCTGTATAATGGTCTGTGTGACAAGTGGATGTGAGACGTGATGGGAGACTATTGGATTCGCTCCGTGACAGATGACAGCACCGTACGGGCCATGGCCGCGGTGACGACCACGGTTGTGGAGGCCGCGCGCCGCCGGCACAAGACGGCGCCCACCGCCACCGCTGCCTTAGGACGGATGCTCACGGGCGCGGGGCTGCTCGGAGTGGCTCTGAAGCGAGGCCAGACTGTGATGGTCCGGATCCAGGGGGACGGACCGTTGGGTGGCGCCTTGGTCATGAGCGACGCCGAGGGCACCGTGCGGGGTTACGTCGCTAATCCGCAAGCACACCTTCCGCTCACGCCCAGGGGCAAGCTCGATGTGGGCGGTGCCGTTGGTCGCGGGACGCTTCACGTCACCCTCGACCTGGGCCTCCGCGTTCCCTACCACGGCAGTGTTCCCCTAGTGTCCGGGGAAATCGCGGAGGACCTCGCCTCCTACTTGGTCGTCTCACATCAGATTCCTTCGGTCGTGGCCCTGGGGGTGCTCGTGGCACCCACCGAGCGGGTCATGGCAGCCGGCGGCTTGATCGTGCAGGTCATGCCCGGGGCTGACGAGCGTGTGGTGGCGTACTTGGAGGAACGGGCACAGCTTCTACCGGCCGTGACCTCGATGATCTCGAAGGGCCAGACACCGGAGGAGATGGTGGACGCACTCCTCGGGACGATCGTGAGCCGCGTGGTGGAGCGGGGTCCCGTGCGGTTCCGCTGCCGCTGTTCGCGGCGGAAGGTCCAGCAGGTCCTGATCAGTCTGGGAGACGCAGAACTTCGCGAGATACTCGCAGAACAAGGACAGGTCGAGGTGCTCTGCAACTTCTGTAGCGCTCGCTACGTCTTCGGTGACGCCGACGTCGAGGGGCTAATCCTTCAGATGCACAACGGCCACGGGAGCGAGAGCGAATCGGGGAACGCTGAACGGGTCCCTCCCCAGGCCTAGACGGCGAGAGGGGCTTTGCGGCGTACGGGCGGTCGCTGCACACGCCCGGCCTGCAGGCACTCCGTGCACACGGTACGACGTTGGGGCACACCCGCCACGAGAACTCGGATCCGCTGCAGATTCGGCATGAATCTCCGAGGTGACTTGACCGCTGAGTGGCTGATGGAATGCCCAGTCGAGGGCTTCTTGCCGCAGATTGCGCAGTGTCGACCCATGATGCGTCCTCCGAACTGCAACTCGATCGAAAATACCTATGCATTCTAGCACGCGGAGGCAGGGCAAGGAAAGGTTAGCAGCGCGTAGAACAGGGAGGCGAATGCCTACGTCACGCCCCACCGCCGTCGCCACGGGCCAGGCGCGATCGGCGTCGCGGTCCCTGCATGACATCCCCGCCCAGTACGTGAAAGGTGTCGGCCCCACTCGTGCCGAGCAGCTCGCGCGCCTGGGGCTGCGCACAGTCGAAGACCTCTTCTACCACCAGCCCCACCGGTACGAAGACCGCAGCCACCTCGCGACGATCGCGTCGCTGCGGCGTGGTCTGAAGCAAACCACGCAAGGCGTGGTGCTCGCCCTGAGCGAGAAGCGCTATGGGAAGCACCAGTTCGTGGCCGCCCTATCAGATGACACCGGGGTGTTGCAGGCCATCTGGTTCGGCCAGCGGTTTCTGCGCCGCGTGATCCACCGCGGCACACGATTGATCGTCCACGGCAAGGTCGAGGGGACAGGCGTCTTGCAGATGCTGGTGGATGAACACGAGGTCCTCACCGGAGAGGAGGACGACACGCTGCACACGGGGCGCATTGTCCCTATGCATCCGGCCACCGAAGGACTGAGCCCGCGCGTCCTACGCACCATCATCGCCCGCGCGCTGGACGACTACCTGGACGCCCTCCCGGAACTCCTTCCCGATCAGATCCGGCTGCAGCAGGATTTAGTGGGACGGCAGGAGGCCGTGCGCAATTTGCACTTTCCGGCATCGATGGACGATGCAGCCGCCGCCCATCGCCGGCTAGCGTTTGATGAACTGCTCGTGTTGCAACTCGGCGTGCTGATGCGCAAGCACGCGGTGCGCGTGGTGGAAAAGGGAATCCGCTATAAGCGCCGGGACGGACTCCTGGCACAGTTCGTGGCCACGTTGCCGTACTCGCTGACCGCCGCGCAGCGCCGGGTCCTCGACGACGTGACCGCAGACCTCTATAGCCCCCGGCCGATGAACCGGCTTCTGCAGGGAGATGTGGGGTCAGGCAAGACTGTCGTGGCCGCTGCCGCGCTCTGGCTGTGCGTGGGTGGCGGGTATCAGGGGGCGCTGATGGCCCCGACTGAAATTCTGGCTGAGCAACACTACCTGACTTTTCGCCGCTTCCTCGCTCCTCTGGGAGTGCGCCTCGCGCTGGTAACGGGCAGCAAGAAGCGGTCGGACCGCGACCGCATTCGCGAAGCGCTGGCCGCAGGTGAGGTCGACGTCGCCGTGGGCACCCACGCCTTGCTGGAAGAGGGAGTGGAGTTCGATCGGTTGGGCTTGGTGGTCGTCGATGAACAGCACAAATTCGGGGTGCTGCAGCGTGCGGAATTACGCCAAAAAGGCGAGCACCCGGACGTCTTGGTGATGACCGCCACGCCCATTCCGCGCACATTGTCCATGACGCTGTACGGCGATCTGGACGCCTCTATATTGGATGAAATGCCTCCGGGGCGCGGCGTGATTAAGACCTATGTCCGCCCACCGGAGAAACGGCCCGAGGTGTACCAGTGGGTCCGTCAGCAGGTCGACGGGGGGCACCGCGCCTATGTCGTGTGTCCGCTCATCGAGGAATCCGACAAGCTTCAGGCGGAAGCCGCGATCCATCTGGCCGACCGGCTGCGCGCGGACGTGCTCGACGGAGTGACGGTGGGCCTGCTTCACGGTCGCATGCGCCCAGATGACAAAGACGCGGTAATGGAGCAGTTCCGTACGGGGGCGATTCAAGTATTGGTTGCCACACCCGTGATTGAAGTGGGGATTGACGTCCCCGAAGCGACCATCATGATCGTCGAGGACGCCGACCGATTTGGCCTCGCGCAACTCCACCAATTGCGCGGCCGCGTCGGCCGGGGACCGCAAACATCGTTCTGCGTCTTGCTGTCCTCCGCGATGACGGAAACCGCGCGGGTCCGGCTGGAGACAATGGCCCAAACGTCTGACGGGTTCGTCATCGCTCAACGAGATCTGGAGTTGCGGGGCCCGGGGGAACTAATGGGCACACGCCAGCACGGCCTGCCGGACTTGCGCATCGCTGATCTCCTGGACGATGCTCCCATCCTGCAAGACGCCCATCGTGAGGCCGACCGGCTGCTGGCAGACGATCCCGATCTCTCCCAGCGTCACCACGCCGAGCTCCGAGACCTTGTTCGCCGACGGTTCGTCGAACGGCCGGGCGTGGCCGCCGTGGGGTAGGCTGCTGATGAGGGCGACGGGACGACTGAAGACGCGCCGGCGGGCGGGGGTCCGCCCGACACAGGCCCGGGTCCGGGATGCGTTGCTCAACAGTCTGGGACCGCGGATCGCTGGCGCACGGGTGCTGGATCTCTACGCCGGAACGGGCGAGCTAGGGATGGGGGCGCTAGACCACGGAGCCGCGTACGCTCTGTTTGTCGAACGCCAGGCCGCACTCGCGGCCGACCTGCGCCGCCGCCTGACCGCCGAGGGTATGAGCGACCGCGCAGAGGTGTGGGCCAAAGATGCGTTGGCAGCGGTCCGGGATCTGGGCGCAGGGCAGGGGAGGTTTGACATCATCCTCATGGATCCCCCCTACGGAGGGGAGCTGATCGCCGTGACTCTCGACGCGATCACGCGCGCGGGCATCCTCGCCCCAGCGGGACTCGTGGCCGCCGAAGGTCACTGGCGGGACCACCCCGGCGAGACCGCAGGATTCGTCTGCAGCCGTGAAGCCCGGTATGGAGAAACGAGATTGTGGTACTTCCAGCACTCAGGAGGTGAGAGCCCGTGACGAGTGCCGTCTACCCTGGCAGCTTCGATCCGGTCCACAACGGACACCTCGATGTCATCACCCGCGCGGCTCGGGTCTTTGACACTGTCATCGTCGCCGTGGCGAGAAATTCGGACAAGGACGGCCTGTTCTCTGTCTCCGAGCGCATGGATATGCTGCGGACAGCGACTGCGGCGGTGCGCAACGTGCAGGTCGACGCGTATGACGGGCTGACGGTGGCCTTTGCCCAAGCCCGGGGTGCCTCGGTCCTGGTGAAGGGGCTGCGGGCAGTGGTCGATTTCGAGTACGAACTTAAGCAGGCCTCGATGAACCAGCGCCTCGCACCGACCCTGGACACGGTCTTCTTCATGACCGCCCCGCCGTACTACTTCTTGAGCTCGACGCTGATTCGCGAGGTCAGCCAGCTCGGCGGATCGGTCGCGGGGCTGGTCCCCGCGGGCGTGGAAGACCGGTTGCGGGCGAAGATTAAGCCGCGATGATCATGCCGCCGACATCGGTTATGGATCTGCTCACGCGTCTGGAGACGCTGCTGCGCGGGGTGGAAGTGAACGCAGGGTCAGGATCGCCGAAGACCGAGGAGGCCCTGGGACTGGTGCGCATGATCCGGCGGGCGCTGCCCGCTGAGCTCAGTGAGGTCCACCGCCTTCGCGCTGAGGCCGAACGGATCCACCGCCACGCCCAAGACGAAGCCCGGCGGATCGTGCTGGAGGCCCAGGCGACCGCGCGTCGGCGTACCGACGCCGTCGCGCCCCCAACCATAACCCCCGGACGGGATCATCTGGCAGACGCAGAACGCAAGGCGAAGGAGATCCGGGAGGGTGCCGATGCCTATGCGACGCAGGTGCTGGGCGAATTAGAAGAGAGCATTCTGCGCGTCCTAGAGGCCATCCGCAAGGGTAAGCAGTTATTGAAAGACATCTCGGGCTAAGCCTATACTGAATCGTTTGACATTGGGGAGTTCGGACGTGCGCATCGACATAGCAGCATTGGAAATCGGACAGGTGCGGCGCGCTGCGTTCGACGAGGTCGTGGCTAGTAAGACTGAGGACCTCGCTTTCGACACCCCCGTGAGGGGAAAGGTCGAGGTCGATCGCACCGCGCAGACGCTCCGCCTAAGAGGCCATCTCGCGACCACAGCCCCCTTTGTGTGCGGGCGGTGCCTGACGCCGTACCGGCAGGACCTGGCCATCGCGGTCGAGGAGGATTTCTTAGTCGGGGAGATCGCAGCGCCCCGCGATGGGGCTCTGCGACCCGAGGACTTTGTCGTTCCCCTGGGGCCTGATTTGGTGCTGGACGTCACGGAAGCCATACGTCAGCATCTGCTGTTGGCCGTGCCGATGGTCCCGGTCTGCCGCCCCGACTGCCGGGGGCTGTGCCCCCGGTGTGGGAAGAATCTCAATGAGCAGGATTGTGGGTGCGAGCCCATGGAGACGATTGATCCGCGGCTCGCGCCGCTGCGGGAGCTCAAGGACACGCGGAGTGAATAGCCGGATACTAAGTGTAAGCAGGAGGTCATGCAATGGGTATTCAAAAGCGACGACGATCCAAGATGAGCGGCGCCACGCGGCGCGCCCACTGGAAGTTGGCCCGCATCACGTTGGTGGCCTGCCCGAACTGCCACGCGCAGATGCGTCCTCATCGCGCCTGCCCGACTTGCGGCCAGTACGCGGGGCGTGAAGTCATCAAAATCGAGAAGCCGGACACCAAGTAACCCGCGGTGAACCCGTGAGCGCAGCAGCTCCTGGGGGCGATGCGGCGTTGACGATCGCCGTCGACGCGATGGGGGGAGACCATGCCCCCGAGGCGGTCGTCGCGGGCGCCGTGGCCGCCGCCCGCGACTTTGGAGTAACCGTCCTGCTTGTGGGTCCCCTCGCATCTGTCGAGCAGGAGCTGGCACGGCACCGCCCCGTCCCCTCCACCATCCGCATTGTGGACGCCCCTGAAGTGGTCGAGATGCATGAAGCACCCGTAATGGCTGTGCGCCGCAAGAAGCGATCCTCGATCGTGGTGGCGATGGAGCAGGTGCGCGACCGGCATGCGCACGCCGTCGTGAGCGCCGGCCACACGGGGGCCGCCATGGGCGCAGCACTCCTCCGCCTAGGGCGCCTCCCCGGAGTCGATCGGCCGGCCATTGCCGTCGTTCTGCCGACAATAGCAGACCACCCGATCCTGTTGCTGGACGTAGGGGCGAACGTGGACAGTCGGCCTCACCATTTGTTGCAGTTCGCCCTGATGGGATCGGTCTACGCACGGCGGGTGCTGGGGGTGGCGTCCCCAAAGGTCGGGATCCTCAGTAATGGGGCGGAAGAGGGGAAGGGATCCGATCTCACGCTGCGGACCACCACGCTGCTGCGGACCGCGCCGCTGAATTTCATCGGGAACGTCGAAGCACGTGACGTTTTCACCGGTACTGCGGACGTCGTCGTGTGCGACGGATTTGTTGGTAATGTCGTTTTGAAGTTCGGCGAGGGGTTAGCCCTGGCGATCCGCGATATCGTGAAGGCGGAGTTCAAGGGGTGGCGCGGTCGGCTGTACCTAGTTTTCCTCGCCCCACTAGCCCAAAAACTCCGACGGATGTATCGCCGCATCGATTATCGCGAATACGGTGGGGCTCCGCTTCTGGGGATCGACGGGGTATGCATCATTGCGCACGGGAGCAGTAATGCCCGGGCCATCCGCAACGCCATCCGCGTCGCCATTGAGGGTGTGCGGCACGAGTTCGTCGAGGATCTGCGGGCCCAGATGCCCCAGTGGAGTGAAACGGTGACCAGCGCCGTAGAATCCACGGAGAGCCATCCATGATGGAGCCCGCGGGCACAGGGATGAGTCTCCGCGGTTCGACGATCACCGGGATCGGCCGCTATTTGCCTCGGCGGGTCATGACCAACCACGAAATTGAGAAGATGGTAGACACGTCGGATGAGTGGATCGTCACGAGGACCGGGATCAAAGAACGGCGGATTGCGGCCCCCGAGGAGGCCAGTTCGGATCTTGCCTACGCGGCCTCGCAAGAAGCGCTCGCCAATGCGGGCGTGACCCCTGACCAGCTTGACCTCATCATCGTAGGGACGGCGACTCCGGACATGTTGTTCCCGGCCACGGCCTGCATCCTCCAGGACCGGTTGGGGGCCAAGCAAGCCGGGGCGTTTGACCTGTCAGCCGCCTGCAGCAGCTGGGTGTACGCGGTAGCCGTCGCGCATGGATACATCGCTTCCGGGCTCGCGAAAACGGTGCTTGTGGCGGGAGCGGAAACGCTGTCGAAGTTCACGAATTGGAAAGACCGCAACACCTGCGTGCTGTTCGGCGACTCCGCCGGGGCCGTGGTCATGCAAGCTTGCGAGCCGGGAAGCGGATTCCTATCCTTTTATCTCGGGGCGGATGGAGCCGGGGGTTCGTTGATCGCCTTGCCAGCCGGTGGCTCGCGGATCCCAGCCAGCTTTGAGTCGATCGAACGCAATCAGCACTTCTTGCAGATGAATGGCCGCGAGGTCTACAAGTTTGCAGTCCGCTGCATCCCCAAGGCGATCGAGGAAGCCGTGCAGCGCGCGCACATGACGATCGATGATGTGGACTTGTTCATCCCCCATCAAGCCAACATCCGCATCATCGACGCCGCCGCCGGGCGGTTGGGTCAGCCCCGCGAGAAGTTCTTCATCAACGTGGAACGGTACGGCAACACGTCGGCCGCCTCCGTGCCGGTTGCATTGTACGAGGCCGTGCACGCCGGCCGCGTGAACGTCGGCGATGTGGTCGTGCTTGTGGCCTTTGGCGGCGGGCTGACGTGGGGCTCCTGCGCCCTGCGCTGGACGAAACCGGTCTGACCAGATCCCCATGACGATCGCGTTCGTGTTCCCAGGACAGGGCGCGCAGCACGCCGGAATGGGCAAGGCCCTCGCCGCCGCCTCCCACCCCGCCCGCCAGATCTTCGCGCGTGCAGATGCGGCATTGGGGTTTGCACTGTCGGCCCTCTGTTGGGACG
>Ga0209588_1000352_pt1 | contig 11941 bp, 7 predicted proteins | sample Rivendell_Oct201_10_FD_188351 | JGI IMG/M metagenome (GOLD analysis project Ga0209588, IMG submission 188351) | Vadose zone soil microbial communities from the Eel River Critical Zone Observatory, Northern California, USA -... | ecosystem: Host-associated > Plants > Roots > Rhizosphere > Soil ...
CACGCGCACTGGGGCGCGCCGAAGAACTCAGGCCGGTACATCAGGGTCTTCACGACGTCCGGGACGCGGCGGCCACTGATTAGCCGGATCAGCGCCAGCTTGAGCTTCTGCGGCAGCCGATGACGGTGCTCGATCGCGCGGACTCGCATCAGTCCGGCTCCTGGCCGCGCAGAGCGGCCATCCCCCGGTCGAGGCGGTGCAGCGCGGCCCCCACCGCAGCCGCGACAGTGATCTCGAAGAGGCTGTCGTCGGACTGACCGGCGCTCTGCAAGGCCGCAATGTCGTCGTCGGTGACTCTGTACGCGTGATGTGCCACTTTCTCCACGTACCTGGTGAATGCCGGTGGGACGCCATCATGCGCCCCACGAGCGAGTTCCAGAACGGCGCGGCGTAACGCTTCGGGGGTCTCTCCGGGGGCGTTCAGTACTGCATCCACGAGCCGTTTTCGCAAATCGTCGTAGCGCATACCGGAATGTACGCTTTCCTCTAATCCTTGACACCCTCCCGACCGGGCTGCCTTTTGGACTTCCCATTCCAGTTCTCACTGTCACAGCCTGCGAGGTCGTATGCGCCGTATTCATCATTTGACGTGCGCGCTCCTGGCCCTGTCCTGGACCGCACCACTCGTCGCGCAGCAACCCACCCACACCATTCGCGGACGCATCACAGACAACAGCACACAACAACCGATCGTCGGGGTGGTCGTCACGGTAGGCGGCCGCAGCGCCATCACGCAGAGCGACGGTCGCTACACGATCACCGGAGTACCAGGCGGCAGCGACTTGCTGCATGCCAGACTCATCGGGTACCAGCCCGCGAACCAGCCCGTCATGGTCGCGGGCGACGAGACGGTGGTCGTCGACGTTGCGCTGACCCCATCGGCGGTCGGCCTGTCGGCAGTCGTCGTCACCGGGTACGGTGTGCAGCGCGTCGGCGACATCACCGGGTCCGTCACCGCCGTGAGCGACTCGCAGTTCAACACCGGCCGCGTCGTCAGCCCGCAGATGCTCATTCAGAGCAAGGTGGCGGGCGTGCAGGTCGTCGATAACAACGACCCTGGCGGCGGCCTTTCGCTGCGAATTCGCGGTCCCACCTCGGTGACGGCCAGCAGTGAGCCACTCTACGTGGTCGACGGCGTTCCGCTGGGCACCGGATCGGGCGGCGGGCTGTCCGCGGGCCGCGATCCCCTGAATTTCCTCAACCCGAACGACATCCAGGACATGACCGTTCTGCGCGACGCGTCGGCCGCGGCGATTTACGGAACGAACGCCGCCAACGGGGTCGTGTTGATCCAGACGAAAGCGGGGCGAGGGACGCAGGGCTCCCAGTTCGAGTACAACAGCAGCGCGTCCGCGTCGTCGGTCACCAGGCTTCCGGACATGCTGAGCTCGTCGCAGTTCGCCGCTGCCGTCGCGCAGTATGCGCCTGGGCGAGTCGACTCGCTGCGCGGCGTCAACACCGACTGGTTCAGCAAGATCGATCGCACCGCGTACGGACAGGAACACAATTTCTCCTTCACCAACGGCGGCGCCGATAACAGCTATCGCCTCTCTGTCGGGTACTTGAAGCAGGACGGGGTCATTCGCGCCAGTTCGGTGGACCGGGTTTCGTTGGGCTTCAACTATCGCCAAAACTTGTCCGATCGTCTGAACCTGCGGACCGGCATTCGGGGATCGCGCACGCTCGACCGGTTCACCCCAGGTGACGTGCTCGGCAACGCGGCCGCGATGGCACCGACGCAGCCGGTCTTGGATCCGACCAGCGCGACCGGCTACTGGGACTGGCGCACGACCAACGCAGCCCCGACCAATCCGCTGTCGATTCTCGCGCTCGCCAGCGATCGCGGGACGACATGGAGGAGCGTGGGCAACGCGAGCGCCGAGTACAAGCTGCCGTTCCTCCAGGGCCTGACGGGCAATCTCAACGTCGGCTACGACCTCACCAAGGCCGACAGAACGACGTTCTACTCGAGCACCATCGCGTCCCAGGTGCGGCAGGGTCAGGGGAGCTTCTCGTTACAGAACAACAGCCAGGGAACGTCGGTCCTCGAGACCTACCTGGGGTACGCGCCGGCGCAGGAAGCGGGACCCGGGAGAATCAATGCGGTCGCCGGTTACTCGTTTACACAGTCACACGCCGAATACCCACGACTCGATGAAACCGGCCTCAGCAGCAATCTGCTCGGCCCCAATGGCATTCCCACGGCCGTGAACGTACGCAGCACCCTGTTCATCAACGACTACAAGTTGATCTCCTTCTTTGGACGGCTGAACTACAACATCAACGACAAGTACCTCGCCGGTCTCAGCCTGCGGCGCGACGGATCGTCGCGCTTCGGCCCGGGCAATCAATGGGGCACCTTCCCATCAGTGGCGGTGGCTTGGCGGCTTTCACAGGAACCCTTCATGCAGGGACGTTGGGGATTGTCAGACCTGAAGCTCCGGGCTTCGTGGGCGCGCACCGGCAACCAGTCGTTCGGCGACTACCTCGCGTACTCGACGTACACGTACAGCGACGCGCAAACGCAGGTGCAGTTCGGCAACACCTTCACCCCGACGATTCGTCCGAGCGCGGTCGATGAAAACATTCATTGGGAAAAGACCAGCGCGTACAACGTCGGCCTGGATTTTGGCTTCAGCAATCAGCGCTACAGCGGCACGATCGATTGGTATACGAAGAACACGAGTGACCTGATCTTCTTCATTCCGATCGCCGCCGGCACGAACCTCGGCAACTTCATCACGACCAACATCGGCAGCATGAAGAACAAAGGCTATGAGCTCAGCCTCAACGCCGACGTGTTGCCCCGCAGCCGGACGGGGTTCAGCTGGACGGCCACGATCACCGCCGCTCACAACACCAATCAGCTCCTCTCCATCAACCCGAACAAGAGTGTGACGCGGGTGCTCACCGGCAATATCTCGGGCGGCGTGGGCAACTTCGTTCAGGAGCTGGAGCCGGGCGTGCCGGTCAACTCGTTCTGGGTCTATCAGCAGAAGTACGGCGCGAACGGCAAGCCGATCTACAGCGACACGCTGACCAACATGTACGTCGATCGGAACGGCGACGGCGTCATCAACGACTCCGACCGCCGCCCGTTCCATGATCCGGCGCCGAAATGGATCCTGGGGCACTCGTCCTACTTCACCTACAAGCACTTCGACGGGAGCTTCACGCTGCGGGCCTACCTGGGGAACTGGGTCTACAACAACGTCGCGTCGTCTCAAGGCGCCTATCAGAACCTGACGGGTTCGGCGATGCCGAGTAACCTGCACCGCTCGGTCCTGACGACGGGGTTCATTGTTCCGCAGTACTACTCGGATTATTTCGTGGAAGACGCCTCGTTCCTCCGCATGGACAACATCACGCTGGCCTATGGTTTCACGTATCGCGGCCAGCCGCTGCGGCTGTTCAGCACGGTACAGAACGCCTTCACACTCACCGGCTACAATGGCGTCGATCCGACCTCGGGCCTCAACGGGATAGACAACAACATCTATCCGCGCTCACGCACCTTCACCACCGGCCTGAGCGTCCGGTTTTAGGGGGGATGGAGAAATGAACCGCACAATCAAGATTGCCGGCGTCGCCGCCCTCCTCCTGACCGTGGCGGGGAGCGGCTGCACCGATCCGACGGTTGCTCCGAAGAGCACCGTCACGAGCGCGAACATTTTCAACGATCCGAACTCCTACCGCGCGTTCCTCGCCAAGATTTACGGGGGGCTGATCGTCACGGGACAGCGCGGACCTGACGGGAACCCCGACATCGGCGGTATCGACGAGGGGTTCGGAGAATACCTGCGGCTCTATTGGTATCTGCAGGAAATGCCGACGGACGAAGCCGTGATCGGGTGGAACGATCCCGGGCTCCCCGACCTCAACACGGGGACGTGGGGTGCGAGCAACAGCATGGTCAACGCGATGTACTATCGCGTCTTCTACCAGGTGATGCTGGTAAACGAGTTCCTGCGCCAGAGCACCGACGCGAAGCTCGACTCGCGCGGCCAGATCGATCCGACGCTGCGCACCAACGTCCACTTCTACCGCGCCGAAGCCCGGTTCCTGCGGGCGCTGAGCTACTGGCACGGCCTCGATCTCTTCGCCAACATTCCGCTGGTGACCGAGAACGATCCCCTCGGATCGACGCCGCCCAAGCAAGCGACGCGCGCGGCCATCTATGCGTACGTGTTGAGCGAGCTCAACGCCATCATCAGCCAACTGCCGCCGAAGGGGGCGTCGACCTATGGTCGTGCGACGCCCGAAACGGCGCACATGCTGCTCGCCAAGCTGTACTTGAACGCCGGCGTGTACACTGGGACAACCAACTATCCCGGTGCCGTCAGCGAGGCGCAGGCGGTCATCGCCGGAGGCTACACGCTCGACCCCAGCTTCGTGCACAACTTCCAAGCCGATAACAACACCTCTCTCGAGCTGGTTTTTGTCGCCCCGCAGGACGGTGCCAAGACACAGACATGGGGCGGCATGACTTTCCTGGTCCACGCCGGGTGCGGTGGCAGCATGAAGGCAGACAGCTCCGGGATCGATTACTGCTGGGGTGGCTACCGCATGAAGCAGCAGATCTACCGTTCGTTTGCTCTAGCGGACGGACGGGGCTCGTTCTTCTATAAGACCGGCCAGACCGATTCGGTGAGCGATCGAGGTGATTTCACCAAAGGCATCGCGGCGCCCAAGTTCACAAACAGGACATCCGGCGGAGGTGCCGGCGCGCAAAAGGGAATGGTGGATACCGATTTCCCGATCTTCCGCCTTGCCGATGCGTACCTGATCTACGTGGAAGCCAACATTCGGGGCGGCGGCGGCACCGCGGCCACGGCGCTGGGCTACCTCAACGCCATCCGGCAGCGTGCCTACGGGAACACGAGCGCCAACTTCGCCGCGCTCCCTCCCGTGGACACGATCCTAGCCGAGCGTGGCCGCGAGCTGATGTTCGAGGCCCAGCGTCGTACCGACCTCGTGCGCTTCGGGGTGTTCAGCGGCGGTACGTACCTTTGGGCGTGGAAGGGCGGCACTGCGGGTGGCACCGCAATCCCGGCGTCCCACGATCTGTATCCGCTGCCGGCGAATGAGCTGATCGCGAACCCGAACCTGAAGCAGAACCCGGGCTACTGAGCCTCCCCGCCGTGTTGCGACTCCTCACGGCGGGCGTTGTGCTATTGGCGTTGGCATGCAGTGACAAGGGGGTCCTGACACCATCACCGGGACCCCCTCCACCGCCACGACCCGGTCTTCCCACCACCTATCGCCCCAGCGGGCACATGGCTGCGGGCGATGTGTTCGTGCACCTCTTCGAATGGAAGTGGACGGATATCGCGAGCGAATGCGAGAATGTGCTCGGTCCGGCCGGCTTCAAAGCCGTCCAGATCTCGCCGCCCGAAGAACACAGCATCGTCCCGAGCCACGACTGGAGCGAGCGCTATCAGCCGGTGAGCTACAGCATCGCCCGCAGCCGCTCGGGAACGGGCATCGAGTTCACGGACATGGTGACCCGCTGCAATGCCGTGGGCGTCGGCATCATTGTGGACGCCGTGATCAACCACATGACGAACTACCCCAGCCCCGGCGTCGGCAGCAACGGTACGCATTACTCCAAGTACAGCTATCCTGGACTCTACACGGCGAGCGATTTCCATACGCCGTGCCTCGTGAACAACTACCAGGACGCCGCGAACGTGCAGGACTGCGAGCTGCTCGGGCTGCCGGACTTGAACACCGGCCTGCCGTCCGTGCGCCAAACGATCGCTGACTACCTGCTGATGCTCGGGCGCCTCGGCGTGGCCGGATTCCGCATCGATGCCGCGAAACACATCCAGCAGGTCGAGCTGGATGACATCCTCAGTCGCGTGAACTCCACGCTGACGGCTGAAGGCAGACCGCTGCCCTATGTCTTTCTCGAAGTCATCGGCGGGAGCGGCGAGGCGCTCTCACCCCGCGATTACTTCGGCGAGGGCTACAGCTCGGGCGGCGCCGCCGATATCACCGAGTTCACGTTCGTCGGCGTCGGTAACAAGTTCCGCGGCATCAATGGCGAGCGCATCTCGCAGCTGAACCCCAACGGGCCTCCGGGCAGTCAGTTCTCGGAAGCGGCCTGGGGCATCATGCCCTCCAACAAGGCCGTTGTCTTCCTGCAGAACCACGACACCCAGCATCAATGCGGCCTCAGTTACCGCGATGGCAATGTCTTTCGCATGGCCAACCTGTGGATGCTGGCGCAGCCATATGGCTATGCGTCGATCCTGTCGAGCTACGCGTTCGACTGCCCCTCAGGCAACGCGATGGGCCCGCCGTCCGATGCGAACGGCTGGACCACCGCAGTCTCGTGCGCGTCGAGTCTGGAAACCGCCACCATCGGCCAATGGGTCTGCGAGCATCGCGATCCGTCGATCTTGAAGATGGTAAGCTTCCGCCACGTCGTGGCCGGGAGTGACATCAACCACTGGTGGGACAACGGCACGAATTCCATCGCGTTTTCGCGCGGCGACAAGGGCTTCGTCGCGATCAATAACGACACCACGAGCCTGAATACCACGATCACTACCGGCATGGCGGTGGGCACCTATCTGGATTTGATCGCCGGCAACCCCGTGCAGATAGATTCGAGCCACGCCATTCATCTCACTCTTCCCGCGAGATCCGCCATTGCGATCGATACTGCTACTCGTCAGTAGTGCGGTCTGCCTTACCGCTTCCGCGCCTGCCCAACAACGTCGCGACATCGCCCGGTGGAAGCGCCAGGCGCAGCACGTCACGATCATCCGCGACGACTGGGGCATCGCGCATGTCTACGGCAAGACCGATGCGGACGCCGTCTTCGGCATGGAGTACGCCCAGGCCGAAGACGACTTCAATCGCATCGAGACCAATTACCTGAACTCTCTGGGACGACTGGCCGAAGCCGAAGGCTCCTCCGCGCTGTACACGGACTTGCGGCAACGGCTGTTCATCGATCCGGACTCGCTGCGCGCCGAATATCGGACCAGCCCGCCTTGGCTGAAGCGGCTCATGGACGCCTGTGCCGACGGTTTGAACTACTTCCTCTATAGGCACCCCGAGGTGAAGCCGCGCGTAATCACCCGCTTCGAGCCGTGGATCGCGCTGTCATTCACCGAAGGCAGCATCGGCGGCGATATCGAGCGGATAAACCCGCGAGACCTGGCGGCCTTGTATGCAGACTCGGTACGCGGCACCGGAGGGGACGACGACGATCTCGACTTCGATCCCTCGGGGTCGAACGGCATCGCCATCGCGCCGCGCCTGGCAGCCAACCACCATGCGCTGCTGTGGATCAATCCGCACACCTCGTTCTACTTCCGGTCCGAGCTTCAGATGGTAAGCGACGAGGGGCTCAACGCCTACGGCGCGGTGACGTGGGGACAGTTCTTCATCTATCAGGGGTTCAACCCGACCGCCGGCTGGATGCACACCTCGAGCGGCGTGGACAACATCGACGAGTTTCTCGAGAACGGGCCGCTCCGGTCCCGTGCGATCACGATTCAGTTCAAGACCGATACCGGAATGGCGCGAAAGACCTTCACGGTCTTCAACTCACACCATGGGCCGATCGTTCGCAAGGAAGGCGACCGGCTCGTCAGTGTGAGCCTGATGAGCAATCACGTGAATGCGCTGATCCAATCGTACTCGCGCACCAAGGCGCGCGACCTCGATGCCTTTCGCCGCAGCATGGATCTGCACACGAATTCATCGAACAACACCGTGTTCGCCGACGCGTCAGGGAACATCGCCTACTTCCACTCGAACTACATTCCCCGCCGCGATACCTCCTTCGACTGGACCCGGCCGGTGGACGGCAGCGACCCCCGGACCGCCTACCACGGTGTGCTGTCGTTCGACGAGACGCCCAACGTCGTGAATCCTTCGAGCGCCTGGGTCTACAACTCGAACAACTGGCCGTGGTCGGCGGCAGGTTCGGGCGCGAGCCCCCGGCGTGAGAACTATCCGCGCTACGTCGAGACCGGTGGCGAAGAGACTGCGCGCGGTTATCACGCGCTCCGCGTGCTCGAGGGGAAGACGGACTGGACCATGGGTTCCCTCACGGCCGCCGCCTACGACAGCTACCTACCGGCCTTCGAGCGCATGATTCCGCCGCTCCTCGCGGCGTACGATCAGGCGGGCGCTGTCGATACGATCAAAGCGAAGCTCGCCGAACCGATCGCGACGCTGCGCACGTGGGACTACCGGTGGGGTGCGGAGTCAGTGCCGACATCGCTCGCCGTCTTTTGGGGCGAGCGAATCGGTCGTCGTGTCTCCCGCGACGCGCGCGCGGCCGGGATCTCGATCATGCAGTACATCGCGACGTCGCGCGCCGAGCCCGCCGACCTTCTCGGCTCACTCGCGGACGCGGTGGATGCCCTGACCGCCGATTTTGGAACGTGGAAAACGCCGTGGGGACAGATCAATCGCTTCCAGCGGATCAACGACGACCTCGCGCCGCATTTCGACGACGCCAGCCCAAGCATCCCGGTGCCGTTCACGGCGAGTATCTGGGGCTCGCTCGCGGCCTTCGGTGCCAAAGCCTACCCCAACACCAAGAAGTGGTACGGCACGAGCGGCAACAGCTTCGTGGCCGTCGTCGAGTTCGGCGACAGCGTGCGCGCGCGAGCCATCACCGCCGGCGGCGAGAGCGGCGCGCCGCAATCGCCGCATTTCAGCGACGCAGCGGAGCGCTACGCCTCCGGCAATCTGCGCGATGTGTACTTCTACCGCTCACAGCTCGTCGGACACACGGAGCGCGAGTACCACCCTTGATCCTGATCACGATCCTCGCGCTTTCTCAAGGCGTCTTCCTCGACAAACAGGGCGTCGTACGGTGGCAGGACACGCGCAAGGAGGTCACGCTTTTTGGCGCGAACTACGTGCTCACGACTGCGTCCGACTATCGCGCGGCCGGCTATCTCCACGCCGATCGCAAACGCATGATCGATGAGGACATGGCGCAGTTCGCCCGCATGGGATGGGATGGCCTGCGGCTCACATTCTGGGGCGATTGGGAGTCGTCGGACAGCGCCGGCAATCTGCTCGTCAACGACCATCTAGATCTGCTGGACTATCTCATCGCCCGCGCCAAAGAGCGCGGCATTTTCATGCTGTTCAGTCCCATCCAGCTGTACGGCTCCAACTGGCCCGATGCGCTCGACGACACGACAGCCCCAGGATTCGGACGGCGCTTCGGGAAGGGCCGCATGGGCACTGACTCGACAGCGCTCGCGGCGCAGGTGAATTACCTGCGTCAGATCCTGCGCCACGTGAACCCGTACACCCACATCGCGTTGAAGGACGAGCCTGCGATCATCTTCGTCGAGCTCGTGAACGAACCGTGGCATCATCCGGAGGATCTGCAAGGCTCGATCCACTACATCAACGCGCTCACCGACGCGGTCCGCAGTACCGGCTGCCAGAAGCTCGTCTTCTACAACGTGAGTCAGGACTTCCGCATCGCCGAGGCGATCCGGCGGTCCAAGGCCCAGGGCGTCACGTTTGGCTGGTATCCGACGGGCCTCAATGCCGGTCACGAGCTGGAGGGCAACTACCTCCGTGGCACCGACGTCTATCCTGACATGCTGCGCTCCGAGTTGGTCCGCCTGCCCCGGATCGTCTACGAGTTCGACAGCCCCGACCTGCGCACAGGGACGATGTATCCCGCGATGGCTCGGGTCTTTCGCGCGGTCGGAACACAGTTCGCCGCGATGTTCGCCTACGATATGTCGGCGACCGCGTCGCGTAACCTCGGCTGGCAGACGCACTACTTGAACCTGGTGTATACGCCGCGCAAGGCGATGAGTGCGATCATCGCCGCCGAGGCGATGCGTCGCCTGCCGCGCATGCAAGACTACGGGCCGTATCCGCAAAACACTCGCTTCGGCGACTTCCATATCTCGTACGAAGGTGACCTGGGCGAGCTGGTCGCGCGCGACGCATTTCTCTATACGAGCTCGACGGGCGCCAAGCCTCCCGATCCGGCCGCGCTGCAACGCATTGCGGGGCATGGCTCCTCGTCGACCGTGACCTACGGCGGAACCGGCATCTACTTTCTGGATAAGGTCCGGCCGGGCGTCTGGCGTCTGGAGGTCTATCCCGATGCCGTCCCGATTCGAGATCCGTTCGAGCCGCCGCGCGCCGACAAGATCGTGACCCGCGCGATCAGCCGCGCCTGGACAATGACCGTCGCCCTCCCGGACCTGGGTTCTTCCTTTGTCATCCAGCCCGTGACAGCGGGGAATTCTCAAACTGCGCAGGCGAGCGCTGGCACGTTTTCAGTCGTGCCCGGGGTGTACCTGCTGAGCAAGGCAGGTTCGGTCGACCTTGCGACGATGCCGGCGCGGATCGGCTACATCAGCTTCAAGGAATATCATCCGCCACCGAGCGACACCGTGCCGCTCTCTGTCCAGTCGTGGGCCGAGCCTCAGTACCTCCTGGGGCGAGATGCTGAGGTGCGGGTGAGCATTGTAGACGTAATCCCGCCCGATTCCGCCCGGCTCTTTCTTCGCTCGGCGGCCGCCGGATCATATCAAATGTTTTTGATGCGACAGACGCGCGGGTATGAGTATGTCGCCGCGATCCCCCGCGGAGCGTTGCGGGAGGGTCCGTACCAGTTCGTCATCACGACATTTCGCGGCGACTCCATAACGACATTCCCCACGGGCGCGCACGCGAAACCGACGGATTGGAACTATAACGCGACAGCGGCTTGGAGATTCGATGTCGTCAATCCACGGACCCCGCTCCGGCTGTTCGAACCCGCCGTGGACGCGTCGCGCCTGGCATTCACACGCATCGGCGATGCGGGACGGCGTGGCCTCTTTCGTGTGGCGCTTTCTCAAGTGACGGGTCAACCGGTCTTTCACCTCGAGCTGCCGGACGACTCGCCCGACTATACGGCGTCGCTCGTGATCAAGACGCGAGTCTTGGCGAGGCAGGAGACCGTCACCGCCGCGAACGAGCTGCGACTGCGGCTGCGCGGCCTCGGTGCTCGCCAGACGCTCCACGTCACGCTGATGGAGGACGACGGGACGAGCTGGACCGCGGCGCTGCCGGTCGACAGCAGTTGGAGTGAGCAAGTCATTCCGCTTGAGAGCTTCAAGATTGGCCGCGGGGTCTTGCTGCCCGAAGGATTCCCCGGCGAGTGGAACTACTGGGTGGGACCAGCCGCTGGGCGGGGCGGTGCGACCGATCGGCCGCGGCTCGAGCATCTGGAGCGTCTACAACTGTCGCTGCGGCGCGAGAACGGCGTTACCGCCAAGCCACGCACCTACGGTGTGGAAGTGGAATCCGTGACGTTGGGCTTCGACTCGCGGTGAGCCCGATACGCGAACACCAGCATCACGAGCCCGAACGCCAGTAACACCACGCCCCACCACAGATTCACATTGATCCCGAGCGACTTCTCGTACATCGCGGGGCTCGACACGACCCCATACACCGCGAGGATCGCGCCGATGATCGAGAACATCCCGCCAATCGGAAATCGGACGTCCAGCCTCATGACACGGTCACCAGAAGATCACGTTGAGTAACGTCGAGACGACGAGAATGCCCACCGCCAGGGTCACCGGCCGCTTGTACCACGGCATGTATCCCTCCTGCACCCGAGGTGTGAGCGAGTAGACCAGGCCGCGCAGCTCGTCGTCGGTCTTGGTGCGCGCGGTGAACAGCGAGATCACGAGCGTCGCCACGAAACAGCCGGTCCACGCGAACAGGGCCGTCCAGAAGTTCAGCGCCATTTCGCTGGGATACACGTGGAGGACCGCTCCCAGGAACCCACCCTTGATACCGGGGACGGCGCCGCGCGGCAACGTCAGTCCGTAGTGGAGCGCCGCGGTAATCGTCCCGGTCAACAGACCAAAGAACGCGCCATGCCCGGTCGTGCGACGCCAGAACATCCCCAGCAGGAACGTCGCGAACAGTG
>Ga0209588_1000353_pt1 | contig 11929 bp, 13 predicted proteins | sample Rivendell_Oct201_10_FD_188351 | JGI IMG/M metagenome (GOLD analysis project Ga0209588, IMG submission 188351) | Vadose zone soil microbial communities from the Eel River Critical Zone Observatory, Northern California, USA -... | ecosystem: Host-associated > Plants > Roots > Rhizosphere > Soil ...
CACGGATCGCCCGGCGAGATTGATTAGTGCGCTCGCACCGTCGAGTTCTCTCGCCCAGTCGCCCAGCGTATGCCCATCCCATCGGACTTTACGGATCGACTCTACGGCTGGTCCCGGTGATCGGGTCAAGATCACGATATCGTTGTTTCCAGAGACAAGCGACTCGGTGAGCAAGCGGCCAATGAAGCCATTGCCCCCGGCAATAATGATGCGATTCCTCATCTTCCGATTCAGCTGGAAAGCGCATCTCTTGGGTCGCTAAGGGAGTTTTCTTGTAGACTGTAACGCTAGGAATAGACTCTATCCTACGTACTTTGCCTTGCCCGGCTGGGCCGCCTGAGAATCCTTGTCGGAGCCCTGCTTCAACGCATCATCAATCTCCTTTGCCTGATCCTCCAGCTCTTTCATCTCGATCTGTAATCCGAGCTTCCGTATCAGGACTCGGAGAATTATCATCGCCGCTCTCGGGTCCACCATGAAACCAGAGGTCTCGCCGGAGAGGAATAGCCCCTTCAAATTTCGAACCTTAGCGAGGCCTGGGATTAGCCCGTTCATCCAGGTAACTGCGCCGCTGTCGATAATCTGAACGTCGAGAGATTTGAGTTCCTTTACGAGATCGGACTCACTGGCGGCCCCGTAGACTTTGGGGTTGTCGGAGATTCTTCCAGTGATGAAAGCGCCGACCGTGATGAGTGTACCAACTCCTAGTCGTTCGGCAAGATCTACAACGGCCTCTGACAATCGGAAGGCTCCTTCGGGAAGTATGGGTTGAGCGTCTCCGGTGTAGAGAACTAGATCGTTGCCAGCTTCATCGCTGTTGACCCAGTAGAAGAATTCGTGTTTCATCAACTCCGGGGTCCCGTCAGGTTTCAGCAGGACACGAGGCGGAAGGTAATCGGAATGAAGGTAACCGAGTGGAGATGCTTTGAGTGTCTTGACAAGATGGTCGAGGACAATCTTCGCAACACGTCCACTGTCAGGAAGGCCCGCGATGAGGATCGGACTGCGGAGCTTCGGCGCTTCGTTGAGGTGTAGTTCTATCGGGTCTCTCATGGTAGACGCGGTCGAAGGGACGCTTGTATCCTCAAGATAGAAGAATCAAGCACGGACTGATAGGTATTCCTTCGTATGTTTTTACTCTCTTGAGAGAGAATCTTCCGTACTTTTTTTCGGAATGTTTATATGAACTGCCGCCGTCGAACAACTCCCCTCTGATTAGGTGACTCTTTGGCAAAATTCATGTTGTCCCTCCGCGACGAGAACTTCAAACTCCTAACAACAGAAGCTGAAGACCGTGGAATAACAGTCCAAGAATTGATCCGGGCCGTGATTATTCCAGACTGGGTCAAACTCAACCCTTCAGCGAAAATAAACGGCAATGGAAACGCAGGGAAGATTCGCCCATTCCAACAAGTCAGCAGCCGAGAACCCATAATCCAGGCAATGGGCAGACTACGAGACTAACTAGCCACGCGGAACTAGACTCCCCTCAACCCTTTCTATTTTTCAGGCGCGTACTAGGGTACCGTGCGCTACTGGTGAATCTCACCAAGTGGTTTTCGGAAAACTAAAGCGATGTAGTTGTTTCAACAACCAAAGGCAGAGGCTTCGGAGCACTGATCGAGGACTTTTTGCTCCGTCTAATTATTTCGCTACTAGGGAGTTCCTTCAGGCACACTCGCACACATCTACCTTACATGGACATTGCTTCGTACACTCTCATGCCGGTGATTATCGGGCATGTCTTGGCGAGTTTTACAGCCTCTTCCATACTCTCCGCCTTGATGATTGTGTAGCCCGCTATTGCGCCTTTGTCATGCGGAAGTGTTCTGACTCCAGCTGACGTGATCTCCATTCCAGGCCCAAATGGACTGCCACCATCAACTATGCGATCTTTAATTGAGGCGAACCACTTCATCCACGCGTCCCCGATATCTCTGGTTGGTGTTTGGTATCCCACGGAGAGGAATACAAATTTCTTCATGAGGGGTCTAGAACAAAATAACGGTCAAATAAATGTGATATGCTGTCTGGAAACCGGGACCGGTGGGTCTTGATATTACGTCGTGGACTTTGTACCAACCCCCCTTGTGAGAATCGGAACCGGGCCGACACAACATTTTATGGTAATTTTCATACGAACTCGCCGGATCAACCGAGCGTCTGACGCTGACCGGTTGCCGCGGCCGTCTCGATCGCGTCCAGCATGCGATGGCGTGTGACCGCGTCGTCGAACGTAGGGCACAAATGCGTTCCCTCTCGATAGTCGCGGGCGAAAAGCGCATACGCCTGGGCGACGTTGGTGGAAGCACCTTGCGGGGGCGACCACCGATACTTCTCTGGCACGGGCAGCACCTCGAGCGAGGACTGCGCGCCCTTGCCGCCCCGTACGGTCATCTCGAAGATCTGGGCCTGGCCGCCGGCGGCGGTGAGCTGCAGATCGCCCTCGGTGCCATTGATCTCCCAGAGCAGGTTCGTGCCGCGCGAAACGCCGCCGCGATAGTGGATCGAGAACGCGGCCCCGCCCTCGAGCAGTCCGCTAACCAGCACCTGATCATCCGCGTTCATGTGCTTGCTTTCGCCCGTCCCTTTGATCATGAAGGACTTTCGGCGCATAGTTATGGTGGCCGAGAGCTCTCGGACCTCGCCTAGGCAGTGACACAGCGCGTCCGCCGCGTGGCCGAGCGCGATCGAGAGCATCGTCGCGCCGTTTTTCTTGTAATTGGTGTAGGCGTTGAAGGGCTCCACCGTCGGCCCCCAGCCCATTCCCGAACCGATCAGCGAGGTCGAGAGCACCCCACCGACGTAACCTTGCTTGATCAGATCATGAACGTAAGCCACCGACGGGGCAGAGCGGGCCTGCAGCCCCGCCACGGCCAGGACGCCTTTTTTCTTCGCCAATGCTGCCAAGGTCTCCGCCTCTTTCAAGCCGTTGCCTAGCGGCCATTCGCAATAGACGGCCTTTCCCGCGTTGAGCGCTGCCGTGGCAAGTTCGAGGTGATAGGGCACTTTTACCGTGATGGCGACGACGTCCACGTCGGCCCTGTTCACTAGGTCTTGGTAATTGTCGAACGCGACGGGCACACCAAAGAGCTTCCTGGCAGCGTCGGCAGATTCGCGTCGGCTGGTGGACAACGCCGTGATCTCGAAGTCATCCGAGAGCGACTTCAAAGCAGGGATGTGCGCCTCAGCCGCCCATCCGCGATCCGGATTGGCACCGATTATGCCCACACGAATCTTCTTGTCTCCGCTCTTGTTCATGGTGGTCGTACCTTGTCCTTGAAGACTACACCTGGGTTGCAGATCTTTACAAAAGCATATTATCAAACATTTGAAAAAAGCGAGTGATTGAGAATTTTGGCGACCACCGAGCTGGTAAAGAGAAAGCCCATACCCGAGCCCATAAGAGAAGCTGATCGATCTGGCGGAACTGATCCCGGTCCACGCAACATAACACTGGATGAGCAGAATCCCGACATCCTTGTACCGCCCGTTACGGACCGCGGGACTATCCCGAACCTGAAATTTCCTTTCGCGCTTGCTCATATGCGTCTACAATCGGGAGGCTGGACTAGGCAAGTAACCGTCCGAGAGTTGCCTGTTTCGAAGAGTATGGCTGGGGTGAATATGCGTCTGAATCCGGGTGGGATTCGAGAGTTGCACTGGCACAAGGAAGCGGAGTGGGCGATCATGCTTGACGGTTTCGCCCGTATCAGCGCGGTCGACCAGGAGGGCCGCAACTTCGTGGACGATGTCGGTGTAGGCGATCTGTGGAATTTTCCTTCAGGCATTCCGCACTCGATACAGGGATTGAAGGAGGGCTGCCAGTTTCTCCTGGTATTCGACGATGGTGGCTTTTCTGAAGATTCAACCTTCCTAATTTCCGACTGGTTCGCTCACACGCCAAAACCGGTGCTCGCGAAGAATTTTGGGGTGTCCGAGAACGATTTTGACGACTTGCCGGAAGATACTGATCGCACGCGGTACATCTTCTCTGGCAAGGTGCCGGGTCCACTATCTTCCGACCGGGTAAGCAATCCTCTAGGCCAGGTTTCGTTCAGTCATCGTTTGATGAAGCAGCAGCCAATCAAGACTAGTGGTGGCACTGTGCGTATTGTCGATACGACTAACTTCCCTGCCGCAACAACGATCTCAGCCGGAATGGTAGAGGTCGAACCTGGAGCTATGCGAGAGCTGCACTGGCACCCAAACACCGACGAGTGGCAATACTACCTAGAAGGAAGCGGGCGCATGGGAGTCTTCGCGTCAGAAGGAAACGCACGCACCTTTGACTATCAGGCGGGCGACGTTGGCTATGTCCCGTTCGCGATGGGACATTACGTCGAGAACACTGGCAAGACGCCGCTACGCTTCTTGGAGATGTTCAAGAGCCCTAGGTTCCAAGACGTCTCGCTAAACCAGTGGATGGCCCTGACACCGCCAGAGCTGGTGCAGGCTCACCTCAACCTGAACAAGGCAATGATGGCTGCACTACGCAAGCAAAAATGGCCGATTGTCAAATAGTCGCGGACAAACCATCTATTGCGGTTGCTTTGAGGTAAGACCTCCCGAGTCAACGCGGTCCTAGAGGTTGAATGGTCAGTCTGTTAAGGTTCGAGATGTACTTGTAGCCGCACTTGCATTTGCGTCAGGCTCCGTAGATGCTCTCTGCTTCCTTGCTCTCGGTGGTGTCTTCGCATCTTTGATGTCTGGAAACGCGATTATTCTCGGGCTTAGAATCGGCCAGGGAAATCTTGCTCTAGCCTCCCACTCGCTAGTCCCGATTCTGGCCTACATGGGAGGCGTTGCTCTGGGCGTGAACATTGCGAGCCCAACTAAGAATCCGGATGAAATATGGCCGCGGTCGGTTACGAAGATGTTCATCGCAGAGTTTGCGCTGCTCGCGGTTTTCGCTATCGGGGGATTTCTGTCAGGCAACCCGACGAGCCAGCTTGACCTTTACCTGCTGGTCGGGTTGGCCGCGATACCAATGGGCATGCAGAGCGCTGGAGTCCACGTTCTCGGCGTCTCTGGAGTGTCCACCACTTACATCACGGGAACCTTGACGAGCTTTGTGATAGGTCTCGTTAGCTTGAATCGATCACCCGCTTCCAAGAGAACAATCAAGCAGGAGCAGGACACACGTGTCCAACTAATTGTGTTACTTGTCTATATTTTGGGAGCAGCCGCAGGAGGATTGGCCGGAACAGAGTTCTCGCTAAAGGCTGCTGTCATTCCGGTTATTGTTGTCGGCCTAGTAGTTGTTGTCGCGACCCTGCGCATCAGATCATAAATCCAAACGGGTAGCATGCCTTTCTTAGGGGCCTCAACTCCCCTTTCGGTTTGCGGCAGACTATTTTTTCTGCAGCTGGTCTCTGTAGAGTATCACTAGGGCGAGAATCGAGACGAAGATCATTGTGTAAATTGATACGATGGCCATCGTCTCGTAAATGTCGCCTGTCTGCCACACATGTCCAACTGCATCAGATATCGCAGTATTCGCGGGCCTTAACAGGTAGCCTAGGACAAACCCGAATCCGGTCCAAAAGTAGACTATGATAGATTGGAGATAGTGAGTTGTTGGTAGTGCTCGACCCAGGTCTTCCGACGCACGCCGTCGCTGGTAGAGCGCGAAGAGCTGGAAGAAGATCCAGACGGTGAAGGACCAGCCGAGGAAGTTGCTGATTGGAACGCCAAAGTATCCTCCTCCCTCCGTCCAGATCCAAGCGTGGTTGATGGTGGAGGCGATCGGGTCGAGGGAAAGATCCCAGTCAACCATTACGAACGACGCGACTAGTGAAACCGCGATTGTACTGAAGATGGTCGACCTCCGGCGGACTTCGCCTACAATGATGGTCGAGAACACCCAGGCGAGATAGCCGAACGAGATGTAGGACAGGGAGATGAAGAAGGGCACGAGAGCTATCTTGGGTCCCAGCGAGTCAGTGTAGTAGTAGTGGCCGAACGGGAAGCCGGTCAGGATGCTACTGTTTTCCAGGATGTTGCTGACGATGAGGGTGATAATCATGAAGACGGCAATGCTCTTCCATCCATACCGCTTAGCCCCGTGGATCAGGGCGAAGGGAAAGAGCAGCGGCGTGATGAAGCCTGGAATTATACGGCTCCCGATCAGATACACTCCTACTATTCCCCAGAGAGCGCCATCTGTCAGCTTCTGATTGCGTGTAGGCGTCGAATTGGTCAAGCTCTTTCGCCTTTCCACACTCGTTTCTCATGTCCAGAAAAGTCTTCGTCAAAAAGCATTCAGGTGACGTCTTCGGGCCTGTTTGTGCAGGCCGACTAGCTCAGATCTGGTTCTCTTGGACTATTTCTTTGTGAAGGACAGGCGCAACACGTTTGCCTATCAACTCAATCGACCGGACAAGCTTCTCGTGGGGCAGAGAGGCCGCGTTCATCTGAAAAGTAAACCGTGAAATGCCTCCAAGATCCTTGCCGTGCCTGATAATCTTCTCAACCACTTCTTCTGGATCACCGATGACTAGCGACCCTCGTGGACCTCTCTGAGCGTCAAAGTCTTCGCGAGTCATCTCACCCCACCCCCGCTCCTTTCCAATGTCGCTAACAGCGCGCGCGAAGCCGGGGAAGTAGTCGTCTGCGGCCTCCTCTGTCGTCTCTGCAACATACCCTGGCGAGTGTAGACCCACCTTCAATTTCTCGGGCGGGTAGCCGGCCTTCTTTCCGGCTTCACGATAGAGATCGATGAGTGGTCGGAAACGGCGTGTCTCGCCTCCGATGATTGCTACCATTAACGGTAGACCTAGTCGGCCTGCGCGTACGAATGATTGTGGTGTTCCGCCAACTCCTAGCCATATGGGCAACGGGTTCTGGACGGGCCTCGGGTAGATTCCCTGTCCAGTCAGTGGGGGCCGATACTTGCCGGACCAGGTGACGTGTTCGTTTTCACGGATTTTTAGGAGAAGGTCGAGCTTCTCCGCAAATAGCGAATCGTAATCCTCCAAGCGGAAACCGAACAATGGAAAGGCCTCGATTGACGAGCCTCTGCCCACGACCATTTCTGCCCGGCCCCTAGACAATAGGTCGAGGGTTGCGAACTCTTGAAAGATACGTACCGGGTCGGTCGCGCTTAGCACCGTCACGGCACTGGTGAGACGGATACGTCGCGTTCTTGCTGCGGCGGCTGCGAGAATGACCGGGGGAGCGGAGTCGAGAAACTCACGGCGGTGGTGCTCGCCGATCCCAAAAGAATCTAGTCCGACTTTATCGGCCAGTGCTATTTCTTCGATCAGGTTCAGCAACCGGTCGGACGCGCTGACACTAAGACTGTCCTCGGTGAATGCGGCCGCGAAGCTATCTATTCCAATCTGCATCTATGGCCTAGTTCTTCATGAGTAGTATTAATGCAGTCCACAGACTGGTTTGGAAGTTACTCGCCGATCAGAAACTAAACGTTCTGCGACCGCGCCCCGAGAGAATAGACTTGAGCGCAGGACGGTGGACGTCAGACAAAAGGAACGAGAAACAAAGTGGAATCTTGAGGGTCTTGTTTGACCTATTTCTCGCTTTTTCGTTTGGCCTGTCTAGGCTTTCTGTTTGACCTATTCTGCCTTGGCGCCCATTTTGTCTTACATGCCGATTGTTGATTTGTCCGGGTCTGCGGTGCCGCCGCGGGGAACGTTGAACTTTAGCGCCTGTGTATATGGCGCTGATTGAATTTCCTGTTTCATTAATGCCATTGCTTGCTGGCCATATTCTTTCCTCGCTTGCTGAGCATTGGTCTTATTGATGACAATATCATTAGCAAGGTTCAGTGCCAAGAAATTCATTTCTTCCTTGTCGCAACGCGCAGCCGTTTCACCTTTCGTCCGATCGACAATTACACTGCCGTCGAATTCAGCTAGTTGGTCGAATTTGCCAATCGGTACCTTGTAGTCAATGAATTGCTTGATATGGTCCTTGTGTGGTTTTGGGAAATCATGCTGAGTCTCTTCCTTGTACACTATGGTTTCCTTCCATGGACCATTGTTAAGCCAAATTACTCGGCTAGGGGTGGCTTCGTTTGGCGGTCCATATTTCTGTGTCATTTTCTGAACAGTTTCTTTCGGTCCAGCGGGCCATTGATCCAAGATTCTATTCAAGGCAGTCTGGTCTACTTCAGATTTCCTAGTCGTTACTTGCATTCTACTTTTTCACCTCGGATGCTTCAATGCCCCAAAGTAGCTTCTTAAGCTGTTCGTATACATCACGAACAGCATCACTCCAGAGTCTTGAACGGTTCAATACTTATTTGAACAGTCACGGGACAAATCCAAGAAGTAACAGACCGTAGCCAGCTACTCGCTGCACGCATTACGAAGTGAACTGTCGCTATTGTGCCACAGATTCCACAATCCCCACTATCCCCGCGATACTCTTCAATAACTCAGCCGGGAGATTGTGGCGATCCCTGAGATACTCGGGCGAATTGTACGACACCCAGACCTTCCCATTCTTATCGGCTGAGACGAGGACTTTGAGAGGAAAATCAATGGCAACAGTCGGCTCGGCGAGCATCAATGGGGTTCCGGCCTTCGGGTTCCCGAAGATGAGCATTCGGGTGGGATTCATCTTCAGCCCCGCTTTCTGGGCGTCTCCACTGAAATCTATACGAGCGAAGATCATGAGTCCGCGCGACGCTACAGATGATTCTAGTCTCTGAAAAGTGTCCTCGAAGGAATGCTGGCTCATCAGCTGGACTAGCCCATTCTTAGAGACTGCGGACAGTCATACTCGCCTGTGTTGCAATTGCCCTCTAGGAAACTAGTTATCGCTTTCGCAGATTTCTGAATCCATAACTGAGCACGTGTGCTCGAGGTCTGGTACCTTCAGCTCTAGGCCACCGCGTCAAGCCATGGATATCCGAGCCTTGCTAAGGGCGAAAGCCTTTATTCCCGTAGCAGGAGCTGCCCTGCTCGAAGAAAAATTGACATTTTACACCCTGGTTAATTCCACACGGAAAATTGTGACATACGCACTCCCAACATTCATTCTCGCGTTAACAATGCTTCTCACGACAGCCCAAGCAGCTTCATTCAGCGAGGTCAACCCCTACCCCACCCCCGCGCCCACCTTTCACTTTCCCCAGAACAAGCAAAACGAGTCCCCCATGGCAGTCAACCCCACTGACTCGAACAATGTCATAACCGGAGCGAACGACGAAACAGAAGAGCCCGACTGCACCCTCACTACAGGCGGGTCCTCAAGCTGCCCCTTCGCCCGAATCATCGACACCAGCGGCGTCTACGTGACGACCGACGGAGGTGCTACGTGGACCCACCAGATACTACACTGGTTCTCCCAGGTAGGCCTGACCAGTGATGGAGACCCAGCAGTCGCCTTCGGTCCTCAGCCAATAGTTACTAACGGTGCAGTCAACGGGTTCAGCTACTCGAAGGGCGCTCGCGCCTACTTTGCCTCTCTCGCGAGCAACCCGTTCGGCTCCCCTGCTCAGGAACTCGACGCGATCTCCCACTCTGATGACAAAGGCGCCACTTGGAGTATTCCCGTTGTCACGACTTCAGCAGACAATCCAGTGGATTTCAATGACAAGGTCTCGATCTGGGTCGATCCAAATCCATCCAGCCCGTTCTTCGGAACAGTCTACCTCGCTTGGACTCTCTTCAAGGGCGTAGGCAACTTCGGCGAATCCAATACCTTCAGCCCCGAACCCATCGTCGTCGCTCACTCCAGCGACGGTGGCCAGACCTTCTCCAAGCCAATCCAGCTGACGAGTGCTGCCAACAATGGACGCGTAGGAGGACGCCAGGGCTCAACCATACGCACTGGGCCTGACGGCACCCTCTACGTCTTCTGGGACGGCGCCGTCAACAAGCAAAGCGCAATATTGGGAGCCCGATCCAGCGACGGAGGAGTAAGCTTCCCCAAGCCCTTCCTTGTGTCGCTCAAGTCGGACGTCCCCTCGCCCTTCCCCGGCGCAAGCTTCCGGACCAACAGCTTCCCCATGGCTGACGTGGACAAGATCACAGGCAAGATCTACGTCACATGGGCCAACTACAACTTCGGCACGACAAGCGGCCACGCAGTCGTCCAGTTAGCCAGATCCTCCGACCGAGGCACCACGTGGAGCCCTGCAGCGATTATCGCAGACGTAAACGGACGAAGCCCCTACTACCCCGCTGTTGCAGTCAATCCGTCCGACAGCTCCAAGGTCTTCGTCGGCTTCAACGCCATTGACGATGTCCCGTTCGGAACAGCTCCAGGCCCGGGCGTGGTATCATACGACGCCTTCTTCGTCGTCTCGAAGGATAGTGGCGCAACATTCGGAACACCAACCAAGATCAGTGCAACATCTTCCGACCCCGACGGATCCAGCACCAACAGCCTACGCTCCCAGTTCCTAGGAGACTACAACGGCGCTTCCGCTAGCAGCTCGACAGCCTGGTTCTCCTGGACTGATTCACGCAACGCCTCGCCATGCTCGTCCGTCGATGATTTCAGAGCGGGAACAGCTGTTAAGCCGAACATCTACGACACATGTCCCACCAACTTCGGGAATACGGACATCTTCGTCGCCTTGGTATCGTGGTAGGACCTCGTCCCCCAGGGCGAAGAAAAACCCCCCTTTTTCTTCCGCAGACCCTTCCTGCTCTGTTCGAGCCTTTCGAATCTGGAGTCATCAGCATGCGACTTTGATCCATAGTAGCATCCTTACACGAAACGGTTTTGAAGGACTCTCCACTTTCTTTTCTAAGATCAACTTTGATGGAGGAACGCGTGTTGCCGGGAATGGTCGAGTTCAAGGCTGGACCGAACCCGGGACGTGGATATTTGGCCCTTCCGACGCATCCAAAGGCCGCCGTTCTGGTTCTACATGCTTGGTGGGGTCTCAACGACTTCTTCAAGGGACTCTGCGACAGGCTTGCCTCGCAAGGTTACGCTGCCCTTGCACCTGACCTCCGTAACGGTGCCGTCGCCACTACTGTTGAGGAGGCTGAGGCTTTGATGAAAATAAGTTCTGCTGATTTGTCCAAGAGCACAGCTCTTGGAGCAGTCGACTATCTTCACTCTCTTCCAAAGGTTGGTGGACGTAAGATTGGTGCTATCGGATTCTCTATGGGAGGCGGCTGGGCTCTATGGCTGAGTGTACAGAGACCAGAAGACGTGGCCGCTGTGGTCGTGTTCTATAGCACGGAATACCCCGAGAGAGGTGACTATTCCAAGACGCGAGCATCCTACCTGGGACATTATGCGCCCGATGATGAATGGGAGCCCATTGAAGGGGTTCGAGCTCTCGAGTCGCAGCTTAGAGCATCAGGACGAGAGGCCGAGTTTCACTTCTACCCAGGCACCAAGCACTGGTTCTTCGAGGAGAACCGTCCAAAGGAATACGCCCCCGACCCAGCCAATCAGGCTTGGAATCGCACGCTAGACTTCCTAAACAGCAAGCTCAGATAATCAGAATCGAGATCAGCCTTCTATCGGTCCCTCGTCGGGACCTCTGCTTAGTCTTACTTTGCCCTGCTCGACCTAAATTCCTCATCGCACCCTCCCTTTCAGCGTTCTAGGGTCTTGCAGGTTCGAAGGTTGATGGCGTATTTTGAGATGTGTTTGTCCGCTAGGCGGAGAATTGGTTCGACTGTTTCTCGGTTGAGCGTGTACTCGATTGTTTTTCCAAGTCTCTGGCTTGTCACTAGTCCGCAGAATGCCAAGCACTTGAGGTTGTGAGAGGCCAGGGTCTGCTCTATCTTGAGAGCTTCTGAAATCTCTCCCACGTTCTTCGGACCGCTTCTGAGCAGGTTTAGGATGCCCACTCGATACTCGTTCGAGAGGGCGCTGAACAGCAATGAGACCGCTGTGACGTCGGTCTTTCGAAGGATAAGCTGTTGGCTCATGATTCGCCTATGTGTCATATGGCCCCTTGTCTACAATTAAACTAATCGAGCCATCCCTA
>Ga0209588_1000354_pt1 | contig 11922 bp, 10 predicted proteins | sample Rivendell_Oct201_10_FD_188351 | JGI IMG/M metagenome (GOLD analysis project Ga0209588, IMG submission 188351) | Vadose zone soil microbial communities from the Eel River Critical Zone Observatory, Northern California, USA -... | ecosystem: Host-associated > Plants > Roots > Rhizosphere > Soil ...
GGTCGAGCTGTTGGAGCGCGACAAGAAATACGCGTGAGGGGCGCGGCTAGGTCATGCTGCCCGGCATGAAGCAGCGGATGGTCAGCCCGAGATAGCCGCGCAACGGCCAAACCATGGTTCGGCCGACGCGGTTCGGTTCGGTGATCACGGCTTCGTCGGGCACATCGATCCATTCGCCGTCGAGCCGCACGCGATAGTGTCCGCCTTTCGATTCCCAATCGACATCGGCGAGCGCTGAGCCGTCGGCATCCGAGCAGCACGGGCCCTTGCCGCTTCTGAGGCTGTCAAACCATTGCTTCAACGGCGAGTTGGCATAACGGCCATCGAGATCGCGCGCATGCCCGAGATGGGACGCCAGCGCCAGCAGCAGCGCCGCAAAGCCGATCGTCAGCGGCGCCTTCTGACGCCCCGCGCGGCGGAGTTGCGAATTCTCCGGGCTCTTGGTTCCCCGAACTTCGTCAGTCCATAAATACGGCGCGTGGCCGCCGAAATCGATCCAGTCGCTCACCTGTCTCCTGCTCCAGCACCCGGCTAGTGCAGGGACGTCCCATGCATTTCGTGGGCCAACTCTGGGAAAGCCGATGCCGCTGTCATGCCGGTGTCATAATGCATCGCAAGGTTCCAGAAAGTTTGGCCGGCGAGGAATGTGCAGCCATCCTGTCGCGTTGACGCTGTGTACTTTGCTTTGGCATAAGGACAGATCGACTCCGCTGGGACGGATGTCGTACCCGAGACATCATGAAGAACGGTCTGTATTCGATCCACGTCAGCCTGCAGGACGGTCGGTCAGGCAAGGGCAGTGGTGTGATCATGTTCCGGGATGGCAAGATATTCGGCGGAGATGCCTATCTGTTTTACACCGGCACCTATACGTCGAAGGGAGATACCTTCAAGGGCGAGGTTCTGGTCCAGCGCCATACCAGCAGTCCCGACGCCAATCCGCTGTTCGGTGGCCCGAGCCCGGTCGGCATCGGCGTTTCCGGCACCTTCACCGACACGGCGGCTGTGATGGATGGAACCGCTCTCGTGGGCAAGGCCAGCCAGATCTTCAAGGCGACGCTGCGCAAGCTGGCCGAGCTCGAATAAGCGAGCCAGGGGACACCAGGTGACGGGCTACTCCGCGGCCTGCTCCAGCGGCGCGATCCGGGGAAGGATCATCTGGATCCGCGTACCTCCGCCGGGTTCGGAATCGAGGTCGAGCCGGCCGCCGAGGCGGTTGGTCACGATACTGTAGACGATATGCAGACCTAACCCGGTACCGCCCTGGTCGCGACGCGTCGTAAAGAACGGATCGAATGCGCGCCGCCGGACGTCGAGGCTCATGCCGCAGCCATTGTCGGAAAAGATGATTTCGACGTTGTCTTTGCCGGACTCCCGAACCTGGATATCGACGCTGCCGGGCTTGCCGTCCGGAAAGGCGTGCGCCACTGAATTGAGGAACAGATTGGTGAGCACCTGGCCATAGGGCCCGGGATAGGAGTTCATGGTCAGATTGGGCTGGCAATCGACGCTGAGCGTCAGATGGTGCTTTCGCAAGCCTGGTCGCAGGCTCATCACGACCTGCTCGGTCAGGTCGCCGAGGTCGAAGATGCGCTGATCCGAATAGTTCCGGTCGGCCGCGACCTGCTTGAACGACTGGATCAGTTCGGCCGCGCGATTGAGATTAGCCACCAATTGTGAGGCCGCGTCGCGGCTGGTCTCCAGAAACTCATTCAGGCTGGAGCGCTTGAGATTGCCGCGCCCGACTTCGTCGGCGAACAATGCGGTCTTGCGCTCCAGCGATGAGGCCACTGTCAGGCTGATGCCGACCGGATTGTTGACTTCGTGGGCGACGCCCGCCACCAGCCGTCCGAGTGCGGCAAGCTTTTCGGCCTCGATCAGCGAATTCTGGGTCTCCCGCAAATTACGCAACGCGGCTTCGGCGGCATCCTTGGCCTTGCGCATCTCCAGTTCGCCGCGCTTGCGCTCGCCAATGTCGAGCGCGACGGTGACGATGTTTTCGATCTCGCCGTCGCTGTCGAGCAGCGGAAGCTTGTTCACCAGCCATTGCCGCATATGGCCCGAGGCATCCATATATTCCTCTTCGTAGAATCCGAGCCCCCTGCCCGCCGCCAGCACCTGCTTGTCGTTCGCATCGGTCTTCTTCGCGCCGTAGCGCGACATCAGCTCGGACGTGGTGCGACCGATCGCTTCCCCCGGCTCTACACCGAAGATGCCGGCCATGTAGCGGTTCATCAGCACGTAGCGGAGCTGCTTGTTCTTGACGTTGATCACCGCCGGCACGGTGTCGATCACCTGCTGCAGCAGTCGCCGGCCTTCGGCGATGGCATCCTCGGCGCGCTTCTGGTCGGTGATGTCGCGCACCGTCCCTTCGTAACGGATGACCTCGCGGGCCTCATTGCGAACCACGGTCGCGCTGTCCGAGAGCCAGAGGATCGAGCCGTCGCGTGCGCGCACCTGATATTCGAATTCGCGCACCACGCCGTAGCGCTGCATCAGCGACTGGTATTCGTCGCGGGCCGCCGCGTGAACGTAGATCGTCTCCGCGATGTCGCCCATGGCGCTGATGCCGCTGATCAAGTCCTGCGGCGTCTCGTATCCCATGATCCTCGCCAGCGCCGGATTGGCGTTGAGCAGCGCGCCGCCGGGCGTCGTCACATAGATCCCGTCGACCGAGCCCTCGAACAGCTTGCGGTAGCTTTCCTCGGCAAGGCGCTGCTCGGCCAACGCGTGCACCGCCGCCTCGCGCGCGGCGTCCGCATCGACGAGGGTGCGGCGGAACACTTCGGCGGCACGGGCAATGTCGCCGATCTCGTTATTCACGTCGGTCGCGGGAATCGACGTGGCCTTCTCGCCTCCCGCCAGCGCGCGGATCGAGCTCGCGATGTGCGCGAGCGGACGGACGGTACGCCGCACCACGAACAGCGCCGCAAAAAGTCCGATGAAGACGCCGGCGGTACCCAGCACGATGCTCTGCCACTTCGCTTCGGTCAGCGTCCGTGCAAAATCGCGGGACAGGACATGGCCGCGGCGCGAGCTGACCCGTCGCAGCAGTTCGGTGACCTGCCCGATCAGGCGTCCCTCGGAGCCGAGCACCTCCTTGTCGATATCCGCGATCTGACGTTCGCGGACCGATATGGCGATGATGGCTTCGGCGTAGTTGTCGACGGCGGTGCGGAGCCTCGGATTTGCGATCGCCAGCGCCCGCATGCTTTGCGCTGCCTGCTCGGCGGCGGACGGATTGTGCGCCAGCAGTGCCGAAGCGATACGGCTTTGCGTTTGAAACAATGTCGCCGCGATCACCGGATCGGGGGTGTCCGCGATCGCCGCATCAAACTGTTCGCGCAGCGGCGGCAGCCCGACGATCAGTTCGGCACGACGCGTGATCAGCGCCGAGATGCGCTCGATACCGCTGCGATAGGTCGACAGTCGCGCCGTGACGCCGTCGATCATGTCCTGCTGCTCGGGGGCGAGCTCCAGGCGGGTCTTCTTCAGAATTTCACTCAGCGAGGTGGCGGCTTCCCCGACCTGACTGGATTGCGCGCCTGGATCGGTCACGAAGTCCCGGGCGGCAAGCCGCAATTCGTTCATCCGGCGATCGATGTCTTCGGCCAGGTCGCCGACGCTCTGCAGCCGCTGCAGCTCGGCAAATGTCGAATCGATGTGGCGGATGGCGACGACGCTGGCGACGCTGGTGATCATGATCACGGCCAACACCAGCAAAAAACCGCCGAATGTGAGCTGACCGATCGACAGCGAGAACGATCGTATCCGTTGGACGATAGCGGCAATAGGCATGAGTATAGGACCGGCTCCAGACAATCCTTTTATATACGCCGGAATTAGCCCCAAGGGGAACATAGCCGCAACGTCACGGCGACGGCGGCGCAGGCCGGATGGCGCCGGTCGGAAGGCGATCTCATGGTTATCAGGCCGCTCACCGACAGGTAGTCGTCTGGCCGATCGCTCAACTGTTCCGGGCTCAATCCGCGGTGATGCCGGCCTCCTTGACGACCTTCGCCCACAACGCGACATCGGCCTTGATGATGTCGGCGAACTGCTGGAGCGGCGCGCTCTTCGGCTCGCATCCGGCGATGTCGAGCTTTTGCTGCACGTCCGCTGTGGCCAGTGCGGCCTCCAGCGCCTTGCTGATGCGTTCGACGATCGGCTGCGGCGTGCCTGCCGGCACCACGACGCCGAACCACGGCGTCACCTGCGCCTCGGGAAAGCCCTGCTCGGCCATGGTCGGCGCATCCGGGAAGTATTTCGAGCGGCCGTCATTGACCGCACCGATGATCCGGATGGCGCCGGTCTGCACCTGCGCCAGCGCCTGATTGGCCGACAGGAAGGTCGAGGTGATCAGGCCGCTCGCGATATCCGGCACCATCTGCGGATAGCCGCGATAGCCGACGGCGGTGACGTCGATACCGGCCAGCCGCTTGAACAGTTCGAACCCCAGATGCCCGGTAGATCCCTTGCCCGGATGGCCGTAGTTCAGCGTGCCCGGTTTCGCCTTGGCCAGCGCCACATACTCGGCCACGTTCTTCACCGGCAACGTCGTGGGCACGATGAAGAAATTCGGAGCCCGGCACACCTGGCCGATCGGGGTGAAATCGCGCACCGGGTCCCAGCGCAGTTTGGCGTCCAGCGCCGGACTGGCGGGGAAGAACGTCGTCACTAGCAGCCATGTGTACCCGTCGGGCGCCGAGCGCGCGACTTCCTCGGCGGCGATCGAGCCGTTGGCGCCGGATTTGGATTCGACGATGATCGAGGCGTTCCATTGCGCCGCCATGTTCTGGGCGATGATGCGCGCGAACACGTCGGCCACGCTGCCCGGCGAATAGGGAATGACGATGCGCACCGCCCGGTTGGGAAAGTTTTCTTGCGTCGATCCTGCGCCGGGTGCGGCAACAAGCGCGAACCATGCACCTATGATCACGCCGATGCGCCATAGCTTCATGATGTGCGTCCCTGCCCTGATCGTTTCTGCGGCGCCTGTGGAGGCATCCGGATTTTGCCGGCAGGATGCCGATATTCGCCGGGATCAGCAAGAGCAGCGGCACGTGGCGCGTCATGCCGGGTATGAGGGATGGGTTTTCAATTCGCTCCCCGCAGAAACCGTCGTACTCCGCGAAAGCGGAGTATCCAGTAAGCTGCGACCTATCGATTCCATCATTGGCTCCTCGGAATACTGGATCGCCCGCCGGAGCCTGTCATCGGGCGGCCATTCGGCCGACCCGTTGGCGGGCGATGACGGCTGAGAGCGTGGCAAGCTCATATTCTTCAAACATGCATTTACGACCTCGCCGCGCCATGCGCCCGAGCCGTTGATAAATCAAATCTTCCGCCCCTTGGAGGGCGTGGGGAATGCCGGATGCCCAATGCACCCGCGGCCTCGTGTGCACTTTTATTGGTAGAACGCACACGAGTAACAACGAGTACACCGGAATCACCCGGCATTCCCGCACGCAATGGTTTTAACGGTTTCCTTCGTGCTCTCCCCGGTGACCGGGCTCTTTTGCCACCGTCGCCAGCGGATATGTTTTGTCTAAGCCCGGTTGGGCCGACTTAACTCCGCGAACTTGACGCCAGCGTCGGGGCGTCAGGACCACACGACTTCGCCGTACGCTGCAACATCTCTCGTCCGCTCGCTTGGTGATCGCTCACGGGCCTTTCGCCAACCCGCCCTGCAATCCCGTCGCGCGCAAAACGCTGCCGCGTCCACCGCATCCCTCCCCGCGTCCGTGACGATCATGATACGCCCCTCTGGTGGGGTGGGATGCGAAAATTCTAGATGTGATTTGGGGTGGGTGGGAACCAAAATATTTTTCGGAAAATCAGAAATAAGACTCGACAGCCCTGTCAACAAACCGCCTGACGGGCAAATCAGCAGACTGTGCCGCTCGATCCGCGGCGCGGAAATTCCAGATTTTCTTCTCGCCCTGCAGGGTGGCCCATTGCGAAACCGCACTTTTCCTACGGTCGATCGCGTTGATGATTGCACTCAGGTAAACCTCCCTGACTAGATTCTGCCGATGCGCCCAAAACCCGAGTGCCTACATTGATCCACATCAACAGACAGGGTCCGGATGGAGGAATAAGCTGACAAGCTGATCAGCATGAAGAAAGGAGATCAATCATGTCGCGTCGGATTATTTTCTCGCTTGCTGCATCCGCTATAATCGGCATCGGGTGCATGGCGACTATCTCAACTGACGCCTTCGCGTATCGCGCCGGCGTTGCTCGCGCGGGCGTCTATCGCGGTGGCGTCCACCGCGGAGCCGTCTATCGAGGAGGTGTCTATCGTGGAGCAGCCGTACGCCGTGGAGTGGCAGTAGGTGTCGGCGCTGCTGCCGTCGGTGCTGCTGCTGCAGGAGCATATGGAGCCTATGGAGCGCAACGCTGCGGATACTACCCCTACGGACCTTGCTACTAAAACTTGCGCAGTATCCGGTCTCCTTAAGGGGACCGGGCTGCTGCCTCGCCGGTGTTGCGCGCCGTTCGCCGCGCCTATGTGAGCCCCTCCGCCGATGCCCTCTGGAGCAAGTCCCTCGGCGACTTCGCCGAGAATGGCTTTGCAAGGTGTAAGGGCGACAGCCACGGAAATTCGTGCTCAGCGAAAAAAAGGCCTCGGGCGATGCCGGGGCCGAGGTTTTGCTGGAGATCAGTGGTTATTGGTCCCATGCGACGCGCCGGTGTGCTCGCGGGCCGTCACCGCGCCGGCAGATGCGGAAGAGAAGAGCCCGGGATCCTGGACGACAGGAGGCAATCGTGACCGAGCCCGATCGCAATGGAATTACCTCACGATTGTGGAAGCTCCCTGGGCAGTTGCTGCTGGCGCTAATCAATGCAACGGCGATCCTGGTGATCGTCGCCGCGATTCTTGCGCTCGTCGCGATTGCCCGCATCGACCATTTTGCCGAAAACGTCGTCGCAACGATGACCGAAGCGGTGCTGTCGAAAGTCGATCTGCCGGCGAAAGACGTGTTGGCGAATCTCCGAAAACTGACGGCGGAAGTCCGCGCGCTTCGCGATGCTGTCGGGGGGTTCAAGACAGGAGAAAATCCAGCCCTTCAAATCGAGATCGCGCAACTGAAGGAGAAGCTGATTGTTTTGAATATCAGCGTCGAGCGGCTCAGAAGCACGAGATCGATCCTCACCGACGAAGCGATTGCGCAATTGGGTCGGACGGCTACCGACGCACTGATGAAGCTGAGAGACTGCTACTCCAGCGTTGGCCAATTTGAGCCTCACCGCACCCCGAGAAGTAAGACGGTCGAAGCCTGGGGGGCCGTCGGCCCTCAGGAAACCGGCCCTGAAAATTGACGCAAGGCCACTATGGTTCCCAAACCGGACATGGCGTGACTATTGACAAAATCGTCTCGGCGGCACGGCCCCATAAAAGCACAATCAGGCTGGTGGAAGGGGGTGCGCGCTCAACGTTTCGGGTTGCGCCCGCGGATGTGGTCAAAGCCTTGCTTGATTTCGGCGAAGCGCGCTTCGATCATCGGCTCAAATTCGAGGTCGGTGAAGATATATGGCCAGTCCTTTTCGACGCCTTCGCGGACGAGTTCACCGGCATAGATGGGATCTATGCCATGAGAGACGCGTGCCCGGACCATATTGATCTGCAGGGCAAGTGGGCCCGAAGTCGGCAAGGCACGGACCGCCCCCTCGAAGCGCTTGGGGAGATTGCGTCTTGAGTTCATGATTTGAGTGCGGATGAACCCTGGACACAGCACCGATACGCCAATCCCGCGGGGCGCGAGTTCACGCCGCAGGCCCTCGGACAGCGCGACAACGCCATACTTGGAAACGTTGTATGCATTGCTCTCCCTTGAAATAAGGCCAGCGATCGAGGCTGTGGAGACGATGTGTCCACCCTCGCCATGCTGCTCGATCAACGGCCCGAAAATCTCGATCCCCCAAATGGTCGCCATCAGGTTGACGCCCATGACCCAATTCCACGACGCCTCGGTCCAGGTGCCATAAGGCCCACCGCCGCCGACGCCCGCGTTGTTGACGAGGATATGCACCTTGCCGTAGCGGGCAGTCGTGGCTTCGGCGGCCGCCACGAGTTCGGCTTTGAGTGAAACGTCTGCTTTCACGCCGTCGACATCGACGTTGGTGAGCCTCAGTTGCTCGAGCGCTGCGGACAGAGCCGCTTCTTCAATGTCGCAAAGCATGACTTTCGCCCCCGCCTGGGCGAAGGCGGTCGCGATCCCCAGTCCAATGCCTGACGCTGCACCGGTCACGAACGCGGTCTTTCCAGCGAGTTCCGTCACGCGCATTCTCCCCCGTGCAAGCAGGACAACCTCGTCCCAAAACGCCAAGTGTCCCCGACGGCATATGACCGCACTTTCGAGCGATTGGGAAGCGTGCCGGATGTCCGCTTGTGGCACTTTTCGGACCGCACGCGATGTCCCACTCGAGTCCGGAATGCGCATCAAAGCGGAAGTCCGCCAACCACTCTGGATTTATGGGTTCACGCCCCAGGTACGTAAAACTCAAGACAGCTTCGCTTGATCGAGAAATGGTTTCCAGGAGAGCGCCTCACTGTTGGCATTGTCAAAATGTCCTTCCTCCAGAAGCTTGCCTACGCATCTGAAGTATTCACAAAGGAATGACGCATCCGGCAATTGGTACACGTGCTCGTTCGGTGCCCACAAACCAAATTTCCTGGCGGAGATAAATGCAGACAGGATTGCAGGTTTAAGATCATGCACATTGTCCGGCCATCCTGACGACGCGGTCCGGGTTTTGATGCTGTCTGAAAGACTGTGAAATTTTGAGCCGAGGCTTCGGAGCTCGTAAGCTCTTTTTTCGTCCGCCTTTCGGTTTAACCATTCCAATGAGACGCCAATTACGATTCCGGTCAAAAACACCAACACAAATTTGAACCAACGCTGTTGGCCCAGTACGCTGAGGTGGTTAAAAACGGTCGTGGCCATGGCGTTACGAAAAACCGTCGTGGCCATACCGTTGGGATCGAAGAAGACGTTTTCCTCCAGCCATTTTTCGAGGGTAGGCGTGATCAGTGGGATCAGCAGAAGACCCCAAATCCCAAACAGAAACTGTTTAAGCCCTTTGGACACCCTTGTTGTTTAGCACACTGACACAGCCATCCAGCCGAATTAAAGGTCGACTTCAGGTATTGGAACTTTTGCGAATGCCGACTGGCTCTTCTAATCACTTGAAAATGATTCACTTTTCGTCATGGCCGGGCTTCGTCCCGGCCATCCACGTCTTCCTTACTTAAGTGCTGCTAAGACGTGGATGCCCGGCACAAGGCCGGGCATGACGAGCTTCGCCACAGAGACCGATTTTATTGGCTGCTTTTTGAGTCAGACTCTGAGGAGCGGCGCCGCGCCACAGGGCCGGCTGTCATCCATTAAGTCTCGATTCAGCTCCTGGTGGGATCATCCCCTAACAGTCACGCAGATGAACCCAGCGATGGGATTGCATGAGCCATGAAAGCCCCTCGGGGCCGATGCCACCAGGGCAGCCATCAGCTGTTGGACTCAATCAGGTCGGGCGCGCTGATGAGGTGAGGCCACCCAGGCCGGACGAGGCGTTGTCGGCAAACGCATGTCGTGGCAACCGCAGAATCTCGGTCGAATCGCTTACGCTTGTGATAGCGGCGCTTGCATTGGCATGGGTTGGCGGCACCCGCTTTGTCACCAATGGATCGCCACTATTCGGCAACGGGGCTGTCAAGGCGGTTGTCGAACGGATCATCATCGTTGAATCAGGCGGGGACTCGAACGCCAGGAATAAACGCTCCAGCGCGACCGGAGCTGGTCAGTTTCTCGACGAAACATGGCTGGAGATGATCCGAACATACCGGCGCGATCTCGTCGGGGGCCGTAGCGAAAAGGAAATATTGGAGCTACGGCTGGATCCGGAACTTACCCGTGCGATCATGATGCGATTGGTGGAGCAGAATGCCGCGATGCTGAAGAAGCGGGGCCTTCCAGTCACGCCGGGTACACTCTACCTGACCCACTTTGCCGGTCTCGCGGGAGCCGTGGCCGTGCTGTCCGTTTCGGAAAATTCCGACGCGGCTTCACTGATGGCGAGCGCCGACGCGACCGGCCGCACAACGCGTGAAAAGCTCGTCAATGCCAATCCATTCCTCAGGGAGCTCACGGTCGGCGATCTCAAAAACTGGGCCAACCGGAAGATGCGCAGTCATTAGGCCGCGTACTCGGAAATCGTGTTTGGACCAGGCAATGCGGCGGCGCTCAGTCAGCATGACGCGATTGACCCAAGGGCGGACTTGGATGCATCCTGCGGGAGGATTTGGAAGAATCGACGAGGTGTGGCGTACTTCACATCCAGGTACTTCGCTTCGGATTACGGTCGTGCCGCAGTTCTCGTCGCACCGAGGTTCCCATGCAACGATCTCCCAGCAACCAAAGCGGCGAAGACCGCCGCACCTGTCGTCGATGGGTTAGCCGGAGCCATTGGGTGCCAGCCGCAGCAGCCATTTGATTTTCTCGAACGGAGCAGCAGGGGCATGGAAGACACCATACGGCTTTACCGCACGCTGTTTGGTAATCGCGCCTATGTGCGCTCGGTATGCCAGGGCGCCGTTTTCCTCGCTGCCAGCACCATCGCGATCTTCGCCGCGGTCTCCTATGCGACGGTCCACGCCAGCAACTACGTCACCGATTTTGTGCTGAGCCGCGTTGGGCCCTTCAACGTGCGCTTTCTGTTCATCTACGGTACGTTCACAGCCTTCGCTATTACGGCGAGCCTGCTGGCCTGGCGGCCGAACCGGTTGCCATTCACGCTCAAGGCCATGGCGCTGTTCCTGCTGGTTCGCGCCGTGTTCGTGGCGCTCACCCACATGGCACCGTCGCCGATCGATCCGCAGCAGCCCGCACCGTTCTTCAACTCGATTTTTTACGGCAGCGACTTGTTCTTTTCCGGCCACACCGGTCTGCCATTCCTCGCGGCGCTTGCCTTCTGGCACATCCCGCAATGGCGGATGTTCTATCTCGCGCTGACCGCGTTCTTCGGTTCGATCGTGCTGCTCGGCCACTATCACTATTCGATCGATGTGCTCGCTGCATTGTTCATCACCCATGGCGTGTTTCAGATGTCGTGCTGGCTATTCGGCCGCGACTACGCGCTGTTTCGTTCTTCCGAGAACCAGGCTGTGCCACGGCCAAAGCGGGCAATTCGCAAGCGGGTCGAAAAATGGGTCGAGGCCCACGCACCTGCGCGTGCGCCTGAACCGTTCGTGCTGCACGCCGTCGGTGAAGACTCGGTGCCGAGCGGTCAATCGAAGACCGGGGTCGTGAATTATCCGAAAGTGTAGGCGCATGCGGAATGGCGACAACATCTCCGTCCGCTATGGGCACCCTTGAGACATGCCGACGGACTCTGAAAATGTCTGCTAATCGGGGTAGAGCCGAAGTGGGCGGCGCTCAGTCAGATTGACGCGATTGACCCACATCCGAAGTCGGTCCAGCGAAATCGTGCGCCTGGTCGTGTCTAATTCCGGTCGTCCATCAGTGCCGGATATCAGACATTCATCGGAGGGATGCCTCGAGGGTCGACAGAGCGATTCGAGGCGACATAGTCGATCTCGCCGCGCGTAGTACCGATATCCATTAGCTCCCTGTCGCTTAGGTCGCACAAGGTAGTTCGTAACTTCTGGCGTTTGCGCCGTTCCTGAAACGCACCCCAATATCGCCTGAAAAAGCTGGAGACGCGCCGCGTCGATGCGGCGGTCTGTCCCAACCCTGTTGCACCATAGGTCGTGCTCATCGCGGCATCTCCTGGGTGTTCTACACAGACGAGGGTGCCAAAGCATGGGAGGGCGCGCTTGACATTCGGCTTACATTTTCCTCACCGGCGGCTTATTCTTTGCGTTCCAAGCGGTGCTAGAGGCCCGATGATCGGAGGCCGCCT
>Ga0209588_1000355_pt1 | contig 11901 bp, 12 predicted proteins | sample Rivendell_Oct201_10_FD_188351 | JGI IMG/M metagenome (GOLD analysis project Ga0209588, IMG submission 188351) | Vadose zone soil microbial communities from the Eel River Critical Zone Observatory, Northern California, USA -... | ecosystem: Host-associated > Plants > Roots > Rhizosphere > Soil ...
TGGACTTCGCCGACATCATCGCCACGGGCTCCACGCCGCTGCCGGCGGAGTACGCCGCCTGCAAGGATATCGGATCGCTGTAGCGCCCCTCCTTGCCCCGCCCTCTCCCCCAAGCGGGGAGAGGTCTCGGGTGAGGGTGATGACATCGTGAACGTTCCTCTTCTTTTCAGCCAGATCTTGAATGGCCTTGCCACGGGCATGCTCTACGCGCTCATGGGCATCGGACTTTCGATCATCACGGGCGTTCTCAACATCCCGAACTTCGCCCACGGCGCGCTCTTCGCCCTCGGCGCCTACTTCCTCTACACGCTGATCCAGCTCATCGGCAACTTCTGGTTGGCGCTGCTGCTGGCTCCGCTCGGAGTGGGCCTGCTGGGCGTGCTCATCGAGTACGGCGGCATCCGGCCGCTCTACAAGGCGGGACACGACTACCAGCTGCTGCTCACCTTCGGTCTCTCGCTCATCGTCACCGAGAGCATCATCATCGTCTGGAGCCCGGTCGGCATGAGCCAGCTTCCACCGCCCATTCTGCGAGGCGGTGTTGACCTCGGCATCACGTTCTATCCGAAGTACCGCCTCTTCGTGATGGTGTCAGCCGCGCTCCTCGTACTCGGGGCCTGGCTCTTCCTCGAGAAGACGCGCTACGGAGCCATCATGCGTGCCGGCATCGAGGACAAGGAGATGGTCGCCCTCCTCGGCATCGACATCCACCGCCTCTTCACGGCCGCCTTCGCGCTGGGTTGTGTCCTGGCGGGAATCGCCGGCGCCCTGACCGCGCCCATCCGGGGCTTGAATCCGTGGATGGGCGTGGACATGCTCGGCATCGCCTTCGTCGTGGTTGCGCTGGCGGGGCTCGGCAACCTGCTGGGCTCTATCGTGGCGGGCCTGCTTGTCGGCTTGGCCCAGAGCCTCGTAGCCCTCGTGTGGCCCGAGGCCTCGGTGGCCGTGATCTTCGCCGTCATGGCCGCGGTGCTCCTCGTCCGTCCGCAAGGTCTCTTCGGTATCCGATGATCGGCGAACAGTTGCGCGGACGCCCCGATGAGCGCTCGCGAATCAAGGCCTGGGTAGCCATCCTTGCCGCGGTAGTACTGCTCCCGGTCTTTGTCCGGCATGCCATTGCCACCGAGATCTGGATCTTCGCCATCTTCGGGCTCGGCTTGAACCTGCTGATGGGCTACGCTGGATTGCTGTCTTTCGGCCAGGCTACATTCTTCGGCTCGGCCGCCTACGTGGCGGGCTATCTGCTGAAGTATTACGGGGTCAATGTGTTCCTGGCGCTGGGCGTCGGCATCGTGGTGGGTGCCGTCTCGGCGGCGGCCGTGGGTTATCTTTGCGTCCAGCGTTCCGGCCTCTACTTCATCATGCTGACCTTCGCGCTGAACCAGATGTTCTACTTTACGGCCTATCAGTGGACGACGGTGACGGGTGGCGAGGACGGCATGCCCGGCATCCCGCGTCCGAGTGTCCTCGGCTTTGACATCCACCGTCCGCTCGCCTACTACTCGGCCGTCGCCGTGCTCTTCCTCCTCTCGCTCTGGGTCATGAAGCGGATCGTCGAGTCGCCGCTCGGCAAGATTCTCCAGGCCATTCGAGAGAACGAGCTGCGCGCGGAAGCGCTAGGCTACAACGTCCCGCGCATGAAGCTCGTCGCCTTCGTGGTGGGTGGCGCCTTCTCAGGCCTCGCCGGGGTACTCTACGCCATGCTCTTCGGCATCGTGCCGCTCGAGTCCATCGGCTTCGTCTTCTCCGGCAATGTCGTCTTCGCCACCCTCATCGGCGGCTCGGGCTCGCTCTACGGTCCGGTTATCGGTTCTTTCGTCTTCATCTGGCTGTCGGAATCGGTCAGCTCCATGTGGGCGCGCTGGCCGCTCCTGCTCGGGGTCGCCTTCGTCATCGTGGTGTTGTTCTTCCGGGGCGGAGTGGCCGAGGCGTGGGCGCGCTTCTGGGTCTGGCGGGCCGCGCGCCGCGCGCCTGGCCCGGTACAAGCTGATGCCTCTCGTTAGGACGGAGCGTCTCACCAAGTCCTTTGGAGCGCTGACCGCGGTCAACGAGGTGTCGATCGAGGTCGAGGAGGGCTCGCTGCACTCGGTGATCGGCCCCAACGGAGCGGGGAAGACCACGTTCTTCAACCTGTTGACCGGGCAGCACACGCCGACTTCGGGACGGATCATCTTCGACGGACATGACATCGCGGGCACGCCGCCGCACGGCGTCGCCCACCTGGGCATCGCGCGATCGTTTCAGCGCACGAGCATCTTCCCTACCCTCTCCATCGTGGACAATGTGTGGCTCGCCGCCTTTGCCCGCCAGGAGTCATGGCGAGGAGTGGCGTGGCGACGGGCTGATCGCTACCCGGAGCTCACCAGGCGTGCCCTGGTCGTGCTGGGGGAGGTGGGACTGGGCGAGAAGGCGGGCCAGCCGGCCCGAGAGATCTCCCACGGCGAGCAACGGCAGCTCGAGCTCGCCATTGCGCTGGCCGCGTCGCCGCGCCTCCTGCTCCTGGACGAGCCCGCGGCGGGACTGTCACCCGACGAGACGCAGAAGATGGTGGCGCTGGTACGGAGGCTCAAGGGGCGCTACACCATCATCCTCATCGAGCACAAGATCGACGTCGTGATGACCATGTCAGACCGCATCTCGGTCATGCACTTCGGCAGCGTGATCGCGGAAGGTACGCCGCGGGAGATCCAACGGAATCCCGAGGTCCGTCGAGCTTATCTGGGTGGCGTCCCCGCATGATCCTCGAGATCCGGGGCATCGACACCTACTACGGGCTCGGGCATATCCTGCACGGGCTCTCGCTCGGCGTCCACGAGGGCGAGGTGGTGGCCCTCTTGGGACGGAACGGCGCCGGCAAAACCACGACGCTCCGCTCCATCACCGGTCTCACGCCGCCCAAGAGCGGCCAGATCACCTACAAGGGAGACAATATCGCAGGCCTTGCCGCTCACCGGATCTCCCAGCTCGGCATCGCGCTCGTGCCGGAAACCCGTGGCATCTTCTCCTACCTCACGGCGCGCGAGAATCTGAACATTGCCCGGCGACCCGCCTCGCGGTGGTCGATGGAGAACATGATCGAGCGCTTCCCGAAGCTTCGCGACCTGCTGGACCGCCAGGGGCGCTTGCTCTCGGGAGGGGAGCAGCAGATGCTGGCCATCGCCCGCGCTCTTCTCACCGGACCGGATCTGTTGCTCCTGGATGAGCCGTCGCAGGGGCTCGCGCCCTTGGTGGTGGAGACCGTCATGGAAACGGTCCGTGAGCTCAAGCGCGAGCACGTCAGCATGCTACTAGTCGAGCAGAACGCCGAGATGGCGCTGGGGCTCGCGGACCGCGTCTACGTAATCGACCACGGCACCATCGTGTTCGAGGGCACCCCGGCCGCGCTCCGGGCCAATGAGCGGATCACCACGACCTATCTGGGCGTGGGCGGCTGACCATCACACTGTCCTCATTGTCCGGAGGATGTCCGCATTCCGCTGGTGCCCGGCACGGCGAGCGCCCTTTGCCCCCGACGAAGGCTCGTAGTCCGAGAGTTGACGGCGGAGCGCCGTTCGCGCCCGCGACAGGCGCGACTTCACGGTGCCCACCGCACAGCCCACCACACTGGCGATCTCGTGCTCGCTCAGGCCCTCGAGGTCGAGCAGGACGACCGTGCGCGCATCTTCAGATAGGCTCATCAGCGCCTGTTCGATCTCCTCGCGCACGACCGCGCGGAGGCGATCCAACTCGCGATCGCCTCGTAGCCACTCGCCGTCGGTCGGGTCGTGCTGGTCCAGGTTCACGGTATCGAGCCCGCCGACGATCGGGTCATGACGCTGCCGACGGTAGAGGCCGATGTACGTGTTCCGAAGAATCCGGAACAGCCACGCTTTGAGATTGGTCCCGGGCGTGAACTGCGAGGCCGCCCGCAGCGCGCGAGAATAAGTCTCCTGGACCAGATCCTCGGCATCCGTCGCGTTCCGCGTCAGATACCGTGCCAGGTTGTAGAGGGTGTCGGCGTAGGCGAGGGCCTCGCGTCCCAGTTTCGCCGCTTCCCAGCGAGGCTCGACCACTACGGTGCCCACGATTCGCTTTCACCTTTGAGTAGGGCGTCGATGAACGCCGGGGAGTTGACGAGGGCGACGCCAGCCGTCGCGAGCCGCCGCAGTGCCAGTAGGCCGCGAGGATCGATGAACGTCACCGCCCCCAAGTCCAGCCGGAGCCGTCGGCTCGACTCCTGAAGCACCCGCCGGCACTCCTCCTGCAGCAGACCGACCCACTCCGACACGATCCGCCCTTCCACGTACAGCGTGGTCTCGGTACCGCGATCCACGACCTCCGTAATTCGCAGCATGATCTGATGAAGGGGCAAGGGCCGTACCATGGCGCGGGGACCAGGGCCGGAGTAGGTGCAAAGGGCTGCCAGAACGACCGAAAATCAGCGGGCCAACGTGAAGAATGTCGAGTGACGAAGGCCGCCGGGCGCCCAAAATCTTGGGACCGTCACGATATGTTGGGAGTGCTCACTTCCGCGGGATCCCGTCCTTCGGGCACGACGGTGGACGCGCCTTCTGCGAGCGCTGGAACCAACGGGCGGACAGGACGTTAGCAAGGACGAGGCGACCATGATCGGAGACGGTTCGCGCACGGTCCGTGCAGCGCGAGAACGACCTCCGTCAACATCTCGGATAACAGCAGCAGAAGACTTCTGAAACCTCCAGGGAGGCCAGCATGCGCAAGCGCGTGGTGATGACGGTGGGGATCTCGGCCTTGATCGCAGGGTGGTTGTCCTGGACGAGCCCGGGCGCGGCGGCCGCCGCCCCCAAGGCGTACGTGGGCCTGTTCAAGGACGATGCGGTGGCCGTGATCGACATAGCCCAGAACAAGGTCGTCGGCACCATCCCGGTCCCGAAGGGCCCGCACGGGCTCGTGATCACGCCGGACGGCCGGAAGGTGTACGTGAGCAGCGACGGCGCCTCCACCGTCAGCGTGATCGACACCGGCAGTGACCGCGTCGTCGCCAGCGTCGAGGTGGGGGCGAATCCCCACGGCCTCGCCGTCTCGGGGGACGGCCGGCGGGTCCTGGTGCTGGGCTGGGGCACGAACCGTGCGCTGGTCATCGACACCGCGACCGACCGCGTGATCACCGAGGTGCCGGTGGGGCAGCCCCACAACGGAACCCTGAGCCGGGACGGGAGCATCGCATGGGTGGGCTCGCAGCAGCAAGGCGCCACCGCCCTGGTCCGGCTGGACCTGACGGCGGGGAAGGAGACCGCCCGCGTGGCGCTGGACAAGACGCCCCGCGGCCTCGAGCTGAGCCCGGACGGCAAGCGCATGTTCTTCACCCTGGCCGGCGTGGATGCGATCCAGGTGCTCGACACCACCAGCAATCAAGTGGTGGCGCAGGTCCCGGTGGGAGCGTCCCCCCACTACGCGCCCTTCACGCCCGACGGCCGCTGGGCCCTCGCGGTCGTCCAGGGACCGGGCGAGCTGGCGATCCTGGACACCTCGACCAATACGGTGGCGGGGACGGTCCCAGTGGGCAAAGCTCCGCACTGGAGCACCTCCAGCTCCGACGGCCGCACCGCGTACGTGACCAACGAGGCCACCAATGACGTCTCCGTGGTGGACCTGGCCGGTCGCCGGGTGATGGCCACGATCGCGGTAGGCAACGCGCCGCGAAAGATCGCGGTACAGCCGGGAACGACTGCGGCCGCCGCGAGCCCCGCGCCGGCGGCGGCCCCCGGCAAGAAGAGCAAGACCGTCACGATGAGCGGCGTCACCTATGCCGATCACGGGACCAAGGATGTGCGGAAGCTGTCGAAGCTCGAGCTGGAGGCCGACGACTACTACTTCGGGCCTACCTTCCTCCGGGGCAACCCCGGTCAGAAGCTGACGCTGATGATGGAGAACGAGGCGAGCACTCTGCACAACATCACGATTGCCTCGCTCGGCATCGACAAGGACATTCCGCCCAAGGGCAAGGTGCGGGTGGACGTCACGTTTCCCGCCTCGGGGGTGCTGACCTTCTCGTGCAAGTTCCACGGCCCGCTGGGCATGGCAGGAATGCTCAAAACAGGCGAGTAGTACGAGGCAACCATGGTCGCGGACAGGGGACAATCGACATCCAAGCCACGGAACTGGACCTGGTTTGTCGCGCTTCTTCTGGCGGTCTTCGTGCTGTCTTTCCTGACGATCCGCCTGCTTGCCGGCCGCAGCGCCGGGGGCTACCCGACACCGCCGTTCTTTCACTTGTTCTTCAGCGACACGCTCCATATGAAGGCGTGGCTGGCGACGGGAGCCATTACGCTCGCCCTCTTTCAGGTCCTGAGCGCGGCGCGGCTATTCGAGCTGTTCCACTGGGCGCCATCCGGGCGTTTCTGGGGCAGGATGCATCGCATATCCGGATATCTGGCCATTCTCCTCACGCTGCCGGTTGCCTACCACTGCATCTTCCTGCTGGGGTTTGACACCACGAGCCCGCGGGTCGCAATCCACTCGGTCCTGGGATCGGCGTTCTATGGAGCATTCCTGGTCAAAGTGATCCTGGTGCGCTCAGGAGGCCTCCCCGGATGGGCGCTGCCCGTTGCCGGCGGTCTCTTGTTCGCGATCTTGGTTGGACTCTGGTTGACGTCATCGCTCTATTTCTTCAGTAGCAATCCCATCACGCTATAGCGAGGCAACAGACCCCGGTGCAGCCGGCATGTCACGGACGTCAAAGAGGCCCCGACAGCCTCCGGCGCGTAATTCCGAGCTTTTTCATCCGGGCTTCTAAGGTGGTCGGCTTCATGCCCAAGAGCCTGGCCGCACCGCCGTCCCCGCTGACTCGCCAGCCCGTCCCCTCGAGCACCGCCAGGATGTGTTCGCGTTCAATCTCTTCGAGGGTCTGGGTCTCCCGCTCGGGAGGGACGGTGCTCGGGCGTGGAAGCCATCCGCCGAGATCCATGTGCGGCCCCTGGCTGAGAATCAATGCGCGCTCGACGACATTCTCGAGTTCCCGGACGTTCCCGGGCCACAGATAGGCCCCCAAACCCTGCAGCGTCGCCGGCAAGATGCTCGGGATACGCTTCCCCAACCGCCGACCATACTTCTGGGCGAAGTACCCGACCAGGAGTGGAATGTCCTCCGCTCGCTCCCGGAGCGGTGGCAGGCGAATTGGGAAGACGCTCAACCGGTAGTAGAGATCGGCACGGAACCGACTCGTTTGAATGGCCTGCTCCAGGTCCCGGTTTGTTGCGGCGATCACCCGCACGTCTACCCGAATCGTGTGGGAGCCGCCGACCCGCTCGAACTCGCCCTCCTGGAGGACGCGGAGGAGCTTTGGTTGCAGTTCCAACGGCAAATCCCCGATCTCGTCCAGGAAGAGCGTGCCCCCGTGAGCGAGCTCGAACCGCCCAACCCGGCGGGTCAATGCGCCAGTGAAGGCGCCCTTCTCGTGTCCGAACAGTTCACTCTCGATCAATCCGGCGGGTAGAGCCGCACAGTTGACCTTAACCAGCGCCTGATGCCGTCGCGAGCTTAGGTTGTGCAGCGCCCGGGCCACCAGCTCCTTGCCGGTTCCCGTTTCGCCGACGATCAGCACCGTCGCATCGGTTGGGGCGACGGTCTCGATCATCTTGAATACCTGCTTCATCCCGGGGCTCTGTCCCGTGATCTCTTCGAAGTTATGCTCGGTCTTGATCTCCTCCTGTAGGTACCGGCTCTCCTCTTCCAGACGGGCCCGCAGCCGCGCGATCTCCTCGTAGGCCCGCATGTTCTCGACCGCAAGGGCAATTTGCCTCGCAACGCCCTCGAGGAATGGGACGTCCTCGGTCGCGTACCGATCGGGTTCAAAGCTCGCGAGCAATACTGCCCCGATGGCCTGGTCCCGCGCGATGAGCGGAACGATGAGGTAGGAGCGCACTCCCCCGGAGAACAGGATCTCATCCCCCGGGAGTCGCGGTTCGATCGCGAGATTGCGACTGAGGCGCGGCTGCCGATGTTCGAACGCCCAGCCGGCGGCGGTGCCCCGTGGGTTGACCTCCTTGTGCGCGCCGTGCGAGTGCCCCGACAGCTCCCGCCCCTCCAACGCGATCGTGCGAAGCACATCGTTCTCCGCAACGTAGAGTAGCGCGCGATCGAACGGGACCACCTTGCGAAGGGCCTCGCTGATCGCGTGGAACAGCGAGTCCTGCGTGAGGTTCGAGATGATCGCGTTGTTGATCTCCAACAGAGTGCTGTACGGCCCGGCTGCCTCAGGGGTCCTGCGATCCTCCATGTCCTGCCTCCCTCGCGATCAGGCGCGGTCGACCCCCCAGGCGCCAGTCGCCTCTGACGAGAAGGTACATTGATCATGGCGACCGTCAAGGGGTGGAACGTTCAATCGGCTACGACGCGTCAGACCGGAGCCGCTGCAAGCGTGAGTCCGAAGGCTTGTTACAGCCGGCGAGAAGCGGTACCGGGCCGAGTCGGGCGGCGCCAACGCTCCCGGACGCTCGGTGCGGGGGCGATCTGGCCCGGCCACTCGACCACGAGCCGCCGCCTAACGACTTCGTTCCGCCAGGGCACGTCGGCGGTGGGGAACCACCTGCTGGTCGCAGCGTTGGCAGGGAGGAGTGAGCCCGCCCGCGAGGGCGGCTCGACGAAAAGAGGAGGACATCTCCATGAAGAGGATCGTGGCCGAAGGTATCGAGGCGGGCTCTCTCGGGGCGGCCGCCGTGGCGACCTGGTTCCTACTCTACGATGTCGCCCAGGGCCGACCGTATTTCACCCCAGCGCTGCTCGGCGCCGTGCTGTTTCACGGCCTCCGGGACGTGGCGGCCGTGAGCATCTCCTGGCCGCTCGTGCTCGGGTACTCGTTGCTGCACTGGGCGTCGTTCGCCCTCTTCGGCATTGCCGCCGCCGCGCTGCTGGCGGAGGCCGACCGCCAGCCGGCCCTGCTGTTTGTCTTCGTCATGCTGGTCTGCTGCTTCGAGGTGTTCGCTCTGGCGCTGGTTGCCGTACTCGCCGAGTGGCTGTTCGAGGCGCTCGCGTGGTGGAGCATCGCCGTCGCCAACGCGCTCGCGGCGGTGGTCATGCTCTCCTTCCTGGGTCGGCGGCACCGCCAAGCGTGGCAGACGCTTCATGCCGTTAGCCCGGTCTAGCCAGCGCTCGGTGAGCCGACTCGTCCAGACCGTCCTCGTCGCGTCGACGGAACGGACGATCGCGCCGAGCGTTTGCAGGGGTGAGTCTGGACAGGAAGGGCGGAAGACGGCTCGGGAGGTCGGCTATGGTCAAGCTCGTGGCGTTCAGTATCGGGAACATCTTCCTCGGGTTGGTGGCGGCGGTCGGACTGGCTGCGTACACCGCCGCTCACCCGTTCGGTGTCGGGCTGGTCGGGATGTCTACGGCGGCAAGCTCGAGCAGGCATGTGGAGCCCGCGCTCGTCGACTGTGGGTCGGCTCCCGGACCAGACGGCCGCGCGCCACGCCGGAGGCCCCTCGGATGAGCGGGTCCGGGGTGACCGCCCTCGGCAGATCGATCGCTACATCGACTTCCTTGGGGGCGCAGTGCCGGCGCCGGCCCGGGCCTGGACGTGAGGGACACTGTGACTCGGCTGTAGTAAGGTCGACCCAGCTGGCCGATCACCGGAGCTCCTGCAACGGGCAGATCAGGTGATCGAGTAGTGGATCGGCGGGCGTTCCTGGCGGCCCTTGCGGGCGCCACGCTATGCTGCAGCGAGACAGGCGGGGAAGCCAAACTCGGAGGCCAGCAACACGAGCATGACCGTGACAGGTGGCCCAAGCGTGACGAGGCAACTGAGCCGCCCGCCGCACAGTATCGGATTGGACTGGGCGATGGCGATTCTGTCGGCCCTGTTCGTGGGAGGGCTCTTCCTCGACGGATGGGCCCACACGCATGGGAGGGTGGACCAATCCTTCTTCACGCCATGGCACGCCGTTTTCTATGCCGGCTACGCCATGACCGCATCGGCGCTTGTTGCATCGCTTCTGAGAAATCATGCGCGTGGGTGCCCCTGGCAACTAGCGTTGCCGGTAGGATACGGGCTGTCGGGCCTGGGCGCGCTCATCTTCGCGGCAGGCGGTGTGACCGACCTGATCTGGCACACGATTTTCGGCATCGAGGCCGGCGTGGAGGCCCTCCTCAGTCCGACGCACCTCGTCTTGGCGCTCGGTCTCGGGCTCATTGCCAGTGGGCCGGTCCGTGCGGCGTGGCGGCGGTCTGAGCCCGGGTTGGGGTGGGCGGCCCAGGGGCCGATGCTCCTGGCGTTGACGTCCACGCTTTCGGTCCTCACCTTTTTTACCGAATACGCGCATCCTCTGGTTTACGCGGCGGCCGGGCGTGGTCATCCGCACGGCGGGGCCGAGGGGCTCGGCGTTGCGAGCGTCCTGCTCCAGACCGCGTTGCTGATGGCGATAGTCCTACTCACGGCGCGAATCGGGACGCTGCCGCGCGGGGGCCTCACGCTGATCGTCACGCTGAACGCCGCCGCCATGGGGTTTCTCAACTTTTCCGGTGACTACCCCCTCGCGCTGGTGGTGGGCGCGGGGGTGGCGGGACTCCTGGGCGATACCCTCTACGCTCGGCTTCACCCTTCGGCTGCCGCGCCGAGCGCCTGGCGCCTGTTCGCCTTCGCCCTCCCAGCCACCTTCTACCTCTGTTATTTCCTTGCTCTGATGTTGACGGAAGGTATCGCCTGGTCGGTCCACCTCTGGGTCGGATCGATCGTGCTCGCCGGGATCGCAGGCTGGTTGCTTAGCTACCTGCTCCTACCGCCCCGATCGTCGGAGGATCGGCGGTGAGGGTTGTGCCCAGGCCACGCCTCGAGACTGAGAATGAGAAGTATTACGTGGATTACCGGTGATTTGACCGGCAACGCATGGATCTGGAGTCGGTCGGTCGCGTCTCGTCGGCGTCGGGCACGTACATGCCCTGATGAAGCATTCCGACGAAGGTGTTACGGCATGTGGTGGACTCGATCTATCACTGTGGCGACGGCGAGTGTATCGGTGATCAGGCCGATGTGGGTGATTCCGGGAACGATGGTCACGGTGACCTTGTTGCCCCGAGCCTGCAGCAGCGGAGCGTACTGGTCCGGCAGCATTTGTTCATCGGCGCTCCCCACGATGACGGTGAGCGGTTCGCTGACTCGTGCGAATGCAGAGGTCAGGCCCAGCGGCGCCTGAAGACTCCTCGCTAACCGATAGGAATAACTCGGAGTAGTCGGGAACGGAGCCGCTGGATTGACCGCGTAGCGCACCACCGTCAGTCCCTCCCCTTTCCGGATAGCCAGGCTGCTCAATGCCGTGAGCGCAACAATCCTCGGCATGGATACCTGGGCCCATCCTCCGCCCCCCGGCCGATTCGTCGGCGCAAAGGGACCCAGATATGGGGCCAGCAACACGTAGCCGTCGAACAGGCGGCCCTGGGGACTCGCGGCCATCCGCAAGGCAAGGCCGCCGGTGGCGGAAAAACCCGCCAATAGGAGCGCTTGGCCAGGATGTCGTGCGCGAATCCAAGAAGACAGGTCCGCCAAGTCATCGTCCAACTGGTCAATGTACTTGACGTCGCCTCGCGGGCCGGAGGCTCCGTGTCCTCTGACGTCCAGTGCGTATACAGCCGCGGCCCCTTGCCGGGCGAGGCCCTTGGCCAAGGCATGCACGGAAGCGCTGCTTCCCGCCGAGCCATGCAGCAGCAGGACCACTTTGCCTGCTTGTGAGGGATAGAAGCGGTACGCCAAGGCTTGCCCATCGCGAGCAGTCAGGGTCGATAGGGTTGGTAGATCGCTGAAGTCGACGCTCTGAAAGTGAGCCAGGTTCGATGCCGGCGGAGGCGGCGGGGCGCCCGGAGCGATCAGGACCACAACCAAGACAATGAGCAAGAGCGCTCCCAGCGCCCCGGCCAGCCAGATCGCCAATCTACCGATGCCGCGGTTCACAGAGT
>Ga0209588_1000356_pt1 | contig 11889 bp, 16 predicted proteins | sample Rivendell_Oct201_10_FD_188351 | JGI IMG/M metagenome (GOLD analysis project Ga0209588, IMG submission 188351) | Vadose zone soil microbial communities from the Eel River Critical Zone Observatory, Northern California, USA -... | ecosystem: Host-associated > Plants > Roots > Rhizosphere > Soil ...
CTCCTCCCCCATGACACCCATTCTTGGGTGAACGATGACGATTCTCATGGCTGGGATAAGGAGTAGATTGGGGAGCCGCTGTTGCGCTGAACGTATGCGTGGAGGACGCCCTTGAAGATATTCAGGTCTTTCTTAACGGCAAATGTTGCGGTGTGGATGTTGCGTGTGTAAGCGAGGGCGAAGAGCACCTTGATTGGTAGCTCTGCTGTTCGTTTGAGCTGAGCTCTCAAGCCTATTCGTCCAAGATAGTAGCCGTACCTTCCGACATTGTAGGATGGCTTCAGGTTGTAAGTGCGCAAATGGTCGCAGACTACATGTTGCGTTCTCCGCCACATGAAGCCACTCTTTTCGACCCACCGTCGAATGTACTCATCCTCCCAGACAGGTATGTTTGGCATACGAATATTCCTAACCGCTTCAGTCCTGACCAGCGTGTCCCCGGTGAAGGCTCTGTCAATCCTATCCCTCCAAGATTCTTGTCGCAAAAACCCTGCCAACACCGCCATCGCACGCGTGTAATCATCGACCCGCTTGTCCCCAGCAAGGTAGCTCCAGAGACCCTCGATCCCCCCTACCTCGGGACCGATCATTCCAGTAACCGTAGACCACCAGTCGGGCCTCAGCTTGACGTCGTCGTCGACAAACGCGAACCATTCCGTGTCGACCCGTTCCATAAGCACCTGTCGAGCTCTCGCGGGTCCGATTACGGAAGAGGTGAGGATACAATGAACCGGGATTCGCCGGTGAAGGTGTTCCACGAATTCGGGAGACAGTCCCTTCAGGCTAGGCACTAGAATATCAACAGTTGAGGGAGCCAGATGTTCCTCATTCATGTCTATAGAATGGGGAGGCCGCGACCGTACGTTACTAGACACTAGCCTCACACTCTAATCTTCTGAACATCAAGCATCTTGATAGTTATGCAGAGCAATTCTGAGATAATTCTTCTCTTCGAAAATGCACCGGCTCCTGGAAACCTTTTCCTTAGCTTCGCGCATCATCATACCATGATTAAGGAATCAATCACCGAAAGAATCCGTGATTTGGCTTCCGGGAAGTGTGTTCCTTGCAAGGATGCGAAGCCGTACACGGTCGAGGAGGCTGAAGAGCGTTTGAAAGATCTCCAAGGGTGGGTTCTCGGTTCGGGTTCGATCCAGAAAGAATTTCGCTTCAAGAGCTATCTCGGAGGTCTTGAGTTTGCTTCTTCGCTCGGTAAGATTGCTGAGCTAGAGAATCATCATCCAGACCTCTTTATCGGGTGGCGTCGTGTCAAGGTGGTATTTTCTACTCATGCGATTAAGGGTTTGAGCCAGAACGATTTCGTAATGGCTGCAAAGTCAGAGCTAGAATACTCCAAGTACGGGTACTCTTAGTCGCCCTGGATTCGGTCAGCGTCTTGTTTTGAGTTGTTCTTCTATGGTTTTGAGCCTGGTTTCTATCGTTATTAGTCTGTTTCATTAGTTGTCACTTCTCAATCGTCCGAGAATGTGGTTTGAGTCAATCCAGAGCAAATCCATTTTAGAGGACAGGATTGACTCAAGCTCATCTCGTCTGGAATTGTCGTGTATTTCGATGAGAAGGTTGCGAATTCGTTTTCGTTCGAGAGACTGATGCATTCCCGCAAGGACTCTGAACTCTCCTCCTTCAACATCCATCTTAACCAGATCGGTTATCAGAGTGGAGAAAATGTTATCGAAACAATTTGTCTTAACACTAATCGACCCCAGATTAGTTTGGCCACCCGGATGATTCTCAAGAAGGCTGTCCGATCCGGGAAAGCCAATGAATCCCAGTTTCGAATAATAAAACCACTTGACCGTGCGAAGCCTTCTTCTCAGAGGAGGACTTACGAACAGTGGAGCGGTTCCATCCGAGTCGGACATTGCAATGTTCATCGTAGTGATGTTTCGGTAGCGACGCGTTCTCTGGTTCAAGACTGAAAAGGTGTAGGGATTTGGTTCCACAGCCACTATCTTATTGAAATTCTTGCGTAATAGTGTGCTGTAGAGGCCAATATTCGCGCCTATGTCGATAAAGGTATCTCCATGAATCTGGCTTAGCACGCGTTTGACTGCGAGTTCGAGTTGGATCCATTGAATGGAGGTGCGGAGTCTATTCTTGAGAATCCAAGGCCAGTCGGTCATTAATTCTTACCCTTTTCGCGCTCGTGATTGCCCTCAATTCCGTCCGCCGCTGTCCCCGTGTCAGTTGAGTCGAACCGTCTATAGGCATTCGATACGCGTTGGTTATAAGTACAAGAGGAAATCGCCGTCTTGTAATCTTCAATCCAGGTGGGTGCTGAGAAAAAAATGATAAGTTCGTCTTACTGTCGCTCTGTAAGCGTTGTGGTTTTTGGCTGGTCTGGTATTATTTGCGCCTGCTTTGTACATCCATCTTAGAGGCGCCCAAGTAGATTCACCGGGAGCCTCAATTCCAGGATCTCCTGTCGCTGAGACCCCAATTGCTACAACTGACCTTTCTGCAACCGGTGCCAAACTCTCCTCGCCTGTTTTTGTCGCCGGGTGGAGCTCACCTCGGCGAAATGCAGGCTCCGGAACCACGACGCAGAGCGTAACGATCTGTAATCTCGCGGGCGGCTGCAAGGCAGGCGATACAATAGTTGTCAATTACTGGCAGTGCTGCACTACCGCCCAATCTCTCTCAAACGTAACTGACAACCAAGGAAATGTTTACAGGGAGATCGTCCTTGCCAATGGACCTAACGGAAACAACGTGTTTGCTGACCTTTGGGGCACTGCTTCTCTCAAAACCAGCGCCAATTCACTAACGCTGACAGTAACGGTTCCTGACACGAGTCACTATCGAGCCATATTTGCTCAGCAGTACAGAAATGTGCTTGGCTTCGGTGCCACTCATTTCACAGGACAGTCAAATGGTGGAACCGTTTCTGAGAGTTTGACGACTACGGGAAGCAACTCGCTTGTCGCGGTTTCCTTCGACATAGGATTCATGACCGGACTGACACAGACTGGCGGTCCTGTGGCCACCATGAATTTCTCCTACGACGACAATGCTAACCGTTGGGGATTATTCCTCTGGGATTCTGCGGTTGTCAAGACAGGGGCGTATGCATGGACATGGAGTTCGAGTGGTGTTAATTCAACCTTCGAATCCGTGGCTATCGAGTTGAAGTAGCCCAATATCCATTTTTTCCCTGCCTGCACGCCCTCTTCAAGCGCTTTTGGTCCGGTTTGACGATGTGAGCAATTATAGAGCATTTGTCATTCATTGGCGGAGCCATCTGACAATGCTTGAGCCGATCGGTTGTTTGCAACCTCTAGAACGGGCGAGAATCTGTGTGCACTTGGAGGTCGAAGAAGCTACGGACGTACTCCGCAAAATCGTCTTCCAGTCCATTTGGACTTGTAACCGACACGTTCGACACTCAGGAATCAGCGAATGTCGCCTCCAGGATTCAAGCCTAAACTGGATAACTCTCTGCTAGACATGTTGCTTCGCTGGGAGAAGTCACTATGCCATCCTAAGCGTCGGTTCCAAAACTAGAAGCAGGTTGCAGTTGCAATGCAATCCGGGGCAACTGAATCCTCCTCCCCTCAAGATGTTATTCCAGGAAAATTTTTTGGTCGTCGCCGAGCCAACAGGTGGCATGGACCCTAATCGAGTGAGTGAGCGGATTCATAAGATCGCATCTGGGAGGTGCCCTGCTTGCAAAACGGCTAAGCCACATTCGGTTCACGAGGTTCTGACTCGATTGAAGGATCTCCCCGGCTCGTCGTTTGCAGCCAGCTCGATACGGAAGGAATTTCGCTTCTCGTCTTACTTGTCAGGTCTCGAGTTTGCCTGTGCTCTTGGGAGGATCGCCTAGTCAGAAGATCATCATCCGGACATTTTCATAGGATGGCGTCGCGTCAAGGTAGAATTGTCAACACATGCGATTATGGGCCTGAGCCAGAACGACTTCGTAATCGCTGCAAAGCCAAAGATGTAGTACTCCAAGTACGGAGACTCCTAGGGACCGTGAGATCGGTCAGTGTCTTGTCTTGAGTTGTTCTTCAATTGTTCTAAGTCTGTTTTCTATGGTCGTTAATCTGTCCAATATTTCCTTGAGTATTCTTCCGAGTTCTTCTTGTGGTCCGATGTATTGTCCGGGTCTGAGTGGTGAGGGCAGCGGTTCTATCGGTCTCGGTCGGAGCGGGTCTGGAAGGTTGGGGCGTTCCAAAACAGGTCCCTTGAAGTGGATCATGTCTTCGTTTTTCAGCGTTTTGATAGAGATTCTGTATTTTTACGAGTAGGAATAGTAAGCTTCCGGTGCTTCAGAAAAATCGTTCAGAAAAAAAAGGCCAACTCCCGAAACCCCCAACCTGCCATGTTACCATTCGCAGTTACCAAATCCGTTACCGGCCGAGAGATCCCAGCTACACTTGATGCTCACAACGCGAAACATCTGTTTTACTGAATTGTGCGCGTAGCGCGGTCTGGCTTCACTCTAGGCGGCCAAGATTGGATTCATGAGGGAGTCATCAAATCGCAAGATCTCTAGAAGCTTTTCCGGCTTCCGGAGGCATTTCTTTAATCCGCGGAGCCTGCGACTATTGCTCTGGTCTTCCTCTCTCTGCAGTTGTTGTAGAGCTTCGAAGGTTCGAGGAGCGTCGATCTCTGGCACTATGATGATGTCTTCTGGGGGGCAGACCAGGATCCCTGCAAGACTGATTCTGTTGAGTGTTAGCTGAGCAGTGATTGCAGTAGCGATTTCTCCCAGTCTCTCCGTTCCGAATGGGAGTAGAAGGCAGATTTCGGCGAGTTCGGCGGTGTACTTGATGATCTCTTTAGGCCGGAAGCTCTGTTTGAAATTGTCGAGGGCCTCTTGGCTGGCTATCACACGGACTGAATCTGAGCCTACAATGACTCTGAAATTTTCGCCCCTGGTCGACCTGATGGTGCTTGTAAACTCGGCCACCCTTTTCATGACGTCGGGAGCGTTCTCTAGCGTCAAGTAGGCCATTCCCCCTCTCATCGAGATGCTGCAATCCTTGAGGCCTAGTCCATTGCCGTCCTCTCTGACGCCGTCTAGTGGATAGCGTCTCAGAATTCCAAGGACCGCGTCAGGGGTCGAATCCACCGCGCAATTTTTCCAGAATGTATCTAGAGAGGGCTCTGGAGTTGATTATGCCTCGTTGGAGGCCAGTCCTAATTGTCGGGTCGGATTCGATGATCCGTTCTATAGATCGCCGGACGGCAGCCACCCTTGCAACGTGGCGCTCCGAATGGATTAGCGTTCAGGCTATTACGATAGCTTCGGGGGCGAAGCCCGTATACCCGGACAGCGTTCTTACTTCCCGATGCGCAGGATCACAGTCGAACTAGTCGCCGCAGACATTGCCAAGGCATTTGGGAAGTCCCACAGTGTCGATCCCCAGATCCGGTCTTTAGAGGTCCTGACGTTTCTCAAGAGCACTCCTAACGAGGTGGTTGAGATCTGCAGAGTTCAGCTCAGCATTCCAGAAACAAGCATAATGGACGTTTTTACCCAGTCCTCCGAAGAGGTAAGTGTACTACACCAAGAGTCTGTGGACACCTACGTCTGCTTCTACAGAAAACGCCCAATACGCCGCCTTCTCAGCATCATATCTTCAGTTCCGGGAGGATACCTTTCCACTCCTTACGAGGTGAAGGATGGATGCCTCAGAATCACCTTGTTGGGAAATGCGAGAATCCTTAGGATCTTCCTCAAGACCCTTCAAAAGGTAAGACTGTACCCCAAGATCGTCTCTCTGACTGATGCGGTCTTCTCGCTCAACTCCCCGCTTAAGCGCTTGACGGAGAAGCAGAAGACTGTCATCATGGACGCCTTCAAAAACGGATACTACGACTTTCCCCGCAAGATAGGGTCCGAGGCACTTGCCAAGAAACTGGGCATCCGCGAGCCGACCTTGGTTATCCATCGGAGGAAGGCGGAACGCAAGCTGTTTGCCCACATGCTCGGCGTACCCTGACAAAGGCTGGTTCTCCTTCCTCGACTTGCCGGGTTTGAGAGATGGGGACATAGTATACCTTTCAGAGTAGAAAAGATAACATATTCGATCCGGGAAATCGTCCGGAACAAGCCCTGATCCGTAATCGGGGCAGGCGATTTCTAATCTGCGAGATCCGCGCGCTGAATCATGCCGATATTTTGCGATTGGAAAAACGGTCGACGGTTCTATTCTGTGCCATGAACCGCAAGACTCGCCCAGACCAGGTTCAACCGGCGGGACCCCTCTCTAGAAAATCTCAAAAGATCTTGCTCCTCGCGACACGAGAGCGCTCTTTGGGAAGCCTCCCTCTCGTTCGGCTATTCTACTTGTATGGGTCGTGCGGGTTTCTTCTCGTCGCTCTTCGCGAACCGGACCTCTAGGACCCCATTCTTGTAAGTGGCCTTCGCAGTCCTCGGATCAACCATATGCGGCAACTCTAGCTCTTTCAGGTATCTTCTCTTCGCTGATTCAACGCTGATCTTCAACGTCCGGTCCGTGGATTCTAGCTTGATGTCGTCCTTCTCAACCCCAGGCAATTCGGTAACAACAACAACCTCCTTCCCATTATCCATAACATCCACAAGCGGCTCCCGTTCATCCTTGACCAGCGGACCCCGCGCTCCCGGCTCCACATTTCCAAACTCACGAATAACCGGTTTTCCTTCCGGGCCAACAGACATTGAGAATCCGTAGACGAAAGGCGAAGCACCCTCTGATGCTTTCGGCATCTCTACAGCCCTACGCATCATATCATCCATCAACCGGTCCATCCGGTCCATCTCGTCAAAAACGTCAAACCACCAGCCCGAACGTGTGCGACGTCGATGAGATTCTTTCCGCGGAGCCATGCAATACACTACTAGGACAGGACGATTATCCGAGACTATATTGGAGTATCTGCCCGCCCCCGCTCAGATCATACGCTTAGCTAGATTGTTGATGTCCGCGCCGCGATAGCCCAGCTCGCCACCATCAGTCGCAGCCCGCCGCAGACTCCGCTTAAACCCGCCCCGAGGAGGATGGAACCTGAACGGCACCTTCAAACCAGCCCGCAACAATTCGTGCAGACTCGTCTCTCCAGCCACGACCGACTTGGCCAGATCATCAAAGCTCGACTTTCCAAGCAATCTGAGAAAGCCATCATCTAACCCATCAGCACCGTCACGCTCGCCACGCTTCTCAAAGACCCGTCCGAGAAGATCTGGACTGACCTCGCCCCAAGCTACGAGAACCTTCGCCGAGCGCAGCATCCCCAGATTTGACGGCGTATTATCTAACAATCTAGCCTGGAATGTTCGTTCTAGCTTGAGCGATTCCATTGTCCTCTGAACATCCGGATTATCAGAGGCAGTCCCTCGAAGACGAACCGCTAAGATCGGATTCTTGTTGGAGGAGGACTCCATCTAGTTCACCCAGTCGCTCTGCGTCACAACATTGTAAGTCTGCGTCAATGCGTCAAACACCGCCAACGCCGACGATGATAACGTCGATGTAGATCCAAAAGTCCGGGTCCAGCAATCCCTCACACCCGCCAATCGTAGCACCTGTTTCGGAATCTCCCCCGCAACCAAACCTAGCCCACGCGGTCCAGGCAACACTTCCACCCGGACACTACCCGTCTTACCGGTAACATTGAACGGAACAGTGTGCTGAGTGCCGCAACGGCACTCCCAGCTCCCACAACCCCGCCGGACAGGAATAATATTCAACTTCGCTTGAACAGTCCCCTTGTCGATCGCTGTCCGAACCTGCCGCGCCTTCCCTTCACCAATCCCGATAAACCCATCACCATTACCGACTGCAACAACCGCCCGAAACCTCGACCTCTCACCCGCGTCGGTCTGTTTCTGGACAAACCCTATTCCCAAGACCTCCTGCTGAATATTCGGCAACAGAGTATCAACGATCTCCGGCTCCTTGATCCTTAATCCTTGCGTGAAAATCTCCTCCATCGAAATAATCTCTCCCTGTTGGACCTGTCGGCCAAGCTTCGTCTTCGGCACCCATCCAACTTCTTGACCAGGACGCTGACTCAACGCACAGCCTCCACAGGCGCCGTCGAGACAGCCTTCCTAACCTCTTCAAAATGCCCAGACAAATCTTCAGGCTTCAATCCCCGGCTCAGATATGCGCTGAAGCGCTTCTTGTACAGATCATGCTCGCCCGCCAACGATTTAGCATAGGTGACGATATGAGCTCCTCCGATCCGTTCCATCGGTGGAAGACGCTCTGGAGAGTGTGGAATGGTGAGACCTGAATCTGCTAATCCTTTCAGGACCGCAAAGAGCTTTGAGCCCTTCGTCGGTCCCTTGAGTCCGAGATCCAATATCGCTTCCTTGACTCCTCTCGCAATCGCGCGACGCGCCGCGAGCGCTCCGGTCAAGTAGGCCGCGGGCAGATTTCCAAGAGCACCCTTCCAGCCTAGTTTCGGAAGCTCCCGAGAGGAGGCAGAAGCTCTCACGATATCTCCCGTGAGGGTTGCGTCAGTAATTTGCACAGTGACATACTTGTTACTAAGTCGGACAACAGCGCGCGGCTTGCCGGATTTCACCAAGGCTCTGCGTAGTTTGTAGTCTGTCTTGCCTTCTCTCCGTCGCCGGTACGGTAGCGAGTAGCGCGGGCTGTCAGCCATGGATCAACGCTTCTTTACTAGCTGTCGGGCCTTTACATACTCATCGACATGCGAGCCGCTCCGGAATGCTCCACCTTTCGCCATGCCCAAGAGAGTTGCATAGCTGCCGGGCGAGAGCTGTCGTTTGTCTCTCAGCCATCGTAGGTGTCTGCGTATCGCTCTGATCTTGAGAACCCAAGCCTGCTTGCCGGGCTTCTGGCTTCCCTTCCTACTTCCAGCCTTCTTCCTCCGTCCCGATTTGGCGCGGTGTCTTCCTCTGCTGACTCCCGTCTTCGGAAGGAGGCTGATCCTTCCTTCCCGTATGAGACTCTTGATCTCGTCTCTGGTAATGGCCGACTGGACGCGGTCATTCTCCTCTGGGTCGATCCAGACCCTGTTCAATCCACCGCCTAGAAGGCTTGCAGCCAGTCTCTTCTGGTTCTTCAGACTCATTCAGAGCTCTCCTCAGTCTTGTCGAGATCCTCGTCGTCAGCGATCTCAGCTTTCTCTTCCATCTTCTCCTCGCCCGTCTCGGCAGGCAACGCTTTCTCCTCTTCTACTGCTGGCTGCTCGGTCACCGCTCGTCCTTCTTCTTTGCCAGGGTTGGCGATGTGGAAATTGAGATCCTTGGCCTTAGTCAATATTCCGCGGCGTTTCTTCTCTCCAACCCGAGCCGCAATCCTAACAATGTGCACTTTCGGATCCAGCTTTTCCAGTTCGACCTCCCGCCAGACTAGTGTGTCGACGAGGCCTCTGGGATGGAGTCCGCGGGTCGCGCTGGCTGTGCCGTATCCGTTCTTGACTTTGGCTGGGAAGCCGCTCTCCTCTTTTCTCATCTTGCTCGTAACCCCCCGGGGTCTGCGCCAGTTCTCCTTGACCCGTTTGTACCTCCAGCTCTCTTGGCGTCTGAATTCGGGTTTTGATGCTTTCATCTATCTCACTTGGCAGGTTTGCTCGTAGTCTGTGCGGGCCCTTTTCCGGAGACGTATATTCCGTCTAGGAAGACTCGAAGATCTTTCTTTTTGATCTTCGTGCTATCTTGAATGTTGGCTGCTGTCTGACTGACTGATTTCAGGTCGATGCCCTCTACGGAGAGATCCTCGCCTTTGACGACCACCTTTACCCCCTCTACGATCTTCGCGTATCTTGGTGTCTTCTCGCCAGTGAAGTTCTCGATCTTCAGAACTTTCGCTTTCTCGTCCACCTTTACTGTTACCGGGAAGTGAGCGTAGACTGTGCGTAGCTCGTACCTGTAGCCTTGTGTGACTCCCTTGAGCATGTTTCGTACATGAGCGGCCGCTGTGCCTAACATTCCGATCTCCCTTTTTCTTGGCCAGGTCGTTTCCAATTGGACCTTGTTATCGTTCACGTTGATGGAAACTGGGAGGTGTGATAGATCCTCTTGCAATGAGCCCAGAGGGCCCTTCACCTTAACTGTTCGTCCTTCGACCTGGACGGATACTTGGTCGGGGATAGGTACTGTTCTTTGGAGAGTCTCAAACCTGGCTATGATGTCTCACCTTTCAGAAGACGTATCCTAGGAGCTGGCCTCCAGCTCCGGCCTCGCGCGCCTCCTTGTGCGCAAGGACCCCTTTTGGTGTTGTGAGTATGAGTATTCCGACGTCTCTTGAGGGCAGGAAGCGTTTTCCCCATTTTTCGAACTCGCCAATAGTGGATGAGAATCTGGGTCTTACGCTTCCGCAGTCGTTGACTCGTCCCAAGAGTTGTATCTTGAACTTTCCGCCTCTCCCGTCGTCGACGAACTCGAATTCTCCGACATAGCCGTATTTTTGCATGACTCGTAGGACTTGGCCCATGAGTTTGGATGCCGGGTAGACTATGCATTCGTGTTTGTGTCTGCGCTCGTTGTTGAGGATGGATGAGAACATGTTGGATATTGGTTCCATTCTTGGTCACATGTATTTCTTGAATCCGAGTCCGACGGCTACTTCTCTAAAGCATTGTCTGCAGAAGTTGAGTCCGTACTTTCTGACGATGGGTCCGTATTGGCCACAGCGTTTGCATGGACGTGCTCCCTTTCCATACTTTCTCTGTTTCTTCGCTTTGATCTTGGCCATGAGGGTTCTCAGTTTCCTATGTTTGTTCCAAAGTTGTTCTGCATGAACTTGACGGCGTCTTCTTTTGAGACGTAGTGGTTGCGGCCGATCTTTGATGGTCGAATGGCTCGTGATCGGATTCTGTATCCGGGGCGTCCCAGTGTGACGTGGATGGTTGCGCCGAATATTCCCAGCTCGGGGACATATCTGGTTCCAGGAATCTCTATGTGCTCTTTGATTCCGAAGGAGACGTTGCCGTAGTCATCGAAGCTCCTCTCATTCATCTTGTTGCTGACTGCCTCCAATGCTCGCTTCAGGAACTCGCCCGCGTCCTTCCCGCGTAACGTTACGACTGCGGCTATCGGTTCTCCCTTTCTAATACCGAAATCCTTGATGGCCTTTTTCGCCTGTTTGGTTGTCGGGGTCTTATTGGTCAGCTGTGTGAGAACCTTCTTCGCCTTTTCGAGCGGTTCGCCCGATTTGCCCGTCGCGATGTTCAGTGTGACTTTTTCGATCCTGACAACTCTTAGAGGGTTCGTCGATTCTTGTTCTGCAGCGGATTGAGACATTCTACTTATCTCCTAGACCGACAAGGGACGATTGTGTCCCTACTGGTATCACGTATTCCGCGGGAGTGTCGAACGCTTCGGTCGCCGTCTCGATCTTGACTATCTTCGGGCGGGCATGAGTTCCTGGGGTTATGGTGGTAATCTTGCCGAAGATCCCCTGGTTTCTACCGTCGATGACCAGTCCGAGGGCGCCTGTTTGAAATGGAACCATTCCCATCATGTTCTGTTTCGGCAGGCCGAGTTGCATTGCTCCCCCGGGGGCGAATTCTGCTTCCGTTTTCTGCCTAGGGCTCTGGCTGGAGACGATGATGCTCCGGCCGTCGTGCAGGTTGAGCTGGACCTTTCCTCCTTCAATGTTTCTTTTTCCGATTATCTTGCAGAGTTTGTATCCGGCTTCCTTTGCAGAGATCGGCGTTGGGGTTAGTCCCCTATTGGGCTTGGGCAGAATGCGGAAGATCTGTTCTGCGCCTTCGATCTGCAAAACGTCCATTAGCCCTACTGGGAATCGGTGGTCGCTTCTAACGACCCCGTCTATCTTGACTTTGCCGGTGCTTATGATCCGGATTGCCTCTTTGGATGTTCTAGCGAATCCTAGAATTTCTCGGATGATAATTACGAGCGGTAGGCTCTTCTCTCTCGAATGAGGACCGGGTCTT
>Ga0209588_1000358_pt1 | contig 11877 bp, 12 predicted proteins | sample Rivendell_Oct201_10_FD_188351 | JGI IMG/M metagenome (GOLD analysis project Ga0209588, IMG submission 188351) | Vadose zone soil microbial communities from the Eel River Critical Zone Observatory, Northern California, USA -... | ecosystem: Host-associated > Plants > Roots > Rhizosphere > Soil ...
GGCTTGATGGATTCGTCCGCCGCAATCACCAACAACAACACGTCAATTCCCGCCGCGCCCGCAAGCATGTTGCTAATGAAACGCTCGTGCCCGGGCACATCCACGAAACCGAAGCGCACGCCGTTTTCCTCGAGAAATGCGAAACCCAGGTCAATCGTGATTCCGCGCCGCTTCTCTTCCGCGAGGCGGTCCGGGTGCGTGCCGGTCAACGCTTCGACGAGCGCGGATTTGCCGTGGTCAATGTGGCCGGCGGTGCCGACGATGACGCTCTTCAATGTTTCATTCGACATGATGGATGGCACGCAAGGTTCTTGCCGCTTTGGATGCTACTGGAGGAAAGAATGAAGGGTCAAACGGCGCGGGCTATTTCGCGGCTGCGATCTCGTCGACAATGGATTGCGCTGCTGCGCGGGGATCCGCTGCTGCGAGGATGGGACGTCCCACGACGACAAAATCTGCACCCCCGCGAATGGCTTCAGTGGGAGTTGCTTTCCGGGCTTGATCGTCCTGCCGGGAGGCTGCAGCATGTTCTTTTGGCCGCACTCCTGGGGTAACAATCAGAAAATCGCGGCCACAGGCTCTACGAATGTCCCTGGCTTCCTGCACCGATGCCACGACGCCATCCACGCCGGCGCTGTTAGCGAGTTGCGCCAGCTTCACGACGCGCAGTTTCGGCGCGCCGCTGATGCCGACTTCTTTCATCGCCTTTTGATCCATGCTGGTGAGAATCGTAACGGCGAGCAATCGCGGCCGGTCCGCGCCCATCGGTACACCGGCGCTGATGGCCTGCACTGCCGCTTCGAGCATGGCTTTGCCACCGAGCGCATGGACGTTTACAAGCTGCACGCCGCTCATTGCCGCCGCAGAGAGCACGGCGCCGGCAACAGTATTTGGAATATCGTGGAATTTCAGGTCGAGGAAAATGCCGGCGCCCAGAGCCGAAATCTCTTTGACGGCTGCCGGCCCGGCCACGGTGAAGAGCTGGTTGCCGATCTTGAACATTCCGACGAGATCGGCGACCTGCTTCGCGAACTTCACCGCAGAGGACAAGGAATCAAAATCGAGTGCGACAATCAGGCTGCTGCGTGGATGAGCGTCAAAAGTCAGGGTCATGGGTGACCCCGACTCCGCCGGGGTCAGTGCTTCTCGGGCAGTTGAATCAACTCGAGCCGGACCTGGCTCACGCCGGAATGGATCAAGCCGATTTTCCGGGCGACACGATAGGATACATCAATTTCGCGCCCTTCTTGATAGGGACCGCGGTCGTTGATACGTACAAGCTCGAATTGCCCGTTGCGGGTGTTCACCACGCGGACGAAGGACCCAAACGGCAGGTTGGGGTGTGCCGCTGTGAGGGCCTCACAATCGAAGGACTCACCATTGGCGGTCTTGCGACCGTTAAACCCGGGGCCGTACCAGCTGGCATTGCCTACCCAGGTCTTAATCGGCTTCACCGGTTGATTCAGATGCGCTACTAGTGGGGCCTCCATCGCCGGAGCGATGAGGAACATAAGAGGAACCCAACGGAGTGCAGCCCAGATCATGAAAAGTCGATGTCTCATAGTGTGTTCTTTGTGCTACATAAATCCTAAATAGTGTAGCAAGAAAACATCATTATGTCAACTGTTTTCTGAAAGAAATTTGTCTCGTATCTCATTGATGGTAAACATTTTAACATTGAAAAGAGCTCGTTCGAGACCCTCAACAAGTCGCTGACTGACCTTTGGGTCAGCAAAACTGGCCGTCCCGACCTGTACTGCCGAAGCTCCTACCGCTAGGTAATCAAGCACGTCTTCGACCGTCTCGACGCCCCCGAGCCCTAGGATTGGTGTCTTGACTGCCTTCCTCGTTTCCCAAACGAGTCTGAGCGTGATCGGTTTGATCGCGGGGCCGGAAAGACCCCCCGTCTCGTTCCCCAGCCGTGACTTACCGGTGCGGTAGTCGATGACCATGGCCGGGTAGGTGTTGGCGACAGTCAAAGCGTCCGCTCCTGCCTCTTCCGCAGTCCGGGCAATAAGTCCAATGTCTGTAACCAGAGGGGAGAGCTTAACCCAGAGGGGTCTCCTGGATGCGGCTTTTCGGGCGGCTCCGACGACTTCGGCGACGCAGACCGGGTGGCTGCCGAACTGCGTGCCTCCCCTCTTGACGTTGGGGCAGGAGATGTTCAGTTCGTAGGCCGCCAGGCCGTCGGCGTCCTCAAGGACCCGTAGCACCTCGACATAGTCTTCGAGGGTGTAGCCGAAGACGTTGGCGATGATGGCTGTATCGAATTTTCGCAGTACCGGGAGTTTTTCGGCTACGAAGGCCCGTACCCCCACGTTTTGGAGGCCCACGGCGTTGAGCATCCCCGAGGGGGTCTCGCAAAGCCGGGGAGCGGGAGCGCCTTCGATGGGTTCGCGGGAAAGACCTTTGGTAACGAAGCCGCCTAGACGATTCAGGTTCACGAGGTGGGCAAATTCGAGGCCGTAGCCGAAGGTTCCACTGGCTGCGAGAATAGGATTCCGCAGACGCAACGCGCCAATTTTTACGCTGAGGTCAACGGCGCCAGCGGAACTCACTTCGTGCAAAAGGATATCACGAACTTCGTCTTACCCTTGGCAAAATGTGGCTCAGCGACGGAGCACGCGCCGTTTCGCCTCAAAGTAAACATTGCAAACGGAGAAGATGATCGTGTTCTTGTTTTTCAGAAGGATGCTGTCTCCGGGAATCTCGCTAGTCGCTCCCGTGATATTTGCTATGGGATGCCGAATCACAATTTGGACCACCTTCTGTTCCTTAATGCCCAGCTGCGGGAAAGTCACTTGCGAGCTATTTGCGCTTCCGCCAGAGTTCTCGTCGTGAAATCGTTGGGCAGTGATGGTTATTGTTTCGGCGGTCGGATTCTTAGTGACAGTCTTATTCCAGCGAAATATCTGAGCGGAGTACTCGATTTCTGTGCCGATCAATTTTTTGGCTTCCTTGTCACCCCAGCACGAGATTGTGGTAGTCGGCACTTCACGACGGAGGACCCACGTTCCCCATAACTCCTTGGGAACGGTCTGCGCAGAAGCAGTCTTCGCGAGCCCGAGAAAGAGAACCATCAGATAGAGCATTCTCTTCATATGGTCGACCTCTTCGATTGTGGCTCAGCATACTTGACAAGGCCGACTGGTGAGTTAGGGTCTTGCATTTGGAGCACGCGAACTCACGGGTTTGGTGTAGGCATCCCCCGCACTCGGTTTCTTCAGGACTTCGGCGAGGACGCGGCCGTCGCGCGGGGCGAGGGTGATTCCGCAGAGGGCGGCAAGCGTCGGAGCGATGTCAGCGGGTGTGATTGATTGAAAGTATTCACCGGATTGAATTCCGTAGCCCATGAGCAGCACGGGAACGCGTTGATCGTAGTAGTGGGGCGTGCCATGCGTGGTGCCATATTGCCGCGCGCTGGTTGGGGTTGAGGAATCCCAGGGCCAATAGGGCTTGGGAACGATCACAAGATCGCCGCTGCGCGCTTTCAAAAAACCGGCGGCTTCCGCCCTCAGGATCGGACTTTGTGTCGCCGGCTGGTCTTCGAGTTCTTCCTCGCGATAAACGTGAGCGACGCCGGGCACGCTCTGGATGGCTTCCAACACAGCGCGCAGGGCCGCCGGATCATTTTTCAACTTGTCGTAGGTTCCTGCAGTGAAGTACACATCGTCGGCGCCCACTGCTGCGATCGCGGGCTTCGCGTACTTGAAGGGCTCGAGACTTTTCTCGACGCGTTCCTTTACGGACTCGACGTTGAGCCAACCGGCATCCATTCCAGATTTCTGCATGTCTTCCGGGATGGGCACGACGCCGTGATCCGCGCTGAGCACCACGACGTAATTGCCTTTTCCCACTTTCTTGTCCAAATGCGCGAAAAGTTCGGCCAGGTCCTGATCGAGCCGAGCAAGAACGTCCTGAATTTCCCAGCTGCGCGGACCGAAGGCGTGGCCAACGTAATCCAACGAGGAATAGCTGACGGCCAGGAAGTCGGTTCCGGCGCGAGCTCCGAGCTCCAGTTTGTCCACCGCCGTCTCGGCGATTCGCGTCAGATACGTATCGGCATACGGACTGGTCTGCCATTGACAGTAGAAAACGGGGTCCGGCCCGGTGCTGTCCGGCTTGCCGCGCAACGGATGCGGAAACGCCGCGCCGAAGCCCACCGGGGGGACGGCCCCCGTAGCTTTGGCATCGTAGAGGTACGCAGGAGCCGGCAGCATTGGCGCCCACGTCTTTCCGTAATCGCCCGCCGCCGGATGAGCCTTCGCGAATTCCTCCACAAATGCCGCCACCGGATACGCGCTCGATGTCGTCCAGGCACCTACGTCCGCATCGAACCAGGTGACGGCATCGCCGAGAAGGCCAGCCATGGTGATCGCGGCGCGGGCTTTCAGTGAAAAAGTCACGACGCGGGTGCCACTGCCGGATTGAAATTTCAATTCGTCCGCGAACGCGGGCACGAGCATCTCGCTTGCGCTGTCTCCGCCCGTGACGCGCGCGCCGGCGTAGCCGAGATTCTTCACTTTCGAATCGGCCGTGCAAGTCACGGTCTTCTGGAGTTCGCGGTCAAACCACTCGTTCGAAATCATTCCGTGGGTCGCGGGCAAAGCACCGGTCGAAATCGTGGCGTGGCCGACGCATGTTTCCGTGTCGGCGTAGGGATAGGCGGCGTCCCGGAACCACGCACCTTCCTCGACCAGCCGCTTGAGGCCGCCCGTCCACTGGCCGCGGAATTTTTCGACGTAATCCGCGCGCATCTGGTCCACCACGAGGAGCACGACCAGTTTCGGACGCGGGGGCATTTTGGGCGGTTTGGAAGCAGGAGACTTGTTCTGAGCGCCGGCGAGAGGCACGAGTACGCTTAGAAATGTGAGCATCGCTGCGAGGCACGCAATGCGGCGTGTCCCAACTCTCGTTTGGCAATTCACGGCGAAAGCTACCTCCCAAATTCGCCGCGCAGTCTACCACGGCCCGGCTTACTCGATGAATGCGGAGCCGATTGACCGCCCGGCGGCCACCAATGATACGATTACCCGACCATGCGCATCGTGGAAAAGACACAATTGATGTCTGCACCGGAGATTGACCGCACGCTGCAGCGTCTGGCGCATGAAATCGTCGAGAAGAGCGGCGGCACCAAGAACCTGGCGCTGATCGGTATCGTGCGGCGGGGCGTGCCGCTGGCGCAGCGGATTGCGCAGGCCATGCGCGGGATTGACGGCGTAGATGTTCCCGTCGGGACGCTGGATATCACGCTCTATCGCGATGATCTTTCGAAAGTTGCCCCGCAAGCCGTGCTGCGCTCCTCGGACATCCCCTTTGGCGTGGATAACATGGACCTCGTGCTGGTGGATGATGTTCTCTACACCGGCCGGACGATTCGTGCGGCGATGAATGGGCTCTTTGACCTCGGACGGCCGAAGCGGGTCTCCCTCTGCGTGCTCATCGAGCGCGGCCATCGGGAAATGCCGATCGAGGCGCAATACGTCGGACGCAGCGTGCAGACCAGCGACACGGAAATTATCGAAGTGCGGCTCCGCGAAATCGACAAGGAAGAACGCGTCGTGCTCGTGGATCGCGTGGAGTAGATTGGGATTTCTTATTCGAATTGGTTCGTCTATGATTTGAGAAGGGACATTGACTCAGCGATTTCGCGATCTGCTCGCCCTTGAGCCGCTTCCGGCGGACGAACTCACATTTCTTCTCGATCAAAGCAAGCCTTTCCAGGAGATTCAGCGCCATCCGTTAAAAAAGTTGGCGACGCTGCGTGGGAAGACCGTGGCACTGGCGTTCTTCGAAAACTCCACGCGTACGCGCATCAGCTTCGGCACCGCGGCGTCTCGCCTAGGCGCGGACACGATGAACCTGCAGGCGGAAGCCTCCAGCCTGAAGAAGGGCGAGTCGCTGCTTGATACCGTTCACACGCTGGCCGCGATGAAGCCAGACTGCCTGGTGATGCGGCATGCTTCGTCGGGTGCGGCGGACTTCGTGGCGCAGCATCTGGACATTCCGGTGATCAACGCAGGCGACGGCACGCATGAACATCCTTCGCAGGGACTACTCGATGCGCTGACGATTCGCGACCGGCTAGGAACGATCGAGAATCTAAACGTCACGATTCTCGGCGACCTGCAACACAGCCGCGTGGCGCGTTCGAACATTCATCTGCTGGGCAAGTTCGGGTGCAAGTTTACGCTGTGCGGCCCGGCGATGTGGGTTCCGCGCGAGTTGGAAAAGATCGGCGCGCCGGGCGTGCCCATCCGGCGCGTCTTTCGAATCGAAGAGGCACTTGAAGGCGCAGACGTGGTTCTCGTGCTTCGCGTGCAGACGGAACGGCAGCATGAACCTTCGATCTCGGGCGAGGATTACGTGCTGGGGTACCAGCTGGATGCCGCGCGACTGCGCCGCGCGAAGCCTGGTGCAATCATTCTGCATCCGGGGCCGATGAATCGCGGGATCGAGATCACGCCAGAAGTTGCGGACGGGCCGCAGTCCTGCGTGCTCGAGCAAGTGACCAACGGCGTTGCCATTCGAATGGCGCTGCTTTTCCTGCTCATCTCCGGGACGACCGAGGATGGCACTCATCCGATGGCGGAAGCCGCGCCCGCGAAAAATCGGCGCTCCACCGATCAAAAGGACCCTTCGCATGCTTCTCGTTAAGAACGGCCGCGTCCTCGACCCCGCGTCCAAGACCGACGCGGCCATGGACGTACTTCTCGATGGCGAAACCATCCGAGAGGTCAAGCCGGCAGGAACAATTGCGGCGCCGCAAAATGTGGAAATGTTTGATGCCGCTGGGTTGATCGTTGCACCTGGGTTCATCGATATTCACGCGCATCTTCGCGAGCCGGGGCAGGAATCTTCGGAGACGATCGAATCCGGAACGCACGCGGCGGCAGGCGGCGGATTCACGGCCGTTTGCTGCATGCCGAACACGAAACCGGTGAACGACAACGCATCGGTCACGCGGTTTATTGTGGATCGCGCGAAGGCGCATGGAAGCGTGCGCGTGTGGCCGATTGGCGCGGCGTCCGTGGGGAGCAAAGGCGAAGCCATCGCGGAGATCGCGGCGATGAAAGAGGCGGGGATTGTAGCCGTCTCCGACGACGGGAAACCGATCGCGACGGCGAAGCTGGCGCGGCAGGTGATGGAGTATTGCCGGTCGCTGAATCTGCCGGTGATTGAGCACGCCGAAGATGTTTCGCTGGCGGCGGGTGCTGTGATGCGCGAAGGTGTGACTTCGACGCGGCTGGGACTGCGCGGGATGCCAGCGGCGGCGGAGTCCGTCTGCGTGGCGCGCGACGTACAACTGGCGGAGCTTACAGGCGCGCGGCTGCACATCGCGCACCTTTCGGCGAAGGCGTCGCTGGAACAAGTGCGGTCGGCGAAAGCCCGCGGGCTCCACGTCACCTGCGAGGTGACGCCGCACCACTTCGCTCTGATTGATGAGGATGTGACGTACGATTCGCGGTTCAAGATGAATCCGCCGCTGGGCGTGCGTGAAGATCGCGAAGCGCTTCTTGCCGGACTTGCGGATGGCACCGTGGACGCAATCGCTACGGATCATGCGCCGCACGAGCCGGCACTGAAGGATGTGGAGTTTGACAAAGCGCCTTTCGGAATTCTGGGCTTCGAAACTGCGCTAAGCCTGGCGCTCGAACAACTGGTGCATAGCGGCCGAATTTCGCTGATGCGCATCGTTGAACTATTCACGGCAGGGCCGGCGCGAGTGCTTGGAATGGAACGCAAGATCGCTGCAGGCCAGCCTGGCGATTTGACGATTATTTCGCTGGATCATTCGTGGACCTACAAGGTGAAGGAATCAGCGAGCAGGTCCCGCAACTCGCCGTTCGACGGGCGCAGCTTCAAAGGTGGGCCGATGGCCACCATCGTGGCAGGAAAAGTAATCTACAAGCGTTAGATTCCGGCGCGTGCGGGCGGAGAAATAGGGCGCCTCTTTCGCAGCATGCGCAAGACCCAGATTCCCGCAGCGCCGGCGGCCAAGTGCTTGAGCGTGTGCCCGCTCAAGAGATTTCCCAACGAGAAAATCTGGCGGTCGGCGGCTTCAAGGATTTTTGCGAAAACATAGAAACTCGCTACAACGAGCAAGTCTGAGCCTCGGGTGTAGCGTGGAGGAAGCAACAACGCGGCCAGCAGTGCGAGCAGAGCGTAGAGTTGGACCGCAGCATAGAATCGCAGGTCGCCGGCGCCTCGTTGTTCCGAGAAATGCCACTGAATGACGCTTCCAACGCCAATCGCGATTAGTACCGGAAGAAGCCACAGGCCAAGCTTGATGTTAATGCGCTCGGCGATCAGCGCAGCCACCAATGGCATGAAAACAATCGTCATCGGCAAGCGATCCCACACGAGGCGCGCATTATCTGGAGCTAAGTGATAGTAAGCGGAGCCGAATGCGGTGAGCACCAGGCCGACGAAAACGAAAGCGTATGGCCAGCGCTCGCGTGGATCGATAAATTGATCGCGGCTCGATTTTCCAAAGAGAAAGAGCAATCCCCACACTCCCGCCACAAAAAACAAGAAGTTCGAAGCAACATCGCCGAAGTTCGGGATGCCGAGCCAACCGCGTTGATCAGCAAAATGATGGTAGGAGAGCGGTTGCGGCGTCCGCGGGACGAGCAGAGCGGCGATTCCAACGGCGGTCGCCAGGACCAGGAACGGCCAGAGGGCCCGGCGCTTCAGATGAATACGCTTCATTCCTTCTAGTGGGCGGTGGGTTCGGCGGCGGGGTGCATGCCGTGTTGGGGGACTTCGTGGATGCCGCGGGCGGGGGGCTCGATGCGCTGGCGATAGAAATGGTCGAGGGGCACGAGGCCCTTGCCGATGGGGTAGCCCTTTTCGATGGCTTTCGTGACGTAGGCTTTCGCGAGGGTGGCGGCTTCGAACAGAGGGCGGCCGGCCGCGAGCTGCGCGGCAAATGCCGAGGCAAAGGTGCAGCCTGTGCCGTGCAAGGTTTCTTCCTTCACGCGGTCGCCGGCCAGCTGAAAGATTTCCGTGCCATCAAAGAGCACGTCGTTGGCGCGCTCCATGTGGCCACCCTTCACGATTACTGCACGCGCGCCCATTTCGACGATCTTGCGCGCGGCGGCCTCCATATCCGCGACGTCTTTGATGGTCATGCCGGTGAGAACTTCGGCTTCGGGAACGTTCGGGGTGATGACGCTGGCGCGCTTGAGGAGCTCGGTGGCGAGGTACTTGATACCGGCGGCGTCGAGAAGCTCCGCCCCGCTCGAAGATTTCATCACCGGGTCGTGCACGACGTGGGCAAACTTGTGGGCGTCGAGGAATTCCGCGACCACGACGGCATTGCCGCGATTGCCGAGCATTCCGATTTTCACCGCAGCGATGTCGCAATCTTTAACTAGGGCTTCGAGTTGCGCGCGCAGTTCCGCGCTGGGGGTGTTGTGAACGGATTCAACGCCTTGCGTGCTCTGGACGGTGAGAGAGGTGATTGCCGCGACGCCATAGCAGCCGTGCGCCGCGAAAGTTTTCAAATCGGCGGCCGTGCCCGCGCCGCAGGAAGGATCGAAGCCGGCGATCGTCAAGAGGATCGGCGGCGTTGAATGACTGTGTCCGTTCGTGCTCATCGTCTTTTTTTACTCGAACAATGAAAATAGCCGGTCGCGTGAGAGAAACGGACCGGCAATTGCGAATGTACGCGTGCTAAATGTTCAGCGCAAGGAAAATTTCACAGTTGGAGATGCAGATCTCGGGCGTGCGGATTCCTCTTCCCAGTCATCGAACAAAAAAATGCTTCGCCCTCAACGGATGAGCTACAACTTCAGGGGAAGAGGCCGCGGACGAGCGTGGCTTCGGCGACGCGGCCGACGGCGAGGATCATGGCGCCGGCACGAGGCGGGACGTGGTGCTTGCGCATGGTGTCCACCATTTCGTGGAAGGCGCGCACGATGATCTTCTGCAGGCGCGCGTTGACTTCGCCGACGTCCCACATCAGGCCTTCCTGGTTTTGGACCCATTCGAAATAGCTGACGGTGACGCCACCGGCGTTGGCAAGAATGTCCGGCAAAACGGTGATGCCGCGGCGCGCGAGGATTTCGTCGGCGTGAGGCGTGGTGGGGCCGTTGGCCGCTTCGGCGACGATGCGGGCTTTGATGGCTTCGGCGTTGTGCAGGGTGATGACGTTTTCGAGCGCCGCCGGGACCAGAATGTCGCACTTCATGGTGAGCAGCTCGTCGTTGCTGAGGCGCGATGCGCCGGGCATGCCGACAACCGTGCCGGACCGCTCCTTGTAACGGATAGCTTTGATGGGATCGATGCCGCGAGAATTGGTTACGCCGCCGCGCGTGTCGCTGAGCGCGACGATTTTGGCTTTCTTCTCGGCGAAGAGGCGTGCCGCAGTGGCACCCGCGTTGCCGAAGCCTTGAATCGCGACGGTCGCGCCGCGAAGCGAAATCTTTTTCAGCTTGCAGGCTTCCTCGACAACATAGAGCAGCCCGCGCGCCGTAGCTTCATTGCGTCCCTCGGAACCACCGATGGAGATCGGTTTGCCAGTGACAACGCCATGCGCGGAATGGCCGATGGTCATCGCATAGGTGTCCATGATCCACGCCATGGTCTGCGCGTCGGTATAGACGTCCGGCGCGGGAATATCCATGGATGGCCCAATGATCGGCAGAATCTCGCTGGCGTAGCGGCGCGTCATGCGCTCAAGTTCGCTCTTGGACATGCGCTTGGGGTCACAGATCACACCGCCCTTGGCGCCGCCAAACGGGACATTGACGGTGGCGGTCTTCCATGTCATCCACGCCGCGAGGGCTTTCACTTCATCCAGCGTCACGTTGGGATGGTAACGGATGCCGCCTTTGCCGGGCCCGCGCGAGACATTGTGTTGCACGCGATAGCCGGTGAAGACCTTTACCTGGCCGTTGTCCATCTTCGTGGGCAGGGAAACTTCCAGCACGCGCTTAGGTGTCCGCAGAATCTGCCGCAGTCCGGGATCGAGCTTCAAGAATTCCGCCGCCATGTCGAACTGAATCTGCGCGATGCGAAATGGGTTCAAGTCTTCGCGCGGAGCGATGCGCGGCACCATCGGCGGTGCGCCTATCTGTCTTGTCGGAGTCGTGGGCTTTGCGACCGTGGCCATCGGCATCGGTCCTTTCGTTTGCTCAATTTATTCGATAACTAGTGCGTTCACTTGGCCCAATTTCAAATCTGGTGCGACCGGCTTTGCGGTTAGCCGTTTGCGGCGAACTTCTTGGTGCTTTCCGCATACGCATCACGGCACGCGAGGGAGCAGAAGTGGAGAAGCTCACCTTCGTCCCGAAACGGAATGGAGAGCGTTTCATCCACATGCGTTCCGCAAATCGGATCACGCACCAGGCGACGTCCCAACTGGCGGCCATCCATGGGAGTGCTGGCCCCCGTGAAGGTCTGCCCGCCGGTCGTAGCGTTGCGGAGCATCCAGCCGACAAAGCTACGGAGGAGCCACGCGGCCCAGGAGGCCACCAGCAACCAGAACAGAAACCGTACGAAGCGCGCAAGAAAGGTCATACAAATATTCGTGTTGCCGGGGCTACGCTGAAAATCCCCCTCTGGACCGATGAAGTCAGTGTATGCAAGGCGAAAAGGGGGAGTCAAACGAAAAGGCGTAATTTCAAGGGGTTGCGGGGCGAAATGGTTTTCATGGAGTTGGCTGCCGCGGGGGCACAATCGCACCTAACCGCTTGTATATCAATGACTTAGCCTGGATTCTGGCGTATATACGCAGATCCGGCTAGAAGGAGCTAGCCGGCCGCCGGAATCCGGTCGATGCCCATGTACGGGCGCAGAACGTCCGGGAGCAAGATGGAGCCATCGGCTTGCTGATAATTTTCGACGATGGCGATCCAGGTGCGACCG
>Ga0209588_1000359_pt1 | contig 11876 bp, 13 predicted proteins | sample Rivendell_Oct201_10_FD_188351 | JGI IMG/M metagenome (GOLD analysis project Ga0209588, IMG submission 188351) | Vadose zone soil microbial communities from the Eel River Critical Zone Observatory, Northern California, USA -... | ecosystem: Host-associated > Plants > Roots > Rhizosphere > Soil ...
GGAGGCGTGAGCTAGAATGTTTCCGCCCGCGGGACGCATGGGGTCGCCGAAGAATGCTTGAGGGTTAGCTTGGACTTGGTTTGTTATGACGACTGCTAGGTTGAGGGCTTGAGCTATTCGGAGGAGTTTGTGAAGGTGGCTGTTTAGGCGTTGTTGGCGTTCGCTTAGGGATTCGCGTCCGATGTATTCGCCTCTGAAGTGGGAGAGGATCGAGTCAACGACAAGGAGTTTGATGTTCTCTTCTTGGCAGATTTTGAAGGCGTGGTCCACTGTCAGGATCTGATGGTCGCTGTTGTAGACACGGCTGTAAATTATGCCGTCGAGTATCTTGTCCGCATCGAGTTCCATGGCCTGGGCCATCTGGTAGACTCTTTGCGCAGCGAATGTTCCCTCGGTGTCAATGAAGAGCGCTTTGCCTTCAAGGCCACCGTCTTTGACTGGTCGCTGGACGTTGACGCTGAGCTTCATACAAATCTGTGATTTGCCGGCTCCGAATTCTCCAACAAACTCTGTGATGGCCTGCGTTTCAAGCCCATTTCCCAGTAGCTTGTCAAGATTAGTTGACGCGAAGCTGAGTCTCTGGAGGTTCAGCCTCCTCTCGTAGAGCTGTTTGGCGGTGACGAAGTCTGTCTGTATTGTTGCCCGAGCCGCTCGGGAGATTTTTTGGGCGACGCTGTTCTCTAGGCCTGCTTTTTCCATTAGTTCGCGTATCGGTGCGATGGCTAGGGACGCGATGGAGTCATAGCCTGCGTCTCGGAGTTTGCCCGCGGTTACAGGTCCAACGCCGTTAAGATCTTGAATATTCACTATTTCTTCAGCCAAAGACTATCAGAGCGGGGATAGTCTCGTCACGGCTTATCTCCCAGAGTGAGGACCGTAAGTAACCAGCTCCATGATGGGAATCTGTTCGGGTTGTGCTCAATTTGGGTCGTTTACAGAGCAGATGCTCCTAGAGGAGTGAAAGTATTAGCCTCTAATCGGCTCTTCTCTTTGAGGCCGCTCTGAGATAGTATCCTACAGAACGGTCAGCTGTAATGTGACCTGCCCAGCCGAGAAGTGGCCATTGGACGGCTCCGGACATTATGCTCCAGATGGCAAACACCGGAATCCAGACGAGAAATGTATGGAAGAAGTTGTAGAGTCCGGGTCCCCAACGGGGCCATTCCTTGCCTCCGCGTACCGCGAGGCCGATGGGGATGAAAGACCCGAGGTCAGGAAAGACAACCCAGAAAACCGTCACCAACAGGTTGAGATCCTTGACAACGGACAGCCGCCAATAGAAAAGAACGACAAGTAGAGTGATCGTAATCAGTATCATTTCAAGACGGTACGCAATCGAGTTGAGACGGAGGAAGCCGGGGCCGTTGCGTGGAGGTTTTGCGTCCTCAGAAACCTCCTGATGGGAGGGTTCAGAGAGAAAATGTTCAGATAGACCCCCAGACATACTAGGTGTAAGGCGCATTAATCCCATGGCACAGAGACCCGAGCAAGCGAGTATTTCAAAAGCTCTAGAAGTAGCTACGTTTGCCGCCGGGTGTTTCTGGTGTACAGAAGCCGTCTTCGATCAGTTGAAGGGTGTTGTGAAGGTAATGTCGGGATATTCTGGTGGAAACACTGCCAATCCTTCCTATGAGGAAGTGTGCACCGGGGACACGGGACATGCTGAATCGATCGAGATAACCTTCGACCCTAGTATCATATCGTTCAAGGATCTTCTGCAGATCTTCTTCACAACTCATGACCCCACGACCTACAACCGCCAGGGAGGCGATGTGGGAACCCAATATCGCTCGGCGGTATTCTATCACAACCCATATCAGGAGAAGACTGCCCGTCAGGTCATTCAAGAGTTTAACGAGTCGAAAGTCTGGAAGAAACCGATAGTTACCGAGGTTGTGCCATATCGCGAATTCTACAAGGCCGAGGATTATCATCAGGATTATTACGCAAAGAACTCCCGGCAACCCTACTGCCGTGTAGTGATCGAGCCGAAGATTGCCAAATTGCGAGAGCATTACCGCGAGAGACTGAAGCAATAATCGACTGTTTCGGAAACTTGCGCTATTCGAGTCCAATGCGAACCGTCTGCTCGTTCTAGATTCAGTCTGCGGGCGCAACATGTTTGATATCGTAACCTTGAGAGGATGGGTTCCGTATCATGTCCGAGACTCTTGATCGACAGGAACGTTGGAAGCAACAGAAAGAGGAGGCTGACCGCCAACGGATGGGCGGTGCCTATATCCAGGGTTTCATTGAAACAGCCGCGGCAATCGTCGACGAGGAGCCCCTGTTCAGTAAGGGTTACTGGAAATGCGCAAGCGGCTGCAAACCGTTCGGCTTCGGACTTGCAAAGACCCCGAGAGAGTGTCCGAGTTGCCACAAGCAGCTAATACTCTGGGTACCCGGCCCGTAACGACGGGTCGATTGGGTTCAAGGTAGAAATAGTCGATTTCAAACCCGTTTCGTTCGAACGGGATTGACGCTCGAAACTAGACGTCTTGGCAAGAGCGATCTCAAGATCACCAAAGTCGGAGTAGGAACGGCTCCGATAGGTTCAACCCCGGAATGGAGGGTCTGGTGGGGACCCCAGGACGAAAAATCGGCTATTCAAGCCATTCAGACCGCCATAGACGAGGGAGTCAACTGGATAGATACTGCTCCGTTCTACGGATGGGGAAAGGCGGAGGAGATCGTGGGCAAGGCGATCAAAGGTCGGAGGGACGAAGTCTATGTTTTTACGAAATGTGGGACCTTACCGGATGGCAAGGGCGGCTCCATTGAGAATCACAAGCCGGAGACTATCCGGAGGGAAGTTGACGCAAGTATGAAACGCCTTCAGACTGACTATATCGACCTCCTGCAGTTTCACGACATGGACGCTACGACACCGATCGAGCAGTCTTGGAAGACGCTACAAGACTTAGTTCATCAGGGAAAAGTTAGGAACGGTGGATTATCGAACCATACCGTCGATCTCATCGAAAGAGCCGAGCGAGTCGGACCCGTCACAGCGAACCAGGTTCAATATAACCCACTTCAGAGAAAGATCGAGAAGGATATTCTTCCTTTCTCACTGAGTCACCACATCGGGGTCTTAGGATGGGGATCCTTGGCCGAGGGTTTTCTCGCTGACAACTTCAGCCTAGCATCGCTAGACGCGAAGGATTTCCGTAGAAACCACTGGTACGCTCAACCTGAGAATCAGGCTAAGCTGGAAAGAGTACGACAGGTCTTGTCGAAGATAGCTCGATCTCACGGGAAGAAAATGGTTGATGTTGTCATCGGATGGGAGCTGGCTCACCCAGCGCTGACAGGAGCAATTATCGGAATACGCAACGAGAAGGAGGCCCGAGAAATGAAAGACGGAACAGAACTCACTCTCTCACGAGACGACATACAAGAGATCGAGAGAGCGACAGCGTAGGGCTCAGCGACTAGAAATTGGCAGGGCAGTTCGCAACTGGGACCCCGCCAGGCACAACGATAGCTCGCCCGATACCGGAAAAAACAAGTTTCAACCGTTGGATAATCGCGATAGTAATCCTCGTCATAGCCGTCATGGGAATCCTGTTCGGACTCATCTACCAATCCTCCGCGGTCGTATCTACCAAGAACTTTAGCTACAGCACGGCGGCCAATCAACCTAGCAACTATTACACGCTGCAAGTTACGAACGTCAACGGCGCCGTGACGCTGACATCATGGTCTCAAGACAGTTTCTTGATCAATGGCACCATAACAGCGAAAGGTCTGGGATCGTCCCCCACGCAGGTGAATCTCGTCAACTCAAGCGCAGGTGGAAACATCATTTTCCAAGCAATATCTCCCAATAACGCCGCCTTCCTGGTCGCTCAGACATATTCTGTCAAACTCAATGTGTTCGTACCATTATCAGTTCGCATCAGCAAACTTGTTGTGGACAATGTGAATGGGCTTGTTCAAGCCAGCAGTCTCAACGTTACTGGGGCAAGCTTCTCCTCCGAAAACGGGAACATAAATTTCGGTTGCCTCTATTGTGGAGGTGGCGGCTTTTCCGCGCACACCACCAACGGAAATATCGCAGGCACATTTTCCACACCAATCATCGGGGGCAACTATACTATGGCGACTCAGAATGGTAACGTGCAAGTGACGGTTCCATCAGCGTCCTCCTTCAAGCTGACCGCGTCTCTTGTCAACGGAAATATTCAGACAACGAATCTTGTGTTGAGCAGTCAGACAAAGACCAGTAGCCAAGTCACGGCAACGGTTGGAGCTGGAACAGCCGATGTGAGGCTATCAACGGTAAACGGTCAGATTACGATTACGGGCACCTAGCTCCTGAAGATCCCAAGCTCTCCTTCCATTCGTATGGTAACGGGAGTGGTTCGTTGGTCAGCCTGGGTTACTATCAGGTTTTCTACACCTGATCCGTTCTCCGGATTCGAAGATTATTCCATAGTGACCGCTGATTGGGTACCACTCTCGCGGCTTTCACGTCCTCGTTCCCAGCAATAGCTCTCGTGTTCGGGTTCCTTCTAGTCCTCATTGGATCAACTGACGGTCCGCGAGAATTAGTTCAAGCTGGATGGGGATTCATTACGGTGGGCGTAATCGTAGAGTTCGTCCTGCCCATTTCTAGGCGGTTAAGGTAACCATGCAGGAGGATTGGAGATGAAAGGGTTCATCGCGAGCTTCGTGAAAGGACAAGTCCTACTGCTCGCCCCGCAGCCAGCTCTCATAGTGCTCATCCTTTTCAACAGGATCTCTCTTTACTACAGCGCTCCAGTTATGATCTCACTGGCAGTCCTCTGGGGCTGGTTCGATTACTCAGGCAAAGCCCAGCGTCGAGGAGCCTCGGTCCTGCGAAAGCTGGAGAGACTAGTTGACGATTTCGGCCGATTGAACTTTCAGGAAGGGAGGAGTTCAAACGACGAGAGGATCATTAGTCTACTCGACAAAGCCAACTTCGGATCCAGCACTCTGACGACGCCCCAGCTAGCAATGGCGACTACGGAGAAGATCAAGGAAGTATACTTCACACTCGAGCTCTGGTACCATTCAATGCGTCAGAAGGTGCGGTTGCTTCTCAGGAAGGCTGGGTCGATGATCGAATACGATCTGCTTGAGGTTGTCAACGAGTTCATAGAGTTCTACGGCGAGTTCGTTGAAAAGGTCGCTGAGGGGACTCTTCGATTGGTCGGTAAGGGAGACCTGAGTAGTTTGGAAGGGGAGAGGGAGGCTTTCTCCACTTTCAAGACTCAATTGGCTGAGTTAAGGGGAAGAGCCAACGCGTTTCTTCAGAGTCTGCACGATGATGGTCTTCCTGTTTCGGAGACGAGGGTGAGGGCTCTGGAAATCGACCCATGGTTCAAAACCGGGACTGAGATTCCAGCTGCTCGACAGTCGCAGCCTTAATGTTCTGAGTTCTAGAAATCCTGCTTCTCTAGTTCCCCAAGCACCTGCTCGGGCGTCTCCTTCGCCGCTTGGATATCTTTCACTTGTGTGGCGTGGTCGGGAAGCAGTTCACCGGTTTCGAAAGGCGAAGAAGACTTACTGTGTGTCGTTATGGTTTTTTCGTCAATTCTGGCCCCGCGTCTCATCTGTTGAATTAGCAGAACAGTGCCACCGAGGGCCATTCCGATGAGGAGAGTGTCAGCTTGTCCCGTCAACAGCAGACTCGCCCCAGGGAAGTTGTCGTTGATCCAGATTCGAAAGTAGTCGTTAGAAAGGTAGGTGGTGCTGAATCCCCCTAGTAGGATGGCGATGACTATGAACTGTGCCAGAATCATGCCGTAGAGCAGTCTCACAAATCCTTCACGATAACTTGGCATGACTATCGCTGAAAGAATACGATCAATCCCTCTCATTAACACTGTGCTTGTGAATGACAAACGAGTGGAGGGTCGCGTGCAAAGGGTTTAACATCGAGCCCGGAGAGAATAGCCGGTGTCTTGGCGCAGAGCACTCTCTCTCTTGAGATCAGAGGGTTCGAAGACTCCGATTACCCGAGGTTGGCGGAAATCTATGATGCGATCTTTCCTGAGCGCTCGAGGAGTGTTGAGGAGTGGCAATTTTATGATGACAGTCTTGACAAGTCAAAATATTACTTCAAGCGCTATGCTTGCATCAACTCTGCGACCGGAGTAGCTCTGGGTTTTGGGGAGATGTGGCATCCTCCTTGGATGTTTCATCCGAAAAAGTTCTGGTTTGACGGGTGGGTTGATCCGAAACATCAGCACCAGGGCGTTGGTAGCGCGATCTACAACATGCTAAAGGATGACTTCAATGAGCGAGGCGCGATTGCTGCTTGGATGGGCATCAGGGAGAATATGACGGGGTCCATCGCCTTCGCCCGGAATCGTGGGTTCAGTGAAAAGATGCGAGGTTGGGAATCAACCATTGACCCTGGCCAAGCAGACACTTCAGAGTTCCAGAGATATTCGGTCACGGCCTCCCAAGCTGGAATCGAGTTCTCGACTCTTGAGCAGGAGTTGCGGGACAACCCGGACTGTTACCCGAAACTGTACGAACTTGTGCAGACCGCGTTCAGGGACGTGCCGATCCCTGATACTCCTACCGACACTCCTTACGATCAGTGGCTTGCGTTTGAGATGAAGAACCCTAACCTCATTCCTCAAGCATACATGATTGCTAAGGATGGGGACAGGTATGTCGGGACGAGTGTCGTCTGGCGGCTGAAGAAGGAGCCTAGGAGTCTATACCAAGGGCTCACCGGAGTTCTACGGGAGTATCGAGGAAAGGGAATAGCTGTGTCTTTGAAGTTGAGGGTCCTGAATTTTGCTAGGAAAAACGGTTTTGATAATATTCGAACATTCAATGCTTCAACAAACGAGGGCATGCTTAGCATCAACATGAAGCTGGGATTCAAACGAGACTTGGCCTGGATTACTTTCGAGAAGAATCTGGAGTAGGAAAATCTTCAAGAAATCAGCGAGACTGCCTGTTCTAAGGCTCAAAGGTTCTCCGCACGAGATAGGATACCGCCACGGACAGCAAGCCCAAGATAAGATTCAGCACAATCTCGAGGTCTACTTCCGCCGCTTCAAGAACGAAACAGCGCTCTCTAGAGATGAGGCCCTTAGGCGGGCTGATAGGTACCTTCAGGTCATTCGACGTGTCAGTCCTGGCTACGCTCGGGCGATGGAGGGCGTCGCACTAGGCTCGAAGACGAGATTGTTGGAGATTACTGCGTTGAATGTTCGATACGAGCTGATGTACAGTCAGTTCGCAAAGATAGGGTTGAAACCAGTTCCACATGTGGATGGGTGTACGGCGTTCGGAGCCATGCCGGAAGCAACTGTGAATCGTCACTTGCTGATTGCTCAGAACTGGGACTGGATTCCGCAGGTGGAGGGTTTGTTTTTGAAGATTCGACCGACGACGGGTCCGGACGTCCTCTGTTTTACAGAGGCAGGGGTCGTTGGTGGGAAGATCGGCTTGAACTCTGCAGGAATAGGACTATTGATTAATGGATTGATCTCAAACAAGGATGACTGGGAGCGGCTTCGAAAGCCGTTCCACGTGAGATGCTCGGAAATTCTCGAATCGAGGACGCTATCGCAAGCAGTGTCAAAGATAACGCGTGGAGAGCGGTCCTGTTCGGCAAACTTTCTAGTTGGGCAACAGACAAAGCTCGGGGCCGGGAAGATTGTAGATATTGAGTCCGCTCCCGAAACGACCGGTGCCTTCTCCCCAGAAGCCGGAGTCTTCGCCCACACGAATCATTTCCTGAATCCTGAACAACTAAGGGTCAAACAAGTGCTGGATGAGGAGCGAAGGTCTACCCTCCATCGCTTTTCTAGAATAAGCGAGCTTCTTCGGCAATTGAGAAAGGAAGACGAGAAGATGAGCATGACGAAGGCTGAAGAAATGTTGAGAGATCACGATGGTAGGCCAGAGTCTGTCTGTCGTCATGAGAACAAGTCGTTTCCCGAGGATGAGAGGTATCGGACGGTGGTCTCAGTGGTGATGGATCTGTACACTGGGCAGCTTCAGACGACTCTGGGCTCTCCTTGTGAGAGAGAATATCAGACTCTTCGACTCTGACAGCCCTCTGAGCAATAGCTTCTTCGGAAGATGAAAAAGAAAAGGGAAGATTATGGAGGGGACGGCTCAGTTGTGGGTTGTTTCGACTTGTTCGTTCTCGTCGTCTTGTTCGTGAACTAGCTGACCTCTAATCTCTCCACCTGTATGGGCTGTGGTGTGTACGTTGACGTAGGTATTCCCGGCTACTAGGGCGTTGATGAAGTCGGTCCAATTGTGGATCCCTTGATCGGGGCGAGCTACCAAGTCTAGGGATGTTCGGGTGCCTTCGGCGAGAGTGTCGCATCCCTTTGTGCTATTGAATGGAGTGGGAGAGCCAAAGAATGGTAGAACGACCAGTCCATTGGTACCGGCTGCGCCCACGTGGATGTGAGAAGCAATGACGTTAACAATGTTGCAAACCACTACTTCAAACGATAGAGTGCTGTTGTCTTCGCTGAGTTGCACTTCGGCAAAACCAAACGCAGTTGTGGTAACTGCTGGTACCTGCTGGTCGCCGGTCAGACGAATGTGGAATCGTATTGTGTGGCCTTCATGGTCCGTCGCATGTTCAGTCTGGTGGTGGGCGCCGTCGTTCTGCCCATCGTCAGCGGTCGCAACGTGAGGAAGCGCAAGAAGCATTCCGAGTGTGGCGAGAAGAAGTAAGGGGAGGAGTATTTTCATATCAGAAACCCTCAGGACGCGCCTTTTGGCACTTCGAATTTAATGCTTTGCTCGTGACGATTTACTGGCATTCCGGGTATGATTGTGCTTGCCTCGGGATATCTAGGAACAGAGGCCGTCCTGTTGACATCTGACAACGTTCAAGTGGGTTTGGCGAGCAGAGGCGATCTCGAACGATGCCTCGCTTAGCGCTTTATAGCGATGGTCGCGGACGCCCCATTGTGGAGTCCCTCAGTGCTCGAAGCGTTGGAGGTACACGGCTCGGCATAGATACCAGCAAACAACGCCTCGCGCCATTCGTCAAATGGGCCGGAGGAAAAACGAGCCTTCTGTCTCATCTCTTGCCGCATGTACCGTTGAATCTGTCAAACTATTACGAGCCCTTCGTGGGCGGAGGAGCATTGTTCATGAGAATATGTGAGCGAACGAAGAGGATCAACGGGCACCTATCCGACACCAATGAGGAACTCATTACTGCCTACAGAGTTATCAAAGAATCTCCCGAAGAGCTTATTCGCCTCCTATCTAGGTTTCAAATGGAATACGAGTCAGCGTTCGACAAGAGCGCCTATTTCTACGCCCATAGACGTGCAAGACCCCCCGGTCAAGTCGAGTTGGCGGCCCGTCTAATCTTTCTGAATAAGACCTGTTACAACGGTCTGTACAGAGTGAATTCGAAAGGCGAGTTCAACGTGCCCTTCGGCCGTTACGAGAATCCCAAGATCCTCAATTCGGACAATATCCGAGCGGTAAGTCAAGTACTCGAAAACACGAAAGCGCAACTGCGCACCATTGACTACCAAGATGCAATAGCCTCATGTAGGAAGGCCGATTTCGTCTATCTAGATCCTCCATATCAACCGCCGAGTGAAACCTCTAACTTTACGGACTACACTCCCGGTGGTTTTTCTGAGGAAGACCAAGAAGAATTGGCCGAAGAATTCGGGAAATTGGTCGATCGAGGTTGCACAGTTCTTCTCTCGAATTCAGACACAGCACTGACAAGGCAACTTTATCGTGATTTTGAATCGAAGAAGGTCACTGCAAATCGGCCCATCAATTCTGTTGGCGCGGGAAGGAAGGGCTACAAAGAACTAATTGTTCTCGGGCGTCCACGATGAGTCTAGTCAGAGTACGTTTTCCACTTGCAACAAGCGGACCATTTCTCATTTGATGTTCTACTGTTGACGCCATAGACGAGGCTGATTTCTTCGAACGTTTTTATCGCTCACTTCCAAGGGTTCTGCTTCATCTTTGTTTGCAGTGGAGACTCTCAGTCTTTCGAAGAGGTATGGGAAGACGGATGCTCTTCGAGAGCTGAACTTTACCGTCGACGATGGTGAGATAATGGTAATTCTAGGCCCGAACGGGTCCGGAAAAACCACACTTCTAATGATCCTATGCACGATTCTCAAGCCAACATCTGGCACTGCGAAAGTGATGGGAATCGACGTTGTCCAGGAGGGGACGAAGGTTCGTGAGGTTATGGGAATCGCCTTTCAGGAGGCTCGAGGGTTTTGGCGTCACAAGCCTTCTTCGATATTGAGATTTCATGCTTCCATGTTCGACATCGACCCTGCGAAGCGCCAGGATCTAATCGAGGGGACGATGAAGGATTTGGAATTGTGGGAATCGCGGGACAAGAAATTCATGCATCTCTCCGGAGGCCAAGCGAAGAGGCTTGAGACGGCCAAGGTGCTGGTCCAGAGACCCAAGCTAGCGATTTTCGACGAGCCAACAAGCCAGGTAGATTTGAGAGGGAAACGGAAGATCTGGGACAAGATCAGAGAGTTGAGAGATCAAGGGTCCACTGTGATTGTCGCGACAAACGAAGTTAGGGAGGCCGAGTATCTAGCTGACCGGGTAACGATTCTTCACCAGGGACAGCTGGTCGTCCGCGATTCGATTCCGAAGCTTAAGGATGCCATTGCTGGTGGAGACGTTGTGGAAGTGGGCTTCGAAGATCCGGTTGCGGATAAACTGGTGGAGGAACTGAAAACCCTCGGTGGGGCACTTTCACTTTCTCCTGAAGGTAACGAGTTACGGGCTAAGGTTTCGAGGGCAGAGGATTGGGTTCCGAAAATGACCTCCGCAAGTTACAATTTAGGCGCGAAGATCTCGTCAATCAAGATAACCGAACCGTCACTTGACGATGTCTTCCTCCACTTCACTGGAAAAGCTCTAGTCGACCAGCCATGAACCGGGTCTTGAATCTCGCCGCATTCAACATAAGGGTCCTGCTGAGCGACCCAACCTGGTTCTTTCTGTCATGGGCTCTCTTCGCCTTACAACTAGCCGTCTACGGTTCCCTCATGTCAAAACTCGTAGGCTCGAACCTTCCAAACTATTTCTTCTTCTACAGCATCGGGCTCATGATAATCGTCGTCTTCGAATCAGCGGAAGATGTTGGACGACACTTCGTGGAAAATGCGCACGAGGGGGAACTACCCTATTTCCTGACTCTACCCATTTCTCGAAGTGGCTTCCTCGTATCACAGGCGATGTATGGCGTAGCAAACACACTGTTGAAAGTAGCGCCTCCTTTGCTCGCCGTCCTCTTCGTCTCGGGGAATCTTACGGTCCCCGGAGCACTCTTTGCACTGCTATCCTTGTTTCTCTTAGGATTAGGTATCACAGGTATAATGGTGTCCTTATCCTTCATCGCATTCAAGGCTGTTGACATCTATCTTGCGGTGCTAGCAGGGCTCTCCGCCCTTCTGGTTAGGTTCAGCACAGTCTTCTACCCACTCGCTGTCATGCCAAATTACTACTCTCCAATCTCCGTTCTCAGTCCCCTGACCTATGGAGCGGACCTGACGAGGTGGTTTCTGGGTTTCGACCCGAAATACTTACTCAATCCAGTGTTAGCGGCAGTCGTAGTCACAGCAATAGCCGTCAGTACTCTATCTCTTAGCGCGAGGATTGTCGACAAGATCATTGAGGGGGTAAAGGTTGCTTGAGCGAATTCTCTCGCCTATTGTTGGTGGCTCGGACTGATTTCTCGTACTTCTTCAGGACCAAGTGGCTGATGGCAGTATTGATCAGTCTGAGCCTCTCGGACATGCTGGTAACTGCTCTGGTTCTTGGAAGAATGATTAGCCCCGAATACTTCTCATTCCTAGTTCCAGGCATAGTGACGGTTGGACTGTTCACGGCGGCCACAGACA
>Ga0209588_1000361_pt1 | contig 11831 bp, 10 predicted proteins | sample Rivendell_Oct201_10_FD_188351 | JGI IMG/M metagenome (GOLD analysis project Ga0209588, IMG submission 188351) | Vadose zone soil microbial communities from the Eel River Critical Zone Observatory, Northern California, USA -... | ecosystem: Host-associated > Plants > Roots > Rhizosphere > Soil ...
TGGCGGAACATGCCGCCTCGCCGGAGCGGTTCGCGGAACACTGGCGTAAGCTGGCGCGCGGACTCGAATCCGGAGTGCGCGAGGAGCTGCAGATGGCGCGTCTTGCGCCGCGCATCGTGGAACGGGCGTCGCGGCCGGTGCTCGATGCAGTGGGCCGCCAGCTGGGCCGGAGCGGCACGATCCACGTGCGCACGAAGAGGATCGGGGAACAGAAGATGCTGCTGGAAGTCCGGGACGACGGGCCGGGCGTTCCGCCGGCGATCCTGGCGCGGATCTTCGATCCGTTCTTCACCACGAAACCCGCTGGCGTGGGAACGGGGCTGGGGCTGGCGATTGTGCTGAGCGTGGTGCGCGAGCATGGCGGCCAGGTGCACTTCTTGAATCCACCACAAGGCGGCGCGGTATTCCAAATCGAATTGCCTGCGGCGGCCCTGCACTTTCGAGAGGAGACCGGTGAATTCTCCCAGCAGGAAGGGAGAAGCATGCCGCGCGCAAGCCCCCGAAGGGCCGAACGCAAAGAACGGCCTGCCTCGCGCCAGGCCAGCAGAAAGGGCAGCCGCATCCTGGTGGTCGAGGACGAGCCTACCGTCGCGCGGCTGATCGCCGACGTGCTGGAGGACGAAGGATTTGACGTGGACGTCCTGCTGGATGGACGCGAAGCGCTGGACCGCGCGGCGCGCGAATCGTACAACCTGGTGATCTGCGACATGAAGATGCCGGGGCTGGATGGGCAGAATTTCTACAAGTCCCTGGAGCGCGCGGGAAACCCGCTGCACGAACGATTTCTCTTTGTGACCGGAGACATCGTCGCGGCGCAGACGCAGGAATTCCTGCGGCGCAACGATTTGCCGCACGTCGCCAAGCCGTTTCGCGTCGAAGAGCTTACGGAGAAAGTTCACCGGGTGCTGGAAAGCAAAGTCCGCCGGGAAAGCGCAGTGACCTCAACGAGAAAAGATGCAGCAAGGAATGGGTGAACTCATGTCGAACAACGGAAATTCCAACACGGAACAATCGATCCTGCTGGTAAGCGATGATGCGGCGCTGTGCGCCGCGGCACGACGCGAATTTGAATCGCGAATCGCGGGGCTGCGCGTTGCCGCGGTGAGCAATGTGGATGCCGCCCGGCGAATCCTGAAAGACGAAGCGCCGGCGGTGATCGTCTTCGAACTCGAAGAGACTTCGGCCGCGGCGGATGCCGGAGAGACGCAGGGAAGCATGCCGCGGTTCGATGCCATCGTGAGCTCGTTCACCGTGCATGCGCCGGTGGTGGTGATCGGGTCGGCGGAGCGGCGCAAGGGGCTATCCGCGCTGATCGCCAGCGGCGCCGCGGACTTTGTGGCGCGCGACGAGGAGCGCTGCCTTCCGGATACGCTGGACGTCATCCAGCGGCGATTGCGCCAGACCGCGCCCGTCGTGGGCGAGAGTTCCGAACCACTTGCGGCGAGCCAAGAAGATTTTGGAGAAGTGCTGCGGCACGAATTGAACAATCCGCTGACGGGCATCCGGGGAAACGCCGAATTGCTGCTCGCGGAAATCCGCAAAAGAGAAGACGACAAACTTCCGCCCGGCGCGCAGCAGCGTGTGGAAACCATCGCGGCGCTGGCAGTGCCATTGCGGGAGACAGTGCGCCGCCTGAGCCTGGAGTGGGAAGCGCGCCAAGCCAAGGAGCGCTGAACCTCGCGCTCAGCGTGCTGGACTACGGCAACAGCCGGAAATTCACACTGATCGTGGTGTCGATTTCGATGGGCTCCCCGTTCAGGAGCGTTGAAGCGTAGCGCCACTGGCTGACGGCTTCGATAGCGGCGCGAGCCAGCTGCGGGTCTACTTGGCTGTTCATCACCTGTAGCGACAGCGGTTTGCCGTCCATACCAATGACAGCATGCAGTACTACGGTGCCTTCCACGCTCGACGCCTTGGCGGCGTCAGGATAGACGGGTTGCACCTTCTTCAGAAGTTTTGCCGCCTCCACGTTGCCACCGATACGTAGCCGAGTGCGCTTTGATTTTTCCGACGTCTCCGTCGAAGCTGGAGCCTGAGCGGCCCCTTCGGCCGGGACGTCCACAACCTGAGTGACGGCCTCGACCTCCAACCGGATGTTCAGCGAAAGATCGCGGTTGGGCTCCAGAACGATTTGCGGCGCCCGGTACGGCTCGAAGCCGACTTTCAGCACTTTCATGTCGTACTCTCCGGCTGGCAAAGCCTTGAAACTGAAACTGCCCTCGGCGCCCGAGGCCGTCATGTCGATGGTCTTCGCTTTGTGGTTGGTCATCACGATGGTCGCATTCGGCACAGCGGCGCCGCTCACGTCAAAGATGGTGCCCGTGAATTTGCCGGAGAGGTTCTGTGCCGGCAGGCGAACAGCCGCAAGCGGAAGCAGCACGACCAAGGCAACTAGTTTGGCAAGGCGCCCCGCTCGCGGCGACACTCCGCGACGGTTGGTGCAAGGATTTAGCATGGCGAGAAATCTCCTTTCAAGATGGGAAGGGCGTGCAATGGCTAGAGCAACCGACCAGCCTCGTTCAGAGCTTTTGAGAGTGCGGGCGAGTTCGAGCAATTGATTTGCGTAGTCGGAAGCATCGAGTCCGGAATTTAAGACGGTGTCATCGCAGGCGCGTTCGCTTTCCTGTCGCAGCCGCGCGGCGGCGATCCAAGCAAGAGGATGGAACCAATAGAAGGCTCGGGCGAGTTCGGCACAGATCTGTACCGGCCAGTCCTGACGAGCAATGTGCGCGAGTTCGTGGGTGAGCACGATCCGCCGGCGATCCGAAGACCATTCGGCGGCACCGGCCGGAAGAATGATGCGCGGCCGGAAGACTCCCCACGTGACTGGCATGGCTGCGGGATCGCTGCACAGCAGGACGGGCACGCGGCGCGCGATCTCCAGTGACCTGGAAATATCGGCCAGGCTGCCCACCCAATCGTCCGCGGTGACCGTCACCGAATGCGCGGATACCCACGCCGCCCGCGCGAGACCGCCGAGCAGCCGCAGCACAATGAGCAAAGCGCCCACGGCCCAACTCAGCACGAGCCACCCGGGTAATTGGCTTAACAGCGGAGACGCGGAAGAGGCGTCTATGACCATGGAAGGCAGACTTTGCGAGTTCGGATGCGCCGCGACTGGATGCGCCGTGCTCAAGAATCCGGCTGCGTCGCCCAGTATGGCTGAATGCCACGCGGGAAGCAGAAACGTGAGCACGGGTAAAGCGAGCGAGGCGAGAATCCCCACGGCCCACACTTGATGCCGTAATGCGGCCGAGCGACGGCGCAGGAGGCTTACCGTCAAGATCGTCAAAACCAGCAAAACAGTGGCCTTAACGCTGCAAGCGAACAGGAATCCAAGTGCCGGTTGGGCGCCTTCGAGCAGAGTCATGGTTGGCCCTCCTTTCTACTCTTCGCGATGAGGCGGGAAAGACGATCCAGTTCTTCCGAAGAGATCCGCGAAATTTCCCCGCCCAGAAGGGCGGCGACGGCGCTTTCCGTCGACCCCTCGAAGAATGTTTCCACGAGGTGACGAAGAGCGGAACGGCGCGCAACGTCGCGCGGTACCGCCGGAATGTACACATAGCGCAGTCCTTGTTCTTCGTGACGGACGTGACCCTTTTCCTCGAGCACGCGCAGTTGCGCGCGCACCGTCGAATAGCTTGGTTTGTCGGCCAGCTTGGCGAGCACCTGGCCAACCGTAGCGCGCTCGAGTTTGTAAAGAACGTCCATGATCTGGCGTTCGCGTCGCGTAAGGGAATGCGGTTTTGCTTTGCTCATCGCTGCGTGTGCTAGTTCTGTAGCACGTATGCTAGAAAACTAGCACCTTGCGCTGGGCGTGTCAACTGGTTTCATACCCGAGCTTCAATTCTTGATTGGAGTATCCGTTGCGCTCTTGGCCGCAACTTCGCCGAAGAAGGCGAGGACGCGGCGGCGAAATTCCACGGGCTGAAAGCCGAGAGCCGCGGTGTGAAACGCGCCCGGGACGACCCAGAGTTGTTTGGGGCCGCGGGCGGCGGCGTAGATCCTTTCCGTGTGGCGGCAGGGGAGCGCCACATCCTTTTCGTCACAGATGAGAAGGACAGGGAAGGCGCGCGCGGCCACGGATTTTTCCGGCGAGACTTCCGCGACAGGAAAGCCCGCGAGTTTTTCGTCGTGGTAGAGAAGCGTCCAGGTGAAGGGAGCGAAAAGAGTTTTGCCCAGCCAAGGAGATTTTCGCAGACCGGCGTAGTCGTAGGTTCCTTCGCGAAGATTGGCGAAGGGAGCTTCGGCGACGACGGCTTCGATGCGCGGATCGGCGGCCGCGGATTGCAGCACGATGCCCGCGCCCATGGATTCGCCAAGGGCGAAGATATGTTGGAACCTTGGGCAAGGGGAGCCGAGCCCGGACCACTGATAAGACGTCGTGAGACAAGGACCCAGCTCTGAGGAGATTAGGGCATCGACGATGGCGCGGGTGTCGTTGCGTTCGAGCCAGCCGTAGGTGGCGATGGGGCCGCCGCTGGCGCCGTGAGCGCGGGCGTCCATCATGACGATGCTGTAGCCGGCGCGCAGGAGGAATTCGGAATGGCCGATGACGCCGGCACGGTTATCGGCAACGCCGTGGAAGAGGAGAACCCAGCTGCCGTTGGGATTCCTGGGCCGGACTCTCCAACCGCGGAGAAGCGCTCCATCGGGCGCGCAAACGTCGAAATCCTCGCGGGTTGCCCCGGTGACGGCGAAGGAGACGTCGGCTTCGCGGATGAGATCGGGCGTCAACTCGCGTCGGATGGGATGGAGGAAGGCCGGCCCGGCGAACCATCCGGCGACGGCCGCGAGCAGCGGCGGGAAGAACAATAAAATCAGAGCGATGCGAGTCAGGCGGCGGCGCATGTGGCGTCTCTATAAGGAAAATACGAGATCGTGACGTGTGCGGTTCAAGTAAGACTTGAGATATCGGAGCAGGAGGGCTGGACTCCCCCCACCCCCCGTGTTTTTTGCAAGTGTTGATTCTTAAAGAATTTAACGTTACCGTAAGTCCTTTAGAAGCAACACTTCCGAGAGAGCTTGGAAGTGTTGAAAGCAAAGAACTTAGGGGACGAGAGTTCGGCTAAAACCCGACAAAACGCGGGTGTTCGTCCAGAAGTGCGGATTCTGAAGGACTTAACCGCGAAACCAGCCAATAAAACAAAAACGTCAGCAAGATGCTGGCGCTACGGACTGCAATCGATATTATGCCTACAGTGTACTATACTTGAACGGTTAGTCTCTGTCAAGGAGAAATCGGAAGAGTTTGCGATGGGCCGATTGTTGATGAAAAGCGGATTTATCAACCCGTATGACCGCCGTGAGATCTCTTCTTCTCAATCGCCTCAGCCGCGGAAAGCTTCCGCTCTACGTGTGGTTCTGTGGGCGGGGAACCTGAATGCAGCAAACAGGGCTCCCCAGCACCGACACCGCAGGTGGGACAAGGGGCGGATGACAACTGTTCCGGCGTCAGGTCGCTCATGGGCAGCTGGATCAGGGTACGATAAAAATATGCTGGAAAACTGTTCGTTTCGGGACAGTTTCGGGGACAGGGCCTACCACCAGATTCAAGAAGCTCGGGTACATCGAGTATGGGGAACTGCCACGGGTTCATAATTCTTCGCTCAGTGGGCCTTGAAGACTCGATATTCGTTGATCTGCGGGGTTCTCGACCGAACTGAACACCTGGGCGCAACTTGGACGAAAAAGAGGCTCGATGCGTCCCGGTCAGCGGCTATCTCTTTCATTTTTACTTGGGAGTGTTGACGAGTTTTCCGGCAGAGGAAGCGGCGCGTTGCTCGGCGCGTCTTTCTTGTTCGATATGCGGGGTGCACTCGGCAATTTCGTCATCGATGTCTTTGATTTCGCGGGCGAGGTGAAAATTTTGGGGATCTTTCGAGTAGGTTTCGAAGAGCGAGTTTCTCCGGGCTTTCAAATCGTCGCGTTTTTTCTTCCAGAGACTGGCAACTGCCACCATGGGTTAAACCTCGCAACCAGTGTGCGCTCTTTTATCGTTTGCCGATAGAGGCATAAAGCGGTGTGTTTAGATTCGAACGCAAAGGTTCCAGGGGCTGTGATGCAAGATGGGACAGAAGCACACAGCCAGGAATGGCTGTGCCGCGTAGGAAAAGAAAGAAGCGCCGGTCTGAAGACCGGCCACTACAACGGAGCCGGCGGGGATGCCGGCGCTATAGTTGGTCCTCTTCCGCCACCTAGGCCGGAATTGAGGTTGCCGCTGCAAAAGCGGGAACCAAGCTGCCACACTCCAAATCAGGAGCGGAAGAGGACGGATTCGCGCTGGAACATCTTGATGGCGAGGAAGAGGGCGGCGGCGGCGTAGACGCAGGTGGAAAGGAAGATGATGGCGATGAAATTCCAGTGATAGGTGCCGGCGACGAGTTCTTTGCAGAGAAGGCTGACGTTGAGGATGGGGATGAGCGAAAGTTCGGGAGTAAGCTCGACGCCGGGAAGCATGGCGGCGACGGCAGGAATGATGACGACAAAGGTCATCGGCGTGAGATAGCTCTGGGCCTCTTTGTAGGTCCTGGCGAAGAGAGCGATGGTCATCAAGCTGGCGGAGAACAGAACGGCGACGGGAAGAGCCATAAGGAATACGGAGATGACCGTTTTTGGTCCGAGCTTGAGGAGAAGTCCGGAGGCCGCGGCGCGTCCGCCCGCAGATTGTGCAGTGTAGTGGGCCAAGACGGAGAAAGAAACGCCCATCGACAAGACGGAGAGAGCGGCCGTGCCCAGCGCTGCCGTGAGGACCAGAAAAAATTTGCCCAGGACGAGGTGCATGCGAGAGATGGGACTGGAAAGGATGGTTTCCATTGTGCCGCGCTCTTTTTCGCCAGCGGTGAGGTCCATGGCGGGGTACATCGCGCCGCTCATGCAGAGAAGGATGACCATATAGCCGATGATGCCGCCGAAAGCGGCGCCGCTGACTTTTTCGGGAGGCGCGACGTTTTCCTGCTTCACCTCAAAAGGTTTGAGAACGGTTTCCGGGAGATTTTTGGCCGCGAGACGCTCCTTGACCACCTTATCGCGGTAGTCCTTCAGGTACTTTTCGACCTTTTCGCTCGCGAATTCGGATTTCAATTCTCCTTGGTAGTTATAAATTTTGACGGTATCTGATTTCTCTTGAGCGACGTCGGACTGGAAGCCTGCGGGAATCTCCACCGCGGCGCGGATTTCCTTGTTGATGATCTGGTCTTTCCAGCCCGGGGTCGCGGGAACAATCTCGATTTTGTCGAGCTTCTTGAGCCCTTCGACAACGGCAGGAGAATCTTCGCCGCCGCGAAGCATGACCTTGGGGACTTCTTCCTTGGCTTTGCCGACCAAGCTTACAGCCAGCGCGCCGAAACCCACGCTGAGAACGGGAAATAGAAAGAGCGGAACGAGAATCGTGGAAATCAAAGTGCGGCGATCGCGGAGGGCTTCGGTGAGTTCCTTTTTGTAGACGATGCCGACGTTACGGAGGGACATGTCAATGGGTCTCCGAGGTGGCGTAAAGGGGCGCGACGACTTTAACGAAGATTTCCTCGAGGTCGCGCTCGGCGTATTTTTCGCGGAGTTGTGGGAGAGAGCCTTCGGTTAGGAGTTTGCCGGACTGGATGATGCCGATGGTGTCGCAGAGTTTTTCCACTTCGCTCATGATGTGGGTGGAGAAGATGACGGTTTTGCCGTTGTCGCGGCATTCGCGGATGAAAGCGGTGATGGTGCGGGCGGTCATGATGTCGAGGCCGTTGGTGGGCTCGTCGAAAATCATGACGGGTGGATCGTGGACAAGGGTGCGGGCGATGGAGGTCTTCTGTTTCATGCCAGTGGAGAGTTTGTCGCAGCGGCGGTCGCGGAATTCGTTCATGTCCAGGCGGTTGAAAATGTCGTCCACGCGCTTTTTCAGAGTGGATTCGTCTAAGCCATTAAGGCGGCCAAAGTATTCGACCATTTCCTGGGAGGTGAGTCGAGGGTAGAGAGCCGTGGCGGTGGAGAGAAAGCCGACGTTGGCGCGGACTTTTTCGGGCTGCTCGACGACATCGTAGCCGAAGACGACGGCGGTGCCATCGGTAGGCTCGAGGATGGTGGCGAGCATGCGGAGCGTAGTGGTTTTGCCAGCGCCGTTGGCGCCGAGAAGGCCGTAAATCTTGCCCGGTCGGCAGGTGAAGCTGACGTTGTCGACGGCGCGAATTTCGCCGCGTTTCTTGTCCTGGAAGCGCTTGGACAGGCCACGAGCCTCAATCATGGGTAACCCCTCGCTGGGTGTTGCTTAGACAGGGTAAAAGGCATGGTTAGTCTACTACGCGAAGGGCGGGGAAATGTTGCGGCGCAGGCAGCGGGAAAATGGAAAAGAGAAAATTGGAAGCGGAAACCTGCCCCGGTGTTAGCCTTTGTGGCAGTTGGGGCACTGCTTGGCATCAAACCGATCTGGCGTAACGCGGAACATATTGTTGCACTGGATGCAGACGCGGTGGATGACAGAGCTGACGACTGCGCCGGGCTGGAGCGGCTTGTTGGCCTCCGCAGGATGGGAAGTGGCGGTCTTTTCTGACGTATGCTCTGCAGACATGGCAGCATTCTAGCACGCGGAGCGCTGCGCAGAAGACAAACTCGACGCATCCCAGCGGTATGCAAACTGCATCTTTTAGAGTGGGCAAGGACGTGCACGACCGGCAACCGATATAGAGAAAGCCGCGCGGCTCTTGCTAGAATGAAGTGCTTTGGCGTTTACCCGCGTGGGCCAGCAAGCCAGGGACAAGTAAGAGATCGCTTCAGGGGAAGAGTGCGCCCTTGTGCGCATCCGAGGGCGCGCGGAAGACCGGATAGAATAGGAACGAATGGATCGGCGATTGCGAAATCGAATCTTGCTCTACTTGCTGGTCGCGGGAGTGCTAGCGTTCGTGTTGATTGAACTGAGCGGGCGGAAACCGGCGGCGAAGATTTCCGCGGTGATGCCAACGCGGGAAAACCTGGCTTCCTCCATCACCAGCAACGGAAAAGTGGAGCCGATCGAGCCGTACGTGATGCGGGCGCAACTGGATACGTTTGTGGAGAGGGTGCACGCGAAAGAAGGACAACAAGTTAAGAAGGGGCAGCTGCTGCTGGAATTGAACGTGAAGGATGCGTCGGCGCAGCTTTCCGAGGCGCAGTCGAAACTCCTGCGCGCGCAGGAGGACCTGCGAGCAGCGAAGGCGGGAGGCAGAACGGATTCCGCGGCGCAGGTGGCGGGCGACCTGGCGAAAACGCAAGCGGAGCGGGACCGTCTGCAGAAGAATCACGAAGCGCTGGTGCGATTGATTGCGCAACAGGCGGCGACCCAGGACGAACTTGCGGCGAATGACCTGGCGCTCGGGAAAGCGCAAGCGGAAGTGACGCGGCTGGCGGCGGCGAAGCAGGAGTTTGACCGCGGGGTGCGACTGGATGCGCAACGCGCGGCGCTACAGGTGCAACAGGCGCAGCACGAAGTAGCGGCGCTGCAAGACAAGGTTCGGAATGGCTGGATCACAGCGCCGGTGGATGGGACGCTGTATTCGCAGCCAGTGAAGGCCGGAGATTTCGTGAAGCTAGGGGACTTGCTGGCGGAGATGGCGGACCTGCACAAAGTTCGCGTGCGGGTGTTTATCGACGAGCCGGAACTGGGCGCGCTGGAACCAAATCAGCCGGTGAAAATTACCTGGGATGCGCTACCAAGCCGGAGCTGGGAGGGGAAGACGGAAATTATTCCGAAGCAGGTGGTGGCGCGCGGATCGCGAAGCGTGGGCGAACTGCTCTGCTCGGTGAACAACGATAAGCTGGAGCTGCTGCCGAACACGAACGTGAACGTGCGGATCAATTCGCGGGAACGACTCGGCGTGCTGGCGGTCCCGCGGGGCGCCGTGGAGGCCCAGGGCGGGCGGCGGTATGTGTTCGTGGTGAAGAAGAACCAGCTGGGCGTGGGCAAATCGAAACTGGAAAAGCGGGAGATTCACGTGGGCATCGCGGATGCGACAAGTTATGAGGTAGTGAGCGGGCTGCAGGAAGGGGAGATGGTGGCGCTCCCGGGAGATGTGGACCTGCGCGACGGGATGGACGTGATCGTGGTGAATACGGAAGTTGCGAATTTCCGAGGGAATTCGAATGGTTAAAGTGGGAAAGGGATTTTTGACGATCTTGCTGATAGCGAGCGCGGCGATGGCGGCGACGAGCGTCAAGCAAGATGCGGATCTTGAGGCGGGGCGGCGCGCGTTCGAGGCCAGCGACTATGCGAAGGCCATTCAGGCGCTGCAAGCGGCGGCGGCCAAAGATCCGCGAAACGGAGATGTGCACTTGCTGTTGGCGAAGAGTTATTTGGAGATGGAACAGCTAGACGCGGCAATCAGGAGTGCCGAGAGGGCCGTGGCTATCGATCCGCAGAGTTCGAAATACCATGAATGGCTTGGGAGGGCCTACGGCGAAAAGGCCGATAAGGTAAGCTGGCCCCCAACGAGAATATCGCTGGCGAAGAAAACTGGCAAGGAATTCGAGGCGGCTGTGCAGCTTGATGCCAAGAATTTCTCCTCCCGACAGGCGTTGATCGAATTTTATTGTAGCGCTCCGGGATTTGTCGGAGGGGGAGAGGAAAAGGCGCCGCCCCAAATCCAGCGGCTGGCGGAGTTGGATGCCGCCGAGGGGCATTATGCGTCGGGGAATTGCCGGCGGCAGAAGAAAGATTTCGCCACGGCGGACCAGGAATTTGCGAAGGCGCTGGAGAGCGATCCCAAGTCCGCGGAGCTAATTTACGATATCGGCGATTATGCGGTGAAGCGAAGCCAGCCTGACAGGCTGCTTGCGGTGGCGAGCGCCGGGGAGCGCGTCGCGGCGGGCGACCCGAGGCGATACTTCTACCGCGGGGTGGCGCTGGTCTTGAAGAAAGAAAATCCCGGTGAAGCGGAGCGCTTGCTGCAGGAATACGCGCAAAAAGCGCCGACGCGGAACGGATACCCGAAGCCGGCCGCACCGCATGCCTGGTTGGGGCAACTCTACGAAAATGAGAACAGGCTGGAAGATGCGGTGAAAGAATATGAAACCGCGTTGAAGCTCGACCCCAAGAACAAGATGGCGCAGGAAGCGTTGAAACGGCTGAAGAGACGCTGAGAAATCAGCCATGGCTGTGACCCCTCGAATTCCCGTAAAAAACAGCGGTGCGACGCGATGATGGACTGGCGAGAAACGGTGTCCGTGGCGATCGACGCGCTGCGCGCGAACAAAGTGCGCGCGATGCTGACATCGCTCGGCGTCATCATCGGAAGCGCTTCGATCGTGCTCGTGGTCACCGTGGCGCTGACCAGCAAGAAATTCGTGCTCTCGCAGATTGAAAGCATCGGGTCGAACCTCGTCTGGGTGGAGCTGGTGCGCCGGCCAGATACGCCACAGCCGCTAAGCTATGAAATGACGCTGGAAGATTTGGAGGCGGTCAAATCCACCCCCAAAGTGATTGAAGTGGCGGGAACGCGCGAACTGCCGATGGCGGTCATCGTGGCAGGAGTGGAGCGTCCGGTAAATTTGGTGGGCGTAACGAATGGGTACCAGGCGATTCGCCGGCTGCTGGTCCTGCGGGGGAGGTACTTCGATCCAGGCGACATGGAAATGCGCAGCAAGGTTTGCCTGATCACGACGCAACTGACGGAGAAGATTTTCGGGCAGGAGAATCCCGTGGGGAAATCGATGCGTGTGGGAGAGCTTACGTTTACAGTGATCGGAGTGTTTCGCGAGCGAGTGGAGACATTTGGACTTTCCGATATTCAAGAGAATTCCGTGCTCATTCCATTCACACTGATGAAGTATTACACGGGCGATGAAGTGGTGCGGCTGCTGGACGCGCAGGCGGCGAA
>Ga0209588_1000362_pt1 | contig 11821 bp, 6 predicted proteins | sample Rivendell_Oct201_10_FD_188351 | JGI IMG/M metagenome (GOLD analysis project Ga0209588, IMG submission 188351) | Vadose zone soil microbial communities from the Eel River Critical Zone Observatory, Northern California, USA -... | ecosystem: Host-associated > Plants > Roots > Rhizosphere > Soil ...
TACAACAAGGTGATCGACGCCTGGACGCATGCGAACAACGACATCGCCGAGGCGATGGTCGCGACCATGAAGAAGTCCAAGGGCGGCTTTAACCCGGTGTTCATGATGTTCGACTCCGGCAGCCGCGGCTCGCGCGATCAGATCCGGCAGCTCGCCGGGATGCGCGGGCTGATGGCGAAGCCGCAGAAGAAGCTCACGGGCGGCATCGGCGAAATCATCGAGAGCCCGATCAAATCGAACTTCCGCGAAGGGTTGTCGGTGCTCGAGTACTTCATCTCGACGCACGGCGCGCGGAAGGGTCTCGCCGACACCGCGCTCAAGACGGCCGACGCGGGTTATTTGACACGCCGGTTGGTCGACGTCGCGCAAGATGTGACGATTACAGAAGAAGATTGCGGCACGATCCTCGGCCTCGAAATGTCGGCGTTGAAGGAAGGCGAAGACATCATCGAGCCGCTGCGCGAGCGCGTGGTCGGCTGCGTAGCGCTCGAAGAGGTGATGGATCCACACGAGCTAGATGAAGACAGCCGGCCCAAAGTGCTGGTCGAAGCGGGCAAGCTGATCACCGAGGAGACCTCGCAGGCCATCGAGGATGCGGGCATCGAAATGGTGAAGATCCGCTCAGTGCTTACGTGCGAGGCAAAGCGCGGCGTGTGCCGCATGTGTTACGGCCGCAACCTCGCCACGATGGACATGGTGGACCTCGGCGAAGCGGTCGGTATTCTGGCCGCGCAGTCGATCGGCGAGCCGGGGACGCAGCTGACGCTGCGGACCTTCCACATCGGCGGCACGGCGGCGCGTATCGCCGAGCAGACGGTGCGGAAGACCAAAGTCGAAGGCGTCATCGAGCACGGCGACCGCCTGACGTTCGTGGAGACGCCGGAAAAGCAGAAGGTCGTGACGAGCTACGAGGGCGAGCTGATTCTGAAAGCGGCCGCCCACACGAGCGGCAGCACCGCCGCGGGCAAGCTCGCCGTGCACTCGCGCTTCCAGGTGCCGCTCGGCGCGACGCTGATGGTCGACGACGGCCAGCAGGTGGCGAAAGACGGCGTTCTGTTCACGTGGGATCCGTACACCAACCCGATCATGACCGACGTGGCGGGGCTGGTGCGGTTCGTGGACATCGTCGACGACGAGACGGTGCGCGAGGAGCTGGACGAAATCACCGGCCGGCGCCAGCGCGTGATCATCGAAGACCGGGAGAAGAAGCTCCACCCGCACATCGAAGTCGTCCAGAAGAAGGGCGACAAAGAGAAGCGGCTCCGCGACTTCGTGATTCCGGAAGGCGCGCAGCTCACGGTCGAGGATGGTCAGGAAGTGTACGCGGGCCAGGTGCTCGCCAAGGTCTCGCGTGAGGCGTATAAGACGCGCGACATCACGGGCGGTCTGCCGCGCGTCGCCGAGCTGTTCGAGGCGCGCCGGCCCAAGGACCCCGCCACGATTTCCGAAGTGGATGGCGTGGTGCGGTTCGGCGAGATCAAGCGCGGCAAGCGCGAGATCTGGGTGCACCCCGAGGAGGGCGAGGCGCAGCTGTACGAGGTGCCCGCGGGTAAGCACTTGCGCGTGCACGAAGGCGACCGGGTGCGGGCGGGCGACCGTCTGACCGAGGGTCCCGTGAATCCGCACGACATCCTGCGGATCAAGGGCCCGCGCGCCGTGCAGGAATATCTGTTGAACGAAGTGCAGGAGGTGTACCGGCTGCAGGGCGTGAAGATCAACGACAAGCACATCGGCGTGATCGTGCGCCAGATGCTGCAGAAGGTGAAAGTCGTCGAGCCGGGCGACACCGAGTTCCTGGAAGGCGAGAACGTGGACAAGCTCATATTCAGCGAGATCAACGAGCGCGTGGTGAAGAAGGGCGGCAAGCCTTCGACCCGCGAGCCGCTGCTGCTCGGCATCACGAAGGCGAGCTTGACGACGCAGTCGTTCATCTCCGCCGCCTCCTTCCAGGAGACGACGCGGGTGTTGACCGATGCGGCGATCCGCGGGGCTAAGGACGATCTGCTTGGTCTCAAGGAGAACATCATCATCGGGCATCTGATCCCGGCGGGTACCGGCATCTACCGGTATCACGACATCGAGATCGAGCCCCCGGAGGGCTTCACGCCTCCGACGCCGCCGGTCGAGGCGGCCGTGCCTGGGGCGGGGCCCGCGCCGAGTCCGTTCCGGGAGGAAGTGGAAGCGGAATAGCGGACGGTGGGACGGTCGGACGGTCTGACGGTCGGACCGAAATGAGAAACGGCGCCCGAGGATTGCTCGGGCGCCGTTTGTTTTGGGCGGTCCAGCCGTCCGGCCGTCCTACGGTATCGGATTCCCTGGACAGCTCAAGGGAATACCGCCTGGATTACCGACGCGCGCCCGAGCGTCGCACTCCTGATTCGGCAGCACACTCGCTGACGCGACCGTGAAGTTCGCGGTCACATCCTGCGCCAAGGTGCCGAGCGCTGCGAGCCTGCCGAACCGACGATAGTCCACCCAGCGCTGCGCTTCTTGATACAGCGACAGCGTGCGCTGCAGGAGCAGCTCAGACACGAATTGCGAATCGTTCGCTGGCGTGGGGAACGCCGAAACTGCGTTGGTACCGCCGGAACCAGCCCGCACCAATGCCAGGTCAGTTGCCGCGCCGGCAGCATCCCCCGTGAACCGTCGCGCCTCCGCTCGAAGCAGGTTCAGCTCCTCGTTCCGGACGATCGGGATTGGCGTGACGTTCGTGGGGTACGTGCACGCGCGATAGGTCGCCGTAACGCCCACCTCTTTTTGCGGCGACGTATAGGGAGTGGTGCAGGCCGACGTGCTGATGGCCACCTTGCGCTGATACCGGGCGTCCAGCGCGACGCCGGAGATGATCGAGTCGATCGAAGGATGGACGTAGAAGTTGCGGTCTCCCTGGAACGACGCGCCGTTCAGTATGTCGCCTGACGCCGTCGAGTAGACCACGTACACGCCGTTGTCGCGGTTCGCGGCCGTCAAATCGGCGATCCAGGTCTGTCCCAGCGCCGTCAACGCATTGGTGTAGCAGGGCGCCCCGCAGCCGAGCGATCCACGCTTGGCCTCGACTCGCGCCTTGATCGCGCGGTTAAACTGCCCGAAGCCCGCCGGCCGGTTGGCTGCCACACCGAATGCGCTGAACCCGGAGTGCATCGGGAAGTAAAACGCGCTTCCAGCAGTGTCGAGGTTCGCCTTGGCGTCGTCGAGCAGGGACGAGATCCACTTGTAGACCGAATCCTGGCTGACGATCGGCAACACCGCGTTCACGTCATCGGTCATGTCCACCACGGCACCGATGGAGCCGCGGGCCTCGATGGTGGCCAGCATGTCCAACGCAATGAACGTCTTCAGCACGCCCAGTGCTCCGGCTTTTTCCGGGCCCGTCAGCGCCGTCGGGGTTGGCGCCCCGGTGGGTGTCGCGATGACGGTCTTCATCGCCACGTACGCGTTTCGACGGTTCCCGTACCGCGCGCCCCACTGCGTCCCGGCCTCGAACGCGTTGTTTTGCCTCCAGCTTCTGTACGGTCCTGTGATGAAGCGGCCGTCGGTGAGAAACATGTAATAGGTCTCGCGACCGAAGCTGCCGAAGGCCCGGATCTGGACGGCTCGGTTATCGCGATAAGTCGCGAGCACACCGACGATCATCTGACTCGTTGCGGTTCGGGGGTTCGTCAGGGCCGCCCCCGGGTTCGGTGCGTTGGGATTCGTAACGTCAAGACTGCAGCCAGTCAGGGTGACAGCGGCCGCCGTCACGAGACTCGCAAGAATGCGTCGCATAGTCCAGCTCCTCTCGGTGACGATGGGAATAGATCCAGTGGTGTCAGATCGCATGGCTCACCACCCCACGTCCACAGACAGGTAGAACTGGCGGTTGCCAGGGAACGGCGCGAGATCGATGAACCGGTTCAGGTTGGTCGCGCCGAAGTTGTTAAACTCAGGATCGAAGCTCCAGTAATGCGAGAAGACGATGGGGTTGCGCGCTTGGAACGTGACTCGCATCGAACGGGCGCCGAGCTGCCGGAGCCAGGTGTCTGGAGCCTCGTAGCTCAGCGAAATGTCGCGGACCCGCACATTCGTGGCGCTCGCGAGATACGCACGCACATCTCCGCCACCGTTCCACGAGTCGTAGCGGAAGGAGCCCTGGGTGTACCCGGCGGGCGCCTTGAGGTCCCATCCGTCACCCATGCTCTCGCGCGTGACCGGCGCGTCGAAGTCGCGCGACGTACCGCCCTCATCCCACAGCGTGCGGGTCATGTCGGCCACCATGCCCCCCTGCTGCCAGCTCACGGTTGACGCAAGCGTCAACCGCTTCCACCGGAACGTGCCGGTGAAGCCCATCACGAAGTCCGGGTTCGCGTCGCCGGCCACCGTGTCACGCACGGCCGCCACGGCGCTCGGGTTCGTGATCAAAGTCCCGATCGGGAGGGGTTTGCCGCTGGCGTCCAGGGGCACGTTCCCCCAGATCCAGGTCGTGCGCCCGCCGGGGCTGATGAAATTGCGGCCGAAAGCGGCACCGAATGAGCCTCCCACCGGGAACCGGGGGAAGTTCACCGGCAGGTTTTTGATCTCCTGCTTGTTCTTCGCAAAGGTTGCTCGCAACGTGAGGTCCATGTCGCGGCGCTGCATGGCCGCGGCGGTCAACCCTGCCTCAACGCCCACGTTGGACAACTCACCGCCATTGAGGATGCGGCTGGCGATTCCCCCCGAAGGGATAGTGGCCAGTTGCAGCAGCAGGTTCGAGATGCGCCGGTTGTACCAGGTGCCTTCGAACTGCAGCCGCCGATTCAGGAAGGTGACATCGGCACCAGCCTCGGTCTCCGTGAGCGTCTCCGGCGTGACGAGCGAGTCGCCCAATGTCCCGTTCTGAACGATGGTCGCTGTGCCGCCGATCGTGGTTCCAACGGCCCACACCACATCGCGGTCCCCATAGCGAGGCCGATTGCCCGTACGACCCCAACCAGCCCTGAGCTTTACTTCGTTGAACAACTCGCCGAGGTTCGTGAACCGGTACGAGGCCGAGGCGCGGGGGAAGACGTGGTAGTTGTGACGGTCGCCGTTGGCACTCGAGCGGTCGGAGCGGATCCCGCCAGTGAAGGCCAGACGTTCGTCGAGAGCCAAGACTTGTTCGTTCACGAAGAGCGCGGCATCTCGGAAGTCTCCGAGCACGTTATCTGCGTCATCGAGCACGGTGCCGCTGTTGGTCGTCTGGACGCCCGCCAACAACCCGCGGGCCCGGGTCCTGATTACGCGGTTGTACTGCGTCTCCCAGGAGTATCCGGCCGTGGTCGTGAGTGACACGCGGCTACTCGGCTGGTACGACCAGTTGCCGGCGAACTGGAGATTGTAGTTGAAGATATTGCCTTCGCTGCGCACCGTCCGCCCGAAGAACCCGTCGGAGCCCTCGTACTGGACGAAGGACGGAGAGAAAAGATCGGCCGAGACCTGGGCTCGATCGAAGCCGGCGGTCGCAGTGACGAAGATTTGATGCTGCTCCGTGCTGAGCGCAGACCACGTCGCGTTGAGATCGCCGATCTGGCGGAACGTGAGCTCGTTCAGACGCAGGTAGCGGAACGTCTCAAACGGGTTCGACATCCCGTTCCCGCCACCGTTGAACGGATTGCGCACGTACGACCCCGTGGCGTCGACGGAGTCGAGGGCGACCACGCCGGGTGTATAGGCGAAGCCATAGATCGGCGACGTATTGGTGTTGTCGTTGTTCGAGAGGCCGCGGTTGAGGCTGTTCCGCGTGATGTTCAGGCCGGTGTGCACCTTGATCTTGCCGGCGAGGAAAGCCTGGTCGACGTTGGCGCGGAACGCATACAGCCGCGCGCCGGTATTGGGTGCCACGCCGACTTCATTGCGCCCCGTCAGATTCAGGTAGTACTGCGTCGAAGGCGTTCCGCCGCTGAAGCTGCCTGTGAGCTCATACGACGGATCGGAGTTCGTGTAGAACTCCTTCTGATAATCGTGCGTAAAGGGGATCTGTCCGCTCGGGTAGAGCTGGGTCAGCAATGCCGTATCCGGCGACGTTGAGCCATTGCCGTATGCGAGATTGCGGACCTGGTCCGCTGTCGTGAACCGACGGGTGCCAAGCAGCCGATACGCCGTGCTCTGTCCAATGCGGCTCGTGAGATTGAATTGGGGAGCGCTGCCGGGCGTTCCGCGCTTTGTCTTGATCACCACCACGCCGTTCGTCGCACGCGAGCCATACATGGCCGTCGCCGCTGCGGACTTCAGGACCTCGATGGACTCGATCTCGTTCAGATTAAGGTCCGCGAGTCGGTTGACGAGCGCGTCCTGACTTCCTCCAATCCCGGCAGGGGTCCCACGGCCTCCTGCGGCCGTCACCGAGTTAGCTCCATCGGATATGGCGTCGTTCGAGATGATAACGCCATCAACGACGAACAGTGGTTGTCCCTGACCGAGGATCGACGTAGCGCCCCGGATCTGCACCTGGCCTCCGCCGCCGGGAGCGCCACTATTCATCGAAATCGTCGCGCCCGACACCTTGCCCTGAAGCGCCTGTTCGAGTGCCTGCGCCGGAGCGCGGTTCACTTCAGCGCTCGAAACCTGCACGCTTGGCGTCGTCGCGTTACGCCGCTCGAGCGTCGTCGCCTGACCTGTCACGACGACCGCTTCAAGCTTGAAGGGATCCTCGTCGAGCGCGACGCTAACGCTCGAGGTCGATGCGCCGACCGCGACCTCTTTGCGCTGGAAGCCGATCGCGCGAACGAGCAGCCGAACGTCTGCCGGGCCCACCGATATCCGGAAGGTACCGTCGTTCCCGGCCTGCGCCACGCCTTGGCCGCCGATCTCGACGATCGTCGCGCCGGCGACCGGAACATCGCCAATGGCGCGAGTGACCTTGCCGGTCACTTCTCGATTCTGCGCGCCGGCAATCGCTGGCACCAGACCGAGAGCCAAGACTGCTGATGCAAACGTAAAAGATCTGCTCATGCGAACCCTTACCTTTCTGGGATGGATGCGACTGAGCTCGTCCATCATTGCGCGAAAATATGAGGGCCGTTCCGGCCCCCCACAACCACCTCCGTTTCTCAATGTGCGGCTTTTCTTTTTGGCACGCCACGCTTTGTCCAGACGAGGATGACTCCGCACCCGGAATCGCGCCGCTGATACTGCGGAGGGGCACTAAAGAGGTTCGAGTAGACTTCGATCGCGAGAACCTCCGACGGTACGAGAGGGATCGAGGGGGTCTGGATCGGTGGAAGCGGGTAGTATACGCCGTCGATGAAGTAGGCGGGCGGGCAGTAGTTTGCGAGCGCCGGGTTCATAATCTGCCCTTGGCCCCGCTGGAGCTCGACCGCCAAACTCGAGCCGTTGGGCCGCAGCAGGACCCCAGGGACCATCCTGAACACTTCCTCGAACCGCACGGCGCCGCTTCTCTTGACCTCTGCCGTATCGAGGAAGTGACCCTGTGCGGAATGGCTGCGTTTGGTGAAACCGACCTGTTTCAGATACGGTTCGTATTCCGCTTCGACCGTCACGGGATCGAGAACAATGACGGAATCCCCCATGATGATATCCACCTGCCGCACCACACTCGCTCGCACCGTCGTCTGCGCTCGTCCCGGCACATAGCCCACCGCGCGTGCTTCGAGAATTCCCGAGCCTGCCGTGACGCTGTCCAGCGTGAAGCGCCCATACTGGTCCGTTTGCGCCGATGCATCGGTTCCGATGATGCCGACGGTTGCGCCGGGAACGAGCGAGCCATTGTGATTGCGGACGACACCTTTGACCGCGCCCGTGATCCGCGCCGCGGCCAGCTCGACGTCGGCACGGCCAAACGCACGCCCCGCGAGATCGACCACCAACATCCCCGCGGATCCGCCTTCCGAACGACCGCGTATGACGATAGCCACGTCCGTCGGTACGCCGCACAACAACACGTGACCGGATGCATCTGACTTGGCCTGCACTGATCGCGGCGCTCCGCGGACCGCCGCTGGCTCGATGTCGTACGCCGTCCAGTGCGCGCTGATCGTCGCTGCGGCGACCGGCTTGCCATCGGCGGCGTTGTGAACCACACCCACCAGACTTCCCGTCTTGCGCAACGGATCCTGCGGACACAGCAGATGGTGTGCTTGGGCCGGACTCGGCGTCGTGAGCGCGACGGTGTTGCTGTCGCCGGCCACGACGTCGACCACGACGGGCGGCACCGACACGCCGGCGGAATCGAGGATGGGATGATAGAAGGTGAGCACGTAGCGGCCGGGTGCCAGCTCCGTCAGCGCGAAGCGTCCCGCGGCGTCGCTCCGCGCCATGCGATTCGTGCTCTCGATCCAGACCTCGGCGCCTTCCAGGGGTCGCGACGTAATCAGGCTGTCATAGACCACGCCGCGCAGCACGCCGGAAGGAGCCGGGCTTTGCGCAGCCACAGGCTCTGCGACAGCCAACCCGAGGGCGCCGATGAGGATCAGACGCATCGTTCCCGACAATCCTACCGCTCGGAACGGCGGCGCTCAAGCCGCGGAACGCCGGACTCCCGGGGGTTGACCTAACTCAAACAATGCGTTTAGTTTCGCGGGCTTCGGACCAGCCTTTTCAGGAATCATTTGCGAGGGGTATTTGCCGACCATCAACCAGCTCGTCCGGCACGGCCGCCGCGACGTGGAGAAGAAAGAAAAGGCGCCGCACCTGCGTGGCAACCCGCAAAAGCGGGGCGTGTGCACGCGCGTGTACACCACCACGCCGAAGAAGCCGAACTCGGCGCTGCGAAAAGTCGCTCGTGTTCGGTTGACGAACGGGTTCGAAGTGACGGCATACATCCCCGGTGAAGGGCATAACCTGCAGGAGCACTCGATCGTGATGATTCGCGGCGGTCGCGTGAAGGATCTGCCGGGCGTCCGCTATCACATCATCCGCGGCACGCTGGATGCCGCAGGCGTGAACGAGCGCAAGCAGTCGCGCTCCAAGTACGGCGCCAAGCGTCCCAAGGAGGCCGGGAAGTGAGTCGTCGCAAATCCGCGATCAAGCGGCCGGTGCCGCCCGATCCGCGCTATGACAGCCAGACGGTCTCGAAGTTCTTGAACAACCTGATGGTGTGTGGCAAGAAGTCGTTGTCGGAGCGGATCTTCTATCAGGCGATGGACATGATCGAGCAGCGCACGGGGCAACCCGGCGTGAACGTGTTCAAGCAGGCGCTTTCGAACGTGAAGCCGGCGCTGGAAGTGAAGTCCCGGCGTGTGGGCGGCGCGACCTATCAGGTGCCGGTCGAAGTCCGGCCCGAGCGGCGTACGGCGCTGGGGATGCGCTGGATCATCCAGTACAGCCGCGCGCGCAAAGAGAAGACGATGGCCGAGCGCCTGGCCGCCGAGCTGATCCTGGCGTCGAAGGGCGAAGGCGAGACGATAAAGAAGAAGGAAGACACGCACCGGATGGCGGAGGCGAACCGCGCCTTCGCGCATTACCGGTGGTAAACGCCTAAACAAACAATCTCGGGACCCTGATCTAAGGGATCCTGCATCGAGGCTCTGAGAAAGAGCCCGATGACAGCGGAGCGAGACCGGCCCCCGGCCCACTCGTGGGGCGTCCTGGTCGCCCCGCGTTTTTGCTGAATAAAGGAAAGCGATGCCTCGGACAACACCGCTCGACAGAATTCGGAATATCGGCATCATGGCCCACATCGATGCCGGGAAAACGACTACGACCGAGCGTATCCTGTACTATACGGGCCGCACCTACAAGCTGGGTGAGGTGCACGAAGGTACGGCCACGATGGACTGGATGGAGCAGGAGCAGGAGCGAGGCATCACCATCACGTCGGCCGCGACGACCGCTTTCTGGACCCGCCTCAATCAGCAGTACCGCATCAACATCATCGACACCCCGGGACACGTGGACTTCACCGTCGAAGTGGAGCGCAGCCTGCGCGTCCTCGACGGCGCGGTCACCGTGCTGGATGCCGTGGGCGGCGTCGAGCCCCAGACCGAGACGGTGTGGCGCCAGGCGGACCGCTACGGCGTGCCGCGCATCATTTTCGTCAACAAGATGGACCGCGTCGGCGCCGACTTCGACATGTGCCTCAAGATGGTCCGCGACCGGCTCGGCACCAAAGCCGTGCCGATCCAGCTGCCGCTCGGCTCCGGCGAACTGTTTACGGGACTCATCGATCTGGTGCGCGAAGTCGAGATCGTGTACGACGACGAGACCATGGGAAAGAAGTACGTCGAAGGCCCGGTGCCCGCGGCGATGAAAGACCAAGTCGCAAAGCTGCGACACGAAATGATCGAAGCCTGTGTCGAGTCCGACGACGCCATCCTGCACAAGTATCTCGAAGACCACAAGCTTACTGAAGAAGAGATCCGCACCGTCATCCGCAAAGCCACCATCACCGGCAACGTCGTCCCCGTGATCTGCGGCGCGGCGTTCAAGAACAAAGGCGTCCAGGCGCTGCTCGACGCCGTCGTCGATTATCTGCCGTCGCCCGTCGACATCCCGCCGATCAAGGGCCATCTGCCGCATCACGACGCGACGCACGCCGAGCGGCCCGCGTCCGACGACGCGCCGTTCGCGGCGCTCGCGTTCAAGATCATGACCGATCCGTACGTCGGGAAACTGACGTTCTTCCGCGTGTATTCGGGCGTGCTTAGTGCCGGCTCCTACGTCTACAACAGCACGAAGGATCGCAAGGAGCGCATCGGGCGGCTGCTGCAGATGCACGCCAATAAGCGCGAGGAGATCGAGGAGGTGCGCGCCGGCGACATCGCGGCCGCGATCGGGCTGAAGGACACGCGCACCGGGGACACGCTGTGCGAGGAAGCGCATCCGATCATTCTCGAGGCGATGCGGTTCCCGAACCCCGTCATCTCGGTCGCCATCGAGCCGAAGACCAAGGCGGATCAGGACAAGCTGGGCGTCGCGCTGGCGAAGCTGTCCGAGGAAGACCCGACATTCCGCGTGCATACCGACGCCGAGACGGCCCAGACCATCATCAGCGGCATGGGCGAGCTGCACCTCGAGATCATCGTCGAGCGCATGCGGCGGGAGTTCAAGGTCGACGCCAACGTGGGCCGCCCGCAGGTCGCCTACCGCGAAACGGTCCGCAAGCGCGTCGAGTACATCGAGGGCAAGTTCATCCGTCAGTCGGGCGGCCGCGGGCAGTACGGCCACGTCGTGATTCACCTGGAGCCGGGCCAAGCCGGCACCGGGTTCGTGTTCGAGGACAACATCGTCGGCGGCACGATCCCCAAGGAGTACATCGGTCCGGTCGAGCAGGGCGTGAAAGAGGCGCTCGAGAACGGCGTGCTCGCCGGCTATCCGATGGTGGATGTGAAGGTCGAGCTGGTGGACGGCTCGTTCCACGACGTCGATTCGAGCGAAATGGCCTTCAAGATCGCGGGCTCGATGGCGGTGAAGGAAGCCGCGCGCCAGGCGCATCCGATTCTGCTCGAGCCGATCATGGACGTCGAAGTCGTGACGCCATCGGATTACATGGGCGACGTCATCGGCGACCTCTCAGCGCGCCGCGGCAAGATCGGCGGCATGACGCAGCGCGCCGATGCGCACATCGTCGCTGCCAGCGTGCCGCTGTCGGAGATGTTCGGCTACTCGACGACGCTTCGGTCCATGAGCCAGGGTCGCGCGATTTACTCGATGGAGTTCAGTCACTATCAGGAAGTGCCGAAGGCGAAAGCCGAAGAGATAGTCTCGAAGGTCAAAGGCTAGAACGAGGAGATCATGGCCAAGGCAAAATTCGAACGCACCAAACCGCATGTGAACGTCGGCACGATCGGCCACGTGGACCACGGCAAGACGACGCTGACGGCGGCGCTGACGAAGGTCTCGGCCGATAAGGGGCTGGGGACCTACGTGA
>Ga0209588_1000363_pt1 | contig 11812 bp, 9 predicted proteins | sample Rivendell_Oct201_10_FD_188351 | JGI IMG/M metagenome (GOLD analysis project Ga0209588, IMG submission 188351) | Vadose zone soil microbial communities from the Eel River Critical Zone Observatory, Northern California, USA -... | ecosystem: Host-associated > Plants > Roots > Rhizosphere > Soil ...
CCCGGCGCCCCGGGGCGTCATCTACGACCGCAACGGACGCGTGCTCGCCGAAAACGTCCCCGGCTACACGGTGTCGCTGTTGCCAGGACCCGAGGCGAACCTGCGCTCCACGCTCGCACGCATTGCATCGATCGCCAACATCGACAGCGCGGCAATTGAACGGGTGCTGCAGCGCGCGCACCGGGCGCCGTACCAGCCGGTGCTCGTTCTCGGGGACGCGCCTTTCACGGTGGTGTCTGCGCTGGAAGAACGGCGCGTCGCCATTCCCGGATTGCTCATTCAGGCCGAGCCCAAGCGCTTCTACCCAGACACTGCGGTCGTCGCGCACTTGATCGGCTACGTCGGCGAGGTCACGGAGGCCGAGCGCGCATCGAGCCGTTTTGCGGCCGTGCGGCTCGGCGGGCTCGTGGGCAAATACGGCCTGGAGCTCGAGTACGACGATACCCTCCGAGGCTCCGAAGGCCTCCGCTTCGTGGAAGTCAGCGCCAAGGGACAGATGGTGCGCGACGCGGAAGCGGCCGCGAATCTGAATCCGGTGCCGGGCAAGGATCTGCACACGACGATCGATCTCGATCTGCAGCTCTTCATCTCTCGGATCTTCCCCGGTGGCCAGCGCGGAGCAGTCATCGCGCTGAATCCGAACACCGGAGAAGTCCTGGCGCTCTATAGCGCACCCGGATTCGATCCGAACGCCTTCGTGGGGGGAATCTCCGCCACTTACTGGCGCTCTCTCAACGAGAGTCCCGCGCATCCGCTGCTCGATCGTGCCATCCAGGCGCGGTATCCGCCGGGGTCCACCTGGAAGCTGGCCGTGGCGGCGATGGCGCTGAAGCGCGGCATCGTGGGACCGCGCAGCAAGATGCCGATCCCCTGCCGCGGCGGGTTGCAGTACGGGAATCGTTACTTCCGCTGCTGGAACGCGCGCGGCCACGGTGACCTGACGCTCACGGAGGCCATCGCGCAGAGCTGCGACGTCTACTTCTACCAGCTCGGTATCAAGCTCGGGGTTTCGTCGCTCCTCGAGGACGCAAATGCCTGGGGATTCCGGGGACGCACCGGGATCGATCTTCCCGGAGAGCTGCCGTCCGAGTTCCCGACGGGACCCGAGTACTACGATCGTGTTTACGGCCCGCGCCGCTGGACATCTGCCGTCGCGCTGAACCTCGCGATCGGGCAAGGCGAGAACGCGCAGACGCTGGTGCAGATGGTGCGCCTGTACCAGCAGCTCGCGAGCGATGGCAATATGCGGACGCCTTTCGTCGTGCGGCCCGCGTCAGCCGGGGCTGCGAGCGCCGAGAACGTGTCCCTCGATCTCAGCGCGGAGCAGCTGGCGACGCTGCGGCGCGCGATGATCGCCGTGGTGGAGCAGGGCACCGCGCGCGGCTCGCGGCTCGCGAGTCTGTCGATCGCGGGAAAAACGGGTACCGCGCAGAACCCGCACGGTCCGAATCACGGATGGTTCATCGGCTTCGCGCCGCCCGAGAAGCCGGAGATCGTCGTCGGAGCGATCGTCGAGTTTGCGCGCGAAGGCCCGTACGTGGCGCCGCTCGTGTCGCGCACGATAGCGCATTATCTCGGCATCGACGATCGCAGCGCGGCCGCGATGCGCGTCGTGCTGCCGTCCGACTCCGCGCCCCAACCCTTCCAGCTCCCGGGAACGCCGCAGGATACGATGCGCGCGAATCCCGCCGACAGTGTTCTCCCGCGTCCGCCAACTCGATAAAGCGCTGGTGATTTCGGTCTCAGCGCTGTCGCTGTTCGGTCTGGCGACGCTGTACTCCGCCGGTCAGACGGACGTCCCGACATTCGTGGCGACGATCTGGCAGCGGCAAGTCACGTGGCTCGTTTTGAGCTTCGTCGTCGCCGTATTGATGTTCCGCACGTCGCCGCGGTTGCTGGAATGGGCGACGCCCTTCGCGTATGCGATCGCGTGCTTCCTGCTGCTTCTGCTGCTGTTCATCGGGACGGGAGCGGGCACGGCGGCGGGCACGAAGTCGTGGATCGCGATCGGCGGGCATCGCTTCGGTCAGCCGGTCGAGTTGGCCAAATTGGCCGTCGTGCTGATGCTCGCCCGGTGGCTCGCGGGGCTGCGCGAGCCACCATCGACTCTGCGTGACCTGATCCCCCCAGCCGTGATCGCCGGCGTGCCGTGCCTCCTCGTGCTGAAGCAGCCCGATCTGGGAAGCGCCATCGTGTTCGTGGCGATCTTGTTCTGTATGCTGTTCTGGGCGGGGACCAAACCGTCCCTCCTGATCCTCGCCTCGTCACCAGTCATCGGGCTCGTGCTGGCGTTCTCCACCGTCGCGTGGGGCTTGTGGATTGCGGTGCTGACTGCTCTCCTCTTCTGGTGGCGACCCTACGTGTGGGAAGGACTCGCCATTATGGGATTGAACGTGCTGGGCGGGGTGCTGGCGCTGCCCTTCTGGAACCGGCTCGCTCCCTATCAGCAAAACCGGCTGCTGGCTTTCCTGAACCCTGACGTCGATCCGCGAGCCGCCGGGTGGCACGTGATTCAGTCCCGTGTCGCGGTCGGCTCAGGTGGCTTGCTGGGGAAGGGATTCACGGAGGGAACGCAGAAACGGCTGGCCTTCCTGCCCGCCCAGCATACTGACTTCATCTTCTCCGTGGTCGGCGAAGAACTCGGCTTCGTCGGCGTGCTGGTGGCTCTGTCGCTCTTCGCCTGGCTGCTTTTCACGCTCCTGCGTATTGCGCGGAAGGCGACGGATCCGTTCTCGAGTTTGTGCGTATTCGGCGTCGCCAGCCTGTTTTTCACGCACATCGTCGAAAATGTGGGCATGACGATCAACCTCATGCCCATCACCGGGATCCCGTTGCCGTTCTTCTCCTATGGCGGATCGTTTCTGCTGTCATGCTCGATTGGTGTGGGTATCGCACTCCGCGTGGCGTGGGAATCCCGGCAGTCGGGATATGCTGAATTGGGACAATGACTTAAGCCTTTGGGACTGGCGTCCCAAAGCGTGCCCTCACAAATTGTGCGCTTCGTCACCTTATGGCGCGAATGGCCTGGTTCAAAAAAGAACGTAAGCCGCGAACGTCCGAACGGGTCCGGCTCGAGATCCCGGCGGATGCCTGGGAGAAGTGTGACCAGTGCGGCCACGTCGACATTCGCGAGCGCTTCGTTCGCGCCCTCAACGTTTGCCCCAATTGCGGCTACCATCGCCGCATCAGCGCGCAGGAATACGTCGATTTCCTGGTCGATGAAGGTTCCTGGCACGAGCTCTTCGCTTCACTGAAGTCCGCCGACCCCCTCAAATTCGAGAACTACGCTGAGCGCGTGCAGGCCGCCGTCAAGAAGGCGGGGCCGCTGGACGCGATCCGCACCGGCTATGCCCGGCTGCACGGCATGTCCGTGAGCCTTGGGGTCATGGACTTCGCGTTCATGGGCGGCTCGATGGGTTCGGTGGTGGGTGAGAAGATCGCCCGTCTGGCACGGCATGCCATCGACAAGCGCTCCCCGCTGATCCTCGTATCGGCCTCTGGTGGGGCGAGGATGCAAGAGGGAGTGCTATCGCTCATGCAGATGGCGAAGACGTCGGTCGTCATCGCCGAACTGCATGGTGCCGGGGTGCCCTTCATGTCCGTGCTCACGAATCCGACGACCGGCGGCGTCTCCGCGTCGTACGCCATGCAAGGCGATGTCATTCTGGCCGAGCCGGGCGCAGTCATCGGCTTCGCCGGTCCCCGGGTCATCAAGCAGACGATCGGCCAGGATCTCCCGGAGGGATTCCAGACGGCTGAATTCCTGCTCGAACACGGTATGATCGACGCGGTCGTGCCCCGTGGCGAGCTGCGAGACACCGCCGCTCAGCTGTTGCGGCACATGACCGGCGCCTGGCCGGCCGAGGCCGCCGACTGATCTTCGAAGAAGCCTGCCAGTTCCTTTTCGGTAGACAAGCCGGTCGCATCAAATGGAGCCTCGGCCCCACCGAGGGATTGCTCGACGTCCTCGGCCGCCCGGAGCGGCATTTCCCGACAATCCATATCGGCGGCACGAACGGCAAGGGGTCGACGTGCGCGTTCGTCGCGAATGAGCTGCGAGCGCAAGGGTGGCGCGTTGGCCTCTATACCTCGCCCCACCTGGTATCGCCCGTCGAACGCATCACGGTTGACGGCATCCCGATCAGCGAGGAGGCGTTCGCCGAGTGGACCACGCAGCTTCGGCTGCACATCGAACGGCTCGACGCCAGCTTCTTCGAGGCGACGACGGCAATCGCGTTCGCCGACCTCGCGGCGCGGGGCGTGGACATCGCCGTGATCGAGGTCGGGCTCGGCGGGCGGCTCGATGCGACCAACGTCCTCACGCCGCTCGTCTCGGCAGTCACCAAGATCGCGTTAGAACATGCCGATTATCTGGGTTCAGATCTCAAGGGAATCGCGCGCGAAAAGGCGGGAATCGCGAAGCCCAAGGTGCCGTTCGTGACCGGAGAATCGGACCACGACGTTCGCGCGGAGCTGGTGCGCGAAGCGAAGCGACGGGGTGCGGAGCCGATCATCATGGTGGACACGTCGTTGCGCGCACGACGCAGCACGAAGCTCGGACTGCGCGGCCGCCATCAGGTCGCCAATGCACTGGTCGCGCATGCGGTGCTGAACGCGCTGCCGGAACCATTTGGGCCGGTCGGCAAGAACTTCCCCGCGAGTTTTGCGAACGCCTACATCCCCGGCCGTTTCGAGGTCCGCGGCAAATGGATTTTCGACGTCGCCCACAATCCCGATGGCATGCAAGTGGTGGCCGATGCGATTCGGGACTACAGGCCACGACCGCCCGTTCACGCCCTCGTGGGGATTCGCAACGACAAGAACTGGCGCGCGATGCTCGAGATGCTGCGGCCCGTGGTCGATCGGCTCGTGCTGACCGTGCCTCCCTCCATTCCGGTCATGCAGCGTTGGTCGATCGAGGACATGGGACCGGAGGTCTCATTCGAACCCGATTTCGAGCGAGCGCTGCACGACATCCAGGAAGGCGCGGGTACGGTGCTGGTGACCGGATCGTTTCATACCGTCGGCGACGCGCTCGCGCGGCTGCCCGGTTTTGCGCCGGTGGGATAGCCGGGCTAAATTGTTGACAATGCAAGGGAAAGCGCTCCCCGGCTTCCGCGATTTCTATCCTGAAGAGCTGACTCTCCGAAACCACATCTTCGCGACCTGGCGCAGCGTCGCCGCGCGGTACGGCTTTGAGGAGTACGACGGGCCGCCGCTCGAAGCGCTGGATCTCTACACTCAGAAAAGCGGCGACGAGATCGTGCAGCAACTGTATGCATTTCGTGACAAGGGTGATCGGGACGTAGCCTTGCGGCCCGAAATGACGCCGACGCTCGCCCGGATGGTGGCGGCGCGCGTGCAGGCGCTCAAGAAGCCGATTCGCTGGTTCTCGATTCCGCAGCTGTTTCGCTATGAGCGTCAGCAACGGGGCCGGCTCAGAGAGCACTTCCAGCTCAACATGGACATCATCGGCGAAGCCTCACCGCTCGCCGACGCCGAGCTGATGGCTGCGGCCATCGATATCATGCGCGGATTTGGCCTCTCCGCCAACGACGTACAGCTCCGAGTCTCCGATCGACGCGTGATCCGCACGCTGCTGACGGGTCGCGGGATCGAGGAAGCACAGCTCGAGACGGCGTTCGCGGTGATCGATCGCAGCGAGCGGGTGCCGAAGAATGTGCTCGAGGAAATGCTCCGGGATGCGGGATACGGGAAACGGGAAACGAGTGCCGTCTTCGACGTCGCAGCGCTAAGTGGCCAGGATGCCTTGAAGGCGGCCGGTGAGACCGGTGAATCGTTGGGCCAGGCGGTGCAAGCGCTCGAAGCGATGGGCTTGGGTGACTTCATCTCGATCGACCTGACGATAGTCCGCGGCCTCGCGTATTACACGGGCATCGTATGGGAGTTGTTCGACGCCAAGAAGTCGTTGCGCGCCATCGCGGGTGGAGGCCGCTACGACAGCCTACTCGATCTTCCCGCACTGGGGTTTGGCATGGGCGATGTTGTACTCGGCGAGCTCCTCAAGGAGCGCGGCGCGGTGCCCAAGGCGTCGACCGAGCTCGGCGCCTTTTTGATCGCCGTCGGCGGCGACGACCTGCCGGCCATGCTGCAACTCGCGCACGCCATGCGGGAACGGGGCATCGCCGTCGAATATGGGCTGCGGCACGCCGGGGTGCGGAAGCAGCTCGAGCTGGCGTCTGCCCGCGGCGCGGCGCGCGCCGTGATCATCGGACCGGAAGAGCGGAAGGACGGACTCGCGGTCGTGCGCGACCTCAGGGCGGGCACCGAAGCCAAAGTACCGCTCGATAAGCTTCTCAACGGATATTTCGATTAATGGCTCAAGCGAAGAAAATCACGCCACGCGCCAAGGACTTCAGCGAGTGGTACACCGACGTTATCGACCATGCGCAGCTCGCCGACTATTCCCCCGTTCGCGGTGCGATGGTCATCCGGCCCAATGGCTATCGCATCTGGGAGCTGATGCAACGTGCGCTCGACGATATGCTGCGCGCCACGGGCCATCGCAACGCGTATTTCCCGCTGTTCATCCCGATGAGTTTCCTGGCGAAGGAAGCGGAGCACGTCGAGGGGTTCGCGAAGGAAGTCGCGGTGGTCACCCACACGCGCCTCAGAGCCACGGGCAAACAGGGGAAGGACGCTATCGCCGTCGACCCCACCTCGGCACTCGAGGAGCCACTGGTCGTGCGGCCCACGTCGGAAACCATCATCTACGCGATGTATGCGAAATGGATCCAAAGCTACCGCGACCTGCCGCTGCTCTTGAATCAATGGGCTAACATCGTCCGCTGGGAGTTGCGCACGCGTCCGTTCCTGCGAACGACGGAGTTCCTCTGGCAGGAAGGGCACACCGCGCACGTCGATGAAGCGGACGCGGAGCGTGAGGCGCGTCTGATCCTGGGGATTTATCGCCGTTTCAACGAAGAGTGGCTGGCCATGCCCGTCCTCACCGGCCTGAAAACGGAAAGTGAAAAGTTCGCGGGGGCGTTACGCACGTACGCGATCGAAGCGCTGATGCAGGACAATAAGGCGATCCAGGCAGGGACATCGCACAACCTCGGCCAGAATTTCGCCAAGGCATTCAACGTGCAATATCAGACTGCGGCCGGCGGCCTCGAATACGTGTGGAGCACGTCCTGGGGTGTTTCGACCCGGCTCATCGGCGGCTTGATCATGACGCATTCGGACGACAACGGTCTCGTCGCTCCGCCGCGACTGGCGCCGGTGCAGGTCGCGATCGTGCCGATCTGGAAGACTGATGAGGAGAAGACTCAGGTATCGGGTGTCGGGTCTCGGGTGAAAACGGATCTTGAGCAGGCCGGTCTGCGGGTTGAGCTCGATCTCCGCGATACGATGAAACCGGGTGCCAAGTACTTCGAGTGGGAAGCGCTGGGTGTACCCGTGCGACTGGAAATCGGGCCGCGCGACCTCGCGAGCGGGCAGGTGGTGCTGGCGCGACGCACCGGCGGGAAGGCACCCGTTCCTCTCCAGAACGTGACGAGCTCGGTGACGACCGCGCTCGACGAGATTCAAACGGCGCTCCTCAATGCCGCCCGCGAGCGCCGTGAGAAGAACTCAATTCGCGGTGCCACGAAGGCGCAGTTCATCGAGTTTATCAAAGGCCCAGGCGGGTTCGCGTACGGCGGTTTCTGCGGGAGGCCGTCGTGTGAGGCGGAAATCAAGCAGCAGACGAATGCGACGATCCGCGTGTTGCCCGATCCCGAGTTTCGCAGCAAGGAGGTGCCGCGCAATTGCATGTGGTGCGGAGCGCCCAGCGTAGCGGAGGCAGTCTGGGCACAGGCGTACTAGGCTTCGACCCCGGACTGCTTCAGGCGATCGCGGATCGCGTAGGAACGCCGGCCTACGTCTACAGCACCAACTTGATTCGCGCGCAGTACCACGCGTTCGCCGATGCCCTCCACGGCATCCGGCATCGCATTTGCTACTCCGTCAAAGCCAACGGCAACCTCGGCGTGTTGCGGGTGCTGCAGCAGCTCGGTGCCGGTGCCGACATCGTGTCCGTGGGAGAGCTGCGGCGCGCGCGGGCCGCGGGCTTCGCCCCGGATGGCATCGTGTTCTCGGGCGTCGGCAAGACGCACGCGGAGATCGAAGAAGCAATCCGCGCCGGCGTAGGATTCATCAATATCGAATCCACGAGCGAGCTCGACGCGGTCGTCGCGGTCGCGAACGACGTCAAGTTGACGGCGCGAGTCGGTATCCGCGCCAATCCCGATGTCGCGACGGAAACGCCGCATCCCTACACGAAGACCGGCGACAAGACCACGAAGTTCGGAGTGCCGTTCGACGAGGTCGTGAATGTGGCGCGGCGGATCGCGGCCGAGCCGCGTCTCGTGCTGCGGGGCCTGGCGATGCATATCGGCTCGCAGATCACGGATGTCGCGCCCTACCATCGCGGCACGGTCAAGTTGATCGAGCTGGTGACGGCGATTCGCGCCGCGGGAATCGGCACGCTCGAGGCGCTCGACGTGGGCGGCGGCTTGGGGGTGCGCTATCACAACGAGAAGGCGCCAAGCCCGAAAGCATTCGCCGAGGCCGTCGTGCCGTCGGTCAAGGCGGCCGGCCTCGGACTCCTGTGCGAGCCCGGACGCTACTTAGTCGCCAACGCGGGAGTGCTGTTGACGCGGGTGCTCTATCGCAAGCACGCGGGCGGCAAGGAATTCGTAATCGTCGATGCCGGCATGAACGACTTCGTGCGGCCCAGCCACTACAACGCCCACCACGACATCCTCCCGCTGCGCGACGGCAAGCGCGAGCAGGAAACGGTCAGTGTCGTGGGGCCGATCTGCGAGTCGGGTGATTTTCTCGCGCTCGACCGCAAGCTGCCGAGCGTCGCGCCTGGTGAGGTCCTGGCGGTGCTCGGCACCGGCGCGTACGGATTCGTCATGAGCTCGACCTACAATCAACGGCCGCGTGCGCCGGAGGTCGTGGTGGACGGTGACCGCTACTACGTCGCGCGCCAACGGGAGACGCTCGACGACCTGGTTCGCGGCGAGACCGCCGAGCCGACGACATGGTACAGAGCGTGAAGAATCAAATTCTGATTCTCGACTGCGGGTCGCAGTTTACCCAGCTGATCGCTCGGCGTATCCGCGAAGCGAGCGTCTACTGCGAGATCCATCCCGCCGCGAAGGGTTTCGATCTCGACTTCATCCGGGCGTTCGCGCCGAGGGGCATCATCCTTTCGGGCGGTCCCAATTCGGTGCTCGATCCCGGCGCGCCGACCGTGGACCCGACGATCCTGGATCTGGGCGCGCCCGTCCTTGGCATCTGTTACGGCATGCAGCTCATCGCGCAGCTCTCGGGCGGCAAGGTGGTTCCGTCCAACGAGCGCGAATACGGCCGGGCCGAGATCGCGGTGCGGGAAAACAAGGGTCTGTTTGCCGGATTCGAGCCAAAAGCGACCACGATCGTCTGGGCGAGCCACGGCGACCGCGTGGATGAGGCGCCGCCGCACTTTCGCGTAACGGCGACGAGCGGCAACGCGCCGGTCGCCGGAATGCAGCACGACACGAAGCCGATCTACGGCTTGTTGTTTCATCCCGAAGTGGCGCACACCCCGCGCGGCGGGGAGATCATCCACAACTTCCTGTTCGGGATCTGCGGTTGCACGCCGGATTGGACGCCCGGACACTTCATCGATCAGGAAGTCGCCCGCATTCGCGAGCTGGTGGGTCCAACAGGCCGCGCGATCTGCGGCCTCTCCGGAGGCGTGGATTCCGCGGTTGCCGCGGCGTTGGTGCATCGGGCCATCGGCGATCGGCTGACCTGCGTCTTCGTGGATCATGGTCTCTTGCGCCGCGGCGAGCGCGAGCAGGTCGAGCAGACGTTCCGCGCGCACCTCGGCATGGAGCTCCGGGTCGTCGATGCGACGCATCGGTTCCTCCGGGAGCTGAAGGACGTCGAAGATCCTGAGGAAAAGCGACGCCGGATCGGCCATACGTTCATCGACGTCTTCGAAGACGCCGCCCGGCACGTCGCAGGGCAGGTGGGATTCCTGGTGCAGGGAACGCTGTACCCCGACGTCATCGAGTCGTCGTCGCCCAAGGGCGGCCCATCCGCCACGATCAAGACGCATCACAACGTCGGGGGGCTGCGGCCCAATCTTCCCTGGAAGCTGATCGAGCCGCTGCGTGAGCTGTTCAAGGATGAGGTCCGTCAGGTGGGCAGAGAGCTCGGTCTGCCCGAGGAGATCGTGGGCCGCCATCCGTTCCCCGGTCCGGGCCTGGCGATCCGGGTGCTCGGGCCCGTGAGTGAAGAGCGGCTGGACCTCTTGCGGAAGGTCGATGCGATCTATCTCGACGAGATCCGCGCAGCCGGTCTGTACGATCAGATCTGGCAGGCGTTCGCCGTCCTGCTGCCCATCAAGTCGGTGGGCGTCATGGGAGACGGGCGCACCTACGATCACGTGGTCGCGCTGCGCGCCGTCACGAGTCGCGACGGCATGACGGCCGATTGGTTCCAGTTTCCGCATGACGTGCTGGGCAGGATCTCGAATCGGATCATCAACGAGATTCGCGGCGTGAACCGCGTCACATACGACGTGAGCTCAAAGCCGCCGGCGACGATCGAGTGGGAGTAGCCCATCCGGCGTGTGAGATGGCTCACAACGATGTACCGGACCAGCACGGGAGTCGTCGGTCCGATGATTGCTTTGACGCCCGACGGCTGGACGGCCACGGTCAGCCACACCGCCACGCCGCGCACATGCGCGATCTTCGGCGGCTCCACTCCAATCGCTCCCGCCGTCAAGGAAGGCGAGGTGCGGTGTAGCTAGATGTTCTTTTCTTCTAGCAGGGAAAGGAATTCGGCGGGTGTCTTGAGCTGCGACAGGCGCGCGGTGACATCCGGTTCTTTCGCAAACTGGGCGATTTTTCCCAGCACCGGCAAGTACTGATTCGAGACTTCGAGCGGCGGGGCGACGATCAGGAAGAAATAGAGGACCGCTTTGTCGTCGATCGCCTTGAAGTCGATTCCCTTCATACTTCGTCCAAACGCACAGCGCAGGCGAGTCACCACCAGCGAGCGGCAGTGGGGGATGGCAATTTGCTGGCCGATGCCCGTCGAGCCCAGCGTCTCGCGTCGCTTGAGCATCTTGAAGAGCATCCCCTCAGCCTTCTCATCGAGCTTGAGGAGCGAGACCAGCTCCTTGAGCACTCCGTCTTTCGACGTGCTCTCGAGCTCGAGCTGGATGGCGTCTTCGGAGAAGAACTCGCGCAGGCGCATTGGCGCGCGAAAGGTAAATGTTGGTTGCTCGCCGCGCAACGCGCTATTACGTTCCACCGCATGGACTTCCCGTACTCCGTCGCGCACGACGTGCCGCTCTTTCTCGCCCCCATGGCGGGGGTGTCGGAATCTCCATTCCGGCAGATCTGCCGCCGCTTTGGCGCGGACGTCGTCGTGTCGGAATTCATCTCATCTGTAGGGATTTCACTCGGCATCGAGCGGGTGCTGGCGGAGATGCGGTTCGAGCCCGTCGAGCGCCCGATCGGGATTCAGATCTATGGCGCCGATGCCGGCGTGATGGCGAAGGCCGCCGGCATGGTCACGGAGCTGTTCGAGCCCGACTTCGTCGACATCAACTTCGGCTGTCCGGTCAAGAAGGTCGTCAAGAACAACGGGGGCTCCGGCTGCCTCAAGGACATGACGCTGGTGCGGGATATCATCCGCGCCGTACAGTCGGCCACGAGTCTGCCCGTGACCGTGAAAATCCGGAGCGGCTGGGATGAAACCCGGCGCGACCCGGTGACGATTGCGTTGCGCTGCCAGGACG
>Ga0209588_1000365_pt1 | contig 11782 bp, 14 predicted proteins | sample Rivendell_Oct201_10_FD_188351 | JGI IMG/M metagenome (GOLD analysis project Ga0209588, IMG submission 188351) | Vadose zone soil microbial communities from the Eel River Critical Zone Observatory, Northern California, USA -... | ecosystem: Host-associated > Plants > Roots > Rhizosphere > Soil ...
TCGCTCCAGGCCCCTTTTACCGGTTTCCAGAACGCTTCAGACGAAACTAAGCAACTGCTTTGTCTCACTAGGTCTGTCGAGTATCCTCGCGTGTAACACCATCCGTATTCGCCGAGAAGGAGTCTCATTGAGTAGGAATGCTGCTTTGAGAGCTGCGCTCGTCTCTACTTTCCATGACACCGTGTCCTACTGCTTCAAGTCGACACTGGAGACCATGGGGACGAGTGTTCGTGATGTTGTGTACGACCATCTTAGGCGTAAGGGTATTCCAGAGTCTGAGATTCCAGCACAGTTTGATGATGTGGTGAAGGCTCTCAACGAATCTTTCGGGGGTTCTGCTCGCGTGATCATCTACAAGACTCTGGTGGAGCTTTACCAGCAGTATTCGATGAGGGTTGATTTCACCTATCAGGATTCGCTCAGGGACCATCTCTCTCTGCTCCGGGAGAGGGTTGTTGTGGATCACATTCTCCCTAGGCGGATTCAGCGGGAGGATGCTAGCCTTGAGGGACGGCTTCCTTTTGTCCAGAGTATGGTTCCTTCCAGCGCGCGCTGATCCAAGAATGTCGTTAGACTGGAATGGTTTAAGACTCGTTCAGCCTTGGCCGGGGCTGTTGCGCCGGGATGGCTGAGTGGTTAAGGCGACGGCCTCGAGATCCCGATAGGAGTAGACGTCGACATGACAGCCGTTGGGCGTCACGCCCTCGTGGGTTCGAATCCCACTCCCGGCGCCATACAGTTCTGATTCGGAAAGTGTGAAGGAGTTTTTTGTTTTAGCATACCCCCCGGGGGGGTCGAGAAAAAGATAACAGAAGAGAATAGTTAACAGAAAAAAGAAAGATAACAATTCGGACGAAGACACCAAGATCTTCGAACCGCGGCTTCTGAAAGGTCCCGAACGGGTCCAGCAAGAAGAAACCGGGGGCCGGTTTACGAAGAATAGTTGAGCTCTCTGGCAGACTCGCGCAGAATGAACCCTGATCCGGAATCGGGGCAGGCGAGTTGAGATCGCGACTTTTTCACGCTGACCTCTACGCTTAATCTGCAGTTAGAGAAAACCGTCGACAGTTCCATTCCGCGCCCTGAACAACAAGACTCGCCGATTCCGTTTTCAACTGGCGGGACCCCTCCCCGAAAAATCTCAAAAGCAGTTGCTCCTCGCGACACGAGAGTAGGGTTTGGGAGCCGAGAACTGGGCGAGTATATTCCTACTCTTTCTTTTTGAAGTGTTTTTCCCAGAATCCTTGCTTTCTCTTTGCGATTCTCGATGCACGTTCAACGCCCGCGTCAACCTCGTTCTGGTTCTTTTCAGGGGACGGGGGCTGTGACGGCTGATCCTTGACGGGGCTCATGGCCTTCGGCACAGTTTTGGGTTCGTTCATGGGCGCCACGCTCTTGGTTGACTTCGCTTCGTCAGGAGCCTTCGTCGAAGGACTCTGCGTCTCCCTCGCTGGTTGACTTGCGGTCTCTTTCACTGGTTCTCTGATAGGTTCCTTAACCTCAGCAGTCTCTTCTGATATTGGCTCTGTGGTGGATATTTCGAATTCGCATTCAGGCTGCCCTTGCGAAATGCATCTTGTCTCTCGGGCCTGGACTGTCTTGTCGAGCACCTCTGCGAAGAGTCCCGCTAAGAAGCCGCTTGTGAACATGCAGTTGGGCTCCTCGGACGATCCGTTTTCCATCGCCTCGAAGCAGTTACTGATCACCACATTGGCGTTTGCCTTGTCGAAATCTATTTTGCGAATCTTCACCTTTCCCAGACCGAGATTAGTATCTTCGAAGGCAGAATGGACGAGACTCTCCAGCGCGGCTCTCTGTTCCTCTCCGGTAGAGGTGATGCTGTCGCGGAATATGCTTCCTTCGTGAATTCCTATTCCGCTGGCTAGATAGGAGAGGAAGGGCGCGGCTTGGTCAGCGACGAGACGTTCGAGTCCGTCTCTCATGATTCTGATTACATCGCGGCGGAGAATGATCATCTTCTGTCCGAAGAATGAGAGTTCCCCCTTGTTGTCGTTGAACCGGAGCTGGTTCACAGATCCTACTAGTCGCCGCAGGTCCCAAGCGTTCGGTTTTCCTTTTGAACTAGTTTGCAGCTTTTGGTATCTCCTCAAGTTCTCTCGTCAACATCTCAGCAGCTTCGTTTACTTTGTGAGCGAACGCTGAATCAGGGTTGTCAATCACAAAGACAGATCTGCTAAGGTTGTTTATCACATCCATCTGGAACTCGAAGGCTTGCAGGAACCTGGAATGAAAGAGGGTCGCAAGCTCCTTGCCAACCTTCATCGCATCCTTGATTCTTACTCCTGGCGGCACCATGTTGAGCGTCAGAAACGTGGGCTTTTCGAACGTCTCAGCGAGCAAGACCATGACCGCTGTTCCAAAGAGATCCTGTTGGTCCACTCTGGAGACAAGAACTAGAGCGTCGCAACACCCCATAGCCAATACCGTATCATTCTCCACTCCGGGATGAGTGTCAACTATGATGTAGTCGAGGTTGCACTGCTCACCCACTTTTTGTAACGTATCCTGGAAGAGTGAGACTTCAAGCCCGGACTTCAAGAGTCGCAGCATGTCCTCTACCTTGTTGCTGGCTGGGCAGAAGTACAGCCCTCCCTTGAGCTTCGGAAACCTCGGAGTTAGATCTATTATGACATCGCTAGGGGTCGCGTCACCAAGGAAAATATCAGTCATTGTTGCCTTGACCTCACCTTTCTTGAGGCCAAACAATACGTGGAGCCCTGGTCCGGAAAGGTCCAAGTCCATCACTCCTACCCTGTGGTGAAGCGCGAGGATTGCAGCAATGTTGGCCGTCAGAGTTGTCTTTCCGGTTCCACCCTTGAAAGAGTGAACAGCTATTACCTTAGTCATTTTTATCCTTCTTCAACTGGTCTTTTACCGATTGGAAGAATTCCTGGTTTTCGATACGTCCTGCTTCTGATCTGACCGCTTCGAGGTCAATCTTGAGCTTAGCATGCGTGACCTTGTGTCTTCTGAATGCGAGAAATCCTCCTACTAACAATGCTGCTACCACTGCTGCTAAGATCGCGAAATAGTAGAGTGGCAGAGACAGGTTTCCAGAAGAAGATTGAGAACTAGCTTGAACACTTACCGCGGAAGTGGTCGGGGTGCTTGTAGAACGGCTATTGTCCGTGACGGTGACAACTATCGTGAACGTCTTTGATGTTGACGTACCGATTGAACTGTAACTATGCATATCGCTGGTTGCAGTTCCAGACAAAGTATCTATGGTCCCGTCTCCCCAGTCAACCTTTATCGACACAACCGTTCCATCTGGGTCGGTAGCAGAGATCGTCAGAGTAACGTTTTGGTTGATTTTGAGTGAAGTCGAGGATGGATTGAAGCTCTGAGTCGGAACTCTGTCATTGATCGTTACTTGAGAGGAGAGTGAAGTATAGGATGCGTTGTTGTCGGTCGCTGTAATAATTATCGTGAAGGTCTTGGATGTTAAGGATCCAGTCGATGCGTAACTGTGAGTAGCACTCGTTATGGCTCCTGAGTAGAGTTGCATTATGGTGTCTCCCCAGTCAACTCTTGTGCTGCTGATTGTTCCATCTGGATCGGACGCCGATACCGAGAGTGTGATGCTTTGTCCCGTGTTGGCTATCGTGGGAGAAGGCGTGAAGCTCACGACAGGAGGTCTATCAGTGATTATGAGCTGGGAAGAGGTTGATCCCGTGACTCCGCCGTTGTCGGTGACTGTTAGCGTCACAGTGTAGGTTTTGGCATAGGTATAGGAATGAGTTACAAGGGATCCAGTACCCGTCGTTTGATCCCCAAAGTCCCAAGAATAAGAGACCACCGTGCCATCAAGGTCATAGCTTGCTGTCCCATTGAAGTTGACAGCGGTGCCGGTTGGAGCAGAGGAAGGAGTCGACGTGAAACTCGCAACTGGAGGACGATCTTGCAATGTGACCGCCTTGGTACCAGATCCACTGTTAGGAGGAGAGGATGTATCCGATCCTGAAACCACGAGGGACCAAAGTCCACCAGGGTCAGAAGCCTTGGGAGTATATGATCCGAACCAATGTTTCAACCCCGAGTCGAAGACCCCCAAAAAAGTGTCAGTTACTGTTGGAGTGCCGCTGTAGATTAGGGAGGCTGTCACTGTGCCCGATCCTGACTGGAGAGTCGTGCCGTCGGGATAGGTGAACGTCGCGTTGAACTTGACTTGCTGCCCTATGGGCACGTAGGCAGTGGCATTCACGTTCGCAGTAAGGATAGCTGGTACTAGCAGAGGGTTATTCGTGAGTCGTACCGCAGGCCCCGTATTGCCATTTCCATCATTGTAGGAATTAGGTGCGAGCGTCGCAGTCCAAGACCCAGTCTGGTTCATGACTGAAGTCTTGTATTTCGCAACGAAAGATTGAGTTGGCGAATCGTAAGTGGTCACGAGGGTAACGTTTACTCCGTCGGGTCTCGCCAAAGTCACGAGAGAAGTTCCAGTCGAGGCAAGTGAGCCATCGGGATAGGTCGCTTGGAAAGAGAACTGCATAGTCTCAGTTCTTTGATACGTAGACTTGAGAGATGTGAGAGCGGAAATGGTCATGGGGGCTGCGCCAACCGAGAACCCTGTGACATCGGGCGGATTCTTCACCGTGATTTTACCAGTCACGGACACGAGGTAGTTCCCAAGAGTTGCATCGCTCGGGATCCTCCAGCTGGTGTCCACTACACCGCCTAAAGTGGCAAGCATCGGCTGTGAGAAGACAAGTGTTGAGGAGGTTGATGGCCTTATTGTGACGTTGACGCTTTCAGACGGGGTATATCCGATTGCATGAATACTAACGGTCTGAGTTCTCACATACTGGAAATTGTCGGTAAGAATAATGAAAAAGTGAGTTTGAGCCACATTCGTCTTGGCGACTGGCTTGATTTGGTCGACCGAGGCAGTGTATTGATTCACCAGATTCGTCGGGCCCGGCAAGGTGGTGCTTGGGTACTGTACGACGAGGTACAACGAAGGTTGCGTGTTGGTGACGTTCACGAGTATCGATTGGTGAACAGCAGTTGATGGGTCTTGGACGAAAAATCTGAACTGGTAAGAGGTAACATTGGCAGGGTTTACTTGGAAAACGAGGGTTATCACTCCGCCTTCTTGAGCGTACCCTGGGTATGCTGGGTACAAAGAATAGGGATTGGCAGCGAAGACTCTGGGAAGGAAAATGTTCGACAGCACCGGGACCAAAAGGGCAACAACGAAAAGTAGGGCATAGCGTGTCGCCTTCGTGTATCGCACTATGTGCCTCCCCGTGACAGAACTGTGAAGCACGACAGTCTGGGAGGGGACTAAAGGGTCGCGTAACTTCTAGGTCAACGGCAAGGTATCCAGTTCGATTCTAGAGTCACAGGAATGACCATCAGAAGTGTTCAACATCTCGTCGATAGCACTCCACGAATCATCCAATGAAATTCCGTTCAGAGAAATTGATAAGAACCCCAGACTGGACGAAAGCGTATAGTGATTGTAGACATGACAAGTCTGACGGAGCGTGCTCGAAAGATGTTGGAGGGTAAGAATTTCGTATATCTCGCGACCGTGAACCCCGACGGGACCCCGCAAGTGACTCCCACCTGGGTTGACACTGACGGCAAGTTCATACTCGTAAACACAGCGATCGGCCGAGTTAAACATCGCAACGTGAAGAAGAATCCAAACGTCGCTCTTGCCATTACGGACCAGAATAATCCGTACGACTTGGTCGTAATTCGAGGCAAGGTGGTCGATCAGCTAACAGGACATGTAGCTGAGGAGCACATCGATAAGATGTCGAAGAAGTACAGAGGGATAGACAAGTATCCTAATCGAAGCCCCGGAGAGCAGCGAGTGATATTGAAGATAGAGCCTACACGGGTTATCAGCCGCTAGGACGACCAGCATGTACAATCGCCCGCAATATCTTACTCCGATCTGCTAGTTTCGGCAGCTCTAGCGGTTGAATATCGGATCAACTGCCGCCAGTTTTCGGATTCTCATCCGATCTTCTTTTGATTGGCTGCTGATTCGGAACCCCTTGGCTTTCAGAACCGACAGGCTTGAAGCTTTCCGCTATGAGCATCTGGAACCCTTCCAGCGCGTTGTCGATTACTCCTTTCAATTCCTCCCCCGCAGAAATGTCTCGGGTGACTGCTCCGCGCTGGTTTACTATTCGTGATTTCTTGAGGACCTTTGCCATGTCGGCCTCAGCGAGACCGCAGAGTTTCATGAGGCTGATGAGGTAGAAGGAAGTCTTTCCATCTAGAGATTCTTTGGACGCCCCGATGAGCTTCGCAAGTTCTCCCCTGTAGATGTTGCCTTGTTTCGAGATGGCTGCTCCGACGAGGTCTTCTAGAATCTGTGGAGGGACCCTGACAAGGATCGCCACTCCTAGCAGCACCTCGTTAGTTTGAATGACGCGGCTGGACCCTCTGGACGGAGAGGGGGATTAGAAGGAGGACTGTATTAGCCTGCTCTAACCGGGGTTTTTCCGACTGATTTGCGGAGAATCGAATTTTTCCGGGCATGAAGTTATTAGATTGATTGGTTTATCATAGTTCGGAGAACATCCCGTCCCGGGTGTGGCGAATATTGCCCAAGCTGGAAACCACGTGTTCACTTGAGGCTTTTCGAAGATTCATGATCACAAGTACATGCAGATCGTTCATTCCCAACGACTACCAGTTGGATGTCCAGGTTTTTCCGGAGAGGTCGAAGGATCTTGGAACGATGTATGTGGAGGCCGAAGACAAGGTCACGCTTGGTAAAGTGAACGACATCAGCTTTGTCAAAGTCAACTTTGTCCTTGGGATAATCTACAATTCCAAGAGCGGTCATACCGAGATGAAGTGGAGGCATATTCGTGGAGATCAGGGCCGTCTCTCAGGCGAGGCGAGCACGAACACCATGGTGAACCTATACGAGGCTGGTGCACTGGACCGGTCATTCATCCGGACTATAGCAGCAAGAATTCAGTAGCGGGATTCAATTATTGGAATAGTATGAGTTGGATACGGCTCGTTGCAGGGCCGAAGAGTAGCTCTTCTTGGTTAATTCTCGCTCAGTATATTCGAAAACTGGGCGAGTGCGGTTCTTTGGAAGGGAGCGGCGCGCGTGCACAGGGAACTCCATTTTTTTTGAAAAAAGAATGCTTGTTTTTTTTTCGCGATTTTGAAATTTCACCTACGATTTCTTGGATGGAGGAGGGCGAAAGTGTGGAGTCTAACGTTGATTCTGAGATTCCCGGATTGTCCTCTGCTGATGCTATCATAGCCGGGTCGTGGAATCTACCTAGAACTTGGTATTCTGGTAGGAGCATTATGCGCCATAGGACTGGGTTAAACATCATTTATCTTCTATCGAGTCAGGTCCAGCCTCACAGGGACTAGCCTAGATTTGCCTGGATTACTAGAGACTGGGATCGAAGCTCTCGACAGAGTTCTTCCTAAAGGGATTCCGAGGAACACCATGATGATCCTCGCTGGCGAACTAGGCACGGGCAAGTCCGTCTTGATGGGAGAGCTGTTCTACAATATTTTGAAGAAACGGAAAGAGCCCTGCATCTACGTAAACTTCGAAGGACCACCCATAGCCGTCGAACAGGACATGGACGCCTTCGGCTGGGACCTCACACCCTACCTAGAATCAGGACAACTGAAATTTCTAGACTGCTTCTCCTTCCGAATGGAACCCAGGGAAGTCCCACCCTATGTTCATGCTGTGAAAGATCCCCGAGACCTCCACTCAGTAACAACTGCGCTCTTCAACATGATGGAAGAGATGAAAATGGACGGTCGAGGCGCCGTCTTTGTAGATTCTCTAACCGAAATGTTCACACTGGTCCAGGAGGACCGTCCACTCATATTCAACATGCTGGACGGCGTGAAATCTTGGAGAGCGAAGGGACCCAAGGAGAAGCTTGTGCCCTTCTTCTGTTCTCACCACACGCCGCTACGCGCCTATGCGGACTTGGACGATCTTCTCTTCTACGTCGTCGATGGAATTCTCGACATCAGATTCAACCCAGGATTCGCCGATAGAGGATTACTCGTCAAACAGTTCAGAGTCCGAAAAATGAAGGGTGCTCCCCACGAAACCTACTGGGTAACCTTCTCGGTCACATCAAAGGGAGTAACTGAGATCCCGCTACCCGTGCCAGTCCTGTCGACCGAGAAGCCGCGTACCAGTAGAAAGAAGTAGCCCATTTCAGATCGACTTCTCAGAAGAGCCATGGCCGCTCGCACTGCTTCTCACACGGGCCATTCGGATATTCATACCGGACAGCCTAAGATCAAAGTTCCATACTCGAAGAACCCCGTCTTTGTAGCGGAAGGGTACAAGCCTCCAGTAGTCGCAGGGCGAAGCTTCGAGTACGAAACGACCCCCGAGAATGTGGACTATTGGCAGACCCTCAGCCTTGCTTATCGACAATATCTGAAGAAAGAAGCTGACACTCGCGCGATTGATCTGCGACTCCTGATCGACGAGAGAAGGAGCGGCGCATTCAGGTGCGTCGGCTGCGACAAACCCATGGTCATGCGAGAATTATTCTCCAACGGGGATCGAGTATACCAATGCCTCAACGGTGACTGTGTCAAGAGGATCATCCGATACCAGTACCAGGCGCAGACAGGCCGCATCGTCGAAGTAACCTAGTGGAAAGAATCGCTATAGTAGCCTCGTCCTGATGCGTTCAGTAGAAGTCTGCCACAAACAATCTAGCCAGCGCCCTTATTACTAGGGCCAGGAAACGATCCATTCTATTCAATCATCACCCAGTCCGAAGATGCGGATAAATAGGGACAGACCCAGAATTACTAGTAGATGAACACGAATGTCGGCTCAGAAGCCTGTGCAATCCGACGACCCAATAGAACTGCTCGCAGACTCCATGAACGTCTGGGTCGGAAAGCTCAGCGACATCGTCCATAAAGTCATAGACACCGAACCCATAAGAAACGTGATCAACTGGGCCCGGATGTACTCTCTCTGGCCCGTCAATATCACAACCGCCTGCTGCAGCGCCGAGTTCGGTGCAGCCAGTGGCGCACGCCATGACCTCGAACGCTTCGGTGTTCTACCCTACGGATCTCTTCGACAGTCCGACCTCATCGTCATAGAAGGAACAATCACGAAGAAGATGGCGAAGAGGCTACGCATGATCTACGATCAGATGGCGATTCCCCGCTACGTGATTGCGATGGGTGACTGCGCCATCTCAGGCGGACTCTTCCATGATTCCTACAGCATTGTCAATGGGGCCCACGAGTTCTTACCGGTTGATGTCTACGTCCCTGGATGCCCACCAAGACCAGAAGCCCTTGAGCAAGGAATAATCATGCTTCAGCAAAAAATTCGAAGTTCCAAGGTGTATCCTCAGAGTTGAGCCTCTCACATGAGAGAGAAGACAATCTCATCAGGACCCTGAAAGAGAACTTTCCCACCGACATCAAAGACGCGACGACCGTGCGTCGTTCACGAATAAACGTCACAGTCGCTCCCGAAAAGATCGTCGAAGTAGCGATCTTCCTCCGAGACAAGATGGGCTTCGACCATCCCACAGGAGTTTCCGCAGTAGACTATAACAGAGAATCGCGTTTCGAAATAGTCTACCATCTATCCTCGATCGCGAACCCTGGCCAGCGGGATATACTCATCAACCTAAAGGAATCTGTGCCCCGAAACACTCCGAAGGCGACGTCTCTCGTCAAGGTCTGGCCGGGGGTCGAGAACTTTGAACGCGAATCTATCGAAATGTTCGGATTGCAATTCGAGGGTCACCCGCGGCCCGAGAAGCTGTTTCTAAACGACAACTGGGACGGACCTCCACCAATGCGTAAGGAAGTCAGATTCCCAACAGACTGAAAAAACCTTGACAACCACGGAGAAACCGGCTCAAGAGAACACCCTGGCATCTCCCAGTCCAGATGAGCCAGGCGCTCAGACGATGACGCTCAGCGTAGGCCCTCAACATTCAGGCTCAGGCCACATGAGACTAATCGTAGAGCTTGACGGAGACATCATCATCAACGCCCAGCCCGACCCAGGCTACGTTCATCGGGGAATTGAGAAGATAATCGAGTTGCGAAACATCATCCGCAGCATACCTGTGATCGAGCGGCCCTCAATAATCGACGCGTCTAACCTGAACCACGCCTGGGTAAGGGCAATTGAAGAGTTGCAAGGGGTCGAACCTCCAGCCCGTGGACAGTATCTCCGATGCCTATTGAATGAAATGAACAGGATCATGAGCCATCTCTACTGGCTCTCAATCTACGGCGTGTTCTTGGGTCATACGACCATGTTCATGTGGCCACTGGGTGATCGCGAACTCTTCATTGATCTCGCCGAGAGCTTGACTGGTGCACGAATCACATATTCCTACCTGGTCCCAGGCGGCGTTAGAAGAGACCTTCCCCAGGGTTTCGCCGACGAAGCAATCAAACGGACCGAATATTTCGAGAAACGTCTCAACGAGTACGAGAACATCTTCTTCAAGAATCCACTGTTCACGTCTCGCGCGAAAGGTGTAGGTATACTCTCTAGACAGAGAGCGATCGAACTCGGCACAACGGGTCCAACCCTGCGAGGGTCGGGGGTTGATGCTGATCTTCGCAAAGACGAGCCATACGCAGCCTACGGAGAATTAGACTTCAAGGTTCATACTCGGCTTGACGGGGACTCCTATTCTCGAGTCATGGTTCACGTCGATGAGATGCGCGAGAGCAGCCAGCTAATCCGACAGATCTTGAAGAAGTTGCCCTCGGGTCCAGTCAGGCGAAAGGCTCCGATTGTTGTCCCGCGCGGCGAGGCCTACGGTCGAGTCGAATCTGCCCGGGGAGAATGCAGCTTCTACATGATCGGCGAAGGAGGCGACAAGCCCTACCGAGCCCGCTACATCACCGGCTCTTACCGCAACATGGCCGCAATCTCTGAAGTGTTACAAGGCGTCCGTTTGGCAGACATGCCAACGGCTTGGTGGAGTATAGACTATTGGCCAGTGGAGGCTGACAGGTAAGATCATGGCGCCAATCGTAGGAAAGGTTCGCGATGCCGTCAACAGCCTGGTAGCATACACAACAGGCCTTCGACACCTATTCCACAAACCATACACACTAAAATTTCCACAACAACGATACGCAGTGGAGAAAGGATTCCGAGGAAGACACCTACTCCATCTCGACAGATGCACCGGCTGCGGAATATGCGCATGGATATGCCCCGAGAAATGTATCACAATCGTCCAGCGCGGAGACCGATGGTTCCCAGAATACTTCTACGGGCGTTGCTGTTTTTGCCACTTTTGCACCGATTATTGTCCGGAGTTTGCGTTGGAGGAGACAGTCGAGTATGATATCGCCGAGTATACACGAGACCGGCTTGTATGGTCGCCGGAGAGGTTGGCTAAGCCTCCTCTGAAGAAGGATGACAAGTATGTCTTCAGCGTCACGGGTCCGAGAGGAGCGTCGCAAGTCCCGCAGGAGGAGCACTAGGAAGAAATGACTGCTCAAGTCGCGTCTCCACCTCAGACGTTGAAGCCCAGTGCGGAGGGAGAAGGCTGGAAGGCTCGTCCGATAAGACTCAAGATCTTCGGCAACCTGATCACAGAGGTTGTGAAGAAGGGAATATGCATGTACTGCGGTGCGTGCATCGCCTCCTGTCCCATCGACATTCTCTTCCACAGCGACAACGAGGAGCCGATCATGAGGGGGACCTGTGCTGCCTGTCAGGTCTGCTACTACAGCTGTCCCAGGATCGAGCTACCCGTCGCAGAGATCGAGCAGCGGA